>VOFK01003399.1_pt1 | contig 12621 bp, 11 predicted proteins | sample 5384121 | NCBI WGS metagenome assembly VOFK01 (sample SAMN12384730, study PRJNA508395) | human gut metagenome | isolation source: healthy gut J | host: Homo sapiens | reverse complement strand
TAAATTCTGATGTTCTTTTTACCCATTTTCCGCTCCTTCTTTTTCATTATATTCTATTTTGTGATAATACATCATCCAGCAGGCTGCTGATTTCTTTCGGTGCTCATTAGATGTATGTTTTCATCAGTTTTAAGCACAAACGGTGTTGCTCACCAAATCCTTTGTGGGCAATGGTCGTAATTGCTTCCGCTTACCTCAAAAAATACCTTTCGGTCCTCCGGCAGAAATTTTTAATTCTAGCGGTGAATATCCAATGGGGAGTCCATCCCGTCATCACCACAACCACGATGCTCGTCATTCTTTTAGTACTGCGGTCGTCGGTCCGCTGTGGACTCCAGCAATTTGTAATCCAGATTGTATTTTTCTATTAACAGCACGCTTGTCGATTTAAACGAGAAACCTCGCAGGTTGGAGGATATAGAGAAAGAACAGCAGCTCGACAAAATCCGCAAGGATTTTATCTCCCTTAATGTTTTCGCACGAGTTGAAAACCCGATTTCAAATACAGGGCTATTCTCGGAGGGTGCCGCCGATGCTCGACAGCGGCGACACAAAAAGGTGCTTCGAATATTGTGAAATAATAACCGACGAAACTCACAAGATGAATATGCTCGTTTTACAGCTTCTCGAGCTTTCAATGGGCGAATCAGGTAACGCCGCAAGCTCAGTATGGATAAGATAGACATTCGCGCAGCCGCTGAAGAATACGGCGAAGAAAAACCGATTAAAATTTGCGAGCAAGGGAATCAAATTTATAAATGATATTCCGAGCGACTGCTTCGACTCGGCGACAGCGTTAAAATACGAATGGTATTTAACAACTACATATCGAACGCCTGCTCACATCGTTTCCGGCGACAACATTATAAGAGTCTATAAAGGGCAAAGCCCTAATGAAGGCAGCATACGGATTTGCGTATACAACAGCGGAAGTCATATAGACAGCGATGATATGGATAAAAATATGGATAAGCTTTTTACCGCGCCGACAAGTCACATTCACGCGCAGAGGGACGTTTCGACTCGGCCTTTCGATAGTCGGTGCAATACAAAAGCTGCACGGCGAAAAATACGGTGCCGAAAACACGGACGACGGAGTTGTATTTTGGTTTGACATAAAAAAAGCCTGAGCTTGCGGAGGTGAATATTTTGCTTAAATTTGCGGATAGGCTTCTTTCCGTCTTTTTCCCAAAAAGGTGCAAATACTGCGGAGAAATTGATAGTCCCGGAAAAAGACGTCTGTGAAAGCTGTGAAAGCTCCCTGCCGCGTATTTTTGCCTCCCGTGTTGCCGTTTTTGCGGTCACAGCAAAGAGGACTGCCTTGTAAGCAGGCAAAAACGAATATTCCGCCGTTGCCGCTCCGTTTTACTATGAGGGTGCCGCCAAAACCGCAATACACCGTCTGAAATTTGAGGGAAAGGATTTTGTTGCACGTACTCTCGCGCAGGATATGGCAAAAACCGTAAAAGAGCAATACGGCGAAAAGAAATTTGACATAATAACCTTTGTGCCGTTTTCAAAAGCCGAAAAACACGACAGGGAATTTAACCAGAGCGAGCTTTTTGGCAAAACGGCTCGGTGAGGAGCTTTGTTTGCCGTGTCGGGAGATGCTCGTAAAGCTCTATGACGTTCCGCGCCAGCACACTCTCCCGGGAAACAAACGGCGCGGCAATGTATTCGGCATATTCGCGACAGCGGAAGAGTTTTCATATCTTGACGGCAAAACAATACTTCTTGCAGACGACATAAAGACCACCGGTTCCACGCTTTCGGAGTGTGCCAAAATGCTGAAAAATAGCAGGCGCAAAGAGGTTTGCGCCGTAACCGCCGCCATAGCTAAAAAGGATAGGATAACGGTATGGCAGGCTTTTGCTGCGTATCAGTACTTTTTGACATATATTAATCTTCGCTTGTACCGATACGCAGCATTTCGCGGTACGTGACACTAATAGGCACAGCCGTGTTAGATTGAACGGGCGACGGTGCGTTATCCGAAGCTTTAATATTACGACTTATATTACCGAAGACGACAGCCTTATATGCTTTGAGCTTAGCAGCGAAGTCGTTGTTAGGGCTGTTCGGCGAAATTCCTTAACCGGCAAAGCAGTTTACAGTGTCGGCAACTAATCGATTTTCAGGTGAAATATCGGTCATTACCGATTCAGAGCACATAGCAGAGTAATATCTATAATACTTAATGAAAGAAGAGAAGCAATGAAGGATAATTTCAAATATATGCTTTCCAATTGGCTGAAATGGGATAAAAAAAGCCTCAAATTCTTTTTCCTTTGGGTACCGGCATTAGTGCTGCAGCCGTTAGTTACGGCGTATATACCGAAAGCAATGATTGACGCTATTGATAATGGCGTTACCGTTGGTGATATGACAGTCATCGTTGCGCTTTTGAGCCTCCTTTTAACGCTGACAATATGGCTTGACCCGTTTATGAAGGAGCTTGTCAGAGGCGGCGCAAGAATAGTTCGTATGCGCTATGCCGTTGCAGCGTTCCGTAAAACACTTACAACCGATTATGTCAATATTGAAAGCTTTGAAGGCAGAGAAAAGCAAAAGCGGGCCGAAGCATTTTATAATGCGCGCTTTTCCTCTGGTGCGGATTTTGTGGAGCAGTGCGCTCATTTTCTCGTTTGCGTTATCGGCGTTATTGCCTCCTCCGTTCTCCTTTACAAAGTCAATTACTTTATGATTTTATTGATACTCCTTACCTGTGTATGTGAGTTCTTTCTCCTTAAAATCCTTAAGACGAAGCAGAGCGAAACAACCGATAATTACTCAAAGCTGTCGGGTAAATTCGAGTATTTCTACAAGCTTTCCAAGAACGCCGAAGCTTCAAAGGATATTAAGCTGTACGGCTTTTCGGATTATTTGGTAAAGACTGCAGCGGATTTTATTTATCAGATTGAACACATTAATGCAAAATACACCAAGCAGAGTGCTGCAATCAGCGGCGTGAGAGCCTTGCTGAATCTTGTTCGTGAGCTGGTCGCTTATGCATATCTCACATACCTGGTGCTTAAAAACCGTCTTTCCGTTTCAGAATTCATTTTCTGCTTTGGCATTATTACGGGTTTTTCTAACTGGATAATGAATCTTGTTTTTAGCTTCATGGAAATTTCTCGTTGCTGTACGGACTGTGCGTTGTACCGTGAATTTGTCGAAGAAAGCGTAAGCGAGGGTAAGCCGGAGGTTGACTTCGGCGAAGTTCGTTCAATTGAATTCAGCAATGTTTTCTTCACTTATCCGGCAAGCGATACCGAAACGATACGAAATATGTCCTTCAAGGTAAACAAGGGTGAAAATATAGCTATCGTTGGTGAAAACGGTGCAGGAAAGACGACGGCGATTAAGCTCCTTTGCGGACTGTATTATCCGAGTGAGGGAGACATTCTGATTAACGGCAGAAGCAGCAAAGAATTTTCCTCTGACAGCTACTTCGATCTGTTTTCCGCTGTGTTTCAGGATTATTGCTTTATGCCAATGACGATAGCAGAAAACATTACCGCAGAACAGTCATACGATAAAGAACGCCTGTTTGCCGCATTTGATAAGGCAGGCATCACCGACAAAATCAATTCCCTTTCCGAAAAAGAGAACACCTTGATGGTGAAAGATGTGTATAAAAATGCCGCCGATTTCTCCGGCGGTGAAAAGCAAAAGCTGCTTTTGGCAAAGGCGGTTTATAAAAATGCGCCAGTTCTGATTCTTGATGAGCCGACGGCAGCACTTGACCCAATAAGCGAAAATGAGCTATATCTCAAATACAATGAATTGACCGAAGATAAAATTTCCTTCTTTATTTCTCACCGTCTTTCCTCAACCCGTTTCTGCGACAGAATTCTGTTTATCAAAGACGGAGCTGTTGCGGAAAGCGGCACGCACGAGGAGTTAATGGCAAAGAAGGGGGCTTATTACAGAATGTACCAAACCCAGAGTATGTATTACAGGGAAATGGGGGTGGCTGTGAATGAGTAAAAAGCAAGGCTGATAAAAAAGAATGTATTGTGAGGTTAATTCCCTTGATCCCCTCCTTCTTCCCCCGCTACTGCCTTTCAGGCGGTAATTGACAGTATTAAGCCGTTTATCAACATCTACTTTTCAGCAAGATTAATAACCCTGCTGACCCAAAAAGCGGATGTTAAAACGATTGTGTCAAATATAGTTTTAGTTCTCGGATTAAATGTAATTATCTTTTTCTTGGCATCCTTCCTTAATAATTACAATGAAACTCACAGGATGATGCTTCTTGACCTTGAAAACAAAAAGGTTGAAGAAAAGCTGTATAATGCGGACTATGCGCTGCTGAATGACAGTGAATTTAAAGAGCTTTTGCATCGTCACGAGGACGCGGGAAAGAGCCGTTGGGCGAGACTTCCGTACTATATGTGGACAACGCTTCAATTTACACGAGGCGTGCTGACCACGATTATCTCGTTTATTATCATCATTCCTCTTCTGAAGGTCGGATTTGTCAAAACGGGCGATACTTTCTTTGAAAGGCCGCTGTTTATCATTACTATAGTTGCATCAATTGCAATTATGGCGGTGGTAATATTGATTGTTGCGTCAAATATCAATAAATCTTATCTTGAAGCAAACGAAAAGTACGCCGAGCTCGACCGCATTTTCTATTTCTTTATCGACATTTTAGGTGATTACAAAACGGGCAAGGAGATTCGGCTGTATAAGGAACAGGGCTTGGTTGACAGTATTGCAACGCAAAAGATACTGACAGACGGTGAATTAACGCTTCGAAGGATTTCAATGAAAACAGCAAAATCGAGCTCATTTATTGCCATACTCGGCGCAACGGTCGGGTTCGGCGTATATTTGTTTATCGGCGTCAAAGGCCTATTCGGTTTGTTCGGTATCAGCTCGCTTGTATTGTACTGCGGCTCATTTATGCAAATCATCAGCGGTATCATGATGCTTGCCAACACACTCGGTAAGCTGAAAGAAATTTTGCCGTTCGCCGCGGATTATTTCAAAATACTCGAAGCCGAGAGTACAATGGTTTACGGCAACCGCGAACTTGATACATCTGACGGATTTGAGATTGAATTCAATAATGTTTCGTTTAAATATCCAAAGAGCGATAATTATGCCCTTAAGCACATTAACCTGAAAATCGGTGACGGCAAAAAGCTTGCCGTAGTCGGCAGAAACGGCAGTGGCAAAACGACTTTTATTAAGCTGCTTTGCCGTTTGTATGATATTGACGATGGCGAAATTTTGATTAACGGAATCAATATCAAAGAATACACAAGAGAAAGTCTGAGCAGCCTTTTTTCAGTTGTGTTTCAGGATTATAAACTCTTATCATTGACAGTTGCAGATAACATTTCGGCAAGTAGTAAATGTGATAAAAGCTCACTTTATTCTGCTCTTGAAAAAGCCGATATTAAGAATAGAATTGAGGAAATGCCGCAAAAAGAAAGGACTTATCTATATAAGGATTTAGATAAGTCAGGTGTGGAAATCTCCGGTGGTGAGGCACAAAAGCTGGCACTTGCCAGAGCATTATATAAGGATTCGCCGATAGTAATCCTTGATGAGCCGACGGCTGCGCTTGACCCGATAGCTGAAAATGAAATATACAATCATTTTAATTCATTTGTTGAAAACAAAACAGCAATATATATTTCACATCGGCTTTCAAGCTGTGCCTTCTGTGATGAAATCGCTGTATTTGATAACGCCGAACTGGTTGAGACAGGAACGCATAACGAGCTTGTGTCGGCTAACGGTAAATACGCAGAGCTCTGGAATGCACAGGCAGGCTATTATTTAGAATAAGCATTCAGAAGGCAAATTTGAGAGGTAGTGTTTGGCAGTTTTGTTACGTATCAACACATTTTAGATATATATTAACTACAATTGTGCTGATACGTAACACTTTTTTTATCGGTACAAAAAAAAAATCCCCTCTTGATGCAGAGTACACATCAGGAGGGGTATTTTTTCGGTAAAAACGGAATACCTGCTTTTCGCCGGATATTCAGCTTTGTCTCACATTAGATGCACAGCGGTTAATGCTCGGCAGTTTGTGTATATCATTGGGTATTTTCAAGATACCGAACGCACTGCTCTGTAACATAGTCTTTATCAAGCGATAGGCTGTCCGAATATTTAATGTTTAAGTAAACAATCGACTTACCGTTGAAAAACAAAAAAAAAGAACCATACTTGAATCCGTTGGAAAAGTCGCTGATACGGGCACACCCCTGTACATCATCATTGATTTGTTCGACTTTGGTATCCGTCAAGTCAAAAGTGTTAAGCAAATGAAATGAATATAATAATTCACATATAGGTTTTGGCACATTAAGTATACCGCTTCCGGTAATATTTATAAATGCAAAATCTCCGCCGTCATTATTTTGTTCGCCGCGGAAAACAAACGAACGGTTCTGGTCGGTAATATATGTATTACCGAATACAAAATAAATACGCGTGTTATGTTCATTCCCTTTTGAGCTTGGAACGGATAAATCGGCGTCGGCACTGTCAAGTCCAAATAAGGCTTGAGTACCGAAAGTGTTTAAAAATCTTTCTTTTTCGGCTTTCCCGTTTTTGCCGCAAAATGTCACAATCAGAGAAGCACACACGGCAATAACAATCGCCGCAATCATAAGCGCCGTATAAACATTTAATATCTTTTCCAACGCGGAATGTTCCTTTTTGGTAAGGGCAAAGGAAAGATAAAGAATACAGTATACCAACAATAATGCGACACTCGGAAAATACAGGTAAAATGAAGCGACACTCAATGACGAAAGGTCAAATTGGGGAACGCTCAAAACAAATAGACCGACAAGAATCAGAATAAATAAAATAACAAAATTTAAAACCGCAACTTTTTTATTTGCCTTTTTTATCATAATTATAACCGTCTCCTTTTAGTGTAACATTTTAAAAGCCCATTACGCATATTTGAGCAGATTATAAAATCTACACTACAACAACCGAATATGGTATATCCAAATCGACCAAATTTGTTGACACGGCAATACCCGTTTTACCGTCAACTATATAGACATCGGAGCACTCGCCCAAAACCTGTCTTTTTTATATTTGACGGCAAGCTTGCCGTCCGACGAAGCTTGAACAAATGTAACGGATTTGCCGTATTTCTGCTGCTTACCGCCGTAAACCGACACAGCCATCGTCTTATAATTGCCGCTTTTGTCTTTATATAAAAAATCGGTTATCTGTATTAAGTCCCACGTCAATAGTATCATCAGGATTAAATGTAAAAACGTCGGTTTCCTGTCCGTCACAGTCGAGCACAAGAGAGACGTTTCCGTCGTTTTCCTGCCTTGAATATACCAAATCCCCTTTATCGGTAATAAGCATATTTAAATGGTAATTATGGGTATAAACATTGTCTTTATATAGGTTTTCGGTATTATCCGCTGTACTTAAACGGTAAATTTTACCGTTTGTCAAGCAATAAATGCCGCCGTCGGTTGCCGCAATTTCATCGGGGCAAAAGCTTAATTGATATGTTTTTTCAATATTGCCGTTCTTTATCAGCAGCACATCAAAAAATGAATTTTCGCCCTTGGAAACACAGCAATATTCCCCGCCGATATACTTGCCGACAAGCAAATATTCCGAATATCCATCAAAAGAAATCCGGGTTCCGCTTTCTCGGATATTTTATAGGAAATCAACTTATTATCATTTACATCGGCATAAATCAAACTGTGCTTTGATATGCTGTTCCTTTTGAGCATAACCGAAACTGCCGCTACGAGAGCAATCAGAACAGCACAAAGCGGTATTATTAAAATCTTCTTGTTTTTCATATTTTCCCCCACTTGTTTTTTATAAAGAACACAATATGTGTTGCTTCCGCAATTTATCATTTTTTCACAATAAAGTATAATATTTTTGCGCAGATTTGTCAATAACGTCTGCTTTTAAGCGCGAAAAAGGGATTAAACACACTCTGTCGACACAAGCGCGTTATACTCTGCCTATTTATTACGGTCTTGTTTTCACGCAAATTCGCAAGCATTCTTTCGGGACTTGCAAATACGGCTTTTCACAATCATATTCTTAATATGAAAGAGAGGTCGATTTTAATGCTTTTGGAGCTTTTATCCGCCATAACCACAAAAATGCTTTATTTGATTCTGCATATTGAAAATGCCGGGTCATTTCCGAAGCCGCTGTCCGCAAAAGAAGAAAAAAAGGCTCTTGAACAAATGGCTTCCGGTGACACAGAAGCCAAAAATCGCCTGATAGAGCACAATCTGCGGCTCGTGGCGCACATAATTAAAAAATATTATTCAAATTACTCCGACCAAGAGGATCTTATTTCAATCGGCACAATAGGGCTTATAAAAGGCATAAACAGCTTTGATTACACCAAGGGTACACGCCTTGCAACATACGCCTCACGCTGTATTGAAAACGAAATACTCATGCACTTTCGCAGTCAAAAAAAGTCGGCTCAGGATATTTCCATGAGTGAACCTATCGATACGGATTCCGAGGGAAATCCACTGACACTCTCGGATATTGTCTATACAGACGATACCATCGCAGATGATTTGGATAAAAAAATCAAAATAGAAAAGCTGCGCGAATATATCGACGAAATGGAAGACTCTCGCGACAGAGAGATAATTTTAAAGCGATACGGGCTTTTTGTGTCAAAGCCGATGACGCAGCGTGAAATCGCCGAAGAAATGGGAATTTCGCGCTCCTATGTTTCCCGAATAGAAAAAAGGGCATTAAAAAAGCTCCGTGAAAAATTCACGGAGTAAAAAAAGGCAAAAAAATAGCTCCCCTATTGGAGAACTACTTTCATAAAATGTCGGCATCGACCTATTTTCCCGGGCCGCTTCCAGCCAAGTATTTTCGGCACGAATGAGCTTAACTACCGTGTTCGGAATGGGAACGGGTGGACCCTCATCGTAATAAACACCGACTTTTGAGAAACTTTGTTTTTGAACTCATCTCTCAAGTGCGAGAGTAAGTATATCACAAGGTTTCTCAAATTGCAAGTGTTTTTTGCAAAAAAGTTTAAAAAATTTTAATATTTTTAAAATTATTCCGAAATAAGCGTTTTTTCGATTGTGCCGACGTAAATTCTGTGGTAATCTTTATTTGTATACCACTTTTCTATTGAGCTGTCCAAAAATCCGTCGGGAGTCATATCCTTAAACGCTACCTTTTTGCAGACAAGCACTTTCTTAGCCTGCTTGAATGTGACGGCATTATCTATATATTCCGGGACAAGACCCGTCTCGGCGGCCTTATCAATATCCCTGCCCGATTTTGCACCGCATATGCCGAGCTCCTTTTTATATTCGCCGTCGAAGAACGAGAGTGTGAACTCATCGTATTTTTCCATAAATTCGAGGGTATATCTCTGAGGACGGACAAAAACAAACACTACATCCTTGCCCCAAAGCTCTCCTACGCCGCCCCACGAAACGGTCATAGTATTCCAATCGCCCTCTTTACCTGCGGTCAAAAGAGCCCAATCATCGCTTATCATTTGTATCGGCGAACGGTCCAGCTCGCGCACGTTTATTTCTTTAAACATATTTATCAACTCCGTTAAAACATTTCTTTTTATAATATATTACGAAACGAGGAAAAAATCAATGACAGAAGTAAAAGGTTTTTGAGAGATTTCAGACTCAGTGTCCCCGAAGCTATTTATACCTGCAACGGGATTAAAATATGCGGCAGGCGAATAAAATCGGTTCTGTTTTCAACCGATGTCAGCATAATAAGAAATTCCAACGCCGACGCGGTTATTGCCGTATACCCGTTTACGCCGCAGCCCGTCATCACTCAGGCAGTAATGATGGCAGCGGACACGCCGGTATTTGTCGGAATAGGCGGCGGACTTACAAAGGGCGAGCGAGTTCTCGGCCTCGGCAGACACGCCGAATATCAAGGCGCGTTCGGCGTTGTTGTAAATGCACCGACGCCGAATTCAACCGTTAAGGAGCTTAAGGAGGCTCTTGACATACCGGTTATTGTCACCGTGGTTTCAGAGGAGGACGATATTGCCGGAAGACTTGAGGCGGGTGCGGAGATATTCAACGTATCCGCGGCGGCCAAAACTCCGGAGCTTATCGAAAAAAACCGCAAAACAAAATATCCCGATATACCGATAATGGCAACGGGCGGTCCCACAGACGAAACCATCAAGGCCACAATCGCCGCCGGCGCAAACGCCGTAACATGGACGCCGCCGACAAACGGAGAGGTATTTAAGGACATTATGGACGCTTACCGCAAGCATCAGGAGCACCCTACATATTAAACGTCACACATCCCACTCATAGTCGCGAAGCTTGCCCTCGCACAGAAGCTTTGGGTAATTCCATTGGCGTAAAACCTCATACACACCTATCGCCACGGAATTAGAGAGATTTAGGCTGCGCGCGTCGGGATTATTAAGCATAGGTATTCTCACAGAGGTCTGCGGATTATCGTGTAAAAGATTTTCCGGCAGGCCTTTTGTTTCCTTTCCGAAGAAAAGATATACATTGTCGGGATATTTTACATCGGTATGACGATGAGTCGCTTTTGTCGTGAAATAATAAAAGTTTCCGTTATCCGGATTTTTGCGAAAGAACTCTTCGAGGTTCTCATAATATGTTATATCCAAAAGGTGCCAATAATCGAGACCGGCACGCTTTAACTTCCTGTCGTCGATTTTAAAACCCATGGGGCCTACAAGGTGAAGTCTTGCGCCTGTAAGAGCGCACGTGCGTGCCACGTTTCCGGTATTCTGCGGAATTTCCGGTTCTACCATAACCACATTCAATATCATTTTTATCACCGTTTTCAAAAAATTTCAAAAACAATTTTACCATATTTTTCAAAAATATAAAGAACTAAACAGTATTTTTACCGTCCGTTTTGCACAAGATACTAATACAATCTTATAAAACGGAGGAAAATAATGAATAACAATATGAATTCGGCAATGAAAACAGTAGGCGTGAGTCTTGCTGTGGGAACGGCGGCCGCGGTAATGTCAACCGCCGCTAAATCGTCTTCGAGAAAACGCAAGATGAAAAAGGCGGCAAAAAAGGCGGCAAACACCATAAATACCATTGTCGATAATATGCAGGATATGATAAAATAGTCGTATCAAAGTATTCTCTGAGCAAAGCGGTTTTCGCCGCTTTGTTACATAGGAGGAAGAAAAAATGAAAAAAATTCTCTGTATTTTTTCCGCATTGCTGATAGTGCTCGGAGCAGCTTTTTTCGGATGCGGAAAAAAGAATGATAAAGCCGCTGCCGAGCAGAGCGAAACCGCCGCCCCCACGACAGAAAGCACGACCGCTCCCGACCCGAAGCCGGTGTTATCAGGCGACGCCGCTTTAAATGACGGCGAAACCTACACGGGTAGGACTCCGCTGCCGCTTGTCGATTTTAACGTTTCAGATCCCGAAAACACACGCGGGCTTTCGACCGAAAAGCACGGCTACGGCTACGGCATAGCGAAAGACGGCAAGCCGAACGATATATCCGTAAACAATCAAAAATACTTTGAGACAAACGGCTACAAAGCGCTTTGCCTCGACACCAAATCAACTGACAAGGTATTATACCTTACATTTGACTGCGGCTACGAAAACGGCTACACGGCAAAAATTCTTGACACATTAAAGGAAAAGCAGGTTACCGCCGCATTTTTCTGCACACTTCCGCAGGTAAAGGAAAATCCCGAAATCATAGCGCGAATGATAAACGAAGGCCATATTGTCGGAAATCACTCCGTAACCCATCCCTCATTCCCGACCTTAACAAGACTCCAAATGGCAAACGAAATCAAGGGCATGGACGATTATTTAAGAACCTATTTCGGATACAGCGCGCCGTTTTTCCGTTTCCCGATGGGAGAATACTCCGACAGCGCACTCGACGCGGTAGGTTCTCTCGGATACACAAGCGTATTTTGGTCTGTGGCGTATTCCGATTGGGATTTAAAAAGCAAAAAGGCGAAGAATTTGCATTTAACACCGTTATGTCAAGGCTGCACCCCGGAGCCGTAATACTTCTGCATATGCGGTATCTCCCGACAATGCGGCGGCTCTCGGCAGAATTATTGACTCGGCAAGAGAGCAGGGATACATTTAAGTCGCTGTACGACTATCCGCAGGAATAATAATCAATCATACAAACAACAAAAACCGCTTCTCGCCGAAACGAAAAGCGGTTTTATTTATCTTATTCAGTCGTTGTTTGTGGCGACTATATTTACCCCTGTACCGAGAACATTCTCGATTACAACATCTCCGATTGAGACGGGAGCTTTAAGAGTGACCTTGTTTTCGATAGCATTCCGTGCGCTCGGCTCTCGCGTAAAGCGTCACCGCGTTTACACGTGTTTCCGTAACGGAAAGAGCTTTCTCCGCTTTGTCTGACAGCTTCAGCAGTTATGGAACAGCGATGGACGCAAACACGTGTAAACGCGGTGACACCAGCTGGCGACAGACAAACCATCGCCGTTTGCTGCGGCCAGCTTTCCGAGGGCGCTGCCATCAACATGTCGAAAGAAACTCCGTCATGCGCATTATATATTCATTTTCCAGAAATGAAATGAAATAATTCCAGGCTTCC
>VOFK01001861.1_pt1 | contig 12625 bp, 16 predicted proteins | sample 5384121 | NCBI WGS metagenome assembly VOFK01 (sample SAMN12384730, study PRJNA508395) | human gut metagenome | isolation source: healthy gut J | host: Homo sapiens | reverse complement strand
TGATACAGTTGAAGCTGCTTTGCGTTTATGTATAATAATCCCAAACCTACTTCTGTTAATAGCGCTAGTGATGGAAAGTTAATGTATGAATGGAATAAGAAATTCAAAGAAACACTTAATAGACCAGCATATGTTAACGGTCCAAGTGATGCGGCTTTATATACAGGATTAAGAGATAAATATACCGCTCCTCCATCATTTAAAGTGAATAGTAATAGTGATGCTAATTACTATAAACAGCAAATGGCTATGCATGAGACTTGGGAAGAGTTTGTGCCCAAAACCTTCTGTTACATCTCCTGTAAGACATTCGGATTATAGAAATGATGCCATATCTGGTAAGTACTTAGCTTATCGTGATAGTGGCATTCCTCATGGCGGTATAGATTTTTTTATCCATCAGATGCTTATGTAGGTAATGATGGTACAAGTGATAATTTATTTGGTTCAGATGGAACATCAAGAAATGTATATTCAATGGCCGATGGAGAAGTAATTGCTTATTGTGGTGCATTTTGTGGTAGTGATGATCAGGCTATAGTTGTCAAGCATGATGGTTTTTATGCTTTTATATGGTGAGATATCTACAAATTTAAATGTAGGCGATACTGTAAAAACAAGGACAAAAATATTGGAATGATGAAATTGACAGATATTCAGCCGAATGGTTCATTAATGCTTCATTTGGAAATATTAAAAAGGAGATTATCCATATGGTGTATTTTTAGGGGGTAGTGGTCGTGTAAACTATCAAACCGATCCAACATATGTTTATAATTTACCAGATTTTTAGGAGTTATTTATGAAAAAGATTATTTGCAATAATCATTTTATTTCTGTGCCTTATGGGTTGTAGCATGAATGATGCACAGTCTGATGAACAGCATATTGAGAAAAGTTCAGATTATAAGATCACAGAAGCTGAATCTATTACTGATGAAACTGAAATTAGCTCTGCCATTTTCTCTGATACAAAAAATAAAAGAACTTGATCTAAGTCGGTTAGAAAATAAAACTTATTTGCAGTATAAGAAAGAGTTCACCTATAAGAATGAGTACTCACTTCTAGATGGCAGAAAAATAGTTGAGGATAAAAATCTCTATCTTGAAGATTTAAGTGGCAATAATAAAATCAGTGCTTGTTGAAGTCCCCGGGAGGAAACGGAGAAATACGTTGTATTGTGGGATATGATAGATGATAACAGATTTTGTTATTATATTATCAATCACGAAACAACAGGCGTTTCAGGAATATATGATCTTGCAAGAGGAGAAAGTTTTCATATTGATGTCTGTGATGATAATTCAGCCTATGTTCCTAAAAAGGTAGTTGAGAATTATTTGTATTTTTCTCAAAAAGGATTCATATCTGATTTTAAAGGGGTTGGGAAACTCAATTTGGATAATTATGAATTTATAGAAATTGATTGTTCGCCATTGCTTGATAATAATATATATTATTTAGGTGGACCAGATATTTCTCCTGACGGAACAAAAAAGCCGCCATTTATGGAATAGTATCAAAGGCTTCAAAAACCAAATGAATTGAATGAATATCAGATTGCAATATATTCACTAACTGAAGAAAAGATATTGGAAACATATAATTTCCTCAGTGAAAATGATTACGTTAATCATCAATTGCTGTACTACAGCGATAAGCAGGTGTATCTTTATGTTTCACAGTATGGTGATAATCCTAAAGATTTCCTGTATATAATTAACGTTAATTAATTAATTTACAGAGCAAAACTTGATGATTTACAAATCAAGTTTTGCTCTTTTTTTATTGCACAAAAAACAAAAAAATATTGGCACAAGGCAACAATATTACAGTAAAATATATTAAAAAATGCATTTGGGGGACTAAAATTGCATTTGGGGCACTAACTATTGACTTTCGACAAAAACAGCGGTATCATTTACTTAGGGTGAGAAAAATGATCTCAGAAATAAGTAAAAGGATATCGCTGTTTTTGTGTCGGAAAAACATAATAAAACATGAAGATATCGAAGTCTATGAATATGGTTTTGAAACGATTTGTTCAACGATTTTAGGTTTTATAATAACGATTGTTATAGGTCTATTCTTTTAGGATGTTTTTACTTTCAATCGCATACTATGTTATATTTGTGACGATACGTCAATTTACGGGAGGTTATCATGCTAATTCATATTTTAAGTGTAACTTGACATTTGCTGTTGTCACATTTCTTGTATTCAGTATGACTAAAATGGCTGTATATTCAAAAAACGTATACCATACCAAATCATATTTTTATTTTTGGTCTTATCGTTCATAATTATATGGTATTATTCGCCGATTGAAAATGAAAATAAACCTCTTGATCAAAAAAACAGAAAAAAAGAAACAAAAAAATTGCTGTTGTGTTGACTTTGGCGATATCCATATTAAGCTGTGCAGTATATATTTTTTTCTGTTCAGTCATCAGCTTTAATGGCATTTACACAGTTAGCAATAGCTGTGTTAATTGTAATAACAAAAAAATTGAGATAGGTGGTGAAAAAGATGAATAAGATGAAGGAAAAGGTACTCAAGAAGGTAGCGTCAGCAAGCAGATTTGCAGCCGTAAAGGCGGCAGGCTCTACATCATGGGGAGGCTGTCATCAGCCGAAGGAACCGGAAGCTGTAAGAAAGCTTCGCAAGTCCTGAGAATGGACAAAACTATTAAGACGGCAATTTAAGAGAATGCTGTTTCAGCTAAGAAATGCAGTTTAATTCGCAAAGATAAATCAACCACAGGCATTCTCTTTGATTTGTTGAAAAAGGAGGAAGTGTATGAATAAAAAACTAAGCCGGATAATAGCGGGAACGCTGTCAATGATGTTCGTAGGACAAGTCATGATCTACGGCGACGGCAATTCTCAGGGCATCGCCCATGCGGAAACTATCGGAGAGATCAAGGAATCTTTGCAGACTTTCAAAGAACGCTGACAAACTGCAGAAAGAATTTGAAAATGCAGTCGGCGGTCTGGGCGAAATCGACTACTTTGCTTTGCCGGAATCCGGTATCATGATGATGAACGAAGCTGCCGAAAGCAAAGCGGCAAAGGCAAGCGGGCTGAAAAATATCGGGAAAGGTAGAAAAAGGCGGTCAGAAAACAGCGGATGACACGCCTATTTTTGTGCGCATTTTTAACGGAGACTGGGCGGAAATAGCTTCAAAGGAGCTTTCTGACGGCGGAAGTTTCAGCGTAGAAGCAGGCGGATCAGACGTTTATCACGTTAAGTTCGAGTGCGACGGATATCTGCCGTTTTACCTCAAGGATTTTGGAACAGGTTCATATCAGGTAGGTTCGGGAGATTCTTGGGATACCGTAACCCTCATTCCCGGCGATACCACATGGAACGAAGAAAACGGCAATCAGTGGAGCGACGACGTTCTCAACGCCGCCGATTCTGAGTATGTTAAAAGCTGTCTTGGAGCGACTCGTGGAGACAGCGATTTCAATCCAAGCATGGACGCGGACGGCGATAATGTGATAAGTCAGGCTGATCTTGATAAATTCTGCGAATTTTATGACAGTCTTGGAGACGATGAATATTACACGCTTTCGCAGTACGTTCAGGATTTGGATATAGACAAGAACGGCGTTATCAACGATACCGATTACAAAATTTTAGAAGAATCCGGCGCGTCCGAAGCGGAACTGGCGAATTTCAAAAAGCGAACTGGATTCTGCGAGAACTGTCAATTCGGAGGTTTACGTTTACAACCACGAAATGACAGGCGACGTAATCGTCGATAAGGAAGATTTTGAAAAAGGTCTTGACAAAATCAACAGAGACGCTCTGAAATGCGGTCGTTCTGAAAATTACTTCGAGTATATGGACAATGACGATAACGGTACAATCGAAGATGATGATGTATCATGGTTTACCGAAGCATACAAAGCTTACGGCGACCTTGACTGGGATCATGCTTTCAAGAGAAACATGAAGGTTCTTGCAAGCGGCGAATTCCCCTACAGTTTTAACCTTCACGACACCAATCTTGATCTAAACGGTCAGACCATAAGCGTAGCAGATTGTATGTCGTTCACGACAGATATGCCGCAGTTCTGGAAAGATACGGATTCAGATGTAGAGAATATTAAAGGCGCAAACTTGGATATTCACGGCGGTACGCTGCTGATTCAGAATAACCTTGTTTTCAGAACAGCTTCTCCCGATGGCTGGGATGGCAATACGGGACAGCTGATGAAACTCAACGGTGGTGAAGTTTACATCGGAAACTGCTTTGATTTCGGTCAGGCTAACTGCTACGATACGATTCTGATGACTAACGCTTCTGACAGACTCTATGTAGGCGGTAACTGGACTTACATCACTATGCAGGATATGGAAGGAAAATGGACTGCCGGACAAATCAGATTTGCAGGACCAACATGGGAAGTTAACGAAAAAATCCGGATCCAAATCCATTTATTCTTCCGGAACTCAGTCCATCATTTTCGGATATGAGGGTGGAAAGCAGACAATTCTTTGGGACAATCCCGAAACATATATCGATAATGAGGACGGCAGCTACAATACGGAACGCCGTTTAAATTTTTGACTATGAATATGGTATCCTTATAACAAAGGAATTTACCGAAGAAAACTTCTGGTTCAGACCGTGGTGGAGACCATACGATCTTCCCGATTACACGCTCTACCGCAAGGGTTGGGAAATCGGCGACGGCGTACATATTGCAACGGGTAACTACTCAAAATCTTTTACCGATTTAAGCATTGCGTCTCCCGGAGTCAAGTCGGATTTTGTAAGAACCTACAATTCCATGAGCGATGAAGAAGGCTCCTTTGGTATCGGCTGGGACTTCAATATTGACGTCAGCAAAATAGTGATTCCTGCGGCCGGTTACTATCAGGTAGTGCTCCCTGACGGCTCTAACACCACGTTTAAGGACGACGGCAACGGCGGTTTCGAATGCCTGAACGCTCACAGCAAAATGACAAAATCGGGCGATGAATATACCGTTACAAACGCAGCTCAGTCCCAGTATCACTTCAATTCCGATGGCGAACTTGACTGGGTAAAAGACGCCAACAGAAACACTCTGACAATATCTGCAAAAGAAAATAATCAGAGAATTGTAAATTCAGATTCCACGGGCAGAACTTACACGATCACTTACAACGGAAATACTGAACATTCCCGTATTCTCAGATTGAGGATAACGAGGCTGACCGCATTGTAACTTACGAGTATAACGGAGATTTTCAGCTTGTATCTGCAACAAGCGTATCCGGCGGTACTGAGAAGTATGAATATGACGGAAACGGCAGACTTTGCAAGATCACAAACTGCTATGATGAGATTACAGATACAATCGTTTACAATGACAACGGATCTGTAAATTGGCTGATAAATTCCGCAGGACTCAAGCAGGAATATACCTATGACAAGGCGTTCAAGCAGACAGGTCTCAAGGAATTTGACGGCGATAAACTCGTAAAAACTTTCACTTACGATTATGATGAAAAGTATGCTGTTAAGACCAACAAGGTTGAAACCGACGGTCAGACATATGAGGTCGATAAGATCACCTACACTACCGATAAGGATGATAAAAACAAGTACGACGAGATCAAGGAAAGCGTTGATATCATGGGAAACAAAAACCCAATATGAGCGCGATGATAACGGTAACGTTACCAAGACGATCAACCCTGACGGCACATTCACTATGGCTCGTTACAACGACAAAAATATGCCTCTTGTTCAGGTTGACGAGAGCAATAATGTTGTTATCAATGAGTATGATAATTCGGGCGTAAACGTTCTAAAAAAATATCAGAGTACCCATACTGTTTCTAATGCGGCTAATCTTGTTAAAAATGACTTTGATCTCAGCAGTCTTGATTACACAGATTATGCAATGACAGTATACACCTATTATCCGGCAAGCGAAACAGCAGAAATAGCAGGTCTTATCCGCACAATTACAGACCCGAAGGGAACGTGACCGAGTATACTTACGGTACTTCCGGCTATGCAAAGGGACTTCCGATCAAGAAGGTCATCAAGGACGGAAATACTGTTGTTAACTCGGTCGAGTACGAATACAACTCACAGCTTCAGGTGTCTCGAAAGAAAAGCCACGAAGCGTTGACATTGCAAAGAACGTTTATGCTGTCAAAGAATACGAATACGACAAGTTTAACAATGTTACAAAAAGTAAAGCGATTTCGGCACAGGTTCAACTGCTCGCTGTAACTATTTCAGAGTATGACAAGCTCAGCAGAAAAACTGCCGAATATGCACCTAATTTCTCAGCCGATAAGAGCCACGGAACGCTTACAACTTACTATCCAAGCGGAGCGGTAAAAACTCAGACTGACACACTTGGAAACGTGACTTCTTTCAAATATGACGCATATGGCAAGGCAATTGAAAAGACCAATCCAGATGGTACAATCAATATCGTTGAATACGATGGTTTACAGCGTGAAAAGGCGTCATATTTCAAATCAAGCGCCAATGCCGACAAGCAGATTTTAACATCGACGGCATACGAATTTGAAAGCGGAAAGCTGAGAACTATAAAGACCACCTACATCACCGCTGAAAAGCAGGTTGTAACCGAAACTTTCTTGTCGATTTCAGAGGCAATGCAGTCGAAGAAAAAACCAACGGCGAGACTAAAAGAACGTGCGAATATTATGCAAACGGACAGCTGAAAAGTCAGACTGACGCACTGAATAATACCACAAAGTATGAGTATAACTACCTTAACAAGCTGACCAAAACTTCCTCACCTTTCGAGGGCGATAAGTACTCTGTTACTGAAAATGAATACGATAAAAACGGCAATATTACTAAGATTACTCAGAAAATTGACGATAACAAAAACAGCATTACTCTAAATCAGTACAACGCTATGGGACTGCTTGAAAAGGTAACTCTCACCGATAATTCTGCTAATAGTGAGAAGAATATTACAAAGTCATTTCTACAACAACGCAGGCATTCAGGTCAAGATGTACACAGGTATGTCGTCCGAATCTGATACCTCATATCTGACTACAAATTACGAATATGACAGTTGGCTCAGACCAATCAGAACAACCGACAGCACAGGCTACAATTCCGGCACGATCACATACGACCTCAACGGAAATGTTCTTGACGAATACGGACGCAAACGGCAATATTACAACAAATACTTACGATGCACTCAATCGTGTGCTTACTTCAAAAACTGTAAATTCCGGAGATTCTTCAAAGAATGTCAGCAAATCTTACGAATATGACAGCATGGGAAGAGTCACAAAAAATCCGTAAGCAACGAGTTAACTACAACTACAATTTACGATAAGCTCGGAAGAAAATATACCGAAACCGAATATGACGGAAATGGCTACTCCATTTTCAGAGGATATTTCTATGAGGGAATTTCTCAGTATTTAAGAGAAGAACTTACAGGGCAGTATCATCTCCTTTTGTATTCAACAAAGGAATATGAATACGACGGTGAAATGCGTGTTGTTAAGGTTAAGGAATCAGGAAATGAAACAGCTTCTTACACCTATGACGCAAACGGCAACAAAAAATCGAAACTCTTGCAAACGGCGTAGTTTCGACATATACCCTACAACGATGCAAACAGAATTACAAAGATTGAAAACAAGTCAGGTAATAGTACCATATCGAGCTACGAATATTCATATTATCTTGATGGTTCTGACGCTTGCAAAGTGCGCAGTGAAAATCGTATAATAGAAACTACGGAATATGAGTACGACGGTCTGAAAAGACTGACTGAGGAAGCGGTCAAGGTTGGAAACAAAACTTCCGATACTTATTCATATGAATATGACGATTACGGCAACCGTTCTAAAATGATCGCATCAGGTTCTGAAAATTATGTAACTGAATACAATTACAATAACGCTCAGGGCAAGTATACCGCTCTGCTTCAGAAGGAAGTAAAAACTGTTGAAGATGAGAAAATACTCTCAAGCTTCAAGACAATGTTAAGCAGACAGTTTACACCTATGACGCTAACGGCAATCAGATTACTAAGACTGCCGAGGGCAAAACTGAGACTAACACATATGACGGACTGAATCAGCTTATCGGCTTCACTGGACGGTGAAACAACTGCAAGCTATGCTTATAATGTTGACGGTCTGAGATATGAAAAGATCGTTGACGGTCAGAGGATAAATCATGTCTGGGACGGCAGCAAGCAGATCATTGCGGACGTTATCGACAACCAGTGCTATGAGGCTGACTGCTATATCCGTGGTACAAATCTTGTCGCTAAGTACAACTACAGAAACGGCGATAAGTCCGAGTATACTTACTATACTCAGAATGCTCACGGCGATGTTGTAAATCTTACAAATGCTGACGGCGAGGTTGTTAAGTCCTATACTTATGATGCTTTCGGCGTTGAGAAGAATATCGATGATGCAGATACAAATGCGTTCCGTTACTGCGGTGAATATTTTGATACCGAAACGAGTACGATTTATCTTAGAGCAAGATACTATAACCCTTCAACAGGTAGATTCATCAGCAGGGACTCTTTCGCCGGAAGAAGATCTGATCCGTTGAGCCTGAATCTCTATACTTATTGCAGGAATTAATCCGTTAAGATATGTTGATCCTAGTGGACATAGTTATGCTACTCTGCCGGATGGTTCTACTATGACTATTAATAGCGCTTGGGATGCCGAAAAGTTTGAAGAAAAAAAGGCGAGTATGAAAAAAGGGGCACCAGGTTGTCGATATGGTGAATGCTCTGTATCTGTAAGTTTAGAGTACCAATCAACCGATTTAACTGATGACATGAAAATGGCTAATGCGCAAGTTATTAAAAATTATTTTTTCTGATAAAGGATGGTCGTTGGAAGCAACATGTGCTGTATTGGGAAATATAGAACACGAGAGTCGTTTAAAATCCAAATGCATGGCAAGATTATTATTTTGATGATAGATATAATGACGATTGTGGGTATGGATTATGTCAATTTACTTCAGCAAAAAAGATTTTTTTGCCTAAAATAGGTTATAATGTTGAAACAATTGATGATTATGCTATAAAAAAATCCTGGAAACTTAATGATAATGCAATTAGATTAGATTATATTATAGAATCGTCGCAACCAGGCAATGGTATTTTTTATCCAGATTATGGTGCATACGGGTCTAATTACAATATGGCTTTTTGATGAATTTACACTTCTACGCTTGATGTTAAAGAATTAGCTTTAGTATTTCATGGGCATTATGAAAGAAGCAACGATACAAATTCTGGATATGAGAATAGGCAGAAATGTGCTCAATATTGGTATGATCATTTTTTAAATCAGTAATTAAATTTTTATTAAAATCTTTTTTTCCGTCATCGTAGACGACGGAAAAAAGAGCAAACACAATGAAACCTTTGAAAAACTCATTTATTGAATTGAATGTACCTTATCTTTAAAAAGGAGTGGTTACTTGAAAAGATTTTTTATGAACATTCTTATTCTGATAAGCAGCTTTTATGTATACATCTTGTTGTTATCGTTTTGAACAAAATAGTGACCAAACATTGTCATTTTCGGATATGAGCAATTATACTGAAACTGATAGTACCTTTATGAATATGCATACAAAAAAATATGGATTATAAAAAATACAAGTAATTTTACTCCTTCTATTTACATTACAAAAAATAGAAAACGGTATAATAGAAGGAAAATGGTCGCTAAAACTTATTACGCCTGATTGTTATACTACATCATTTGAATCCCAAAAATACGGTACATTTAAAGGTATCATTGTAGATGGATTGGCAAAATGTGATTTTACGGACGAATCTGGGGACGGAACACTAGATTTAGTGTTTAATGGAGATGATGCTATAAGTGCATCAATACAATTTTCCAATAAAAAATATTCTGATAAAGAATACCCTGAAGGTAATCATGTTTTTGAGCCATACACAATTTCAGATTATGGGATGCCAGATGATATTAACTGCTACTTTATTAGTCTGAATTCATGGGGAAATGTATTTTTTTTAAAAACAGGGTATGTAACTGCTCATCATCCATATGCAGTTGCATATTTAACTGATGAAAATGATAACATTTTGTATGAATTTAAAGGTCTTTCTAATGGTTGGCAAATTTCCGAAGTATTAATAGAGGATATGAATAATGATGGGTTAAAAGATATAAAAATAATACTTGATACTCCCATGATTGGCATGGAGTACATTTTTATTCAAATGGAAGATGGTCTTTTTTTTATGATAGCAGGCTTAATTCTAATTTAAATATATCAGAATCGTAGGATCCGCTTATTATAAAAATATTGGTGGAAATTACTATTGATGATATTAAGTATACTAATACTTATTATTTTAGAGTAATCTAATTCTTTATTATCTATTGCCATATGTAATTATATGAACAACAACCCTACATTCGATCAGTTCATATTCGAAAAAAAAGCATAAGTTATCTATAGAAAGTCAGGAGCTTGCCAGTGCGCTTGGGATTTCAAACGCATATTTATCCCAACTTGAGAAAGGCATTGGCACTCATCCAAGCGCCGAGCTTCTTGACAAAATGGCAAAGCGCAAGAATAGAAACAATTTTTATTCTTTTATTTACTCCGTTCTGCATTAAGCGGAACGGAGATTTTTTATAAAAATTTAAGATTAATTGTGAGTCTGCGTATATACGTGGGCTATTTTTTATGCCCTGACGACGTTAAAATGAAAGGAATATAGTGTTATTGACAATAAAATGGCTGTGCATAACAGCTAAATATCCATAAAGCCGATCTTTTGATTTAAAGAAAAAATCGAAAAGGTCGGCTTTTTTATTTTGAAAACAAAATATTATGAATATAATAAACAAATTGGCGGTGAGAAATATTCCGAATTTACGGAATCGGACTATCTTAAAAGCCAAGGAAGATAAGAACCGCTGGTTTATCAGCTTCGGCGACAGTGTTCTGGAATGTGAAGAAAACGAATACAAAGACTACTTTTCCAAGAAAAACCACTATGATTATACTCAGAAGGATAAGCTTGGTAAAAAAAGTTGTTCCCATATTGCTTGAGCAGTATACATACAGCGATACTTCGCCTGCTCAGGCATTTTTTATGACAGCACGATTGTACCGTTTGACGAGGACATTTTTTAGATAAACTCAGCACGGAACAGTATGTTTTGCAATTGCAAAAGGTTATGAAAAAACTTAAGCCTTACGAGCGTAAAATTATCTATCAGCTTTTCTGAATAGAAAAAGTCAAAATGAGCTTGCCATAAATTATGGCATATCTCAACAAACTATGAACGAGAAAGTAAATAGAATTTTTGGCTAAAATGCTGAAAATGATGAAAATTGAAAAATAAATCCCTGTAGTTTTGTGATTTTGTTGCCAGTAAAAAGCAGAGGACGATGAAAAAAAATCGTTTCTCACAGTAACTTGACAATTGAATATCAACTTTACAGGTACGTTAATCACACGGACGGTCAAAAAATCGTCAGCCAAAGAAGCCATACGCCATGACCGATTGACGAGCGATAAATATGCGAAAAATCCGGAACAGCTTTTCGGAACGGCAATGAAACGTGTGAGGATAATGATACTTCCGTCCAGTCACAGATTCAAGCAATGAGGACGGCTTCGGGGAACCTCGAGGGGATGAGATTTCCATGAGATCGGTAAGCTGCCGATTGCCTGTAAAGCTCCGTGTACGGCGGGTATCGAGGATAAATACCGTACAGGCAAAACGAGTTATTACTGCGGTTTGCGGTGCAGACCGCAGTTTTACATAAGTTTGAAGTGAAGTAAATGAAAGAAAAGTCAAAGCATATGCGTGGTTTTTATGGCATCAGTATTCCGCCGGCTGTTTGTATTTTTGCCCGAATGCCATCCTTGCTATGGATGCGTTTGAATGTAAAAAGATACCAACATTCTTTTTCTGTCCATTTCAAAGCTGCGTTAGAAATAAGAAAGGTTTTCGAATATCGAAACGGAGGAATGATAAAAATGTTGATTAAACGAGGCGATGTATTCTATGCTGACCTTGATCCGATAATCGGTTCGGAACAGGGCGGTATCAGACCGGTTCTGGTGGTGCAGAATAATGTTGGAAACAAATACAGTCCAACGGTAGTTGTGCCGCGCCTATTTCGTCAGCCAAAAAAGAATAATATGCCTACCCATATTCATATCTGCGGATCGAAAATGCTGCCCAAAGATTCCATTGTTCTTGCGGAGCAGATACGCACAATTGATCGTAACAGGTTGCTGAGATACGTAGGTTCAGTCAGTTTGGAAATTATGGGGGAAAGTGGACAGGGCGGTAAAAATAAGCACCGGGGCGAAGATTAATGACTAAGCTTGGACAAGCAGAATCTGCTGATTTTATCACAGAAACTTTTGTTAAGAACAGACTTGAAAAGCTTCTTGCGGAGAATGAAAAAAACGAGTTTGAACAGCAAGAATACAGAAGATATTTACAGAAAATTTTTCGTCCTCAAAGGACGCAAAGATAAGGAGAAATTAATATGTCAGGATTTATTTTTAGTTTCTATATTCGGAGGTACAGTCGGAGTGTTTGCAATGTGTCTGTGCAAAGCA
>VOFK01004150.1_pt1 | contig 12626 bp, 19 predicted proteins | sample 5384121 | NCBI WGS metagenome assembly VOFK01 (sample SAMN12384730, study PRJNA508395) | human gut metagenome | isolation source: healthy gut J | host: Homo sapiens | reverse complement strand
GAATCCCTTTATCCATCAATGCTTCGCTCCGCAATTTCCCAATGGATTTTACACAGAACTCCCACAAAACTTTGCAGTTATTATGTAATGAAAAAGGGCCCAATGAACGATCCCGGTACCATGGTAAAAGCTTTCCGGGATATGTCTTTTGCAGAGGACGGTCTCCTTATTAGGTAAACAAAATTGCTTCCTTTTCCCCACAATAAATCCCCACTGACGTGTGTTGCAGTGAGGGGTTGCTCCGTCAACGGCAAGGGGTAAAAATCCCCCAAAAAGCAGGGGTATCATGGTCATCTGTCAGTTCGAACAATACAGCTCCAGCCGGGTATTGGGTTGAATTGGAGATAACGTAAAACGTTCCGCTTTTTTGATCGGTTGCCTGGTCCATGGAGGAACCGGACCAGAGACATGGTCCCGGTCCGAGGAGAAGACCACCCCTCCATCCTCCTCTGATTCCCATTGCCCTAAAAAGTCAGCGGATATGGGAGAATCCTCCGCCTGGTATCGGCTGAAGTCATACACATTGGGCGAAACCGGGCGTGCTACCGTACCATCACAAAGACTCAGCGCGGGATGATACTCCATTTTTTCCCCTGTCTGCCCCCGTGAGTGTGACCAACAGATTCCGCATGAATATCACTGACATTTCAGCTGAGAAACCACAGGGCGTCCATCCCGGCTTTCGTATAGGCTTTCACCGGGTTCCCCCTTGGTAGTGATTGCTTTCGTTTGAGAGAAAGGCCTGTACGGTAGGGTTGCCTTCTGATCCCGGGAACAAGGCAATAGGCTTCAGAACCTTCATACGCTATGATTTGCTCTTTGGGAAGGGTTTCTAAAAGGGGTAGTCCTCCAGATACCCTGCCTCACGGATGACACGGGGAGAGCCTCCGGATCACCGTCTGGGAGGTTCCCCAAGAAAGCAATGCCACAGAAATATCCGCCCTCATCCAACCGCGCCTGAGCTGGGAAAGGGAGGGATCTTCTGGCTGGTCGCTCGGCTGCGCTTCTTGTCCCAGATCACTTGCAGAAGGACCTGAGCCGGCATCTTCGGGCGGTCCTCCACAGGAAGTCAGCCCGGCCAGCAAAAAAAGGGCGAGAATAAAGGGAGAAAACGTCGCTTGAAAAACATTGATACATCCTCCTGCGATTATCCATCGATGCTTAAACTGTTGATCATTCCTTGAATCTCTTCATTCCATACGGATACATACGTATCCCCTGTAAAGTAAATATAGGCCGCATACATGGAGTAGGTTTCATTGCCCATGTCTTTTCCAAAGTTGACGATCACCTCACTGTGCCAGCCCTCTGCGTCCTGATATACAATTGCCCGAGCAGGATAGCCCGCGACGGTGTATTCCATGGTCTGATAATCCTGTACATTCTCGTTGGTTTCTTTTTTCATCAAAACCGGCCAACCATTCTGTCACCCGTTCTTCCGTATCCAGCTTTGTGATCCAGCCTTTGACGCCGTCTTCTGTGTAAAGATCAGACAATCCAGCTGGATCTTGCTGGAAAGGTCTGTGGGATACCGAACCGCATACAGGTTTCCATAGCAGGTAAACGTGGCAAAAGAACCACTGCTGGAGGATGCCTCCTGCCCGTCCTGACCGGTTCCCTCCTGAACAAACGTGTATTCCATCCCCCATCATTTCCAACGAGAGTCGTTGCCCTGAGTGTACCAGCTCTACCATCTTGGCCAGCGATGGTCATCGTAAAGTTTTCCCCTTCCACTTCCATTCCGCTTCGTCCGCTTCCTCTGTAAAAATGTGGTCACGGTCCCATCTGCGTTCAGCTCCAACCATTTCCGTTGGGTTCATGGTCAGACCATCCAATGTAATTCCCGTGCAGAGGTACTTCCCCCAAATAGTCTGCATCCGCATTCCCTGTGGTTTGGGGATTGGAGGCATTGCTCTCACAGGCGGAAAGGCCGATGGTCAGAGTACAGATCAAGAGGAAACGAAGGAGTTTTTTTCATATCTTTTGTCCTTTTCTGTGGAATGGTTTTATTGTACTCACATCAGAGGCAGTTGTCTACTGAATTTTTTATGAACAACAGGAAATTCGGGAGCAAATCACTGGAACGGAAAAACCTGGAGAAGCTGTGGGGAACGCCGTGGAAAACCTGTGGGAAATTGAGAGGCAAAAGCGTTGTGAGATAAAGGGCTTTCCCCAGAAGAAGGTTCTGAGCCTGGTGCTCTGTGTGGCTGTGATGCTGTCTGTGTCATGGTCATGGGCGCCGGGGCGGTGTTCTCGGATCAGGATAAGATCGAGAACACCGAGGCCGTTGATGCGTGCTCTGCGCTGAACATCATCGGCGGGTATCCCGATGGTTCTTATCATCCCGAGCGGGAACATTAAGCGGTCCGAGATCACCAAGATGATCTGCGTGGCCCTGAACGGCGGCAAAGAGCCCAATCTGGGCACCAACGGTACCCCACCTTTTTTCGACGTGCGCGGCACCAACGCCGCCTGGGCAGAGGGCTACATTGAGTCCTGCGTGGCCCAGGGCATCGTGTCCGGCGTGGGCGGCGGCCGGTTCAGCCCCTGCCGGCAACGTGACCGGCACCCAGCTGGCCAAGATGCTGCTGGTTTGCCTGGAAGTGACGCGACATTGAGGAGTTTACCGGCAATGCTTGGGACACCAATGTAAACGTGGTTGCCACCCAGAAAGGCATCTACGAAGGGCTGTCCGGTCTGGATGTCTCCGCCGCACTGACCCGCGACAACGCGGCGCAGATGGTGTGGAACGCACTCCAGGCCACCGAGGTCACTTATAAGTACCCCTGGTCAGCGAGAACGGCCAGCTGGTCTCCAAAGGTGGAGCTGGTCGACAAGACTGGCGAAAAATGGCAACAAGATCACCCTGCTGGAAGACAGGAAGTACAGCGGCGCCATCTACGAAGCATCCCGACTGGCGCCGGCGAACTGGGGCACCGCCGGCAAAGACAAAATTGGAATGAGTAACGTTGACAAGCTCAACGGCGCCGCCACTTTGAAAGAGGACGAGGGTAACCAATCAGATCTGGACCTACTCCAACGATGTGACCAACCTGTACATGCAGTATGTCAAAGTCCTGGTCAACAACAAGGGCGACGCTTACGGCGTGTTCCCCCCGTGGCCAAGGAAAATACTGTGGTCACCGCCGCTTTCTCCGATGTGGAGCTGGTGTCTAAGGCGACCAGCACCGCAGACGCAAAGTGAAAATCGACGGCACTGAATATAAGTTTGCTTGGATCGATGGCGATCCTGGTGCCGCCGCCCCCATCCAGGGCCTTACTAATAAGACGATGAATGACCTCAAGAAGGAGGCTTCCAACTCCGCCGACGTCATCACCTTCATCTCCAACGATGGCGACAACAAGTTTGACCTGGCGATTGTGAACCCGGATGATCGAGTTTGGCAAAGTTACTTATGTTGGCGAGGATGAAATCACCGCTGCTGGCGAAACCTATGACCCGGCCGAGGATATCATTCCCGACGATCTGGCCAAGGACGACTACGCTGCCATTTACAAAGACCTGTATACCGACAACTATAAGCTGGTCAAGGCTGACAAGGTCAGCGGCAAGGTGACCGGCACCAAGGGCAATCCCGCCACTGATGTGAAGGTGGACGGCACCTGGTATGCTCTGGCTGCTGAGAAGAATGGATCGTTCGATGGCATGGTCGGAATCGCTGGTAAAGAGGCCAGCAACGGTGGCACCTCATGATCTGTACTGCATCAACGGCGTTGCCTACTATGTGGATGAGAAGCAGGCTGGTTCTACCGACACCGCATACGTTTTTGGCTGCCCCTGGCTCCATGGACACCGATGGAAACTATCAGGTTAAACTGCTGTTTGCTGATGGTTCCACCAAGGTGATCGGTGCGGACCAACCCTATAACTCAGGTTTTGTTGGCGAGTTGGTTACTTATGACATCAACGATGGTGCTTATGAACTGAAGAAAGTAGCATCTGGTAACACGGCTGGCGGGGACAGTGTCGTTACTCTGAAAAGCTTTGACAAGACCAAAAGAAAGTAACTACCGATAGCGTCGATTATCGTGTTGCGAGACTCCTGTTGTCTACGTAATCTACAAAGACGGCGGGGACAAGCAGAAGGTGATCTCCGGCGAAACCCTGAATGCTCTGGGCGCCAACTTTGGCACCAGCGGCACTGCCGTGATGATCGACAGTCTGGCCACCGTTGTCCTGCTCAAGTCTAACTCCTACCTGCCCGGTTTCCAACGCGGATAAGCTGTATGGCTATGTGACCTCTGATGTTGTCTCCAACAAGGAGGACGATATCTGGTTCCGCTCCTTTACTGTGTGGACCTCCGAGGAGGAATCCATTGAGGTGAAGGTGAAGAGCGAAAGCGCTGATATTAAGAAGGGCGACCTGATCTCCTTCGAGATGACAGAGGATAACTTCATTGAGCGTTAAGTCCGAGAGAGAGAAGCGGATATAGGCTATCAGCTGAACGTGTCCGATCCTGATCGCCATCAAGGACTTCACCGCTTCCTGGGTGAGCTTCTACTACGACGGTGACTACGACCTGGCCGACGACGCGAAGTATCTGTACGTCAACACCGCCGACAGCAAGGGCGTCAAGGGGCGGCTCCTGTCCGGGCTTCCGAGACAGCCAACGAGGGTGTCTACTATGCGAACGCCAGTATGTGCTCAACGATGACAAAGAGATTGTCCTGATTGTTGTTGACACCAAGAACAAGTGGGATGACGCCGAAACGGTGAAGGAAGATGCTGCGGCTCCGAAGGTATTTCCCTGACTGCTGGCAGCGGTAGCGGATTGACGTCAACAGCTTCACCTACGATGCTGCTAAGAAGACCTACGAAGTGACTGCGAGTACTTTCGCTGCAAGCTCAGCCGATAAACTGAAGCTGACTGTGACGACTGCGGAGAAGACTAAGGATAACATCACTGTTTCTGGTGACCCGGTGACTGCCGGTGAATACACTTCTGGCAGTGACCTTACTCTGACTAAAGGCTGGTAAAGGTGACGTTCAAAGTGACGATTTCTCAGGATAACTGCAATGACGTTGTTTACACAATTAATGTCACTGTCTCCTAAGTTGTCGTCTGACGATTTGAACTGAAGGATTGAGTAAAAAGGAAAGCCCCTCGAAATTTGAGGGGGCTTTCCCTTTCAACAGCTGATGGCCGCCATGCAAATAGATTGGTGGCTGCCTTACAGTTTCTCATCTTGCCATAGCACGCAGTCGCCCACATCTCTCAGGGAGTCCGTTCCAGGCAAGCCGCAAAAGAGAGTTTTTTGGATTATTTCTGGACCTTAATTGTGAAGTTAATGGTCTTGGTGGCCAACCGTCGCCGGTAATCACAATTTTACCTGTGATGTTGCCCTCGCCAGTCACTTCAATATCTGCCTTATTCCCCAGTCGCGATAACCGGACCATTCTTCAGGATGTTGCCCTCCAGCGTCATAGTTGCACTCGTACTGCTGGCTGCGGTCAGCTTTACATCGAACTTATTAGCAGTTCCCGAATAACCAGTCAGAGTTATTGTCTCGCCGTCAGTGATATTAATAGAGGAGCCAGTGACCGTCAAACTCCCAGCCGAAAGTAGTCGCAGTAGCAACCTGTGCTTTTGTCGGAAGTAGTCGCCTCACGCTGTGTGACAGTTACATCCGTTGTACCGTTGTTCCACTTTCCCGTGGTATCAATGACAACCAGCAGAGCCTCGCCGCCCTCTACATAGTAGGACACGTTCGCATAGTACTCGTTGGCGATTCAGTCTCAGAGGCTTTCTCCAAGTTGGCCTCGTTGCCAATGCCCTTGACGTCCTCGGTGTTGACCTCCAGATACTTCACATCATCATCCAGGTTGATGTTTGTCGCTTTCCGTTGCTGCCGAGCACAACCAGATAGTCGTCACCATAGTTGAGCAGAGCACCTGCGTTCGTCTCGATCTCACTCAGCTTCTGAACACCCTCCGCGTAGTTGTCAGAGGTCAGATTCAGTTTGATGAAGTCGCCCTTTTTAACCGAGGTGGTTGCCTTCTGCTGACCCCTTCCACCAGCTTGCCGTCGGTGGTGTAGACGTCATACTGCTTATACTTCACGTTGTTGTCGTTGTTTTCAGAGACAGAAGAGACCACATAGCCGTACACAGCTGGGTGGCGTTGGCGCCAGGCAGATAGCTGTCGGGAATCAATGTAGGCCAGGAGATCAGACCGTCAGTGAGGACGTAGTAGACGTTGCCATTCAGGTCGCCGCCCAGCCCCGTTCAGCTCGTTGCCGCTCAGAACGGTTTCCTTGTCCTTGGTGCCGTCTTTATAGGTGACATAGATCACAGCGTCGCTGGCAACCTTCTTTTCGGCCAGAGTCTTATCTGCTTTCTCAAAGCCCGTCGTGCTTTCAGCATAGACATCGCCGCCCGCCTTGTTCACAGCGGAGACAGCCTCAATTCATACATCGTCGGAGACCTCCCAGGTGACCAGCTTGCCTTCCAGACCGTCATACTTTTGATCGGCGGGAACAACTTTCGTTGTCTTATCGGAGAAGAGCAATTTCACCTGATAGTTGCCGTTTGTGTCCATGGAGCCAGGGGCAGCCAGGACCAGAGCGGTGTCCGTAGAGCCAGCGGTCTCTGCGTTGGCGTAGTAAATCACGCCGTTGACAACATAGGCGGTCACGGTGGAGTTGAGTTCCACGGCGTCACCCTTCTTCATCAGAGCCTGATAGAAGGGGAATCAGGGGTTGTATTGCCAACCTTGTACCAGTTGTCTCCGATCTTAACTTCCTTACCAGAATCTTTAGTGGAAGTCACTTTGCCAGATACCTTGTCTGCCTTGATAAACTCTTTGTCGCCGGTGTAGGTGTTTTCATAGTAGGCAACATAGTCCCCTTTGGCCAGGTCGTTGGGGGGCGATGACGTCGTCGAATTCATAGGAATTGCCGCCAGCCACAAATTCTGTCTTGGAAACGTAGGTCACCTTGTCCAGGGAGGAGCTTGCAGACTTCATGGGGTTAACGATGGCCAAGTCGATCTTGGAGTCACCGTCATTGGAGATGAAGGTGATCACATCGCCGGAAGCGACTTCAGCATACTTGGTGCCGGTGAGCTCACTGATCTTCAGCTCGGTTCCGCTGGTCTTTCAATGCCCTCAATGGCACCGTCATTGTAGTTGTAGGCGGTGCCGTCCACAGAGATCTTGGTGCCGTCGATTTTTTACCTTGTCGAAGGTAGCGGAGGCAACCACATTCTGGTCTGCAACGGGGAATACACCGTAGGCGTTGGTCTTGTCATCCACCAGAACCTTGATATATACTGCCCCATCAGGTCAATGATATCGTTGGCGTACTTGAAAGTAGACTCACGGGCAGGTGAAACAGAGGCGCCATTGACGGCTTTCACCTGAGTGTCAGCTTATCCTTGCCGGCGCTCTTGCCCTGAATACCATATTCACCGGAAGCCACCAGAATGCCTTCGTAAACAGAGGAGGCCTCGTACTTGTCGCCCAGCAGAGTGACACGGACAAGCTTATTGTCTTCGCCGATGGCCTGCTTGTCTTCCGCCACGTTCTGGGTGATCAGGTTGCCATTCTCGTCGGTGACGATGGTGGTCTTATACTCCACCTCATAGGCGTTCATGGCATTCCACACCATCTGGGCCGCATTGTCACGGGTCAGAGCGGCGGAAGTGTCCATGCTCTCCAGACCCTCGTACAGGCCCTTCTGGGAGGCAATCACGTTGACATTGGTTGCCCAAGCGCTGCCCACGAAGCCCTCGATGCCAGCGTTGTAGCCCAGGCTGACCAGCAGCATCTTGGCCAGCTGGGAGCCGGTCACGTTGCCGTTGGGGCTGAACCGGCCGCCGCCCACACCAGAGACGATGCCCTGGGCCACGCAGGACTCAATGTAGCCCTCTGCCCAGGCGGCGTTGGTGCCGCGCACGTCGCTGAAGGTGGGGGTGGTGTTGGTACTCACATTGGGCTCCTTACCACCGTTCAGCGCCACGCAGATCATCTTGGTGATCTCGGACCGCTTAATGTTCCCCTCGGGCTTATAGGACCCGTCGGGATACCCGCCGATGATGTTCAGCGCAGAGCACGCATCAACGGCCTCGGTGTTCTTGATCTTGTCCTGATCCGAGAACGCCGCCCCGGCGCCCATGACCATGACAGACAGCATCACAGCCACACAGAGCACCAGGCTCAGAACCTTCTTCTGGGGGAACTCCTTATTCCGTAATGCTTTGCTCCGCAATTTCCCACAGATTTCCCCCGGCGTTCACACGGTTTTTTCTTGGGTCTTTTCCTACTGCTCTTCTTCCTTTTTTGATTTAATTTTTTGCCATATTATTATGAAGTACTTTTTGATCGCGGTGTGTGTAAAATGTTCGCTGTGACAGAGATATTCGCATGCCCCATCAATTCTTTGGCCACGTTGATTGGGACTCCGGCGCGCTGAAGGTCGGTGCAGAAGGTATGCCGGAGACAATAGGGGCGACTCGATCCGGGGCAATGGCATGTTGAGAATTTGGCCGTCCCGGACTTTCGCGCCCATGTGAAGGTCCAAAAGCGTGAGCAAAGGAATTCCAGACCGGCGAAGGCTGTTGGCACTGCGTATGCCGCCGTGGCGGAGGGAACACAGGCGCAGCACCCTCGCCCCTGGACCGCCAGCAGGCGCTCTCGCAGCTCCTGCCGCATAGGATATCCCGAATCCCCTGCGGGGTCTTGGGGAGCTTTGATGGTCCCGGGTCCCGCTTTCTACGGCTTTATAAACGTTGGATTTCATTTTCGATCAAAGTCAATATCCTCCCAGAACAAGGCCGCGTCTCTCAGGCCTGCAGCCCGTGTACAGAAAAAAGTGGTCGCACCCACAGACCGGCCCGGGATGGGTCTGTGCCACGGCAGAATGTGCCTGCGTTCCGCCTTGGTGATGGGACGATGGCTCCGCTGACACTCTCCGGCAACAGGAGCCCTTCTGCAGGGTCATAAATAATCAGCCGGGACCGGCGTGCCTGCCGGAGAAGAGCTCCTGCATTACCATACGCAGTTTGGATACATGCGAGTATGACATCCCCCGCTTGGGCATTGAGGATGGTTTTTGCAGATGAAGGTCTCGTACGTCTTTTAATTTTAATGTCCCAATGGCGGGGCCAATATAGCCGTTATACTTCTCATCATAGAGGCCCAAACTCTTTTGGGTGAGGCCGGAAGGGAGGCTTTGTATGTCTCCTTCCATTGGAGAAACCATTGGTCCACTGTGGTGTTTCCGCTGGTGGCAGGAAATTCTCCCCGGTTTAAAGGAGGCCACCAGTTCGGCCAGCTTGTCACATGCCTCCTGCTCGGTCTTGCCCCCCGGACTTCATAGCGCCGGTTTTCCCATGTGATGGTCTTTCGAATGTACGTGTATTTTTTCCATAGTAAAAAAACCTCCTGTTGTAAAAAGCTTTTGTCCTACAACAGGAGGCGGAATCTTGTCATCAATGTTTCCCTCTAAATTGTATATTCTGACACATTTATTCAGACAGGAGCATACGGTCATTTTCAATATTGAATTTTTCCAATAGGTCGGAGACCGTCAGGTTCTTTTTCTCCTCTCCGCGAATGTCCACCACCACACGGCCGGCATCCATCATAATCAAACGGTTGCCCGTACTGGATGGCGTGTTTCATGTTATGGGTCACCATGAGGGGTGGTCAAATGATCCCGAGCCACAATTTCCTCGGTCAGTTGAAGGACCTTGTCCGCAGTCTTTGGGTCCAGCGCCGCTGTGTGCTCATCCAACAGAAGGAGCTTCGGCTGATTCAAGGTTGCCATCAGAAGAGTCAGAGCTTGCCGCTGTCCACCAGAGAAGCCCTACTTTGCTGGTCAAGCGGTTTTCCAGGCCCAGGCCCAGGGCGGCCAACTGCGCCCGGAAGAGATCCCGCTCCTGGCTGGTAATACCTGGGCGGAGTCCACGGGATTTGCCCCGGCGGTTGGCCAGCGCCAGGTTTTCCTCAATGCCCATGGTGGCTGCGGTTCCCATCATCGGGTCCTGGAACACCCGGCCCAGATATTTGGCCGTTTGTGCTCGGGAAGCCGCGTAATGTCCACGCCATTCAGGCGGATGGTTCCGCGATCTGCGGGAAAAGACCCCGGCAATGAGGTTCAGGGGTGGTGGATTTTCCCGCGCCGTTGCCACCGATTACCGTGACAAAGTCTCCCTCTTCCAGGGGTGAGGTCAGGCCGTCAATGGCCCGCTTTTTCGTTGACGGTGCCAGCGTTGAAAACCTTAAAAGTCCGTTGAGTTCAAGCATGGGGGACACCCTCCTTTTTCCCTGCGGGGACTGCCTTGGGTTTGCTGCGGAAATACCGGTTTTCAATAGGGGAACCGCCAGGAAGATGGCCACCACCAAGGCCGAGAAGAGCTTCAGATCATTGCTGTCCAGCCCCAGGGTCAGGACAATCTGAATCACCACGTAATAGATGACAGCACCCAGGGGAGACAGACACCAGTTTCAAAGGCGAAGTTCTGGAAAATACGGGAGAAAATGACGTCGCCAATGATCACTGCCGCCAAACCAATGACAATGGCGCCCCGGCCGGCGTTGACATCGGCAAATCCCTGGTACTGGGAATACAGGGCGCTGGACAGCGCCACAATCCCGTTGGAGATCATCAGTCCCAAAACCTTGTTGCGGTTGACATTGATTCCCTGGGCCCGGCTCATGTTGGGGTTGGCGCCGGTGGCCGGATGCCGCTGCCCAGCTCCGTTCCAAAGAACCAGTAGAGCAAAGCAATGAGAACCGCGGTAAACAGCAGTGTCACCAGGATGGGGTTTTTCAAACTGAGATGCTTTACATTCCGCAGGGGAGACCAGCAGATCATAGTTGTCCGGGTTGATGGCCTGGTTGGCTTTGCCGCCCATGATTCGCAGATTAATGGAAAACAGGGCCAGCTGGGTTAAAATTCCTGCCAGTATGGCGGGGATACCCATGGCCGTGTGCAGCAGTCCGGTGATGGCACCGGCAATCATCCCCGCGATGAAGGCGCACAGCAGCGCCACCCGAACATTGACCCCATTGGTCATCAGCATGATACATACCGCGCCGCCGGTGCACATGGTTCCATCCACCGTCAAGTCGGCGGCCGATCCAAGACCTTAAAGGTGATATAGACGCCGATGGCCGCATGAGCCCCCCAAATCAGGCCTGGGCCAGGGCGCCCGGCAGCGCATTGAGCAAATCTGAGAAAAAATCCACGTTGATTCCTCCGTGTTCATCGAATGAGAAAGACAAATCGAGACCGGGCGGAAAAAGAGGCCCCTTTTCCGCCCGGGTTCCAGACAAATGGATCGGATTATTCTGCCGTGGTCTCGATGGCGGTGTATCCCTCCGGCGGGGTAATGTTCAGTTCCTCGCAGACAGAAGGATTATACATCTTGGTGGCAGTGGGCAGAGACTGGATCTCCATGGTGCCGGGGTCCTTGCCGTTGACCAGAATGTCATAGGCCATCTCGCCAGTCAGCTGGCCCAGTTCGTAGTAGTCGATGACAGAGTCGCCACGCCGCCAGAGCAGATGCCCTGTTCTCAGCCACAACGGGGACCCCTGCGGGAACCACTACGTTGGAATGGCCTCTGTGCAGGAGGCGGCGGTGTTGTCTGTGGGGATGAAAATCACGTCACTGGAAGCACAGGCGGAAGTGGTAACGGAAGCCACGTCATTGGAGTCTGCAACGCGTACTCTGTGCAGGTATATCCCATCTCCTCCAGCAGAGGCTCCCCCACTTGGTAAGAGGAGTTCGGTTCTGCCGAGCAATACAGCAGGCCGACGGTTTTCGCATCGGGGAAGGAGTTCCTGAATCATATCAGCCTGCTTGTCCAGAGGCGCCAGGTCGGCGGTGCCGGAGATATTGGTGCCTGTGGTGCCCGTCCAGTTGTCCATTCCCAGGGCAGTGGCATAATCCGTGACAGAGGTTCCCAAAATGGGGATATCTGCCGTACCGGCCTGAGCAGCCTGGAGAAGCGGTGGCGTTGGCCATGATCAAGTCCACATTGGAGGAGACAAAGCCATTGATGATGGAAGCGCAGTTTGCAGACTCTCCAGAGGCATTTTCCACTTCAAATTCAACCTCTCCGCCGTCCGCGTGATCAGCTCCTTCAACTTATCCTGGAATCCCTGGGTGGCGGAATCCAAGGCAGCATGCTGCATCTGCTGGCAGATGCCGACTGTGTAGGAGCCCGCGGCCGTCTGCGTACCGCTGCCGTTTTCCTCTGGCGCAGTAGAATCTGCGTTTCCGCAGGCAGTCAAGCTCAGCGCCATCATGCCAGCCAGCACAGTGGCAAACACTTTACTTTTTCATTGTATGAGACCTTCTTTCGAACATGGTAAATATGACTGCCGATTTCTCTCGAAATCGACGTTTTCTCATCTTAACACTTTAAAGCAATGAGGTCAATAGGAAAAACGAATTTTTGATATAATAATAAGAAAAAAAAATTATGATAAAGATTTCCCTCATAGTATGCACTTTTGTCTTTCTTAAAAAAGACAATTCGATGGGTGTCTCATGCTTTCTTCTGCCTAAAACAGAGATCCTGGAAGGAGGAAATTTTGTGGGAGTTCCAACGGCAAAAATCCGTGGGAAATTGGTGAGCAGCATTGTAAGGAGTTTC
>VOFK01001282.1_pt1 | contig 12627 bp, 14 predicted proteins | sample 5384121 | NCBI WGS metagenome assembly VOFK01 (sample SAMN12384730, study PRJNA508395) | human gut metagenome | isolation source: healthy gut J | host: Homo sapiens | reverse complement strand
TGTCCCTATGAGAAGTATTTTTTTTCATATCAGCTCCAAATTTCCTACAGATTTTCATTTTTTGATTGTCTCAATAATGTTATTGTGTCTAAAAGCTTCGTCATTGATAGTTTCATGATAGCATAAATCAGCATTATTACAACCACTATACACAATATAATTGCTTTATACGGCGGTTCATAAATGATTGCATCATCCATCCTGTTCATCATAACACATAAGAGATAGCTTATTAAAATACCAAGCGGTACTCTATTACAAGCGCCTTCACAGATATAAACACACTCTCGAGTCTGACCATTCCCACAAACTGCTTATCTGTCATTCCAATGCTTCTTAATGTGGCAAACTCGCGGCTTCTAAGCTCCATTCCGGTACTTAAGGTATTGATGATATTTGTGATTCCTATTAAGGCAATGACTACAATAAGTCCGTATGCAAATACTCCAAGCAGTGTAAAGTGACTTTTCATCGCGCATCTCCTTATCCAGATTGCTGACATAAAAACTAATCTGCGAATACTCAGGATTTTCCTCCGTCTCCTTTTCGAATGTATCCTGATATTCATCTGCATTTTCTGCAACCACATATGCTGAATATGACGCATATCCCGGTTTAATCTCATTACCGTTCTTACCGTCACCCCATAGGCTTTCAAAGCCCTTTTGGTTCATAAACAAAAGCGTGTTGCTGTAGCCATTATAACCTATTGGTACCTTGTCTGTGACACCTGCAATAGTTACATCCACAGTCTTTCTGACTCCGTTATTTATTGTTTCCTCGTCAACGTATCCACTGTTATCCTCTGTGCTGCTTTCAGTACCACCTTCCACTGCATTATTATCATCTGTGCTGCTTTCAGTATCGCCTTCTGCTGCATTATCATCAGAAGAAGCATCATCATACACATTGTAGCCACACTCGATTGTATCTCCTGCTTTATATTTGTACAGCTCCATCTCCTTTTTGACGTATTTAGAGCTGTTCTCATTATACACATCAAATGTGCCTTTATTCACAAGAATTGCTCCTGCAGCTGCATTTTTTATGCCTGCGTCAGACGCATACTTATCATACGATTTGTCATCCAAAACTGTGATTAAAAACATTTGCGAGACATCCTCACCGTCATCATAAAGCTGCCTGCAATACTCTCCATACTCCTTTGTATACTCCGGCTTACTGACATCGAAATCATAGCCTGCTCCAACCAGATAATCCTCAGCGCCTTCAATGCCACTCAAAAGCTTAGAGAACTTTTTCAATATCAATGTCTTTTTACATGACATATTTATTCCAATATTGTAATCTGCTGATGCATATGACATCCCAACAACGCTAAAAGTATAGACATAAAAGTATGATATCACAATAAAGGTTACTGAGCAGATGACAAATGGATGTCACTGTGGTTCTGTACTTTTTATTGTTCCTCTTTTATATTCTTATATGAGATAACACCTCCGATACCCCAGATTCTGCCTATAAATCGCCGGTGTCTTAAGCTTTATGACTTTTATTTTAATCTCCTTTGTGTTTCTTATTGCTTCAAGCAGTGTGACCTTTGCGAAGCCCTTCTTGCACTGCCTGTTGCTGAGAATAAATGGCTGCTAAGAATAAGTGAAAAAAGATGTGAAAGCTCAAAGCAACTAAGTCAACCTGCTGACAGCGCATATTACACCTTGATGCAAAAATACCACCTCAAGGAACAACAACCACCTGCCACGTATCGCCTGATTTTCAGTGACATAAAGCAGTTTGCAGTACCGATGCCGTGATTATCAAAGCCACACAAAAACCACTGTAAACAGCTTTAAATGAACCGCTCAATCGGAAAACGCACTCATAGTTTATAAGGTATCCATTCAATATATTTTCCATCTCTTTGCTGAAACCTGTCACTTCTCCTCAGAAGACATTATTTCAACAGATGAATTATTTGCTTTCAAACAGCTTTCATCATATCTGCAGTCACAGCATCCTGAAAAAGTTTTTGAGTGTATTCCTGTACACTGTGAGTGTAGTGTCAGCTAGGTTTGCCTCACTCTTAGTGCCGTATCAACTGCCGCCAGTTCAAATGACAAATGATCCACGGCACCAAACCCTCCACCTTCCATAGATTCCCACCACCCAGTGCCTTGCCCACAGCATCAAGCGTCTCCTGCCTCATACATGCGCAGTTTTCCGATATGACACCCTCGTATTTGAATCATAGACATCCAGTGTTATCTCATCTCCCACCTTTATGTCGATTCGTCCGTATGTCTTTAAGCGCCTTGAAATGACATCTCATCCTTGCCATGCAACTTCATCAGCTTAAAGCAGCCCTTCAAAGCCATGACATGCATTGCTTATCCTCATTCTTTTAAAAGCAGAAAGCCCATCCCATTGTCTCAAATGCTTTCACATTTCTGTTGTTTTTTAAACCCGAAAGTTCGACATTTTCACATTCGAAAATTCAAGAAAGTCTCAGTCTAATCATACTGTACGAAAGCAAAGTAGTGCAACAACGCTGTTGCAGAATTAATTCCGACTATCATCTTTCCCTGTTGAGCTCTTAATGGAGTGTCTTCACTAAACTCATCCTGTCATCCCCATCATTATTGCAAGTCGCTTAAAAGCTCCATATTGTAATCATAAATATTGGTTTGAGACGGTCTTTGGTGAGATGAAGCAATCTGTTGCCTTGGTATCCAGGTTTCCGGTCGGCTCATCCGCTAGCACTATAGACGGTCTCGTCGCAATCAGGGCCTTTCCTATAGATCGCGCTGCTGCTGTCCTCCTGATAGCCTGCCCTCAAAAACCAAGTCATCCATCTGTGCTTTTTCACCTTCCCCATCGCCTCCATCGGAATTGTTTTCCCTACATTTAATATAGGTAAGATCATAAAACTATAAATTTGTCTTCTTCTGAATATATCATCATTCATTGCAAAAATATCAGTGCCAAGTACACCTTTTCCCGCTTGCTTTTACTGTCAACACCTCCTGAGCAGATGAAGCTATGCGGGATTTTCCGGAGCTGCCTCGCTACATGCTGGCTGACAAACTCTCCTTTTCCACGCGCTCAATGACACATCGTCCAAAAGCCTTGACCTGATTTTTCTCCGGCTCCGTATATTTTTGATGGGTGTTCCACGCAAGCAGTTCCATTTAATTCTTCTCTGCGATTTCTGAGCCTAAAGTCTGTCCTTTCAGTGCAGCCGCCCTGGACAAGTGTATAATACATTATGTAAAAGTTTACAGGTAGCTTACATATTACAGCATAGACAGCAAACTCCGGTCAGAACAAAAGCTGGTAAAGCAATGGAGCTTACATGTTATTATGTTTTATATCAGATATAAGTTTTCACATTATCATTGCAATAATTATTTCTTGCTTAGAGGAAGACAAAAAGCCCGCAAGCTATCACTGTGGCATCTCCTTTAGTCATCTCTGTTCGATATAAAGCAGATATACCACTCTGAAATGGATCAGGCTTATCTCAGTTGAAGCCGCCGCCGGATGAGCGAGTATCTTCTTCTCACGTAAGCAGATCATGCGCAAACTCCGTTCATCGTTTGTGATGTTGAACCTTGCAGTATCAAATCTTTGGGAATGCTGCCTTTTGCTTTTACTCGCCGGAAATTCTGGCATGTCGTTTAATGCCTTGTAGACATACCTCTCTGCTCATAGATTCGTCCGCCCACAATATACTCGCCTACACACCCCGATATCCAAAAGCTGTTCGCACTGACTGCGCCGGAACATTCGAGCAAAAGACGCATGTTTGAGAGCATGTTGAGTCCCTCGATATGTCCCTTCCGAGCGCCTTGTGCAGCTTAAAAAACAATCCATCCGATACGATAACTCCTACATCAGTGACTCGAAAGTCCGCTGAAGGTCAGTCATCCCACTCAGTCATATATCTCGTCCTGAATCATGAGCCTGTGCGCCTTCGGCTACATCAACTATTCAGCACTCCCTCGGAGAGCGCTCCCTCGTGAGGGTTGTTAGGGCTTAGCTATTTAATATATTTTGGAATCTCTTGTCTGCAATCTCTTTTTTGATATCCCCTGACATCACCACCTGACTGCTCATCACAGATAGTGCACCAGCCGTGCCTCCGCAAGTGTAACGCAGGCTGTCCAAAGTGCCGCAAAGCCACCTCATTGTCAAGAAGTTTTAGGTTTTAAGCTTATGACCTGCTTCCAGATATCCCAACCGCTTTTTTGAGCTGTGCATAAGATTTTTGCAGAAAAGTCCCTTGAAATCAAATGTGAGCTGGCGATACATACCATATATATCACTCATCATTGTCCTGAAGCCAACGGTGCAGGATTTCATATATTGAAGCCAAGTTTTCATGTGCCTGCCTCATCCACCACCACCGGTCCCTTCTAACATAAAGCACATTATCTAATTTTCTGATTTTCCACTTTCTCATCCTGACAATCTCCTTTATTTTCGTAACAATTCCTGTAACCGTAATCATATCCTGCTATGAACACTTCGATCCAGTGGGCCAGCCTGCAGGCGTCCACTCCCATTCGGCATCTGTACGCCCCCTGCACGAGCTGGCCCGCCGCAAGGGGCTGATCGCGGTTATCCACGCCTTTCTGACGGGACGTGACGTGTCCCCCACCAGCGGCAAGGGCTTTGTGGGCGGACTGCGCCGAGAGACCTGCCGCCGTCTGGGTAGGGATTCCTCCACCGTCATGGGCCGCTACTATGCCATGGAACCGGGACAAGCGGTGGGACCGGGTGGCCTGGCGACGCCATGGTCTACGGCGAGGGCAACCAGAACCCCGCCGCCGACGCCGTGGCCCAGTCCTATGTGGCGGGCGTCACCGACGAGTTCATGGAGCCGGTGGTCTGCGACAACGGCACCGTCTCCGATAACGACAGCGTCATTTTTCAACTTCCGTCCCGACCGGGCCAGAGAGATCACCGAGCCATCGTGGACCCGGACTTCACCGGCTTTCAGCGGGAGTTTTTCCCCCCACCACCTACGTCTGCAATACCGGGAGTACGACGCCTCCATGCCCAACGTGCTGGTGGCGTGGCCCCGTGTGGCGGTGAAGAACGGGCTGGGCGAGTACCTCAGCTCGCTGAGCCTGACCCAGCTGCGGATCGCTGAGACGGAGAAGTATGCCCACGTCACCTTCTTCTTTTCAACGGCGGTGTCGAGAAGCAGTATCCCGGCGAGGACCGGGTGCTGGTGCCGTCCCCAAGGTGGCCACCTATGACCTCCAGCCGGAGATGAGCGCCTATGAGGTGTGCGACAAGTGCGTCGAGCGCATCAACTCCGGGGCCTACGACGTGATCCTCAACTTTGCCAACTGCGACATGGTCGGACACACCGGTGTATTCGATGCGGCAGTCAAGGCAGTAGAGGCGGTGGACAGCTGCGTGGGCAGGTGGTGGAGAAGGTTCCCGATGGGCGGCACCGTTCTGTTGACCGCCGACCACGGCAACGCCGAGGTGATGTATGAGCCGGACGGCAAAGTCCCATGACCGCCCATACCACCAACCCCGTACCCTTCATCCTCTGCGGCGCTGGCACGGAGCTGCGGACCGGCGTCTGGCGGATATCGCCCCCACCATTCTGGATGTGATGGTCTGGCCTGCCGCCGGAGATGGACGGTAAGAGCCTCATCGTCCGGTGAGAAAAATGCCCTTCCGCCGAAAAAATGATTAAAAAGTCTCTGCCTGTGCATACTGAGGGCAGAGACTTTTTTTGTGTCCCATTTCGGCGTGCCGCACACCGTCAACCATGCGGCTTCCGGCGCTCTGCGCCGGAACGGAAAGGCAGCTCATGAGCAGAATCGACCCGTTCCAAGTCCCGCTCCGCCGGCGGCAAGGGCTTCTACATAGCCACTTGCTCTCTGCCTTGCGGCAGTGGGAGCCATCGGCTATTTCACCCTGATCCGCCCCGCCAACGTCACCATCGACGACCCCCCCCCCCCACCCGGCAAACCGAGCGCAATGACGCCCAGTGGACGGCCCGGTGCTCCAGCCGCGAGCCCATAGAGGTCCCGGCCGTGGAGGAGGAGCCCGCCCGGAGCCGGAGGACCTGCTGCCGCAGGTAGTGTGTCTCCGCTGGACGGCACCACCGTCACGGTGTTCAGCACCACGGAACTGATGTATGACGAGACCATGGCGGACTGGCGCACCCACAACGGGCTGGATATCCAAGCCGCCGAGGGTGACGCCGTCAAAACCGCCGCCAGCGGCATGGTGGTGTCGATCAAGAGCGACGAGCTCATGGGAGACCACCGTGGTCATCGAGCACGCCAGCGGCTACACCACCCAGTATAGCTGCCTGCAGGCCGAACCCCCGGTAACGGAGGGCCAGCAGGTGGCGGCGGGGGGATATCATCGGTCTGGTGGGCAGCACCGCTGCCGCTGAGAGCGCACATGGGCCCCCATCTGCACTTCTCCGTGGCCAAGGACGGTGTCATCATTGACCCGTCGGAGTATATCGGCTAAGCCGTGCAGCGCTGCGGGTATCGTCCCCCCACCAACCACGCACCCATAAAGGCCCCGCTGCGGCATCGCCGCAGCGGGGCTTTGCAAGAGCCGCAAAACCTGCCAAAACGTTTGAAATGTATGGAATATTTGGCTAAAAATTTCAATATTTTTGCAATGGCTCATATGTTCAATTTTTATGGAAAACGCACAGAAAATTCGTGTACCATTTTGCCCCAAAGCCGCAGACAGTCCCGCCGCCGGTTTGGTATAATATACCCGGAACAAAAAGAGCCGTCCCGGACGGCGAAAATGCAACAGGGGTGAAAGGAAAAGGATTATGGCCATCAAAATTGGTATCAACGGCTTCGGCCGCATCGGCCGTGTGGTGCTTTGCGGATTCTGGCGGAGGATCCGGAGCAGTACGAGATCTGCGGCATCAACCTCCGCAAGGCGGACGTGGATTACATGGTGTACCTGCTGAAATATGACTCCGTATTCCGCAACTTCAACGGCACGGTGGAGCACGAGGGCGGCGATCTGGTGGTCAACGGCCATAAGATCAAGGTGTTCAGCCAGTCTGACGCCGCCATGATCCCCCTGGCATGAGTGCGGCGCCGAGTACATCATCGAGTCCACCGGCGCCAACAACTACCACTGAGAAGGCCTCCCGCCACTTCAAGGGCGGCGCCAAAAAAGGTGCTGCTGACGGCCCCCGCCAAGGACGAGGTGACACCCACCTTCGTGTTCGGCGTCAACGACAGCCTGTACCGCCCGGATATGAAGTAGTCTCCAATGCCAGCTGCACCACCAACTGTCTGGCCCCGCTGGCCAAGGTGGTGCATCAGGAGTTCGGCATCGAGCAGAGCCTCATGTCCACCATCCACGCCTCCACCGCCAAGCAGAAGGCCGTGGACTCCCGTGGCGGCAGCGACTGGCGCACCGGCCGCTCCATCTCAACAACATCATCCCCACCTCCACCGGCGCCGCCAAGGCCGTGAGGCCGGGTCATTCCACTCCCTGAAGGGTAAGATGACCGGCATGGCCTTCCGTGTGCCCACGGCGGACGTGTCCGTGGTGGATCTGACGGCCCGCCTGTCCCGCACCACCACCTATGCCGAGATCTGCTACGCCATCCGCCACGCCTCGGAGACGTACATGAAGGATATCATCGGCTACACCACCGATCAGGTGGTGTCCACCGACCTCATCGGCAATCCCTGCCCCTGCATCTTCGACGAGACTGCCGGCATCATGCTGGATCACGACTTCGTCAAGCTCATCGCCTGGTACGATAACGAGTGGGGTTACAGCAACATGGTGGTTCGTATGCTGCGGCATATGTACGAGCAGGATCAGGCTGCCCAGTAAACTTCTTTTTCACCCAAACCATACAAAACCGGGAGCGGAGCCGTTTCGGCCGCTCCCGGCCTTCTGCGCTCCATCGACAGGCAAGGCCCCTCCGTCATTTGGCTGAGGGCCTTGCCCCCAGGGGGGGAAAGAAGGGGATCAGATTCAGAACCGCCGTCTCCACCGACGGGGCGCCATACCGGTGACGGCTGCACCGTACCTCCTGACGATCCCGACGCTCTGTCTCACGGGAAGCTCCCTTCGGTTTGTAACGATTCCGTGAATCCTGCGGCGGGGCGCTTTGCTTTCGCCGGGACCGGGTGCTACACTTTATCTATTATGCAGTGCAGTTCCCAAGGAGGAGCGTTCTATGGTCAAATTCAGCGTGAAAAAGCCCCTGACCGTCTTTGTGGCGGTGCTGGCGGTGTTGGTGCTGGGCGTGGTGGCGTATCTGAAAATGACGCCGGATCTGCTGCCCAACATGGATTTTCCCTATGTGGTCATCGTCACCACCGACCCCGGTGCCAGCCCGGAGGCGGTGGAGTCCGCCGTCACCCGCCCCATGGAGCAGTCCATGTCCACGCTGGATCGAATCAAGTCCGTGACCTCCACCTCGCAGGACAGCGTCTCCATGGTGGTGCTGGAGTTTGAGGACGGCGTGAACATGGACACCATCAGCGTGGACATCCAGCAGAAGATCAACATCCTGCAAGGCTCTTGGGACGACGGCGTCGGCACCCCCTATGTGCTGAAGATCAACCCCTCCATGCTGCCGGTGCAGGTGGCGGCGGTGTCGTACAGCGGCAAGGATGTGACGGAGCTGTCGGATTTTGTGGAAAATACCCTCACGCAGAAGCTGGAGGGCATCTCCGGCGTAGCCAGCGTCACCGTCAGCGGCACGGTGCAGCGGCAGGCCCATATCATCCTCAGTCAGGAGAAGCTGGATGCCCTCACCGCCACGCTGCGGGAGGCTATCGGCAAGACACTGGACGAGACGGCCAGCCAGCTGGAGGGGACCCGCAGCCAGCTGGAGAGCGCCAAGGGGGCCATCCGCTCGACGGAGGAGTCCGCCGTCCGGGAGGCCGCCATGCAGGCCCTGACCGCCAGCAGTCTCTGACCACCCTCCGCAGCAGCGAGAGCCGGCTGGAGGCGAACCTGAAGGGAAGCTGGCGGAGATCCAGGCGCTGAAGGTGCAGCCTAGATGCCAAAAAAACGCCGTTCCATCAGGCCCGATGGAGCTATCCGGTGACGAATGACCCGCTGACGGAGGAGTGAGAAGTTGCGGAGCAGCTTTGCCGCCATCAAGGCCGAGAGTGGCTATATCCGCCTGGAGTCAGAGCTGGCGGAGCTGGATCTGCGCCTGGCCGCTTTGGGCGCCGGTGGGACCGGCTGCAGGAGGAGATCGAAAAAGACTGCCCAGCAGCTGCGGGATCGGCTGCAGGAGGAGATCCGGCGCTTTAAGGAGGATAACACGGCGCCGTGGCAGATCTGGTGGAGAAAATCACCTCCGGCGTCATGACCGTGGCCGACGGCGCCCAGCAGATCGTCTCCGGAAATGTACAGATCGACACTGCCCCCGACCCAGGTGGAATCAGGCCTTGCAACATTGAGCAGAGCCGCTCCTCCGCCCTGGAGCAGACGAATCTGGATGGCGTCCTGCAGCTGAGCACCATCAGCGCGCTGCTGGCGGCGCAGAATTTCATGCCGGCGGGCTATGTGGAGCAGGACGGCGTGAACTACATGGTTTCCGTGGGCGATAGTATTTCTACCCGGAGGAGCTGCGGCAGCTGGTGCTGTTCGACCTGGCATGGAGGGGGTGGAGCCGGTATTCGGCTGGAGGACGTGGCGGAGGTTTTCGTCACGGATAACTCCGGAGAGATCGGCCAAGCTCAATGGGGAAAAACGGCGTCATCGTGATGTTCAACAAGCAGTCCGCCTACGCCACGGCGGGAGGTGTCGGAGAATATTGCCGCCCGGTTCCAGGAGCTGAAGCAGGAGTATAACGGCCTGGCTCACGCCCCTATGGACCAGGGGGACTATATCCGCATCATCATTGACTCCATCTTATCCAGCCTCGGCCTGGGGGTGCGCTGTTTGCCATACTGATCCTGTACCTGTTCTTAAAGGACCTGCGCCCCACGGTCATCACCCTGGTGTCATCCCCATCAGCGTTATTTTTGCGGTGGTGCTTATGTATTTCTGCGGCGTGACCATTAACATGATTTCCTGTCGGGCCTGGCCGTGGCGGTGGGCATGCTGGTGGATAACCCGTGGTGGTCATTGAGAATATTTATCGCCTGCGCGCCAAGGGGGCCAACGTTCGCCCAGGCGGCGGTGGCCGGCGCAGGTCAGGGTGCTGGGGGCCATCACCTCCTCCACCCCTGACCACCGTGTGTGTTCCTGCCCATCGTGTTCGTGGAGGGCATCACCAAGCAGCTGTTTACGGATCTGGCCCCGACCATGACCTTTTTTCGCTTTTGGCCAGTCTTATTATCGCGTTGACCCTGGTGCCGGCCATGGCGGCAGGGATGCTGAAAAAAGAATAAGCCCATTAAGCCCGGCCTGCTGGACAAGATCTATCCCGGCTACCGCAGGGGCTGTGTCATGGTCCCTGGGGCACAAGGCTGTGGTGCTGGGGGTGGCGGTGGTGCTGCTGGTGGGCTCTGCACTGCTGACGCTGCAGCGGGGCTTCGTGTTCATGCCGAAGGTCGACCTGAATACCGTCAGCGTCACTATTACCATGCCCGATGGATGCAGCTATGAAAAGGCGGCGGAGCTGGCGGACGAGGTGGCCCGCCGGGCTATGACCGTTGAAAATGTACAGACCGTGGGGCGGCCATGTCCGCAGACTCCAGCATGCCCGTGACAAGCATGGACGGCAGCTCCGGCGCATACGATGTCACCGCTTATATCATCGTTCCCGAGGGGAGGGCGGCGATGCCGCCGGCAGGCGGATCATGGAGCTGTGCCAGGATATGGAGTGTAAGGTGACCTATGCCGGCGCAGCGGACAGCATGACCCAGATGATGACCGGCAGCGGCATTTCCCTGCGGGTCTACGGCGAGAAGATGGAGGATCTGCAGGCGGCAGCCAAAACCGTGGGGGAGGCTATCGGCTCCGTGGAGGGCGTGCAGGCAGTTTCCGATGGCCTGACCGATGCGGTGCCCGCCGTCCACCTGACGGTGGATCGGGCTAAGGCCATGAAGCACGGCATGACCGTGGCGCAGGTATATATGCAGGTGGCATCGGCTCTGTCCACTGCCACCAGCGGATCGGATATAAACTTGGACAGCCAGGACATGGGCGTGACTATCGCCCCTGCCGGGAGGAGCGAACGGTGGACCTGGAGCACCTGCTGGACCTGGAGATAACCCCCGGTTCCTCCGTGAGCGGCATCATGGGTGGCTCTATGGACAGCTCCATGACGGGCGGTGCTATGGGCAGCTCGGCATCCACCACATTGGGGGAGTGTATCCTCCGGCAGCTCCGGCGAGAGTTTTCGGCTGGGAGAGGTAGCCACCATGGAACGTACTGTAAGCCTCAGCACCATCAACCGCCAGGAGCAGCGCCGCTGCATCAATGTGACGGCTCAGGTGGACGAGGATCCTAATGTGACCAAGGTGTCTGCTGAGGCCATCCGGGCGGTGGAGAGGCTCACCCTGCCTGACGGAGTGACCACGGAATTCAGCGGTGAAAACGAGACCATTATGGACGCCATGCGGCAGCTGCTGCTGATGCTGGTGCTGGGCATCCTGCTGGTGTACCTGGTGATGGTGGCCCAGTTCCAGTCTCTGAAGTCGCCGTTTATCGTCATGTTCACCATCCCCCTGGCCTTCACCGGCGGCTTTATCATCCTGCTGGTGAGCGGGGTGGAGCTGAGTGTGGTGTCTCTCATTGGCTTCGTGCTGCTGGTGGGTGTCATCGTCAACAACGGCATCGTGCTGGTGGACTATATCAACCAGCTGCGCCTGGAGGGCATGGGCCGGCGGGAGGCCATCATTGAGGCCGGCGTCACCCGCCTGCGGCCCATCCTCATGACGTCCATCACGACGATTTTGGGCCTGCTGGTCATGGCCTTCGGCGGCGATGCGGGCACGGCACTGATGCAGCCCATGGCCCTGGTGTGCATCGGCGGCTTGGTGTATGCCACCCTTATGACCCTGCTGGTGGTGCCCTGCATGTACGACATTATTAGCCGCAAGGAGCTGCGTAAGGTCACCGAGAGCGACCTGACCTATAGTGAGGATGCCAATGCCGAGGCCGCAGAAGCCGTGGAGGCTTTGGCGCCGAAAACCGGGGAGCTCTCCGCCTCCACAGACGAAGTCAAAGATGCCATAATTAAATTGTGCATTATATATATTATAATTAGGAGGCCCCTGCACGGCAGAAATAGCCGCGCAGGGGCCTCCTTTAATCCTGGGGGACCGATCATACCTCTACCAATAAAGCCTGTCATTGCGAACCGGCGCGCACACCGGTGCGGCAACTCGTAATATCTCTGCATCGCACTTTAAGTAACGTATCCGTAGGGGCCGGCGTCCTCGATGGTCCGCTTGCTCCCCCAAAACAAAAATCCGGGCCAAAGCCCGGAAAAAGCACAAAACCTATTGACAAGCAAGCCCTTGACCTGCTATAATGAATCGATTATGTTCGGATAGTGGGGGGCATGTCCCCTTTTATAATCTGTTCATAGGATACCATCTGTCGGCGAAAAAACAAGCGGGTGGCCCAAAAGAAGCAACAAGCCCGTGCGTGTCACAAATAATCCGGCGCGCACCCCGCAAAAGCCCTGAAAACAGTAAGCAAATTAAGTTGAGATAAAAAGCA
>VOFK01001190.1_pt1 | contig 12635 bp, 17 predicted proteins | sample 5384121 | NCBI WGS metagenome assembly VOFK01 (sample SAMN12384730, study PRJNA508395) | human gut metagenome | isolation source: healthy gut J | host: Homo sapiens | reverse complement strand
AATTATTCAAATCATTTTCACCGCATGAAAACACCCCTCAGGCGAGTAATTCGTTGCCATGATTTGTGGCCTCAAGATTATTCGCTGTGAGACGATGAAAGCGTCCCAAAATGGACAGCCCCTTTTGAATCATAAACAGATTCAACTTAGCGGCCTTCGCCATGACAATCAGCTCGGGAACGACCTTGAACAGGTCACCGCAGATGCCGTAGTCAGCCACCTCGAAGATAGGAGCGGTCTCATTCTTGTTCACGGCGATGATGCACTCGGAGTCCTGCATACCAGCCAGGTGCTGGATGGCACCGGAGATACCCAGAGCGACATAGATCTTGGGACGAACGGTCTTACCGGTCTGGCCGACCTGATGGTCAGCGGTGATCCAGCCGGCGTCCACGCAGGCGCGGGAGGAACCCACGACGCCGCCCAGCACCTCAGGCCAGCTCCTCGGCCAGCTTGATGCCGCCCTCCACGTCCTTGGAAATGCCGCGGCCAACGGACACGATGAAGTCCGCACCGATCAGGTCCACCAGCTTCTTGGCGGCCTTCACGGTCTCCACCACCTCGGTGTGGATGTCGGAAGCCTCCAGAGCGAAAGGCGGGGTGCAGGATCTCCACGTTCTTCTTGCACAACACAGGGCGCTTCTTCATAACGCCGGGACGAACGGTGGCCATAGCGGGGCGGAAACGGGGGCAGATGATGGAGGCCATCAGGTGACCGCCGAAAGCGGGACGGGTCATCTTCAGGTCGCGGTCCACGGGATGGGGCTCCCGGTTGATCATCACGGTGCCCAGCTTGTTGATGCGGTCCTCGGGCAGAGTGGAGGCTTCCTTCAGGAAGTTCTTATAGTTGGGCAGGTCGATGTCCAGGTGGGTGCAGTCGGCGCACAGACCGGTGTGCAGACGGGCGGCGCAGCGGGGAGCCAGATCACGGCCGATGTTGGAGGCGCCGAACAGCAGCACCTCGGGCTTGATCTCCTCCACGGCCTCCACGATCACCTTGGTATAGGCGTCGGTGGTGAAGTCCTTCAGCAGGGGGGAGTTGTACACATAAACCTTGTCCGCGCCATACTCGCCCAGCTCAGCGGCGATGCCGTCCACGTTGTCGCCCAGCAGAATGCCGCACAGCTCAACGCCCAGCTCGTCGGCCAGCTTCCGGCCCTCGGAGATCAGTTCAAAGGTAGTGGGCATCATCTTGCCCTGACGCTGCTCGCAGAAAACCCAGACGTTTTTGAAGGCAGCGGTATCAGCACTATTAAAAGCCATTTTCTTATCTCCTTCCTCAGATGATGTGCTTGGCGGCCAAGATGCCGGCCAGCTTGTCGGTAGTCTCCTTACCGGCGCCCTCGAGCATCATGCCGGCGCCCTTCTGGGGAGGCGTAAAGGAGGTCAGAATGTTGGTGGGAGAACCGGCCAGACCGATGGTGCTCGTCGATCAGGGGATGATCCTTCAGAGTCTCATAGGTCATGGTGACCAGGGGCTTGCTGTAGGCTTCGAAAGCGCCGCCCACGGACAGGTAACGGGGCTGATTCAGCTCCTTGATGCAGGTGATCATGCAGGGGGTCTTGACCTTAACGGTCATATAGCCGTCCTCCAGCATGCGCTTGACGATCAGGGTGTTGCCGTCCTTCTTGATCTCGCCGGCGTAGGTCACCTGGGGCAGGTGCAGCTTCTCGGCGATCTGGGGACCAACCTGAGCGGTATCGCCGTCGATGGCCTGACGGCCGGCCAGGATGATGTCGTCCTCTTCCACGCCGTAGGTGTCGATACCGGCGGCGATGATCTGGGAGGTGGCGTAGGTGTCGGAGCCGCCGAACTCACGGGCGGTGATCAGGACGCCCTCGTCCACGCCCATGGCCATCAGCTCACGCAGCATACCTTCTGCGGGAGGGGGGCCCATGGTGAACGCGATGACCTTGCAGCCCAGCTGGTCCTTCAGGGACAGGGCGGCTTCCACGGCGTTCAGGTCGTCGGGGTTGATGATGGTCTGCATGGAGGCACGATCCAGGGTGCCGTCGGGGTTCACGGCCACCTTACCGGAGGTATCGGGAACCTGCTTCACAGTAACAAGAATTTTCATTTTACCTTTTACCTCCTCAATTACTTAACGCCCAGGTGGCTGGAGATGACCATGCGCTGGACCTCGGAAGTGCCCTCGTAGATCTCGGTGATCTTGGCGTCGCGCATCATGCGCTCCACGGGATACTCACGGGTGTAGCCATAGCCGCCGAACAGCTGCACGGCACGGCGGGTCACATCGGAAGCGGCCTCGGCGGCGAACAGCTTGGCCATAGCGGCGTCCATGGAGTAGGGCTCGTGGTTCTGCTTCTTCATGGCAGCGGAGTAGACCACGTACTGAGCGGCCTGCATGCGGGTGTGCATATCGGCCAGCTGGAACTGGGTGTTCTGGAACTGGGAGATGCGCCTGCCGAACTGTACACGCTCCTGGGTATACTTGATGGCTTCTTCCACGGCGCCCTCGCCCAGGCCCAGAGCCTGAGCGGCGATGCCGATACGGCCGCCGTCCAGAGTCTTCATGGCGATCTTGAAGCCCTCGCCCTTCTTGCCCAGCATACGATCCTTGGGGATGACGCAGTCCTCGAAGATCAGGTCGCAGGTAGAGCTGCCGCGAATGCCCATCTTCTTCTCGTGCTTGCCCTGAGAGAAGCCCTTATCGGTTTTCTCCACGATGAAAGCGGAGATCTCCTTCATGGAGCGGCCGCGCTTATCGGTGGTCTTACCGGTAACGGCGATAATCACGAAGGTGTCGGCCACGTTGCCGTTGGTGATGAAGCACTTGGAACCGTTGAGGATGTAGTTCTCGCCGGACTCATCCAGCACGGCGGTGGTCTGCTGACCCTGGGCGTCGGTGCCGGCGCCGGGCTCGGTCAGACCGAAAGCACCGATCTTGCGGCCGGACACAGGTCAGGCAGATACTTCCGCTTCTGCTCCTCGGTGCCGTTCTCAAAGATGGGGGCGGCGCACAGGGAGGTATGAGCAGAAACGATAACAGCAGTGGTGCCGCAGACCTTGGCCAGCTCCTCCACGCACATGGCATAGGAGAGGACGTCGCCGCCGGCGCCGCCATACTCCTTGGGGAAGTAAATGCCCATCATACCCAGCTTTGCCATCTTCTCGACGGTCTCCATGGGGAAACGCTCTTCTTCGTCGATCTCAGCGGCCAGAGGCTTTACTTCGTTCTCTGCGAATTCGCGGTACATCTTGCGAACGAGCAGCTGTTCCTTCGTCAGATGGAAATCCATACTCTTTTCTCCTTTACGAGATTTACTTTTTATAGTTGAAGAAGCCCTCGCCAGACTTGATGCCCAACTTGCCGGCACGAACCATCTTCCGAATCAGTACGTTTGCACGATACTTGCTATCGTGGGTCTCATTATACAGCACGTCCATGATGTTCAGCACGATGTCCCAGCCGATCAGATCGCCCAGGTGCAGGGGGCCCATGGGGTGGTTGCAGCCCAGCTGCATAGCAATATCGATATCTTCCGCAGAGGCAACGCCCTCCTGCAGAACGCAAACGCCTTCGTTGCAATAGGGGATAAGGATCTTGTTGACCACAAAGCCGGGGGCCTCGTTGACCACCACGGGGGTCTTGCCGATCTCGGTGGACAGGGTCTTGATCTTCTCGACCAGCTCGGCGGGGGGGTGTTGCCGCCGGCAATGACCTCCACCAGCTTCATGGCGGGCACGGGGTTGAAGAAGTGCATGCCGATGAGCTGATGCTTCAGGCCCTGGCCCATCTCGGTGATGGACAGAGAGGAAGTGTTGGAAGCGAAGATGGCATCTTCCTTGCAGATGGCATCCAGGCGGCCCAGCAGTTCCTTCTTGGTGGCCATATTCTCAGCAACGCACTCGATGACCAGGTCGGCATCGGCGGCGGCCTCGAACTCCTCCACCAGGACGCGGCTCATGATATCATCAGCGGCTTCCTGGGTCATCTTGCCGCGGGCGACCTTCTTGTTCAGAGAGGCGGCCAGCTTGTCCTTATGACGCTGAGCGCTGGGGACGCTGGAAGCATACATCAGAGCGGTGTGGCCCTTCGCTGCGAAAACCTGAGCGATACCGCTGCCCATAGTACCTGCACCAAAGATTGCGACTTTCATGATTGTTCCTCCTAAATAAATTTTTATTTAAGTAGCGATTTTAATCATCAGGCCCGGTAAGGAGCCTGTTAATTAACCAAATGGGGTTACTTGTTCTGATAGGGCTCGTGCTTGCGCTTTTCCAGGAAGGCGCCCATGCCCTCCTTCTGGTCCGCCGTCTCGAAGCAGCTGCCAAACAGGCCCTCCTCGATGGCCACGGCCCGGTCAATATCCACCTGCATACCGTCGTTGATGGCCTTCTTGCAGGCGCGGACGGCGATGGGGGCGTTCTTGGCGATGGTCTCGGCCATCTTCTCGGCTGCGGGCATCAGCTCCTCCAGGAGATACACGGCGTTCACCAGGCCGATGCGCAGGGCCTCGTCGGCCTTGATGTTCTTGGCGGTATAAATCAGCTGCTTGGCCATGCCCATGCCCACCAGACGGGCCAGGCGCTGGGTGCCGCCGAAGCCCGGGGTGATGCCCAGGCCGGCCTCCGGCTGACCGAACACGGCGGTGTCGGCGCACAGGCGGATGTCGCAGCTCATGGACAGCTCACAGCCGCCGCCCAGGGCAAAGCCGTTGACGGCGGCGATGGTGGGGATGGGCAGCGTCTCCAGCTTGCGGAACACGTCGTTGCCCTTTTTGCCAAAGGCTTCGCCCTCGGCCTTGGTCAGGGTGCTCATCTCGCCGATGTCGGCGCCGGCCACGAAGGCCTTCTCGCCGCTGCCGGTGATGACCAGGGCGCGGATCTCGTCGTCCGCCTTCACCTGCTCCACCAGCTGGTCGATGTCCTCCAGCACCTGGGAGTTCAGGGCGTTGAGGGCCTTGGGCCGGTTGATGGTGGCAACGGCAATGTGGCCCTTCTTTTCCAACAGAACATTCGTCATGATCGTTCCTCCTTGCTTCGATCACCCGCCGCAGCGGCGGGCGCGCGACGGGATGCCGCCCATAGCGGTCCCATCATGCGTACTCTTCATACAGCTTGTATTATAGTCCCTCGTCTAAAAATTATCAAGCCCTTGTTTCCCGGCTTTTTCTTTTTCAGGATATTTCACAAAAGAAATGAATTTTCTTTGCACATTTTTCAATATAGGCTGTTCACAATTCGGCCACAAATCCACCCTTCGGCACCAAATAGAGCATTTTTTTCGTTTACAGAACCGTGTATCTTGTGGTATATATATATAATTGGGATTTTGCTTGTCAAAAAGCCTCGCAGAGTTTGCCGCCCGCAGGCGGCAAATAAATTGCAATCCGTTTTTTGCGGCGGCGTGTACGTCGCAAAAAACACTTCTCAGTCTGCAAGTGTGGAATTTGTTCGCCATGGGCGAACAAATTATGCGCGCAGCAGACTGCAAGCCTTTTGTCTTAAAAAAGGGCAAAGCCCTTTTAAGACAGTCTCTGAAATTTTATTCGCGGCCACGGCCGCACAGGAGGAAATGACCCATGCGCATGAGAAAGAAAAAGAATCTGCTGCCCCGGATGGAAGCCTGCGGCGCCCTGCTGATCGAGGACCCCCGCGCCCTGCGGGGCCGCTGGCGGGAGCTGCTGCCCGGGGCAAAGGAGCTGCGGGTGGAGCTGGGCTGCGGCAAAGGCCGCTTCACCGCGGAAACCGCCGCCGCCGAGCCGGACGTGCTGCTGATCGCCGTGGAGAAAGTCCCCGACGCAATGGTGGTGGCCATGGAGCGGGCCCGGGACGCGGGGCTGCACAACGTGTTCTTTGTGGACGGCGACGCCGCCTGTCTGCCGGACTTCTTCGCCCCCGGCGAGGTGGACCGCATCTATATCAACTTCTGCGATCCCTGGCCCAAAAGCAACCAGAAAAAGCGCCGCCTGACCCACGGCAATTTCCTGCAATTATACCGCCGGGTGCTGCCCATGGGCGGCGAGATCCACTTCAAAAGCGACAACGACAAGCTGTTCGAGTGGTCCCTGGAGGAGATCCCCCAATTCGGCTTCCGGCTGTCCCAGGTCACCCGGGACCTCCACGCCAACGGCCCCGTGGGGGTTATGACGGACTACGAGGCCAAATTCTATCAGCAGGGCGTCACCATCAACCGGTGCGTGGCCATCATGGTCCCCTGGGAGGCCCCTGCACAGCCGGAGGAGTCGGAAGAAGCGTAAGCCCGGAGAGGAGGACCCGCGCATGATCATCGAAAGCCACGCCCACTACAGCCACAAGCGCTTCGACGGCGCCTTCCGCTATCTCACCGGCGAGCTGACGGCCCGGGAGGGACAGCGGGAGGACCTGCTGGACCGTCTGCTGGAGAGCGGCGTTGTCCTTTCCATCGAGCCCGCCATCGACTTTGAGTCCAACCGCCGGACCGCCGCCCTGTACCGGCAGCATCCGGACTTCATCCGCCTGGCGGTGGGCGTGCACCCCACCCGGACCCATCAGGCCCCTTGGCGGCAGCGCAGGCAGCTGGAGGTCTGGGCCCGGGAGCCCGGCGTGGCGGCCATCGGCGAGACCGGGCTGGACTATCACTTGCCCCGGAAGCACCGGCTGACCCAGCTGCTGTGGTTCCGGTATCAGCTGGGCCTGGCCCGGCGGCTGGGACTGCCCCTGGTGCTGCACATCCGCATGGCGGACCGGGACGCCCTGGCCATGCTGCGGCGCAGGCGGCGTCAGCTGCCCGGCGGGGTGGTCCACTGCTTCCAGGGGGACTGGGACACGGCCCGGGCCTATCTGGACCTGGGGTTCTGTCTGGGCATCGGCGGGGCGCTGCTGCGCCGGGAATCGGAGACCCTGCGGGACGCGGTGGCCCGCGCTCCCCTGGACCGGCTGCTGGTGGAGACCGACAGCCCCTATGTGCTGCCGGACGTACCCTGGACGGGCAGCAAAAAATCCCTGAGCCGGGTGCGCAACTCCTCCCTGCTGCTGCCGCGCGTCGTGGAGGAGATCGCCCGGCTGAAGCATCTGCCGCCGGAAACTGCGGAGGCGGCCATACTGGAAAATACCCGGCGGGTGTTCCACCTGTCCGGAACGGAGAACGGAGGATAACCATGCAGTACGATTTCGATACCATTCTGGACCGGCGGGGCCGGGACGCCCTGGCCCTGGACATGATCCCCTATGACGGGGTGGAGCCCAAGGAGGGCTTTTCCCGGATCCCCATGTGGGTGGCGGACATGAGCTTCCCCACCGCGCCGCCGGTGCTGGAGGCCATCCGCCCGGCTGGACCACCCGAATTTCGTATTTTCAGCTGAGCGGCGCCTACTTTGACAGCATCATCCGCTGGCAGCAGGCGCGGCACGGGGTATCCGGCCTGGAGCGGCGGCACATCGGGTATGAAAACGGGATCCTGGGCGGCGTCAGCCCGTGGTCCAGGCCCTGACCTGCCCCGGCGAGCCGATTCTGGGTCCACAGCCCCACCTATGTGGGCTTCACCCACACCCTGGAGCGGCTGGGCCGTCCCATCATCCACACGCCTCTGACGCAGGACGCGGAGGGCATCTGGCGCATGGACTATGCGACATGGAAAGCTGAAGGAAAGCGACATCCACGTGGCCATCCTGTGCTCCCCTCACAACCCCTGCGGCCGCGTGTGGGAGCGCTGGGAGCTGGAAAGGCCACATGGAGGTGTACGCCGCCAACGACTGCACCGTCATTTCCTGAGATTCATTATGCCGGGATACACTCATTATCCTCACCTTAAACCGGCCTCCCGGGATGCCTGGGAGCGCACTGTGGTGTTTCCTATGCACCAAGCTCTTCACTGGCGGGCCGATCGGCTCTACCACATCATCTGGCACGACCGCCGCTGCCGGAACCAGCGGTAGTCCCGGTCCGGCTACAACGATGAATGCAAGAACCCAGTGGTAATCTCGGGACTTTATGGAGCTTGCTCCTGGCGCTGATGCCCCAGACGGTATGCTGCTCGCATCCGGTCGCCGCGCCGGATGATCTCGCCGTGCCGGGGGCGTGGAGCATGGCGTCATCTGGCAGAGCGGAAAAACGCTTTGGCACGGCGACCCATCCGCTCCTGCCCTCCCGGTGTGAGCCGCGGGACCGGCTGGAAAATACGTCTTTGGCTGGGAGCTGCGCCTGCGCAGATTTCCAACCCAGTTCCTCCTGCCCTGCTTATTTCCGCTTTTTTCTGCTGAGCCAGATGGGCAAAGGTCAAGCCTGCTCGTCCTTTCTCTCCGCCTGCTCCCGCCCAGGTCCAGATGCCTTCTCCGATTATACCCAGTCGTCGATGCGCAATAGTCAATCTCAATCAGCAGCAGTGCCCCCACGATGATGATGCCGTAAAACAGAATTTTTTCTAAATGTTCCTCCCAGTTACGGTAAAGAGAAATTGTCGCGTTATCACTCTATAAAGCTGCCAGACAGGCGGAGATCTGCGATGGTTGTTTTTCGCCGAAAAGAGGGTTGTACAAATAAGACGTTCCCGGGAAATGCAAAACGGAAGGCAAAGTAAACAGAGGAGGAACGAGCGGTGTTCACCACTTTCAAAAGGAACTGGAAGCTCTCAGGCGTCCTGTCTCTCGCCGCACAAGCGTCGCAGCGTACTCGCCGCTGAACGCCCATGACGAGGCCGCCCCTCAGTGCCGTGGTCGCTTCGCCCATCGCCGGGGCGTGGTGGACGGCACCCTGCCGGGTAGGAAGGACGAGATCCTGGCCCTGCTGGGGAGATGAACGAGACCCGCCGAGTGGAATCGTCGACTTCAGCGGCCCAGGAGCTGGATGCCGCCAAAAGGCCGCCGTGCAGCGGTGCGGAGGGGCCGCATATCCCCATGAAGGGCATTCTCCAGACCTCCAGCTTTGCCAAGGCCATTCTGAACCGGGAAACCGGTCTGATCCCCCACTCAGCGCCGCCGTCTGGTGAGCCAGTGCGGCATTTTTCGGTATGAGGGCCTTTGCCATGATGATCACCGGCGCCGCCATCAACATCGCCCCCCGGCGTGGACACCAGATCGGCATTGTGGAGAACGCCCTGCCCTGTGGGCCAACGCCCTGGGGGTGGAGCTTCCCAAAAGGTGGCAGTGCTGTCCGCCGTGGAGAACGTCACCGAAGATGCCCCTCCACCGTGTCCGCCGCCGAGATCGCGAAGCGCGGCATCCCCCTGCGTGGTGTCCGGCCCCCGCTGGACGGTGCCATCTCCCAGATTCCGTCAAGCACAAGGGCATTCACGACCCCGTGGCGGGCCAGGCGAGACATTCTGCTGGTGCCGTTTATCGGAATCGGCAACGTGCTGTACAAGTCCATCACCTATATCGCCGGAAAGACCATGGCCAGCACCATCTGCGGCGCCTCCTGCCCGGTGATCATCACCGGGGCCGACACGCCGCCGGACAAAGCAAGTATTACCCATCCGCGGCGGTCCTTGCGCTGCCCTGAAGGCATAAGCTTCATCATTGCGGCGCACCGCGAAAACAGGCAAACTCTTCTGTTGCGTAAAGTTTTGTGCATCATTGCTTGCCCCGAAGGGGCGAGGCTGGCACATTCTATGTTTTTGCTATGCTTTGCATAGCAAAAACATAATACCTGACAAAGACAAGGGCTGGCCCCGCTTTGCCGGAACAAAGCCCTGTGCCTTGCGGCACAGGAGGCTCATCTTTGTCCGATTAGATGGCACCGGAACGCAGACACACCAGGTAAAACGTACACATGGCGTACCATTGATCATAGCCTTCACGCGCTTGACATTGGGCTTCCAGGGACGATTGGGCGTCTGTGGGAGTGGGAAACCGAGGTCACGCCCTTATCGCAGAACTCGCACTTTGCCATCCGTTGCACCTCCTTGCGTGCGAAACTCCGCTTGCCACCGCTAATGGATCGCAGATTGCGGCGCAAAATGCAAGCATTATTTGACAAAAAATCTCTGAAAAAATCTGTCCGGGCCGCAATACATCCAGCCGCGAGTAAAAGCTGAAATACGCCCCCTCGGCGGCGTCTCGCCAAAGCTTGGGCAACAATAGCGCCAAGAGATGCCGTCTCATTTTTGTGACATATACGATTCTTCTTAAATTGCAAAAATATGGGCTGCAAAACAGCCCAGGACATAGTGGCAAGTGTCTCATGGGTGATGAGCGCCGCAGCCCCGGCTCGTTCAGGGTGATAAATCCGGTCGGTCTGCCCGCCGGAAATAGGAAGAACTGCTGTTGGCGGGATATGTCACTTTTTGTATTGACTTTTTGCCATATATCCTTTATAATAGAGTCGACAGGACACCCCAGTCTTTTCGCCGGAAAAGGCGGGTTGTTCGCTGAAAAACGACAGCCGCAGCGTTTCATTTTTCCTTTGCGGCAGAATGGGATTTTGTTATGTCCACTTATTCCATGACCGTGGCCGGGCTTCAGCGGAGCTGCCCATCTGCAAGGTCACAGACGATCTGTATATCGGCGCATTCATCTGTTTCGGGCGACGCGGGTGACCGAGGCCTGCGGCCGGGAGCTGAAGCTGGCCGGAGCCGGGCAGCTATGACTATCTGTTGTTCACCGCGAGGCCAAGAGCATCACGATCACGAAATGGCGGTCGGGCCCACTTCATACTTGGGGGTCCAATTCTATGCCCGGCCATGGAGGATCAGTCCATCACCACCGCTGGCACCAAAGCTGTATCACGGGCGGGGCGGCGCAGACCTGATCAGAGGCAAGCGCATCGTCCTGACCAGACCGGCGTGATCTCCACCGGCAGCCTGAAGGAACCTGGTGGCCTGTGCCGCGAGAGCACCATAGTAACTTTTACATCAGCTGTTCTGGCCGAGGGCAGCGCCGCCAAGCGCCATGACATCGAGTTCACTGGCTGCCCCTGTTCAATCCGGACGGTTCCGTGAAATAAGACATCTGCTTCCAAAAAGGCAGCCGATCTGCGATCCGGCTGCCTAGCACTCTTTCGGCTCAGTCCTGCTGCCAGTTATGTGCCACGTTCTGGACGTCCTCGTTGTCCTCCAGCACTTATCAATGAGCTTTCCGTTCATGCTCTTGACATTAGATCTACGCCGATCATGACGACGTAGTTGCTGCACCATCTCTCGATCTCGGCGCTTTCAAAGGTGATAGCCCTTGTCGCTCAGGGACGCCAGACCACGTCGTTGAAGCTGTACGGGATCGGTGGTGATCTCCGGAAACACGAGCCGTCGAGAGAAATCTCTCGGCACCGGCGATCCAGCGCGTCCATCGCTGACCCGTCTGGGTAGCTTTCGCAAAACTCCTGCGTTGTCGGCCCGACGATAACGCCCTTGCGGTCGAGGACAGGACACGCAGCCCTGGGCGCCCGCCTGCAGCGCCATCGAAGCGGTGCCCCGGATGAGGGGCGGTGCGCTGGCGGTTGTCCGGAGTGGGGCCTCCACGATGACGGCCACGCCGCAGGGGCCGTAGCCCTCGTGGTGACGGACTCGTAGTTGTCGGTGTTGCCAGGCCCAGCGCCTTTTCAATGGTGCGCTTGATGTTGTCGTTGGCGCGAACAGGGTAATGGCGGGGGTCGCCACTTTGCCAGATTTTGGTAAAGGTGGCGGGCGCTTGGCGTCGGCCGCCCGCGGTCTTCTGGTGTGCCCGCGGAATATTCCGGACGTTGCTCTCCTTCGTCATAACGCGGCGTGTTGAACCGCAGATGGCGGGAAAAGGCTTTGCAGGCGGCGCACCACCTCGGGAGCACACCCGTCCTCCGTGGGGAAGAAAGTGCCCTGCGTCGATGAGTTCAGGCCCGGGTATCAAAAAGTCGTTGGGTCGCTGGTGACAAGGTATCGCAGCCCTGGGTAACGCCTGGGGATGTATTCGCCGCAGGCCGCCACCTACGGCCACCGGTGCACAGGCCATGCCGTCGCGGTAGCGCAGGCCTACAGCCTAATGATTTTACCATCATGCAGGAACTGTTCAAAGGGTATTTCGCAGGGAAGAGGCCAGCTTTGGGCCAGACAGTCATTGACGCCGCCACTCCGCCGTCCGTAAGATGACCGGACTGGTCACCTGCACCAGGTGCGTCGAAGCCCCCAGACGGGTGTCATCGGAGGTCTGCATCTCCATCGTGCCAGCGGACGTTTCTTTCCGGGTGGGCCACGATCGAGACCGCCCAACTGCTGCCTCACTACTTACGGCCGTACGTCCAGGCTGCCAGCACCCGGCGGATTCGCAGTCTACGGCACAGCAGGCCTCACTATTGTCCCAGCTCTCCGCCGTTTCCTGAGGAGCCCAGGCATGCCCGAAAGCGTTTCGATGTCCCATGCCGTGCGGTCAGCTACTGCAACGCGCAACTTCCTTTCTTTTCCAGGGCGGCGCGATCAGCTGCGGCAGGGCCCCGCAGTCCGCCCCTTTCCCTGCTTTGTAAGCCGCAGGCCGTCCAGTCGGCGGTAAGGCGCAGTATGGTGGTGCTGGCTGCTGCGCCAGATAATCGCCGCACGCGGGTCTCCAGGCCAAAGGCCGCCGCGACAGTGCGGGCAGCTCGTCCGCAAGACGGGCTCCCTGCCGTCATTTGCAGCATCACATAGCGCTTCCCGTCCCATTCACCTCAGCCGCTCGTCCCGCGGCAGACATAGCCGTTTTTCCGAAATCGCGGCGCAGCGGCTCTGGGGCTGCAGCAAGCAGCCATGGCA
>VOFK01003608.1_pt1 | contig 12653 bp, 17 predicted proteins | sample 5384121 | NCBI WGS metagenome assembly VOFK01 (sample SAMN12384730, study PRJNA508395) | human gut metagenome | isolation source: healthy gut J | host: Homo sapiens | reverse complement strand
ATCAGTGTACTTCGTTCAGTTACGTATTGCTAATTGCACAACTGCTCGACCGTAAGGGAATAAAAAATATGGTAGATATAGGAGGCGAGGTGGTAGTGAAAGGGAAAAAATCCTTCCAAAGGCTTGTGGCGCATTGGAATCAATAAGCCCGTCGACGATTCACTGGCTGTAAACCCAAGACTTACAGACAATTCTTGAGATAACAGATTTAGGCTTGGCAACTTCCGGAAACTATCGTAATTATTATTATAAGGATGGGAAGAAATACGCCCATACGATTGACCCTAGAACTGGCTATCCGGTACAACACAATATCTTGTCCTCTACGGTAATCGCCAAAGACTGTATGACTGCCGATGCCCTTGCCACCGCCTTCATGGTGATGGGACTGGAAGAAGCGGAAGCTTTCTGCAAAGCGGATACAACGATTGACGCCTACTTTATTTATAGTGGAGAAAATGGAGAGTTCAAGACTTTCTACACGGAAGGAATGAAAAAATACATAGCGAAATAAGGTTCGCTTCTTTTCTTTCATTCCCTTTACATGAGGACAAGTCTCAAGCTATCAACCGTTTCGTGTGATTACTCAAAGAAATATGCTTCTTCACATCCTTCACAGTCATTACCGTGAAGGATGTGCCGCATCTCTGGATACGCCATAATAACCGGGAGCAGGCACATACATCGGCTGATTGCGCAAACCGATATTCACCAGCTTTCCTTCTCCACGCAAACGTACCAAATGCATTTTAGCTGTAGTACGTGCCAAACCACACACTTCCTGAAAATCACGGCGGGTCATCATCTGATGTTCGGCAAAAATATTCTTTCAACAGCATATCAATCTCCACCTCTGACACCTTCTCCGAATGACGGACATACTTGGACTGATTGGCGCGGGCACCCACAAAATGTCCTTTCAGATTACTGTCAGGGCGAAATCGGACAGTTTTGAAAGCCACCTTATTAGTCTTATGCGGAGTGCTACGAGTCACTTTCCCCCGTAGCAGCCAAAGTGGGATAAAAAAATAGCCGATCCCTCGATATGTACTTCTTTTTCCCTCTCGCAACGACTCGCCGAGAATCTTCGATAAGTTATCAAGCACATTCTTTACGTCGCCCACAGTCAACGAACTGTAGTCATGAATCTTGTAACAAAGAGTATCCGTATCCACTTTTCCATTCATAAAGATACGCGGATGCAACGCAGCTTCTTCTTCCGAAGAATCATTAGGATTTTCATACCAATCAAACACAATAGCCATTACTTCTTATCAATTTAAATGTGTAACTTCATCATAGGACAACTTTAATCGGCTATTCGGACGATTGGAATCGGCTGTTCAGTCAACTATTGTCAGCCAACCGGACAACTCCAGTCGGCTTTTCCTAAACAAGCACTAAACCAGGGAAAACGCATTATACTCTTTCCTTAATCTTTTATACATTTATCTTACACCAATATTGTCTTTTCATCTTATTAATAAGATATTTATCTTTCATTTACAATATTATTTGAGTACATTTACGTGATTATAAATCACAATTAAAATGAAGCAAGAAACTAAAAGAAAGATTGAGATCAGCAACCTACATGAATTTGCTGATTCATTAATATTGATAGATAACCGGATAGACCGTTGTAAAAAACATCAGGCCAGTACCATTGTTTCTTATTGCAATTTCTGCTGTTATATGTGGCGCTGATACTTGGAATTCAATAGAAGACTTTGGTAAAAGCAAAGAATCTTTTTGCAGCCAAGCTTTCCAATTTTAATGGTATCCCTTCCCATGATACATTTAATCGCTTTTCTCGGCATTAGATCCTTTAAAATTTGAAGAATCTTATAGGCAATGGGTCCAAAAGCATTCTCAAATGTTATTCGGGGCATATAGCCATTGATGGTAAAAACCATACGAGGGAGCCTATGAATCCGAACAGGACAAGCGTCATCGTAAACAAGGAGTGCTTCCTGATTCGAATACGGGAAAGTACAAATTGCATGTCATCAGTGCATTTGCAACAGAACTGGGAATCTCCCTTGGACAGTTATGTACACAAGAAAAGGAAAATGAGATAGTTGTCATTCCTGAATTATTAGATATGTTGTGTATAAAAGATTGTATTATTACAATTGACGCTTTAGGATGCCAGCGTACAATTGCAGAGAAAAGTCATAAAGGGAGAAGGTGACTACATTTTTATAGTGAAAGATAATCAACCGAAATTAAAGGAAATAGTACTGTCAGTAACAGAAAGTATTGTATCAAAAGGTACAACAGCACGATTTGACAAATATGAGACGCATGAAGAAGGACATGGCAGGAATGAGTCGAGAATCTGCTATTGCTGCAACGATCCTGGTTTTTCTGGGAGCAGATATTAGAAAAAGAAGTGGAAAAATATACAGTCTTTCGGATATATAGAGAATACCAGAAATACAAAAAAAAGGCACTACAGTGGAAAAAAATGTTTTATATCTTCCTTGGAACCTGATGCGCAGAAGATACTTAAAAATAGTAGAGAACACTGGGAAATTGAGAATAATCTACATTGGCAGCTAGATGTCAATTTCCATGAAGATAATACCAGAAGAAGAAATATATCAGCATTAAACTTCTCCGTACTGGCGAAAATTGCATTGGCTACATTAAGAAACAACAAAAAGAGAGATACCAATCAATAGAAAAAAGATTAATAGCAGGGTGGGATAATGAATTCTTATGGGAACTTATTTTTTACATGATTTATAATGCGTTTTCCCTGAGCACTAAAGATACGACAAAGTAACGATATATCAGCATAAGAAAAAGCTTGTTTTTCGTTTCAGAAGAAAATAAATATTTTCTTAGTTAAATACTTGCAAACCCCATATTTCATGTTATACCTTAGCAGCATCAACCGGTCGAAAAAAACAACATTTATTCATTTAAAAAACAAGAAAAAGTATGAAGACATTAGAATATAACTCGAAACGTTTGGCGAAAAAGATACAAGCATTGATGAAAGAATCGTCAAACGTCATCGTTTCAACGAACACTTCAAAGAACGTACCGAAAATGCAAGAAATAGATGAACAGGAAGCATATAAGCAAGAAGTACATAAACACCCCGTCCTTCTAACACGACAAGTGATTGACTTTTTGAAAGTACGATATGACTTCCGCTACAACTTACTCACCGAAGAAACCGAATTCCGCCCCTCCGGGCAACGAGAAATTCCTTTCTGCCGCATAGACAAGCGAGAACTGAATACTTTCTGTCTGGAAACTCACAAAGAAGGAATCAACTGCTGGGACAAGGATCTTCAAAGATACATTTACTCTACCCTAGTGGAAAGCTACCACCCTTTCCGGCTTTATATGAACGAACTACCTGCCTGGGACGGAACGGATCGGTTGAAGCCCTTGGCGAAGCGAGTATCCGACACTCCTATATGGATAAAAAGCTTTCACACCTGGATGCTCGGACTTGCCGCCCAATGGCTGGGAGTGAATCAAACACAAGCAAACAGCGTAGCCCCGATACTTATCAGCGAAGAACAGGGACGCCATAAATCCACTTTCTGCCGTATGCTGATGCCGCCACAACTAGCCCGTTATTATTCGGATAATCTGAAACTAACCGCACAAGGCAATCCCGAACGTCTCCTAGCCGAGATGGGGTTACTAAACATGGATGAATTTGATAAATTCGGAGCACAAAAGATGCCATTACTGAAAAATCTGATGCAAATGTCCAGCCTCAACATCTGCAAAGCCTATCAGAAAAATTTCCGGTCGCTGCCTCGTATCGCCTCTTTCATCGGAACAAGTAACCGGACTGACTTACTGTGCGATCCGACAGGCAGCCGCAGATTCATCTGCATTGAAGCGGAGCATGATATTGACTGTACCGGAATTGAACATTCACAAATCTACGCCCAACTGAAAGAGGAATTGCTTGCAGGTGCCCGTCACTGGTTCAACAAGGAGGAAGAACATGCTTTGCAACGTCATAATAGCGCATACTATCATGTCAACCCCATAGAAGACATTGTGTGCAACATATACGCGCCTGCCATGTTGGATGAACCGGATTGTCTGTCACTCTCCGCCGCTATCATTCATCAAGAATTGAAAAAGAGGTTTCCCCGCCGCACTACGAAGTTGTACACCTATCCAACGCTGGCTCAAATTTTTACCGCAACAGGTATCAGCCGACAGCATACGAGATTAGGAAATGTGTATTTGGTGAAGAGGGTGAAGGATAGTGAAGAATGAAATTACCACAGTTTATTCACAGAAGGCATCTATGAATCATCAGCTTAGTATTATGTGAAAAAAAGAATATGTCAATAATCAAGGATAGCTAGTTTTATTTTGAAATAGAGAAAGTGGCAAGTACAAGGCTGATTTGTCACTTCCTCCATTTCTTATTCAATAATACAAAAAAGCAGTAAATTATATATTTAAATCTGCCTTATACAATGTGAGCCCGTCTTCGTTAAACTCGCAAAAAGTACACTGAACGGCCATTATTTGATAGTCCATAATAACCATTTTTTCTTATCTGGCAAATCAAACTTTTTGATTGGGTTTAACTGCCAGTCAAATACAAATATTGCTTCTTTCATTAGTTTTGAATCTTTATCCTCTTCGCTAAAATAGCCTTTAACATCACATAGAATATATTTATCATTAAGTTTCATTGATTCAATTCCTATATGTTTTTCATTCATCGTATTAAGTGACGCAAATGTTTTTACTTCTTACCTCTTCGCGCTGCATTTTCGTGTATCTTTTTTCACCTACTACCTTTCCATTCTTGACATCAAATATATACAATATAAACTGATTACTTGCATAAAAAACAGCCATATCATTTCCTTTTTACTTCAATAGAACCATCAGCGTAAGCACATTTTTATTAGATCATTTGCAGACAGTTCCATATCTTTTGCTTTTCCAATATCAAAACTTTCATAATTTATTGTTTCATAAAATTTTGCTTCCTTATTATTAAATATAGCAATCGATTTCTGATTAAATTCGTTCATTTCCACTTTTTTCGCTTTCAGAAAAAGCTGGCATTAAGGTTGCAAGGACAAAACCATTGGGAAGCTTAACCATTCGACGTACCCAAATACTATCCGGAACTATTGTCACAGTAAATTTTCGTTCACCCATAGGCACATTATCTATAATGTCTCTCTTGCCGAAAGTTTTTATCATATTTGGATATGCATAAAGTTGAACGGAATCACCTATTATTTGAAAATCTTCTAATTCTGTTAATTCATTGGCCGCTCTTCCTCTTGATGCTATTGTAGATAATTTCTTTCCAGTATTTAAATCATAGCAAAATCCAAAATTCTCCTCATTCTCTTCGACAGACCATAGTATAGAGTCATCAATCATACAGAAGCCCCTTTCAAAAATGTCAAACTTATTAAAAGGCTTAAATTCCAATTTTTCGGTAACAGGAAAAATCTGTATCTATATTTGAAATAGGGATGATCTGATTTTTTGACCGTGCTATTACAACTAAAAAAAAAAAATATGCCAATTAAAAAGCAATAAAAGTTGAGCATTTGTTTTCATAAGTGTGTATTTTTAAATAATTAATGATAATTATTTGCGAAAATAGTTATTATCTTTGCAAAAGAATACCTGCATTTTTATACCAAACAAAAATAAAAATAATATGAAAACACCTCAAAAAAAGAATTTTCTTGTTAGCTTGTTTAGGCTTAACAGTTGCAACAATTACATTTGCTGGAAAAAAATTGACGTTCCTTCTCCTCCGGGAAGACCTAGTGCTTGTGACATAAATGTCAATTGGTGTAAATTAAGATTTTTAAAACCCATGAACGATGGAGGGTCACGAATACAATTCTATCGTATTGAGTTTAGAAAAAAAGAATCAGCTAGGTGGATATTTCAAGGAAACGCCGAAAATCAATTTTCCTATGATGATATAATACAAGCCCACGTTGACAATAGAGTTGGAGCAGTTCCAGTAGCATTTCGTGTTTTTGCAAACAATGAGATCGGTCGAGGTGAACCATCAAAACCTTCTAACCTTATAACATTTGAAGATCCATTTTAATTACATAAAACAATAAAAAAATCCCGAATAGTCATACCACAGAGAGTTATTCGGGATCTTTGCTTATAAAAAGCTAAATGATTACTACAAAAATAATGAACAGCCTCCGATCCACATAAAATAGTCACATAAAACACAGAGAAAATCACCAATACTATTCAATAAACAAATTATTTTTTTGTATAAATATAGTAATGGAGCCAAAATTTCAAGTTTAAAAGACAACAAAACCAAAGACGTAAACACAAATGCAAAAAAGACTACTATTAGTGTCCATAGGATGGCTACTCTGTAGTGCCATCACCGGACAAAAATCTAACCACGAGAAATATAACCCTCGAACAAGCGATCGAGATTGCTCATGCCCGTTCTCCACAAGTTCAGATGGCACAACTTAATTTTATGGCGCAGTATTGGGACTTCCGTTCCTATAAGGCACAAGTTTCTCCCATCGCTTAATTTGCATGGAAATTTGGGAAACTATAACCGCTCACTAGTAGATGTGCGTGACCCAGAAACGGGCGTATCAGCTATGTGGCAAACAATACATTGAATAATAATTTGTCTATTTCAATAGATCAAAATATCCCTCTGACAGGCGGTAAAGTATCACTTAACACATCGCTCGACCGGTTGGACCAGTTTAATTATGGCACGCAGATATACAATTCAAATCCACTTACAATCCACTACACACAGCCTCTACGATCGTTTAATGAATTAAAATGGAGAAAAAAAGACGGAGCCTTTACGCTATGAAAAGGAGAAGAAGGTATATTTAGAGTCGATGGAGAATATAACCCTTCAGACTACCTCACAATTCTTTTTTCCGTCTTATCGGCACAGACCAGTCATCAGAAAAATGAAGAAAACCTGAATGATACCCGAAGCATGTACGATATAGCGCTCAAACGCTCTGCGATTGGTACTGTGACAAAAAGTGAACTATTACAGTTGAATTGGCTCTGATGAATGCAGAACTAACAGTTAGTAATAGCAGAACAAATTTAGAAATTGCTCTTTTCAACTTTAAGACCTATCTGGGCATTTCGGAGAGTACTTCTTTTTTAAAACTACTACCGCCAACAATAGCCCCGGATGTTATCATGGAATACGACTTTGTATTAGGTAAAGCCTTACAAAACTCATCGCAAAAATCTTTCACTTCAACTGAAAGAAATAGAAGCACAGCAGGATGTAGCACAAGCCAAAAGCAGCAAAAGGAATTCAGGTGGAGCTACAGGCAAATCTGGGTTTCACAAACGGGAAATAGTTTCAATGAAGCATATCGCTTATTGAAAGATCAAGAAATTGTCGGAGTTTCGCTGACAATGCCTATTTACGACTGGGGTATGAGCCGGGGAAAAAAGTAAAGATGGCTGAAGCAAAAGCTCGATTGGCACGCACACAGAACGAACAGGATGCCATACAATTTCAACAAGATATTCGAATTAAAGTGATGCAGTTCAACCAACAAGGCAGGCAGTGCGAAATATCAGCAAAGGCTTTTGATCGTTGCGCAACAGCGGTATGATATCACCAAAGACAGATTCCTGAACGGAGGTATTACCGTGACCGATCTGAACACGGCACAAAAAGAAAGTTGATGATGCTAGCGGACAATATATATCGCAACTGAGTACCTTTTGGGGTGCCTATTTTGAGTTGAGAAAATTGTCATTATATGACTTTATTCATAAAAAAAGATATTAGTGCGGAATTCGATCAAATCATTGAAAGATAAAATCATTGAAAAAGGAAAAAGTTATGAAGAAATTATTCCTATATAAAAGTCTCTTGATGATTATTTGCCTGTTGGGAGCGGCAGCTTGCGGTGACGGAAAGAAAAAAAGAAGAAGCTTTAATCGGTAAGAGTGATGAGAAAACACAGTTGATTACTGTCGATACGATGGTATTAACCAAACGGTCCTTCCAAAACAAATCGTATGTAACGGTAAGCTGCGCGCAGTAGTGAAAAGTGACCTAGCATTTAATGGTTCGGGGATTATTACCGCCATTCATATACGCAACGGAGATAGAGTTGCCAAGGGAATGACGTTGGCAGTGCTTTAATACGAAAGAGGCCGAAATAGAGCTGCGGAAAAGCCGCCGTGCGATGACAAAAGCAAATATTGACCTGGTAGATAAACTGATTGGACAGGGATACACAGCTGATACGACAGCCGTTCCAACCGCTATTTTGCAGAATATGAAAGCGTCATCGGGATATGAGAGCGCAATGGATCAATTAGGGCAGCCGAACGCCAGTTGGCTAATTGTTATTTAACCGCACCGTTTAGTGGCCGCGTGGCAGATTTGGATTCCAAGGTATATGGCCGTTCGACAGACAAACTATGCACATTGATTGATGACTCCTATTTTGATGTGGAATTTAGTGTATTAGAGGCCGAAATGGAAGAAGTAGCACGAGGGTTACGAATCTCGGTATCTCCTTTTATCAATGAGGATCAACATTTTACGGGTGAGATTACAGAAGTCAACCCCTTGATTAATGAGCAAGGACAAATTAAAGTACGAGCGAAAGTACGTAACTATAATAACTATTTAATAGAGGGAATGAATGTAAAGATTCTGCTGGAGCGTGAAGTGAAGCAGCAGTTTGTTGTTCCGAAAGATGCGGTGGTCCTTCGAGACGGGTTCCAAGTGATTTTCCGTTATAAAGATGGCAGAGCGGTATGGACGTATGTGGATGTGGTTATGTCTAATATTGATTCTCATGTGATTACGGGTAATGCCAAAAACAGACCACTATTTCGGAGAATGATGTTGTGATTGTATCCAACAATCTGAATCTGGCAGATGAAACAGAGGTGACGCCTAATTAAAATGTCTGATTGGCGAACCTTTAACCCCTAAAAAGTATGATAAAGAAACTAATCACACGTCCCATAGCAGTGACAATGAGCGTGATTGCTATCATGGTGATGAGTCTGGTGGCGATGGGATATCTACCGGTATCGCTTATGCCGGCTATCAACATACCGCAGATCACCGTACAGGTGGCGGCTCCCGGCATGTCGGTGCGTGAGATAGATAACGTTCTGCTAAAGCCTCTCAAGAATCAGTTGTCGCAGGTGGCAGGACTGAAAAATATAACTGCAGAAGCTCGCGCCGATATCGGAACTATTTATATGGATTTTGAGCCCGACTGCAATATAGATATTGTCTTTATTGATGTCAACGAAAAGATGGACCGGGCAATCACTTCACTTCCGAAAGATGTGGAGCGTCCTAAGGTAATCAAAGCCAGCGTGACCGATATTCCGGCTTTCTATCTTAATCTATCACTCAAAAATGGTATTCCGGGCAAAGAGGGAGAACTTCGTGAAGCCGGTATTGAGTTCAGCGAGCTGGGACAGTTTGCCCGTGACGTTATCTCCAAACGTATCGAACAGTTGCCACAAACAGCGATGGTCGATATCAGCGGTGTGGTGACGCCCGAATTACTTTGTATTCCGAATTATGCCAAATTGACTTCTATGGGAGCAGATATCAGTCTGCTTGAACAAGCAATCAATAACAACAATGTCTCTTTTGGGAGCGTTGAGGCATCAAAGATGGTCAGTATCGTTACAGCATCCATTTTGATGCCCGCATCATTTCAAAAAGAGGATATTGAAAATATATATATCAAACACGACGGACGTATCTACCAGTTCAAAAGAACTATGTGAGATTGTGCAACGTCCCGCCAAAAGAAGCGGATTGGTACGTAGTAAAGGGGATCCAGCCATTTCGATGGCGATTATTAAACAGAACGACGCCAAAATGGAGGATCTGCAACAGAGTATCGCTACACTGATAGATGATCTGGAAAAAGAACATCCGAATATCCGGTTCGAACTGACCCGCGATCAAACCAAACTGTTGACCTACTCAATCGACAATCTGGGCAGTAACCTGTTGGTAGGTGGTATTTTAGCGGCACTAGTCATCTTCCTGTTTATGAAAGACCTGCGTTCACCGATGTTGATCGTTGTGACCATCCCTCTGTCTTTGGTCATTACCCTGTTGGCGTTCCACCTGTTGGGTATCTCACTCAACATCATCTCTTTATCCGGATTAGTTCTCGGTACGGGTATGATTGTTGACAACTCGATCATTGTGATTGATAATATATCGCAAAAGTGGCGATCGGGAATGAAGCTTGACGACTCCATCGCCGAAGCAGTCAGTGAGGTTTTTTTACCCAATGCTAAGTAGTGTGCTGACCACCTGTTCAGTCTTCTTACCGCTAATTTTTTTTTTAAGTGGTACAGCCGGTGCGCTGTTCTACGATCAGGCAATGGCGGTGACAATAGCACTGTTCGCTTCCTTACCGTAGCGGTGCTGGTACTTCCGGTCTATTTTTATCTGATGTATAAAAAGCTATCGCCATATACCGAAAAAATCGTTTTATAGACCGCATCTTTACCTTCAATTATTATCGGCCGTATGAGAAAACACTAAAATGGACACCCGACATGGCAAATTGACTATTATCTGCTTTATAGCACTCATTCCGATAACCTATTTCATCTATCAGATGGTTGAAAAAGCCGTCTGCCACATATCTCTCATGATGACACTATTATGACAGTCGACTGGAATAGCGGTATATCGCTCGAAGAAAACGACTTACGAGTACATCGTCTGTTGTCACAGGTTGACAGTCTGACCGAGCAAACCACCTCAATGGTTGGCGTGCAGCAGTTTTTAATGTCGCATACCAAAGAAATCACTTCTTCCGAAAGCGTTGTTTATATCAAGGCGAAAGATGCGGAAACACTGGCTAAGATAGAGAAGAAACTGACAGATTATATAGCCGAAAAACATCCGAAAGCATTAGTTACATTCCAGGTTTCGGGTAATATCTTTAATATGATATTTGCCGAACAGGGAAGTCCATTGGTGGTACAATTGCACAGCAAAGGAGGAGAAGCTCCGACCGTGGAACAGGTAACAGGATTAGTAGGAAAGATTCGAAAGGCACTGCCCGATGTGGTTGTTCCTCCAGCTGTCATGGAGCAAAATATCCGCTATATAGCCGATGTGGAAGCGATGGCGGTATATGATATTACGTATGATGACATCTACGGAAAGATGAAAAATTTCATCAGCCAGAACACATTATTTCGCATCAACCAAGGCGGTTATTCAATGCCCGTCACAACGGGCGATTCACGCCGAGGCATCCGACATCTTATCGGGCAAGGTGCGCAATAAGTATGGTGTGGAGATACCGCTCTCAATGGTAATCCGTGAAACCAAAGGAGAAGATTTCAAGAAACTCTATTCCGGCAGTGCCGGTGACTACCATCCTATCGCTCTTGATGTGCCGGACAGCAATGTAAAACAAGTGATGAAGACCATCGAGCAGGTTGTAAAGGAGGATAAGAACTTCTTCGTGACCTTTACCGGCGAGTATTTTTCGAGCCGGGAGACTATCAAAGAATTGATTATCATTCTATTGGTAGCAATCTCGCTACTCTATTTTATTCTGGCAGCACAGTTTGAAAGTATCATTCAACCGCTAATCATCCTTTCGGAGATTGTCGTTGATGTCTTCTTTGTGTTGCTTGGTTTGTGGCTCTTTGGTGAAAGTTTGAATATCATGTCAATGATCGGTTTGGTGGTGATGAGTGGTATTATCATCAATGATTCGATCTTGAAAGTAGATACAATCAATCGATTGCGAAAACAGGGTATGCCGGTACTAAAAGCGGTTTTTGCAGGTGGACACAGTCGCCTGAAACCGATCATTATGACTTCGCTAACAACCATATTAGCCATTGCCCCCTTCCTGAATCGGGTGGATATGGGGTCGGATCTGCAATATCCGTTATCGCTCTCAATTATTATCGGCATGACAGTCGGAACACTTATCAGTCTGTTCTTTATACCGTTGATCTATTATATTATTTACCGTAAACGCTAATCCTGCTGCTCATGAGTAAAGATATGATAAAGAAAGGTTTTTAGAGCGAATCCCCAGCTTTTCCCTCATCCTAATTATGACAGTATTGATGGTGATTGGGGCAGCCCTGATACCGATGCTGAGGATCGCTTATAAACCCACTCCCAAACAGGGGGATGAATTAAACGTCTCGTTCAATTGGCCAGGGGCGTCACCTCGTGTGATTGAACAGGAGATCACCTCTAAAAAATAGAAGGAATGGTCTCGTCAGTGGTCGGTGTCGAGAAAACGTCCTCTACCTCCTCCTACGGAAGTGGAAATGTGGCAATCAAACTGAAAGAGAATGCCAACATATCTGCCGTCCGTTTTGAAATATCTTCCCTGTTGAAACAAGTAGCCGGAAAGTTACCTGAGGGAGCCGGCTATCCCTCTTTGTCGGGAGGAGATGTCGGAAGCGGCATGAAACAGAGCTCCAGACAAGTTTTGTCTTATATCATCAATGCGGATATGGATCCGGCTTATATTCAGAATTATGTGGAGAGAAATATCAAGCCCTACCTGACACAGATTGATTATGTGCGCGAGATCACTGTTTCGGGAAAGCACCTCAAACTCGTCAGCAATGCACTGAACGAAGTACAATGA
>VOFK01003740.1_pt1 | contig 12681 bp, 22 predicted proteins | sample 5384121 | NCBI WGS metagenome assembly VOFK01 (sample SAMN12384730, study PRJNA508395) | human gut metagenome | isolation source: healthy gut J | host: Homo sapiens | reverse complement strand
TCCTTTGAGGCAGCATTTTTATATCATTTACTATTTACTTTCGCGTAATCGACGTGCCTGTCTCGCGCAGGACGTGCACCTTTATCTGACCGGAGGTAGGTAAGCTCACCCTCGATCTTCTTGGCGATATCCCTTGCCAGAAGCACCATCTGATCCTCGCTGACGTCCTCTGGCCTTTGACCATGATGCGTATCTCGCGGCCGGCCTGAATGGCGTAGGAGCTTGCGATGCCCGGGAAGCTTTGGAGACCTCTTCGAGCTTTTTTCAGGCGCTTGACGATAGTTTTCGATGTTCTCGCGCCGCGCCGGGACGGGAAGCGGATATGGCGTCCGCCGCCTGAACGAGACACGCCACAACGGTGTGCGGCTCCACGTCTCCGTGGTGCGCCTCTATCGCGTGGATAACGGCCTCGGACTCCTTGTACTTGCGCGCGATATCCACGCCGATGGTAACGTGGCTTCCCTCGACCTCATGGTCGATGGCCTTGCCTATATCGTGCAGCAGGCCAGCGCGCTTGGCCGTCGCCACGTCCACGCCGAGCTCCGCGGCAAGCAGGCCCGCGATGTGCGACACCTCGATGGAGTGGTTCAGCACGTTCTGGCCGTAGCTCGTGCGGTATCTCATGCGGCCCAGAAGCTTTATTATCTCCGGGTGCAGGCCGTGGATGTTCGTCTCGAACACAGCACGCTCGCCCTCTGCCTTGATGGTGGCGTTGACCTCGCGCTGTGCCTTGGCGACCATCTCCTCGATGCGCGCCGGGTGGATGCGTCCGTCCTGAATGAGCTTTTCCAGCGCGATGCGCGCGATCTCGCGGCGCACGGGGTCAAAGCTGGAGACCGTGATGGCCTCGGGCGTGTCGTCTATGATGAGGTCGCAGCCGGTCAGCGTTTCTATGCTGCGGATGTTGCGGCCCTCGCGGCCGATGATGCGGCCCTTCATCTCGTCGTTGGGGAGTGGTACGACGGAGACGGTGATCTCGCTTGCATGGTCGGCGGCGCAGCGCTGTATCGCCGTGGCGATTATCTCGCGCGCGCGTTCGTCGGCCTCTTCCTTGTACTGGGTCTCGACCTCCCTTGACCTTCATGGCCATCTCGTGGGTCACATCGTCACGGATGTTGGCGATAAGGTAGGCCTTGGCCTCCTCCACGGAGAAGCCGGAGATCTTCTCCAGCATTTCAAGCTGGCTCTTCTTTACAAGGGCGATCTCCTTCTGCTGCGCTTCGGCAGCGGCGATCTTGCTGTTGAGCGTGTCGTTCTTCTTCTCGACGGCATCGACCTTCCGGTCGAGCGTCTCCTCCTTCTGCTGCAGACGGCGTTCCTGCTTCTGCAGCTCGGCGCGGCGCGCCTTCTCCTCCCGCTCATACTCGGGCGGGCTTTGTGTATTTCTTCCTTTGCCTCTACGAGAGCTTCTCTCTTTTTGCTCTCTGCACTTTTTATTGATTCATTTATTATCCGTTTGGCTTCATCCTCCGCGCTGGCTATCTCGCGTTCGGCTACCTTCTTGCGGTAGGCGACGCCGAGGAAAAATGCAGCGACAGCGGCTATGATTATAAAAACGATCCACAAAGGCACTGGCATAGTAAGTAAACACACCTCCATTCCTTAAGAATTTTTCGGTGGGTTTAACCGATATAACGCTGGTAAAACAAGACGAGTCATAAAACGCACCCGTCGTAATTGAAAAGTAATATCCGGAAGGAGCCTCCCCACGGCTCCCTTTAAATATTATCTAAAAGGTATTTTATCCCCCTTATCGGTGTTATGTCAAGTAAAACGCCTCAAAATTTTAAAATTCCCTGAACACGCCTCGCAGCGGCGCTCATCCCTGCCGCGCCTCCATGCTGCGGCGGCGCGCTTCGCGCCTCACGCGGCGGCAAACGAGCGCCAGCGCCAGCGTGAATGCACACACATACGCCACGAAGGCCAGCTTTCTGCGCGCCCTCCGGCATGGGCAGATGCGTCATTATTATGCTGCCGGTCATTATGGCAACGAAATGTATAAGATATATGTCCGAGCTCAGGTCGGATATGAGCCTTGCCGCGCGGTTCGTCAGCGCGCGGGAGATATACCCCTCTCCACAGGCGAAGCTGTATACTATCAGCGCCGACGGCAGAATGAAAAGCTCCGTCGTGCTGACAAAGCGCGCCGCGTTCAGCCGCTCAAAGGCGAACTCCGCCGCCGCCCATACAAGCACCGCCGCCGCTTCAAAGGCCGTTGCCCGCCGCGGGAGGCCTTCCGCGGCTTTCTGTTCATGTATATGTACGCCAGATTGCAGCCTATCGCAAAAATCGCCCAGCCTGTACGCCGGCAGCACCTGCGTGAACCACTGGTCAAACGCCTCCGCCGTCTCCATCCCCGGCGCGTAAAGTCTTGCATACAGCCCCGATGCGATATCCGCCGCGACGGCCTGCGCAAGAAATATAAGCCCTATCGCCGCATACGCCGCCTTTGGCGAGGCGTACCTGTCCATCGCGCGCAGCACGACCGGCAGCATGAAATAGAGGAACAGCCCACCGACAGATACCACGACGGCACGTTGAAAGAGAAGTAGAAGTCGTTCAGCGGGATCCACGCGTGCACAAGCAGTGCGTTCGCCGCGAGCTTTTCAAAAAGCTGCGCGGGCGCGACAAGGCCGTTTACAAGCCCGTATATCTGCCCCGCCAGCGGGATGAGCAGCATTGCGATGTGCAGCGGGTACAGCTTCGCTATCTTCTTTATCGAGAATACGGCGCTTTCCTTTGCGCCCATGCACTTCACGCTGTCTCTATCGGCATAGTTGTACGCCGACAAAAGGCCCGACAGCACGAAGAACATCGACAGCCCCGAGTAACCGAAAAGCGTCAGGTACGCGTGAAAGCTGACGACGAAAAGGCAGGCAATGGCGCGCACGGCGTCAAGAGACTCAAGCTTCGGTTTCATTTATATCCTCCATATGCGGCTACGCCGCGTGTTCCGTGTATTCACCATCCACAGTGAAGCCCGCCTGCGCAAGCTCCTCCCGCATGAGCGCCGCCGCGGCCTCTATCCGCCCCGGCGCGAACGGGCTTTCAAGCCCCGTCGCCTCCAGCGTCTCAATAAGCCCGCTGTGGTCGCGCGGCAGCATTTCGGTGTACTTCTCCAGCCCCGCCCCGGCGCTCTCCCGCTCCAGCGCGTATATCTGCATCGCCGCGTCGTTCGCCACGGGATAGGATATCACGTAGAACGGCGCTTCAAAAAAAGTGCGTCACGTCTATCCAGCTCAGCGCGTAGTATTCCTCGTTCGCGCCGAGATAGCCGTACTCCCCCCGCAAGCTCCAGCGACAGCAGGTTCAGCGCGTCCGCGTCAAGCTCATCCCCTCGTCCATGGCGTATACGCGGCTTTCAAACTCCGCAAACGACGCCTGCGTCACGTACAGGTCCAGCGTGTCCAGCAGCTTTATCAGCCGCAGCGCTGCCTGCTCGTCCCCGTCCTGCATGGCGCAGCGGTCAAGCATGATATACTCCATCGCCTGTGAGAAGCACTCAGAGAGGTCAAGCGACTCATAGGCGTTATAGTTCACATACGCGTCCAGATAGTGGCCGAACTCGTGCGAAAGCGTCGTCACGTCCTCCGTGTCGCAGTAGGGGTCTATGAAAAGAAACGGCGCGTCGTAGTTGTCAAGATATGTCGTGAAGGACATGGACGCCTTGCTGCCGCTCTGCGCCGCGTCGTAAAGTCCGTGGCTGCGCATGAACTCGAAGGCCTCCGCCGCGTCGCCGCCGATGTCTGCCGCCGCCGCACCCACGGTGTCCATGAGCCGCTCCTCCGTCATGTAGACGTATTCAAACGCGCTGTACGGCTCCTGCGCCATGACCGCCTTGTACAGCGGCACGATCTCCGCCTTTATCCCGGCGAGGTAGTCCGCGGCCTCCTGCGGGCCGTAGTCGCGCTCAAAGGACTCGTACTGCATCTGCTCATAGCTTTCATAGCCCATCTCCTCGGCGAGGGCGCGCCGCACCTTCACAAGCTCGATGTATATCCCGGCGAAGCGGGCGTTGTACTGCCTGTAGTACTCCATCGCGGCGCGGCCGTAATCATAACCCTCCGCCTGCGCCGTATATTCGCTGTAGTCCACCGTTTCCCCGTCCAGCTCTATCTGCGGCGCGTTCGTCAGCGCGTAGTACTCGCTGACAAGCTCGTTCTCCCTCTGCATCAGCTCCACCGCCTTATCGCTGTAGCGTGAGGCGTCCTCTCCGCCGTATTCCCCCGGCGAAGCCCTCCCAGAAGTACTGCTCTTCAAGCTCCCGCGCCGCGTCGGACGACGCGCAGCTTATATAAAGCCGCTCCATCAGCTGCTGCACCGCGGCGTAATTCTCCGCGCACCATGCGTATTCCTGCGCATAGTATTCATCCGACATGTCCTGCATGTAGCGGATCTCCGCAAGCGTGTACATCGTGGAAAAGCTGTAGTACTCCGCATAGCATTCGTCCAGCAGCGCCGTCACGTCCTCCGTGGCCTCCCCGGCGTCCAGCGCGTCCTCCGCCGATATCACGCACGCTTCCAGCGCGGCGGGGTCCGGGCGGGTATATTCCATATCGCCGAAGTTCGGCACGTCCCCATCCGCGCGCGCTGTTCCGGCCGCGCACGCGCACAGCATCAGCGCCGCGAGCACGGCAGCCGTCAGGGAAAGCATTCTTTTCGTCATCATATGCACCTTTTTTTCAAGTCAGAAAAATATCATTTCCGCCGCCGTATATGCACCCGCACAAGAGGCGGCGTAAAATTCCGTATTATTTTATCACAATATCATAAATTCGTAAAGATTGCACAAATAAGCTTGAATTCGGCAGTTGATTCCAATATAATCATGGTGCACTGTTCCAATACGCCGTATGGCAGGAGGTAAGGCAAATGAATGAAATATACGTCTCCGGACACCGCAATCCCGACACGGACTCCATCGTGGCCTCGATGGCATACGCACGTCTGCGCAACGCCCTCGGCGACAGGGGAGTACAAGGCCGTGCGCATCGGCGCGATAAACGACGAGACGCAGCATATGCTCGACCATTTCGGGTTTGAGCCGCCCGAGTACATAAAAGTATGCGCACGCAGGTGTGCGATCTGGACTTTGACCGCCCGCCGGAGCTGAACTGCTCCGTGACGATGGATCTGGCGTGGCGCACCATGCGCGAGGGGGAGATCGCCACCATGCCCATCGTGTCAACGACGACGGCACGCTTTACGGTATGCTCTCCGCCGGGGATATCGCCTCCTACGATATGGAGACGATATACAGCAGCCATATTGAAGAACTTCCCGTTTTCAATCTTCTCAGCGTGCTTGAGGGCCGCCTTGTGAATGAGTGCAGCAATCTTGTCAACTCCGTCTCCGGCGACGTGCTCATCGCCCTGCCGCAGTCGTTCGAGGATCCCGGCCTCATAAGCCCCGACACCATCCTCATCTGCGGCGACCAGCCGGAGATAATCGCCCGCGCGCTGGAGCACGGCGTGAACACGCTCATCATCTGTCAGGCGGACGTCAGCCCCGAGCTTGCCGATTCCGCCGCGCCCACCTGCATCATCTCCACCCCCCGCTCGACGCGCGCCAGGTCTCCCGCCTCATCTTTCAGGCCATCCCGATAGACCGCGTCTGCAAGACGACCTCCAACGTCGTCTGCTTCCATCTGGCGGACTATATCGACGACGTGAAGGAGGTCCTGCTCAAAAGCCGCTACCGCTGCTATCCCGTGCTTGACGAGAACGAGCACGTCGTCGGCACGCTTTCGCGCTTCCACCTGCTCAATCCGCGGCGCAAGCGCGTCGTGCTGGTGGACCATAACGAGGCGTCGCAGTCCGTTGTGGGTCTGGATCAGGTGGACATACTGAGATCATCGACCATCACCGCCTTGCGGATATCCAGACGCGCCAGCCATCTCCGTGCGCAACGAGCCTGTCGGCAGCACCAACACCATCATCACCGCGATGTATCAGGAAAACGGCGTCATGCCCTCCCCGCGCATGGCGGGGCTGATGGCCGCGGCCATACTCTCCGACACCGTCATGTTCAAATCCCCCACCTGCACCAAGCGCGATATCGCCATGGCCGAAAGGCTTGCCCGCATCGCCAAGATAAACCTTGAAGAGCTCGGGAAGGAGCTTTATTCCGTCTCCGGCGCGGACGATAAGAGCGCCGAGGAGCTTTTCCGCACGGACTACAAGCAAAGTTCCACATCGCCGACAAGAACCTCGGCGTCAGTCAGATAACCTGCGTGGACGCAAGCCACCTTCTCACAAGGAAGGACGAGTTCATGGCCGTCATGTCGAAGCTGAAAAAGGACATGGACTTCGACGACGTCATCCTCATGATAACCGACGTGCTGCTGGATGGGTCGTATCTTCTCTACGTCGGCTCCGACGATGAGATACAGCAGGCCTTCTCCGTCGTGCCGAAGGACAACTGCGTCTTTCTCCCCGGCGTGATGAGCCGCAAGAAGCAGGTCGTGCCGATGCTCACGGCGCTGTGGGGCTGAGGCGCGGAGGAATATCATGCGCTTCACGAAAATGCACGGGGCCGGAAACGACTTCATTATTATAAACAATATCGAGGAAAAATTACCCCTGCGGCGCGCTTCCCGCGCTGGCAAAGCGCCTGTGCGCGGCGCATACGGGCGCGGGGGGCAGACGGCCTTATGGCCGTGGAGAGCGCGCGGCGGCGACTACGCCATGCTGTTTTTTCAATTCCGACGGCAGCGAGGCGAGATGTGCGGCAACGGCGCGCGGTGCATCGCGCGCTACGGGTATGAGCACGGCCTCGCCGGTGAGACGCAGAATGTCGAGACCGTGTCCGGCACTGTCACGGGGCGGCGCATCACGCCCACGCTCTACCGCGTTCGCCTTAATGACCCCTCTCATGGACCTGCACAGGCCGTCTCCGTCTGCGGCAGGGTGTGCGACTGCGCGTATGCGGAGCTTGGCGTGCCCGCCTGCCGCACGCCGTCCTGCTCCTGCCGGAGCTTGAGGATATGGATCGCGGCGCGCTTTTCGCGCTGGGCCGCGCGCTGCGCCATGCGCCGGAATTCCCGCGGGCGCGAACGTCCAGCTTTGTCAAGCCCCTCGGGGCAGATGCTTTCCGCGCCGTCACGTATGAGCGCGGCGTAGAGGACTTCACCCTCGCCTGCGGCACGGGCTGCGGCACGGCCGCGGCGGCACTCACTCTGCGCGGCCTCGCCTCCGGGCGCGATGTGCGCTTTCTTATGCCCGGCGGGGAGCTTTCCATATCCCTCACCGTTGAAAACGGCGCGGCGCGCGACATATATCTCACCGGCCCCACCGCCGTCGTCTACGAGGCGGAGCTTATCGAGCTTTGACGCCCGTTCAGTAATATAACACTTCCCCCACATCCGCTGCATCGGCAGCGGATGTTTTTTACTCAAAAAAAAAGTGGCCTTGCCACTTTTTCGAGAAAATTCGCTTCGTTCTGCGCCTCTGTTGTCCGCTGATAGCGGACAATTCGACGCTCACACCGCGCAAAAGTGTTTTCTGCCACGCACATGTCGCGGCAGAAAACGTATAATACTGCTTTTCGCGTCTGCGGACGCGAAACTCTGCGAGGCTTTTTAACATGCTGCCAAACATCCGCTGCATCCGCAGCGGATGTTTTTTGTTGAAGTGCGCGCGGGCATGTGGTATACTCTCTTCAATACCATGACATTCCATTTTTTACAGAAAGAGATCAGATATGAAGCTTAACGATGTACAGCTCCGTCAGGTGGACGCGCAGGTCAAGCGCATTCTCGCCTCCGACAGCTATTATGCCCGGATATACCGCGACGCCGGCATCACCAAGGTGGAAAGCCAGGCGGATTTTGAGCGTATTCCCTTTTCCTGCAAGAACGACCTTCGCAACGCCTACCCTCTCGGCATACAGGCCGTGCCGGATGAAGAGGTCGTCCGGATACATTCCTCCTCCGGCACCACGGGCAAGCCCGTCGTGATCCCCTACACTGCCAAGGACGTGGACGACTGGGCCGCGATGTTCGCGCGCTGCTATGAGTTCGCCGGGGTCACGGCGGAGGACCGCTGCAGATCGCCGTCGCCTACGGGCTGTGGACGGCGGGCAGCGGCTTTCAGGCCGGGGCGGGAAAAGCTCGGCGCGATGGCGATACCCATGGGGCCGGGCAACACAGAAAAGCAGCTTCAGATGATGCAGGATCTCGGCGCCACCGTGCTCACGGCGACGTCGTCCTATGCGCTGCTGCTGGCGGAGGAGGTGCGCAAGCGCGGCCTGCGCGATAAGCTCCGTCTGCGCAAGGGCATCTTCGGCTCTGAGCGCTGGAGCGAGAAGATGCGCGAGTGCATCCGCCGCGACCTCGGCATCGAGCTTTACGATATCTACGGCCTTACGGAGATATACGGCCCCGGCATCGGCATCAACTGCCGGAAGGAGCAGGGCATACACTATTGGGATGATTTTATTTATATCGAGATAATCGACCCCGTCACCGGCCTTCCCGTTCCCGACGGCGAGACGGGCGAGATCGTTATCACGACGCTCGTCAGGAGGGCGCGCCGCTGCTGCGCTTCCGCACGCGCGACCTTTCGCGCATCATCCCCGAAAAATGCAGCTGCAAGCTGCTTTCCGCGCCTTGACACCATTCAGGGCCGCAGTGACGATATGTTCAAGGTGCGCGGGTGTGAACATGTTCCCGCGTCAGGTCGAGGAGGTGCTGCAAAGCCGGCGGCCTTCTCAGCGAATATCAGATAGTCATCACGCGCGACGAGCAGGCCAACAAGGACCGCATGACCGTCACCGTCGAGGGCGAGAACGGCACGGACTTCCCCGCCGCGGAGGCGCGCGTCCGTGAGCTCTTCAAAAGCCGCATCGGCATGACGCCCGATATCCGCGTCGTATCGGAGGGCATGCTTGCCCGCAGTGAGAAAAAGACGAAGCGCGTCATCGACCACCGCTATGACTGACGCCGCGCCGTAAACGAAAATGTAATATTGATAGGCAACACCCCGGCGAAAAATTCGCCGGGTGTTGAGACTGTTGAAAAAGCGGCTTTGCCGCTTTTTTCGACACTCTCATAATTATATCATATCTCTGTCCGTCTCGCGGCCGCAGATTATGCTCAAATTCCCGTTGCGGCAGCGCAGCGCGTCTATGAACTCCTTGCTCATGCCCGCGCCCTTCAGGCTTATGAGATACGTCAGCTCGAAAAGCGTGCCCATGTTCGTCGTGCGCACGCGCACCAGTTCATGGCTCGTCGTGTACTTTTCAAAAAGGTCGTCGAAAAGCTCCTCATAGTCGAGGTTTTCCGATAGTCTTAAGCTGCCTCGTGCCGCCGTTCTCGCCGAAGTGCGTATAGGTCAGCACGATAAGCGCCAGCGAGAATATCACGAAGAACACCGCCGCCAGCGCCACATAGCCCATCCCGCAGGCAAGGCCCAGCGCCACGGCAAAGAAAAGCCCCGTTATTCGCGCGCGGTGCCCTGCGCGCTGCGAAAAAGCGCACCAGCGCGAAGGTGCCCGCCACGGCAAGCCCCGCGCCAACATTGCCGTTGACCATCATTATCACCACGGCCACCACGCTCGGCAGAAGCGCCAGCGCCACGGCGAATGAGCCGGAGTGCCTGTTTTTCAGCGTGAACACGCACGACGCCAGCACGCCCAGCACGAGCGCCGACGCCACGCACACCAGAAATTGCACCAGATTTATCGGAACTGTAATAATGCTGTTAAACACTGAAAATCACTCCGTTTATAAGATTGGCCTTGTAGCATTCGCCGTATTTTGAAAAGCCCGCCGGGAAAAGCCTGTTCTCGCTCAACATTTCCGCCAGCCACAGCGGCGCCGCCTCCGGCAGCTTTATCTCCATCAGCACGCTGCCCTGCGGCAGTATGCTCTCCCCGCCGTCGCCGCAGGTGAGGTCAAGCTCTTCAGCGCGCCAGCGTATGTTTTCGTCAAAGGTTATCCTCAGCTCGCCGTCGCCGCGCCCTGCATAGGCCTCGCGGTCACAGGCGATGAACGCGCGCGGGCCTGACCTCGTGCGTTTTCAGAAACCAGTCTATCTCGCGCGTTACCTGCCCGTCGCCGGGTGCGGCGCGCCCCCCGGCGAGTATTCCGCGGCGTCGCGCGCGCGCCCATGGCCGCGCGCCCGCTTGTACCACCACGCCCTTGAACTTTTTTTCAGCTCCACGAACACCGTGTCCTCCGGGCCGGGCACGTTCTAGCTGCGCAGACGCAGCTTTGTCGCCATACACCGGCGCGTCTATCGACCGGCGTATCAGCTCATAGTCGTCCGTGTCGTAGTAGAGCGAGCACACCGTGCTTTTGAAAAACACATCCGGCACTATGTATGGGTCGAGCTTCGCCGCCGTATCCCGGCGTACTGCCCGGCGGTCAGGAGGTATTTTCATAGCGCTTTAATGCTGCGTGTCCTTCATTTCCGCCCGTCCTTCCGGCCATTCACGCGGGGAAATACCCCGCATTCCGCGTCGCTCAGATGCATGGGACCGCCTCTTATCGCCGGGCACGCACCTGCCGCGCCAGTTCCTTTTCCGTTATCGCCGCGCGAAGCTGCGCCACAGCGGCCTCCCCACTGGCATAGCTTCATCCTTCGCAGCGCGAAGTCCCGCGCGACCTCCGGCGCTATCTGCGCGTCATTTCCGCAATGCGCGCGTCCACGTTTTCATTTTGAAAGCGTCGTGGGAGAGGACCTCCGCCGCCCGCCGCAGGAATCTGCCCTCGAAATTCGGCGTTGTTTGTGGGCTGGGTTATGAAACTCCGCGCTCTGCGTGGAGCTGGGCGTCAGAACGTTTGAATATATTTGCCGGTATCGTCAGCGTGGCGTCCATGTCGTACAGCATGTACCGCCATTTCCCCGTCACCCCTCGCTCGACCGGGCATAGCGCAGATTGCTTTTTGCAAGGTCCGTGTTCGCCGAATAGCCCTCTATTATCATCCAGTCTCATGAGGTTGTCTTATGTCCACCAGCTCGCAGAAGCGCGCGTAGGGCCCTCCGGTGCCGTCAGGTCGTTGTCCCTCCGCGGTATGACGGTTTCGTAATACCTGCGCCGGGTCGCTCCATCGCCTTCATCACTGTCACGCTTCGCGGTTGACGCCCAGCGAGGCGCCTGCGTAATGCTGCTTTGGTCCCACCTTCTCCATCAGCGTGTATATCCCGCGGTACTCGCCGTTGACGCAGTTACACGCAGTAGCGGCTGCGTTGCGTGGGCACGCTGTCGGAGTATTCAAGGCACAGATCCTCCAGCAGCTCGTTTCTTATTATGGTGTTGATCCTGTCCGGCGCGCAGTATAAAGCCCCGTGAAGCTTCCGTCACCCTGCCGGAGAATATGTCGCAGTCAAGTTTCGCTCAGGCCGTATGCGCCGAAAGCGCAGACCCATGTTCTTCTTCGGCATTTCAAAGGCTTGTCTCGCCGTGCATGTCTATGCCGCAGGGCGCGGTGAAGAGATCCTCCTCCCCCGCGTAAAAGCGAGATGCTGCCGGGCAGCTCTATGTTCTTTTTTTTGTTGTTGTTGTACATGCGGCCGAACTTCATCCGGGTCGTCCGCGACGAGGTTTTTGCCACCGGCAGGGTATGCCCCTCGTTTATGATATAGCTCGCGTCAGCGCCGGGCTTTTCAGCGCACCATCCTCCACGGATACCGCCCTTATCACGGCGGTGCGCGTCAGCTCCCCTATCGCCCCGTCGCCTTTGCTGTTTTCCGTCGGGAGGGAGCCGTCCGTCGTATAATATATCTTCCTGTGGCGCTCAGTTCGCCGTCACGGGAGTCCACGTTCTTTCATAAACGCCAGTTCGCCCAGACATGGGCGCTGCCGAAATGTGCCGGCAGCCGCCGGTTTTTCTTCTGCCCGGCTGGGCAGCGATGCAAAGTAAAACCAGCCGTTTTCGCCGCTCATGCGCCCATGCTCCCGCCGTATGGGATGTCATGCAGAAACGCACAGTCGCGCACGCGGCCGCTCCTGTCGGAGAGATACAGCCCCTCCGCCGTGGAGTCCAGCTCGAACGGCGCGTGCAGGAAGCTCGCGTGGCCGCGCCGCTTCCCTTGTCGCACAGCACGATAACGCTCTCTCCCGGTGCAAGCGTCATCCGGGAGCCCATATATCCAGCGCCGCCGCATCGTCGGAAAGATAATACTCAAGGCGCACGCTCTCATTGATATGTTCTTTATCTCCATGATCCGCAGTAGCCGAGGTTTTTCTGCTTCAGCGTCGAGAAATTCGCCGTGACGGCCTCGCTTATTAGTGACCGGCGTGTCCGCCGTCAGCGCCGCCTGATACGCGTCGTAGCCCGCAGCGGAGTTTTTCATAGCCGGGCGTTGCGATACGTCGCCTCCACTCGCGCCGAGGGCAGCCTCATTCGCCTTGCCGTGCTGCATTCCACCGCGTCCGCGATAAGCCCCGCGCGCATCACGCAGCTTTCGCCGTCTCGCCAGCAGGCTTGAAAATGCCGCGTGCAGCGGCATGCGAAAATCGTATGCCGTCGCGCATATCACCATCCGCTCGCGCCGACGTCACGCACGGGAAGCGCCAGCGTCCTCGTCCACGCCGTCCGCCAGCGTGAAAATCCGTCAGGGGCTATCGCCTCTTCGACACGTTCTCAAGCTCTCTATCCAGTCCGGGGGAAAGCGCCCGTTTGCATCCATGCACGCCGCGGTGCTTCGCCATCAGCTCCGTGCGAAAAGCTTCCCC
>VOFK01003191.1_pt1 | contig 12682 bp, 14 predicted proteins | sample 5384121 | NCBI WGS metagenome assembly VOFK01 (sample SAMN12384730, study PRJNA508395) | human gut metagenome | isolation source: healthy gut J | host: Homo sapiens | reverse complement strand
TCGGTTACCCGGTTGATCGATTGTTTCAGGAACTGCAATGTCTGTGGAGGACATGATCGCTGCGCTTCGCTCAGCAGCCAGTACCGCATCGTTTTACGATTTAAGCGATGCTTTTGGTCCCGACTTGTTCAACTCTGAGGCAGTCAAGATGAGCCTGCACGCGCGACGTGAGGCGACGATGAGGGGGGGACGATCCGGCGAGGGGAACCGTTCTATTTCATGATGACCTGTTTAACGCGACGCGCCGTCATGCGCCATGCCGCCGCTCGGGCGATCGCGCGACCAAGGTCGTGACGGTGGTAAGAGCCGACGCCCATTGAGAGCATGCCGAGGTGCTCGGCGCCGAGCAACATCCGCAAGCTCAACCGGGCGATCGCATCGACGGCATCGGCCAGTGGAACCTGTTAACTTATCGTCGTCGGGGAGCCACCACTACCGGCTCATTGGAGTTTAACTCAAACTTTGGGCATTGCCCCCAAAGGGAAAGCAATATTTTCCGTGCCCCCTATCTGTTCAGCAGGAAGAGAGGTAATACCGAGAACTGCCACTTTTGCGTACGTTCGTGGGCAACAATTTCCAAGGGGTTACAGCACGTCTGCCTTCCCATATTCATTTGCATCGGTAAAGTAACTTAACCAATCGAAACTTGCCCTTGTCTGCTCACGCTTCGGCTGATAGAACCGCTCACCGTCATGACCATTCCTGACCAATTTCAATATCGACCAGTTGCCCCAGAATACCGGTTATTCAAACTTTGATTCCGACCGGTTTAAATGTCGACGAGGTGGTCAGAGAACACTCAAATTCGGTGGTGATGTCTACGATGCGGTATGTCATCGACGACTGCGCGTTCGCGGAGTTCGACTCCCGATACGGCGGCCGACGGGCAGTCGCTGCTTTCGTCGCTGGTCAGATGCGTCGAAAGGATGTCTTCAACTAACATCGCCTCGTACTAACCAGCGAGATGCGTTTCGCGACGCGCGCGTTGCGTTCTGACAGTATTCGAGCATCTACACCTGAACGGCGTCCGGTTCAACGACGCCATGACGGGCCATGGCTGGTCGTTGTGGGAGGCGGCCTGCGAACGACGCCACGCGTGCAACCAGGAGAATACTGCCGGCTGGTGCTCGTCGGGCTACGGCATCGACGGCATCGGCGGCACGACCAATGTCAATGCGCGCTCTGCAGATGCGCAAGGGCTTCCGTGCCAGCGTCGTGAACGGCAACTCGATGTACCGCTTCCGCGCGATGGTTTTCTGCGCCTGGAGCGCTACTGACCAGCGGATGATGGTCGCACGTACGCGGCTACCGTTTCTCGACTCCGCCAGGGCGGCAACTCTGTGTCGACGGGGGTGCACGATGCCTGCGCTACTGCGCATCGAGTCGAAAAGGCGTTTCGGCGGCGATCGCCACAACCCGGCGCTGACCATCCTGGGCGCACCGACCGAGCGCGGAGCGCAGCAGGCGTCGACGCAGGAAGCCTACGACCTGTTGAGCTAACAAATGTGCGCAAGCAGGACGGCTTAAAGCTGCGCAACTCGCGCGCGTGCGCGATTACCACGAGCCGATCGTGATGCTCAACTACGGGTTCGACATTTTCGTCGAATATCAAAACTTGCCGCCGCGGCTTCGTTCCGCTTCGGCAAGAACGGCTATCGGCCCTGACGTGGACGGATGGCCCCGACCCGCGCCCCGACTACTACCGTTGCCCGCCCAGCTTCTACGAACCGTATCCTCCAGTTGTCCGAGGCATCGAGAGTTCACCTGGGAACGTACAAGATCCTTGCTGCGTTCGTGCGCGAGTGGATCACCGACCCCCAGCAAGAGCCTGATGATTACGACAACATGCCGCATGAACTACAACCGCAACAAGTCCGGGGCTTCGGGCATCTACATGATCGAGGAGCGCCATACCGACCAGCGAGTTTCAATTTTGCGGCCAACACGCCATGCCGTTCCGCAACCAGTCCGTTTGCTGCGCGGGCCTGACGGCGCGTATCAACCGCACGGAGTACTACGACCAGGTGAAAAGACCCGCCGGCGCCGACTACTGGCTCGACGTGGATAAGTTCGCCCTGCGCGACAACGGCAACTTCAACCCGCTGCTTTTTCGCGGGCACGGCGAGGCCGCCGCGTCGGGGAAGGCGACAGAGGTTCGGCAGCTGTTGCTGCCAACCCGCGCCAGGCACAGGTCTGGCGCAGTATTACGCCCTTCGTGGTTTCGATGAGCGCTCCGGCGGCGAGGTCGGCTATACGCGCCATGTGGCGCGACGGCCGGCTGCGCAAGGGACTCTTCGCGAACAACTCCAGCTCCGGTAAATCGAAGACGCGCAGACTACCTAGACCTACAAGCTCGAGGGCGCTGCTCGTACCGTTTCTCGGGTGCGCATGCCATCGACGCCAATGTGGCCTACATGGTCAATCCCCCGCAGTTCCGCGACGCTTGTTTCGGCGCGTACCCGCAATACGACTACGCCGGGCCTCGATTCCGAGAAGGTACTGGCGTCGACCTGTCGTACAACCTCAACCTGCCGTGGATCACGGCGGCGTTTTCGGGTTACTATACCGGTCGCCGACCAGTCGAAAGTCATCTCGTACTATGACGTATACGCAGTCGTCGTTCACCAACTTTGCCATGAGCGGCATCGACAAGCGTTACTACGGCCCTCGAAGTGGGCGTCGTGGTTCATCTGGGGCGGCATCTCGTTCAACGGCGCTCTGAGCCGGGCGACTACCGCGCACGTCGACGCCAACTTTTCCGCAGACGCGCGACAACGAGGTGCTCCGCGGCGACAAGGTGTGGGGACGACCCCTACGTCGAAAGTACGCCCCAGACGGCGCTCAACCTCGGCCTGAGCTACCGCGGCCCGCGCAACTGGTTTGCCTCGGTCGATTTCAACTATTACGACCGTAGTCTACCTCCCGATGAACCCGCGCGCCGTGCCCGTGCCGCTTTACGCCACGGTACTGCGTCCCGACGAAAGCGGCACAGCTTCCGGCGCCGTGAAATACACGGCTGATGAACCTGCGCGATCAGGGAGAAATTCGACTCGGCCTATACGCTCAACCTGAGCGTCGGCAAGCTGGTATATCCACCGCATCTACCAGCTGGGCTTCAGCCTCGAGGTGAGAATATCCTCAATGACCAGACGATCCGCACGGGCGGTTAGAACAGATGCGCCTTTCGCGCCTCATGTGAACAAGGAGGGTGCGGCCGCCCAGCCGATCCAGTACTACGTGCCGTTCGATTCGAAGTACTTCTTCTACCCTGCTGGGGACGACCTGGCCCCTGAATGTACTATTTCGCTTCTAATACGATATGATCGATTATGAAAAAAGATATTTCAGTTATGTGCCGTGCTGGCCGTGATGTTCGCGGTTACGGGGTGCTATAATGATTTCGATGCGCCGAAGCCTGCCAAAGTCTATACCGACGAGGATTTCGCGGGGATGAAGCATATCTCCATTGCCGAGGTGAAACAGATGTTCCTCGATGAGCACAAAAGTCGCTCGGCGGTACGGGCGGCAACTCGAGCTGGGGCGATACGAAGTACGTACAGATCGGCCAGTCGCCCGACGGGCTGGATTACAATCAAAGGGCAAGGTAAAGTCGAGCGACGAAAAGGAGGGCAACACAAGTCGCTCTACCTGGTGGACGATTCGGGTGCCATCGAGGTGAAGCTTCACTACGGGGGCTCTATTTTACCTATCCGATGGGGCGTTTCGACAAGGCCACGGGTACGATCCCATCGAACTGGGTCTATGTCAAGGTCTCGGGTCTCTATATCGGCAACTTACCGCATGATGCTGTCGCTGGGCGAGGGGCTACCGATTCCTACAACAAGGTGGGCGAACATAAATTCTATGCCAACTCGAACATCGAAGACCCGACGGAGATCCGCAAAGCGCGTGTTCCTCGGCGAGGAGACGCAGCTGGAGCTGGCAAGGAGATCCTCCGAGGTCACCGAGGCCAACTGCGACGATTTCTTCGGCCAGAACGGGCAGCAGTTTTCGGGCGTCTGGTGATCCTGCGCGGCGTTACGTGCCGTTACGGGACGGTGGGGTCAACATCTGCATCGCGTGGATGTATACCGACATCCGTCCGGTGATGAACAAGGTCTGTACCGCTGGGCGTTCAGCAACGACGGTACGAACTTTACGGTTCGGTGCTTTTCACCTATGACAGCACCCTGCCTTCGACGACCAACAAGAAGGGGGTCTATACGGTGCGCACGAGCGGTTATTCGCGTTTCGCCCAGTATCCCGTCGTCCGCGACGGCGCGAAAGGCGATATCATGGCCATCTTCGGCATCTACTCCAAGGACTGGACATACAACTACGGCGCTTACCAGTGCACGGTCAACTATTTCGACGACATCATGTTCGACAAAGACGCCTTCCTGACGGAGGCGGAGGTCGAGGAGCTGACCCCGGCCGATTCATGGGTTACGCCCGACACGTCGGACGACGAGTATACCGAATAACCCGCCCGGCAGAAACGACGGCCGCCCTCGAAAGGCGGCCGTTTTTTGCGTTGCCGGCGATACCGGGAAGCGTTAAAATCCGTATCTTTGCGAAGGATATTCACTCCTGACCGATGAAAGATTTTGCAGCCATAGATTTCGAGACGGCCAACGGCCGGCGTACGAGCGTCTGCTCGGTGGGCGTCGTCGTCGTGCGCGGCGGCGAGGTGACCGATACGCTTTACCGCCTGATCCGCCCGCGTCCTAATTTTTACAGCCGTTTCACCACGGCCATCCACGGCCTCAGCTACGAGGGATACGGCCCAGGCGCCCGATTTCGCCGACGTGTGGAAGCAGATTGCGCCCCGTATCGAGGGGCTGCCGCTCGTGGCGCACAACTCGCCCTTCGACGAGGGTGCCTGCGCGCCGTGTTTGAGTTGTACGGGATGCCTTATCCCGGCTACCGGTTCTATTGTCACGTGCCGCGCCTCGCGCAGGACGTTCGGCAGCAGCCTGCCCAACCACCACAGCTCCATACCGTGTCGGCGGCGTGCGAGTTTCGACCTTGCCAACCACCACCATGCCCCCTGGCCGATGCCGGAGGCGTGCGCGCGGATCGCGCTGAAAAAATCCTGGTTCCTGTCCCCGAAACAAAACTCCCGGCAACAGCCGGGAGTTTTTTTATTTTCCTGTTGCCGGGTCAGAGCCCCAGCTCAGCTGAAGCGGATTTCCCAGCGGTTGTAGTCCGGGGTCGAACGATTCGCTGCGGTGGTTGTACGACATGTCGGCCTGTACTTTCAGGCTGTGGCCGATGATGTAACGGGTGATGCCTACGGTCGTCTGGTTCCAGCGCGTTTGTACCCCGCAGGGTTGTACCTCGTGCTCGGGGGAAGAGCGTCGAATTACGCAGGGCGACCTCCCATTTCTTGTCGAACAGGTAGCTGGTCTGTATCGTTGAGCCCTGCCCGCTGTATACGAAGGCATTGCTCTGGGGTCGAACAGCGGTCAGGTCGCAGCGCGTCCCATGAAATGGTATAGAATGCGAAGCCCCGGTATTTGAGGATGAAATCCGCGAAAAATAGGAGCCGATGTTGCGGGTCGCGTCGTCCGGCATGACGGCGCCGCGCTGGCCTTTCAGGCGCGATGCCTTGTGGTTGTAGGAGTAGGCTCCGGCCACGAGTATCTTGACCTGCTCCTCGCCTTCGAAATCTCCCTCCATCACGTCGCCTTTCGACTTGAACCGCCCCAGCGGGTAGAGCTCCAGACGTCCCGTGTAGGCGAGCCCGCCGTTGGACGAACTGCCCCAGTTGCGGCCTTCGCCCAGCGTCACCGAACCTTTTGGCCGAGAGGTTGAAGCCCTCGCCGTGGCGCATGTTGTATTCGCCGAAGAACCCGAAGTCGCGGTCGAGGTTGAACTCGCTGTTGACGATGCTGCGGTCGACGAATTGCAGGGGCGCTCGAAGAGTTAATGCGCGCCCGGTTGGCCTTGATCTTGGTCTGCCCGAACCCGATGTTCCACTTGGGGCTGGGGGACGTAGTAGACGATGGCGTCGCGCACGATGTTCATATTGCCGTTGGGCAGCGGTTCCGTGTCGTAGGAGGTGAATCCCAGCTGAACCGAATAGACCAGTTTCGGGGAATAGATGTACCCGTCGAAACGCAGGCGCAGGCGCTTGACCTGCGCATCGGTCTTGGTGAGCGTGAAATCCTTGTCGAACGAGAGTCCCACCATGTTCTGCATCCGGAAGCGCATCGTCAGCGAGAACCAGTTGCTTTTGGGGCGGAACGTGATGCCCTTGCCGACTTCGAGGTTGGGCATGTTGCGTACGCGTTCCAACAGTTCGTGTTCGTCTTCGAGCGAATCGGCGGAGATGAATTCGGTTTGCCTCAGTGGCGAGCGTTCCTGTGCTGCGGCGATTGCACAACCACATGTCAGCAGGAGCAGAAGGAGTGTCTTTTTTCATGTCGGTCTTGTCTGTCTGTTTGTTTCGCTTCGGCCGGGTTCGGGCAAAAATACAAAAAATATGCTCTTCCCCGTTTAAGTTGCTGCAAAGTTGGGCGGTAAACCTGAAAAGAATATGAAATAGCCGTTGGAATCTTCCCGAGGAACTAAATTTGTGGTGCGGCATCCGTGAACGGTTTCCGTTGGCGGCATGTCGCCTGCCGGACAATAAACCTGCCGGTTTTTACGTTTTATGAAACGACAGAAAAATAAAAAGACGATGACAACGACAAAATTCAAGGGCACGCCCGTGCATATCGACGGCGAATTCATCCGGACCGGCGCCCAGGCTCCCGATTTCGAATTGGTAAAGGGGGATCTCTCCCCGCTGAAACTCAGCGACCTGAAAGGCAAGCGCGTCGTGCTGAACATATTTCCCAGCCTCGATACGGGCGTCTGTGCGACTTCGGTGCGAAAATTCAATAAGCTGGCATCTTCGCTGCCCGACACGGTCGTCGTGGCCGTGTCGAAAGACCTGCCTTTCGCGCAGTCCCGGTTCTGTACGACCGAGGGCATCGCTAACGTTGTTCCCGCGTCGGATTTCCGAGCTGCGGGTTTTGCCGGCGCCTATGGCGTGCTGATGGCCGACGGCCCCGCTGGCTGGGTTGCTCGCCCGTGCCGTGGTGGTGATCGACAAGGCGGGGAAGGTGGTCTACACCCAGCTCGTGCCCGAAATTACCGAGGAACCCGGATTACGATGCGGCCGTCGAGGCCGTGAAAGCCTTTTAAACTTAATTAAATAGAACGAAATGATACGATTGAATGTTTTTATCCGTACGACGGATTCCAACCGCGAGGAAGTGGTAAATACGGCCAAGGAACTGGTGGCGGCTTCGCTCAAGACGACGAGGGCTGTGTTGCCTATGACCTGTTCGAGAGCACTACGCGCAAGGACGTGCTGATGATCTGCGAGACGTGGAGCGACGCCAAGGCGCTGACCGCGCACGAGCAGGCGTCGCATTTCACGACCCTCGTACCGCGCCTGCACCAGCTCGGCGAGATGAAACTCGAAAAGTTCGTCTTCTGATTCGGTGTCCATGCGGCGGGAAATCCGTTCGCCTTAGAAGGAAAGACAGATATGGAACAGGCCGGCTGGTAATACCAGCCGGCCTGTTCGTATTCGTAAGATGACCTGCCCGCACTTTAGAACGGATAGCCGATCGCCAGGTGGAACCCGAGCCCGTCCTTGAAACTGGAGATGTTGTAATACCCCGTCTTGTCGGGATTGGGGTAGGGGGGTGGATGCCGATTCCGAGGTCGGCACGGATGACCAGGTAGCTGATGTCGTAACGCAACCGAATCCGGTGCCCAGCGCGATTTCATTGAGCAGCCCTTTCCATTTCAGTTCCGCACCGGGGCGTTTGGGGTCTTTTTCAGCAGCCAGATATTCCCTGCGTCGAGGAAAACGGCGCCGTTCAGGCGTCCCATGATGCCGAAGCGGTATTCGACGTTGGCCTCCAGCTTGAAATCGCCCGTCTGGTCGAGATAGCCGTTGCGGTCGTCCACCGCCGGGGACGGTAGCTGCCCGGCCCGAGCGACCGGATCGTGAAGGCGCGGATGCTGTTGGCCCCCGATGTAGAACTGTTCGCTGTACGGCATCACCGAATTCCCGTAGGCATATCCCACGCCGACGAGCAGCCGCGTCGCCAGCCAGTTGTTCCGGCGCCCGATGCGGTGGTAGAACTTCACTTCGCTCACCTCCTTGACAAACTGCGAAAAGCGGTTTCCGAACAGATGCTGGGGCTGTTTTTCGCCGAACAGGCTCAGGATGCCCGAAAGCAGGTTGCCGGCCGACGTGACGCTGTTCTGCCAGTAGAAGCGCCGGTTGCCGGTGCTGCCGTAGGTCTTGTCGAAGGTGTAGGTATAGTTGATCGACGGCACGAACTGGTTGCGGAAACTCATGGCGATGGCCGGATTTTCGTCCATCGTCCGGTCGAAGGAGTCGGTCGTGTGGAGCAGTTTGTTGTAGGTGAGCTTGAAGACCGTCAGCGAATGGCGGCTGTAAGGCGAGGTCTGGAAATTGTAGCCCGCCGAGCCGCTGAACGCGATCAGCCGGAAGAAGCTGGGGCGGTTCATCAGGTCGACCCCGAGTTGGAACGTCGTGCTCCCGGGGTATTTCAGCCTGCGCGTGATGAACGACGGCAGCAACAGCCGCGGAATGCTGAGGTTCGCATTCAGTCCCAGTTCGTAGGAGTTGAGCCGCGAGGAGCGTCCCCCGGAGTTCTTGTTGCCCGTCTGCCATTCGTAGGAGCCGTTCAGCTTCACGGAGAGGACCTCGCCGCCGCGGAAGAGGTTGTTGTTGCTGACCCGGAAGGTGACGCCCGGGCCGATGAAGCTGTTCGATTTCGAGGTGACGTCGGTCTCCAGGGCCGCCTCCAGCGGGTAGTCGAACCGGGCGTCGATCTCCACGTCGAGCGTGTCGGAGCCGCGCAGCGAGTCGAGCGGCGTGACGCTCAGGTTGACGGAGCGGAAGATCCCCAGTTTGTTGAGGTCGGTCTGCGTCCGGTTCTGGGCGTCGACGGTGAAGAGCTGCCCGCTTCGGAGGCGTGAGGGCCCTGGACAGGACCCGGGGGCGGATTTTCAGCGGCCGCTGGGCGATGACCGTGGCATTGCGCAGCCGGAGGGTGTCGGCCGGACCGGGTTTGATGTTGGTCAGGCGCACCGTGACGTCGCCCACGCGGTAGGGCTTGAGGGCCACCTGCGGAACGTTCGGCCGGAGGTTCAGGCGCAGGGCGACCTGCCGTCGGCCGGCGGTCGTGTCGGCCAGGTACTCCATGTATTCGGGACGGAAATAGTAGTAGCCCCGGTTGCGGAGCACTTGGGAGATGCGTTTGCGTTCGAGCGTGAGGCTGTCCATGTTGTACTGCGCCCCCACGCGGAGCAGGGAGGTGGCCCGGAGGCTGTCCATGAGATACTCCATGCCGCTGTCCACCTCCGGGTAGGCGATCTTCGAATAGTGCCAGGGCGGCGCTATGCCGAGCGTATAGTACACCTTTGCCTTCCGCCCGTGTTTGCGGTAGAGCAGGGAGTCGGCGGCGCGGGAGCCGAAGTACCCGTAATTTTCGAGGACCTGCTCGGCGACCTTCGTCCGGAGCCGGGGCTGCACCTTGGAGATCAGCACCGGCTGTTTGGCCAGCCGCTTGTAGAACCAGTATTTGAATCCCTTTTCCCTGGGCGTATAGAGGTAGTTGTAAGCCCACAGCCCGACGGGCAGCGGGGTGCGGATATAGGGGCTGTAAAGCGGGTTGTTCGGGGCGACCGACAGCGGTTCCTTCACGGCCGATTCGGCTGCGGCGGAGAGCACGACGCCCGAGTCGGGTTCGATCCGGATTTTCTTCACGCCCGTATACAACACCTCGTCCGACCCCAGCCGGCGGGTGGTGGAGCAGGCCGCTACCGACAGCACGGCGCAAACCAGGATGCAGGTATTTCTAATGTGTGCCGGCCTCATCTCGTTTCTGTTTTTTCGCTTTGGGTTTCGTCGACTTGAACAGGTCGCCCAGCCGCGGCAGTTTCTTCCGGATGACGAAACCCACGCCCGTTTCGGTGATCTCGCCTTCGAGGATGCTCTCGTAGCCCGTGTGGCGGAAGACTTTCAGGTACATGTTGTCGCGTTTGGTGAGCATGTATTCCAGCGAAATATCGTCGATCAGGTTCTCCTTGAGGTTCTGCGACGGGGCGGCGTCGGTGCTGAACTTGCCTCCGATGACGGCGCGCACGCGGTTGCTGAAGAGACTTTTGGACAACCGGTACGAGTAGTCGGTGCGCTGGCCGTTGGGGTCGTCCTCGCCGTAGGAGTTGATGCCGAAGCTCAGGTCTACGCCCTTCAGGTTGTTCTGCGCCCACTGGTTCAGCTCCTTCTGGATGAACGTGTTGAGCGGGTTCTCAGAGTTGACCTTCGCCGTGGTTCCGGGGCCCGTGTAGGTGTTGTATATCAGCAGGTTCATAGCCTGGTTGGCGCGTTGCTCGGCCGTGAGCGAATTCAACTGGTTCTGCATGGTGAGGTCTTCGGGGCAGAAAGTCCGAAGCAGACCTCCAGGTAGTCGAGCGAATTGCGGATGTTGATGGAGATATCGAAATTCACCGTACGGTTGTCCTGCCCGTCGAGGAGACATTGGCCCGCACGGTCTCGACGGCCGTGATGTTGAAGGCCGGGTCGGCGATGTTCCCTATCCATTCGACGTAGCTGTCCGGCGTGATCTTGAAGATTTTCTGCGAGATGACGGGCGGATTGTAGCGTACGCTTCCGCCCGAAAGCACGTATTTCCCCGACAGGCGGACGTCGCCCAGCGGATTCATGGTATAGGTCAGGTTGCCGCCTCCCTTCAGGTCGATCCGGTTGTTGCCGTCCGCCGAAAGGTCTACGGCCGCCTGTACGTCGTTGTTGATGTCGACATTCACCAGCACGTCCATGCCTCCGATGCGTATTGCCTGCGATGTCTCTTCCTGTCCCTGGGAGTCCAGTTCCCGGAACGAGACGAACGTCACGACATTCTGCGGGCGCTCCTTCACGTCCATCGGCGAGTCCTGCATGACGTAGTTGATGTCCGTGCCGCCCAGCAGGGCCACGTTGCCGCGGACGACGAGTTCGTCCACGGGGCCTTTGGCCGTCGCGTCCAGGTCGAGGTAGGCCTTTCCGTAGACGGCCGTACCATCCTTGCGGGCCACGTCGACGAACTGGAAATCCGACGCCCGGAGCGCGAGGTCGGCCGTCATGCGGCTGAAATCGGCCAGGTCGGCCTCGCCGCCGATCGTCAGCGGCTTGCTGTTCGGGGCGAGGAGCGTGTAGTCGTCGAATATGACGCGGCTGTCGTCGATGCGGATCGTGACCGGACGACAACCGGAACGACGTGCCGATCATCGGGACGCGGACGTCGGTCTCGGCGAAGTGCACGCCTCCGTCCAGCCTCGGCCGGTTAGCGGTGCCTCCTGCGTGGATTTTCGCCTGCAACCGGCCGGAGAGGCGGATGAGGTCGTCGGGCAGGAACACGTTGGCCTGCTGCAACGGGAATCCGGGGATCGTCGCCGTGAGGTCGAGCGGGCTTTCGCGCTCTGCGCGGTAATCTTCCCGGACGGTCAGTACCTCGGCGCCGTCGAGCGTCAGCCGCGCATCGGCCACATGTCCCTGATCCTGCTTTGTAATAGAGCCCGAAGTCGACGCTGCCGAAGCGCCGTTTGTCGTACGACAGTTCCGCGATGGACAGGTCGCCGCGCAGGGGGTCAGGCTGTCCGGGCGTCATGCCAGCGTCATTTCCGTACCCAATACGCCGTCGACGGGCGGGGCCGAGGGGAACAGCCCTAGCGCCGGAACCGACGTTCAGTCCGGCGATGTCGAGGCGGATGTCGTCGGACGCCCCCTCTCCGGAAACCGTTTGGGATTGCGAACCGCTGGTCGCCGTGCCTCATGTCGAGGTCGGCGTCGATGCTTTTGCCATACCTGTAAACGAGGTAATTGCCGGGGTTACCGTCCAGGGTTCGTACCCGATACCGGGTCGGGCGGCGTTACGCCCGCCCTGACCAGGCTGTCGTTCCATTCAACGTCCAGCCCGAAACGGAACCCCTCGCGTCCCGCCCGGTTTTTCTGGCAGAGGTTTACCTGGCCCCTATTTCCGGCCACATGGCCGTACAGCCCTGCGAGGGCTACGTTGTCAGGTTCCCCGGGACGTTCGCCGTGCGGAGGAAATAATCCAGCCGGCGGCCGTCCTGCGCGATGCCTGCCGTCAGCGTGTCGAGGACGACGCCTCCCCCAGGCCAGCCTCTCCGCCTTTATCCGGAGGGATATCGGCAGTGAGTCGCAATTCACGCCTTCGATGTCCAGCGCGCCGAACGACACCTTTTTTGTTTTCAGAAAATTATTCAGGATATTTTCGCGTCCGGCCGTGACACTCAGGCTGAAATCGGGCAATGCGGGTTTCAGGGTCTCCATGTCGACGCTTTGTGTCCGTATTTGCTGTGCGAGTATGTCGGCGCTCCGCGTCAGGGCCGGAACCAGCGAGTCCACGGGCCCGGGGGAGACGAATGCCAGCGACAGGTCGCCGGATGCCAGTCTGGCCCGCGTCGCCGTCGTGTCGGAGCTCAATGACAGGCTCGTCGGACGGATGCGGTCTGTGCGGTGCCGGGTTCTGACCTCGATGCTGTCCAGGGCTATCCGGGCGGTATTGCTGCCGGCGTCCGAGGCGGACGCCCCGGCCTCCAGCGCGAGCGACCCGCCGATTTT
>VOFK01002559.1_pt1 | contig 12682 bp, 24 predicted proteins | sample 5384121 | NCBI WGS metagenome assembly VOFK01 (sample SAMN12384730, study PRJNA508395) | human gut metagenome | isolation source: healthy gut J | host: Homo sapiens | reverse complement strand
AGCCGCTGGTTCCGTGAAATGAAGAGCGAGCTTTAAAAAGTCGTATGGCCGACAAAGAGCCAGATGATCAATAACACGTCATTGTTCTGGCGTGCGTTCTGGTCGTCGGCATTTGCATTTGTCCCTGATGTTGTGGCGGCGTCGTCGTCAATTTGCAGTCCCTGCCCGGCCTCAGGAGGTTAAGGAAACGTCATGGCGGGAGAATGCAAAATGGTATGTTGTGCATACTATTCCGGCTATGAAAAATACCGTCAAGGCCACCATCGAAAAACCATTGAGACCCGTCATCTCGAAGATCTGATCCACATTGTCCCCATCCCGATGGAAACCGTGACCGAGATCACCGACAACGGGCCCCAAACGTACGACCGCAAAGTATTTCCAGCTATGTTCTCATCAAGATGATCATGTCCGACGAGGCATGGTACATCGTCAAAAATGTCCGCGGCGTGACCGGTTTGTCGGTTCTGGGCACAAAGCCGACCCCTTACGGAAGAGGAAGTGCAGCAGCTGGGCATTGAAAAGCACGAGATCGTGGTTGCGTACTCTGAAGGCGACAGCGTCCGTATTAACGACGGCCCGCTGACCTCCTTCATCGGAACTGTTGATCAAATCGATATCGAAAAGAACAAGGTTCGCGTCATCGTCTCCATGTTCGGGCGCGAAACGCCGGTCGAGTTGGAACTCGATCCAGGTCGAGCTGGTCAACGACTGACCCCACAGGAACGCGGAACGTGGGAGGGGCTTGACCCCCGCCAAATATACGCGCGTGCGCGCGTATCACCATTTATTCAGGAGGTGCTTATCATGGCACAGAAAGTAACAGGCTATATCAAGCTTCAGATTCCCGCCGCAAAGGCAACCGCTTCGCCCCCTGTCGGCCCGGCTCTCGGCCAGCACGGCGTTAACATTTCTCAGTTTATCAAGGAATTCAACGAGCGTACCAAGGATCAGGCTGGTTTTAAGATCCCGGTCGTCATCACGGTTTACGCTGACCGCAGCTTCACCTTTGTCACCAAGACCCCCCCGACCCCGACCCTCATTCTGAAGGCTCTGGGCATCGAAAAGGGCTCCGGCGTACCCAACAAGGATAAGGTTGCCACCATCACCAAGGCACAGGTCAAGGAAATTGCCGAGCGCAAGATGCCCGACCTGACCGCCACCACCATCGAGGCCGCTATGAGCCAGGTTGCAGGCACCTGCCGCAGCATGGGTATCGTTGTTGTCGACTGAGTTTGACCGCATAACAGCTTGACCGAAAAGGTATATCGGCAACAGGCCGAGCCTCATAAATATGTGGGAGGAATCATTCGAATCACCACTAAGGAGGAAATTACATTGTTTAGAGGTAAAAAGTATAAGGACAGTGCGAAACTGGTCGACCGCTCCACGCAGTACGAAGTTCCCGCTGCTATGGATCTTGTTGTAAAGACCGCTTCCGCCAAGTTCGACGAGACTGTTGAAGTCCACATCAAGCTCGGCGTTGACTCCCGTCATGCTGACCAGCAGGTCCGCGGCGCGATCGTTCTCCCGAACGGCACCGGCAAGACCCGCAAGGTTCTCGTGTTCGCCAAGGACGCCAAGCTCGACGAGGCCAAGAGAGGCCGGCGCCGACTTCGCAGGCGGCATGGAGCTCGTTGAAAAGATCCAGAAGGAAAACTGGTTCGATTTCGACGTCGTCGTCGCTACCCCGGATATGATGGGTATCGTCGGTCGTCTCGGTAAGGTTCTCGGCCCGAAGGGCCTCATGCCCTCCCCCAAGGCCGGCACCGTGACCCCCAACGTCACCGCCGCCGTCAAGGAGATCAAAGCCGGTAAGATCGAGTACCGTCTCGACAAGACCAACATCATCCACTGCCCCATCGGCAAGGCTTCCTTCGGCCCCGAAAAGCTCGCTGAGAACTTCAACGCTCTCATGGGCGCTGTTATCAAGGCAAAGCCGGCCGCTGCAAAGGGCCAGTATATCAGAAGCTGCACCGTCGCCAGCACCATGGGCCCCGGCATCAAGGTTGCCGCGAAGATCTGAGTTTTTTCTGGGATTTTCTCAATTCGTCCTTGACATTCGCGCAGATTCTGCTATAATATACAAGCTGCCAAAGACAGCAGGAGATAGTTTATCGTAACAGGGTTCGCCCTTCCTGCCGAGGTTCCGCACAAATGGTAACATTTCTGTGTCCTCACGTCTTTGGCATGAGGACATTTTATTTTCAGAGGTGACATTCATGCCCAACGCAAAGGTACTTGAAAGCAAGAAAACCGTCGTTGATGCTCTGTCTGAGAAAATTCAGAACGCTACTTCTGCTGTTTTTGTAGACTACAAGGGCATCACCGTCGCGCAGGATACCGAGCTTCGCAATCAGTTCCGTGCTGCGGGAGTCGAGTACGCTGTCGTCAAGAACACTCTGACCCGGTTCGCTGCCAATAAGGCAGGCTACACTGAGTTCGATGAGCTTCTCAACGGCACCACGTCCATGGCTTCCACCACCGATGATCCCATTGCACCGGCTCGCGTCGTCTGCGAATTCGCAAAGAAGAAACAAGAACGTCGTCAAGATCAAGGGCGGCATGGTTGAAGGTAAGGTTCTGTCTGTTGAAGAACTCATGTCCTTCGGCGAACTGCCCTCCAAGAATGCACTTGTTGCACAGGTTCTCGGCACGTTCCTCGCGCCCATCTCCTCTCTGGCAGTTGTTGAACCAGATTCTGGAGCAGAAGGGCGGCGCTCCTGCGGAAGAAGCGCAGAGGCCTAATCCATCAATCAATAAAATTTCGACTGAAACATTTTACTGAACAATTTACTGGAGGTAACTACAATGGCATCCGAAAAGATTACTGCTATGATCGAAGAAGTTAAGACCCTCACCGTTCTTGAGCTGGCTGAGCTGGTTCATGCTCTGGAAGAGGAATTCGGCGTTTCCGCCGCTGCCGCTGCTGTCGCCGCTCCCGCTGCCGGTGCTGCTGCCGCTGAGGAAGAGAAGACTGAGTTCGACGTCGTTCTGAAGGCTGCTGGCGCCAACAAGATTGCTGTCATCAAGGTTGTCCGTGCTCTGACCGGCCTGGGCCTGAAGGAAGCCAAGGAACTCGTCGATGGCGCTCCGAAGAACCTCAAAGGAAGGCGTCTCCAAGGACGAGAGCCGAGAAGATCGCTGCCTAACTCAAGGAAAGCTGGCGCAGAGGTCGAGGTCAAGTCAAGTTTACCCCTTGTCACCAAAATCCCGGGACTGCATCTGCAGCCCGGTTTTTTGCAGCATTATAAAATTATGTTAACCAGCATACAGAGCAGCATGCCGATCATTGTCGGGATTGCCGCTGCCAGAAGCGTCCACCGGAAACTGCCCGTTTCGCGCTTGATGGAAAGAAGCGTTGTGCTGCGGCCAGTGAAATACACAGAAAATCAGACAACACCAGCGCTGTTTTCGCTGTGATTCCACTGGCAGCCAGAAGTGCCGCAGCCTCAGCCCCCTGTGCATCCCCAAGCACACTCTGCTGCGTCAGCAGCATCAAAATGACCGGAATCGCCAGTTCGTTGGCTGGCAGCGCAAATAAAAAGCCTGTCAAAATCACTCCGCTCATTCCCAACAGCCGCCCCCTCCATCCAGTGCGCCGGAAATCCACAGCAATAAGCTTTTCCCGTTCACCTGCCACGCGCCAAGCGCCCATAAAAAGCCCCCGTCGGTGCCGCAACCATCACGGCACGGGAAAGCACATGCAGTGTCTTCCCAAAAACGGCGTCGTTCAGAATTTTTTCAGCTGCGGCCGTCGATATGCGGACATCTCCAATACAAATGGCATACCGGTTTCCCTGTTCAATCTCTTGCTGAGCAGAGAACACCAAAACGTTCCGCCCGCGCCCATACAGACCGCCGCCGTCAATACCAGCGCCAGCAGAAGACTGTTTTCGCGCCCCAGCAGAACCGCTCCCATCGCCAGGAGCATCGGGAACCGTCCGTTGCACGGCATCATCGCGTTCGTGCAGACCGCCGTCAGCTTCTCCGCCCGCGTCGGCATGATCCTGCACCCGTTACCCAACTGCATTGCATCCGAGACCCATACACATCGTCAGTGCCTGGCGGCCTGAGGTGCCGCAGCGGGCGAAAAATGTGGTCAGTCAGGAAGGCTGCACGCGGCAGATATCCGGCGTCCTCCAGGACAGAAAACAGAAAAAAGAAGATCGCCGCAGGCGGCAGCATCACAGCGGTGACGCGCGCCGCCGTTGCATAGACACCGCTGATCAGCGCATCCGCAAGCCAGTGCGGCCAGCCCGAACAGGCTTGGGCAGAACCCGCTGCAGCCAGTCAAAACCGCTTTGCAGCCAGACGGAGAACACGTTGCTGCCCTCCAGCGTCAGCCAGAACAGCACGGCCAGCAGAATCATAAATACGGCTGCACCGGTATATTTCCCCGTCAGGAGCCGGTCTATCCGAATACTGCGCTGTGTCCTGCCGCTGTCTCCCTGATTGCACTGACCTTCCCCGCAAGCTGCCGGGCATGGCGAACGCAGTCCGCAGGCGCAGAGTGCTCCGGCAGGTGCGGCGTGAGCGTGATGTAGCCATCCATCACATCGCGGATCGTCTGCCGCAGCCGACGGATATCCTTCGCGTCGCTTGCACATGTACCGACGACCGGAACCCCCAGCAGGATTTGCAGCGCATGAAGATCGATCCGGATTCCTCTTGCCTGCGCTTCATCCATCAGATTGACGCAGACGATCAGCTTTTCACACCGCGGCATCAGCTGCAGTGCAAGCGATAGGCTCCGGGAGCAAAGGCACGTCGCATCACAGACGGCGATTACACGCAGGCATCCGTATGCGCATGCAGATATTCTCTGCTGCAATGCGTTCCTCCTCCGACCCGGTTTTCAGCGAGTATGCGCCCGGAAGATCCGTCACGGCATATGCCTGCGCGGCATAGGAATATGTGCCGTGTGCTACTGCGACTGTCTTCCCCGGCCAGTTTCCCGTATGCTGATGCAGCCCGGTCAGCGCGTTGAAAATGCTGCTTTTGCCTACATTCGGGTTCCCGGCCAGCGCAATGGCGCGGAGCGCGGGTTCGTTCCGGCTCATCTGACCGCCTCCACAACGATCTGCGCCGCGTCCTTTTTCCGCAGTGCAAACACTGCTCCGCCAACCGCATATGCCGCAGGCGATGCGTGCGGCGCACGATACAGACAGCTGAGCTCCGTTTCAGGCAGAAGTCCCAGCTCCTCCATACGCGCCTTGGTCTCGCCCGGCATCAAAATCTCGCGTAGGACACCATATTCCCCCCGGCCGCAGCGCATCCAGTCCCATCCGCCGCTTTTCCATGGGCGCACTCCCTTTCCGTTCTTCCGGTTTCTAATCCAGAATATACAGAAAAAGCACGGTTTTGTGACAACCCCATTGTGTTTGGCTGCGCCGCGTGGTATACTGACAGGAAATCACACTTGAGGTGCGCCATGCTTCACAATTATCACACGCACACGTTCCGCAACCATCACACGGTCGGTACGGAGCGCGAATATATCGAATCCGCCATCAAAACGGCTTCCAAACGCTCGGCTTTTCCGAGCATGCGCCATATCGGTTCCCGGATGGCCATGTTTCCTATTTTCATATGTTCCCTGAGGATTTAAACGACTATATCCAGACGCTTCTGACGCTCAAGGCAGAATACGCCGACCGCATCGAGATTCTGATTGGCTACGAGGCGGAGTATTATCCCAGGTTTTTTCTGACAATCTGCTTGCGCGCATCACACAGTATCCCGTCGACTATCTGCTGCTCGGCCAACACTATATTCACAACGAGATCGACGGCGTTTATGTCTATGAGCCAACGGATGATCCTGAGATTTTGAAAGTTTATGTAAACCAATGCATTGCAGGACTGGATACCGGGCTGTATACCTATCTGGCGCACCCGGATCTGATTCAGTTTACCGGCTCCGAATCGATCTACCGGCGGGAAATGGAACGGCTGTGTCTGGCTGCGAAGGAACGGAATATTCCGCTGGAGCTGAACCTGTTGGGGCTGCGCGCGAACCGGGCGTACCCTCCGCACGCTTTTTCCAGATCGCAAAGGACTGCGGCAGCACGATCGTCGCCGGGATCGACGCGCACGACCCGGATTGCTTCTTCCAGCCCGAAACATTTGCGCCTTATCAGGCATTTGTGGCGGAGTGCGGGCTCACCGTAACGGATTCGATCACGCTCCGGCCTGTCCGGCTGACCAGTCAATAAAAAAGAACAGCCGCGTGGGAACACTCCCGCGCGGCTGTTCTTTCGTATCCAGAATCAGCTGGAAAACTGCGTCGGCGGCCTGTTCGCGGATTTTAGCGCGGTCGCCGGACAGGTGCAGTTCCTTGCAGAAGGAGAAGCCTGCCGTGTCGACGGCGATGTAGACGAGGCCGACCGGGCGGCCCGTGCCGTCCCCATCCGGCCCGCAAGACCCGTTACGAGACACGGCGCAGTCCGTCATAAAGGCGTTCGCGCGCACCGCGCGCCATTTCATGTGCTGTCTCGCGCGAGACGGCAGTGCAAACATCAAGTATCTCCTGCTCTACACCAAGCAGGCGATGCTTGATTTCGTTTACATAACTTATCACACCGCCCTTATATACGGCAGACGCGCCCGGCACATCAGTCAGCAGCTTGCCGATCAGGCCGCCGGTGCAGGATTCCGCCGTAGCAAGCGTCAGCTCCTGCTCTTTCAGGCGCTTGACGACGGCCTCAGCCCCTGTGTTCATCTTCATAATACCGGATCTGGGTCTTTTTCCGTGTTGGCAATCGCGCGGGCGATCAGGCCCTCCACGTCCAGCTTCTGCCCTCGGCCTCAACCTGTGCGAGAACCGGCTTTGTCTTCGGATGCTTAGGCGTAAAGACGTGCAGCAATCCTCATACGGAAGAATAGAGGTATCCAGCGTCCCAATGCGGCGGGCGACGGCGACGATCTCCTCCTTGTCCATGCCGATCAGCGGATGGAAAATGGGCATATGGACGACTGCGCCGGTCACGGCCATGGCGTCCATGGTCTGGGACGCGACCTGTCCGAGATTTTCGCCGGTGACGAGGCACTTCGCGCCGTGGTCGCGGCCGATGGCCTCTGCAATGCGCATCATAAAGCGGCGCATGATGATCGTGAAGTATTCTTCGCGGCAATGGTCACGGATGGCCTCCTGAATTTCAGTAAAACCGACAATATCGACGGTCATACGGCCGCAGAACTTCGTCATGATGCGTGCCAGCTCCAGAACCTTTTCCTCTGGCAAGCTCCGAGGTGTACGGGTACGAGAAGAAGTGGATGCATTCGATCTCCACGCCGCGCTTGGCGATCATGTAACCCGCGACCGGGGAATCGATGCCGCCAGAGAGCAGGACTGCCGCGCGTCCGCCAGTGCCCGTCGGCAGGCCGCCGCCCGGGGACGGACGACGGCGTGGACGTAGCCGTCTCGCGGACCTCGATATTGACGGTATAATCGGGGTTGTGGACGTCGACCAGAACATCCGGGAATTCCTCTGCCAGCCGGCCGCCGATCTCCTGTGAAATCTGGATGGAATTCAGCGGGAAGCGTTTATCCGAGCGCTTGGATTCGACGAAAGAATTTTGGCTGCGGACAGCTCATCGCCCAGATACTCGCAGACGGCGTTAAACATGGCGTCGAGATTTTTTTCGCAGGCACGGCAGCGGCACATCTGGGACGCCGAAGATCGTACCGCATGCCTCCCACGCGCCGTCCAGATCGCAGTCGTCGGTCAGCGGTTCGACATAAAGCGTCGACTGGACGATATTGACCTTGAATTCGCCGAATTTCGCCATGCGGCGGCGGGTGACGGTCTTGAGCTTGTCCTCAAAGACACGGCGGTTCTGTCCCTTCAGGACGATCTCGCCCAATTTCAGTAAAAAAAGTTCTTTCATGATATGTGTCCTATTCTATAAAAATGAATTTGGTTTTATAAAATTATCTTGCGTTTTCTCCGCCGAGCTGGAAGAGCGGTACTGGACAGCCTCGGCGATGTGTTCGGGGCGGATCTGGTCGCTGCCGGCAAGATCGGCGATGGTTCTTGCGACCTTCAGCACGCGGTCATAGCTGCGGGCCGTCATGCCGAGCGCGTCGAACGCCTGCTTCATAAGGGCGGTGCAGTCCTCGTCCAGCTGGCAGAACGTGCGCAGCTGCGCGGGCTGCATATAGGCGTTGCAGCGAGTCGATGTGCCGCTGTAGCGTGTGTTCTGGATGCTTCTTGCTGCATCGACTCTGGCCTTGATAGCGGACGACGGCTCTGCCTCTGACCGGGAGCGCAGTTCGTCAAACTTGACGGAGCTGACCTCGACGATCATGTCCACACGGTCGAGCATCGGGCCGGAAATACGGCTCAGATAGCGGTCGACCGCTGCCTGTGAGCAAGTACACCGGCCGCTGGGGTCGCCGTACCAGCCGCAGGGGCAGGGATTCATGGCGCAGACCAGCATGAACTCGCACGGGAAGGTCTGCGAGCCCTGCACCCGGGAAATGGTGACCTGTCCGTCCTCAAGCGGCTGGCGCATGGATTCGATGGCGTCCCGGCGGAACTCCGGCAGCTCGTCGAGGAACAGCACGCCCTTGTGCGCGAGAGAAATCTCGCCGGGCCGGACATTCGCCCCGCCTCCGGCCAGTGCAGCTGCGGAGACGGTATGGTGCGGACTGCGAAACGGACGCGATTCGATGAGCGGATGATCCGGGCGCAGAAGACCCATGACGGAATAGATCTGCGTGACGTCCAGCTGCTCCTGCCGCGTCATATCGGGCAGGATGGACGGCAGGCGCTTGGAGAGCATGCTCTTACCGGAGCCCGGCGGGCCTACCAGAAGGATATTATGCCCGCCTGCCGCCGCAATTTCAAGTGCCCGCTTGGCATTTTCCTGCCCTTTTACATCCTTGAAGTCCAAAAGCTGCTGTGTTCTGTGCTCCGGCTGCCAGATGGGTGCGGGATCGATCGGTGTCTGGCCGGTCAGGTGCGCGGTCAGCTGCCGGATGTCCTTTACGCCGTAGACGGCCAGACCGCCAGCCAGCGTGGCCTCACGTGCGTTATCCTCCGGGACGTAAAGCTCCTCATAGCCAAGCCGCTTTGCGGCCAGTGCCATCGGCAGCACGCCCGGGACAGCGCGCAGCACGCCCTCCAGACTAAGCTCACCGAGGAACGCGCAAGGCTTTCTTCGGAAGCTTCACCTGCTCGGAAGCAGCCAGGATAGACAGGAGAATCGGCAGATCGTAGAGCGTGCCGGATTTCTTCGTACCCGCCGGAGCGAGATTCACGATAATACGGCTGACAGGAAACCGGAAGCCGCAGTTTTTGATCGCGGCGCGCACGCGTTCGCGCGCCTCCTTGACGGACGCATCCGGCAGACCGACCAGATCGAACGCTGGAAGTCCCGTGCCGATGTAGCATTCCGTCTGCACCTCATATCCGTTGACGCCTGATAGGCCGAGTGAGAGCACTATACTGAGCATCTGCATCCCTCCGCTTTTTTCTTCGCATCTATCATAGCGCATTTCACGTTAAAAACCAACAGGTTTTTCAAAACTTGCCGGAATGCGCGGCAGAATTTCGTAAGATTTCCGCCAAATCCAAAAAGGTTATTCCAAATTTGATTTACATTGACAAGAAAATGTGATATAGTCAAGGTGCATGAATATGTAATTACTTTTAGGAGGTAATTGTTTTGGTTCGTAAATTCAAAACCATGGACGGCAATAATGCCGCGGCTCACGTATCCTATGCGTATACCGAAGTCGCCGGTATTTATCCCATTACGCCGTCCTCCCCGATGGCGGACTTCGTTGACCAGTGGTCTGCCGCAGGTCTCAAGAACATCTTCGGCACCCGCGTCAAGGTTGCCGAGATGCAGTCTGAGGCCGGTGCGGCCGGTACGGTTCACGGCTCCCTCGGCGCAGGCGCTCTGACGACCACCTATACGGCGTCTCAGGGTCTGCTGCTGATGATCCCGAACATGTACAAGATCGCGGCGGAGCAGCTGCCCTGCGTATTCCACGTCTCGGCGCGTACCGTCTCGACCCATGCGCTGAACATTTTCGGCGATCATTCCGACGTCATGGCCTGCCGTCAGACCGGCTTCGCCATGCTCTGCGAGACCAACCCGCAGGAAGTCATGGATCTGTCCCCGTCGCGCATCTGTCCGCGATCGAGGGCAAGGTTCCGTTCCTGAACTTCTTTGACGGCTTCCGTACCTCCCACGAGATCCAGAAGGTCGCCTGCTGGGATTACGCCGATCTCAAGGAAATGTGCAACATGAAGGCTGTCGAGGAGTTCCGTCAGCACGCGCTGAACCCGGAGCATCCCGCTGCCCGCGGCTGCCATGAAAACGGTGATATCTTCTTCCAGCACCGTGAGGCCTGCAACCGGTACTATGACGAGCTGCCCGCAGTCGTCGAAAAGTACATGGGCAAGATCAATGAGAAACTCGGCACGAACTACCAGCTGTTCAACTACTACGGCGCCCCGACGCTGACCGCGTCATCATTGCGATGGGCTCCATCAACGACGTTGCTGAGGAAGTTATCGACTACATGAACGCGCACGGCGAGAAGGTCGGCCTGGTCAAGGTTCGCCTGTACCGTCCGTTCTGCGCAGACAAGCTGGTTGCGGCTATCCCGGCTACCGCCAAGAAGATCGCAGTCCTCGACCGCACGAAGGAGCCCGGCTCTCTGGGCGAACCTTTGTACATGGACGTTGTGACCGCTCTGGCTAACGCAGGTATCAAGGCTACCATCATTGGCGGTCGCTACGGCCTCGGTTCCAAGGATACGCCTCCTGCTTCCATCTTCGCTGTTTACAATGAACTGAAGAAGGACGAGCCGAAGCATGAGTTCACCATCGGCATCGTCGACGACGTGACGAACCTGTCTCTCGAAGAGGACAAAAACTGCCCGAACACCGCCGCAGAAGGCACCATCGAGTGCAAGTTCTGGGGTCTGGGCGGCGACGGCACTGTCGGCGCAAACAAGAACTCTATTAAGATCATCGGCGACCATACCGACAAGTATGCAGGCCTACTTCCAGTACGACTCCAAGAAGACCGGCGGCGTCACCATCAGCCATCTGCGCTTCGGTGACAAGCCCATCAAGAGCCCGTATTACATCAACAAGGCCGACTTCGTCGCCTGCCATAACCCGTCCTACATCACGAAGGGTTTCCCCATTCCGTGACGTCAAGCCGGGCGGCGTGTTTATGATTAACTGTCAGTGGACGCCGGAAGAACTGGCTGGTCATCTGGATGCCGCTTCCAAGCGCTACATTGCCAAGAACAACATCCAGCTCTACACCATCAACGCCATCGATCTGGCGCAGTCCATCGGCATGGGCAAGCGCACCAACACCATCCTTCAGTCCGCGTTCTTCTCCCTGGCCAAGGTTCTGCCGGAAGAGGACGCCATCAAGTACATGAAGGAAAAGGCCACACAGTCCTACTCCAAGAAGGGCATGGACGTCGTCGAGATGAACCACATGGCAATCGACGCCGGTGCTACCGCCTATGTCAAGATCGACGTTCCGCCGATTGGGCAAACGCAGAAGACGTTGTCGTTGACCACAACCTCGAAGGCAAGCCCGAGCTTGTCAAGCAGGTTAAGAACATCCTCTTCCCGGTCGATAAGATGGACGGCGACTGCCTCTGCCGGTTTCCGCGTTCGTCGATCATGTCGACGGCGAGTTCGAACTGGGCGCAGCCGCTTACGAAAAACGCGGCGTCGCTGTTGCGGTTCCGACCTGGGACTCCGCAAAGTGCATCCAGTGCAACAACTGCGCTTATGTCTGCCCGCACGCTACCATCCGCACGGTCGCGCTGACCGATGAGGAAGCCAAGAACGCACCCGCAGCTGCTAAGATCGTCCCGGTCAAGGCTGGTAAGGGTAAAGGGCGTTTATCAGTTCACCATGCCCATCTCTCCGCTCGACTGCATGGGCTGCGGCGTCTGCTGTCGGTGCCTGCCCCCGAAAAGGTTCAGGCTATCAAGATGGTTCCGCAGGAGACGCAGCTGGATCAGCAGGGACGTCTTCGATTACTGCGTGAACAAGGTTTCCGAGAAGAAGGAACTCCAGACTGCTGACGTCAAGGGGCAGCCAGTTCCGCAAGCCGCTGCTTGAGTTCTCCGGCTCCTGCGCTGCGCCGAGACGAGCTACGCACGCCTCGTCACCCAGCTGTTTGGCGACAAGATGTATATCTCCAACGCCACCGGCTGCTCCTCCATCTCCCGGGCGCTACCAACCCTTTACGGCACAAACGTCAGGGCCCCTGCATGGTGCAACTCCTCGTTCGAGGACAACGCAGCACGGCTTCGGTATGTACTCGTCATTAGAAGGCCATCCGTGACAGCCTGATCAGCATCTCAAGGCCCCTGGCCTGTCGAGTGGACCAACGCTGACCTTGAAGGCTGCTACCCAGAAGTACTTCCCCGACACCGTCAACGATCCGAGCCAACGCCCGGGCGGCCTGTCGCCCGTCGCCGACCGCTGACGAGCTGGCTGCCAACAGCCCTGCGCCTCACGCTGCCGAGCCCAAGGCCAAGGGCGAAAAGCACCGCGACTGCGACGCCTGCGCACTTCTGGTTGGACATCCTGCTCAAGAAGGATTACCTCAGCAAGAGTCTGTCTGATTCCGGCGGCGACGGCTGGGCGCATGATGATATCGGCTTCGGCGGCGTCGACCATGTC
>VOFK01001939.1_pt1 | contig 12692 bp, 20 predicted proteins | sample 5384121 | NCBI WGS metagenome assembly VOFK01 (sample SAMN12384730, study PRJNA508395) | human gut metagenome | isolation source: healthy gut J | host: Homo sapiens | reverse complement strand
TCAGTACTTCGTTCAGTTACGTATTGTATAATTGAATACCCACATTCGAAATTACCATCACAATAGAGTTCCAAAGAAGTCAGCGTCTTGGTTTGTGTCGTACCTACAAAGAAGGCGCGGAACATGACCATGATAAAGAAAGAAAGAACCGTACACGCCGGTGAATAACTCTCGACTTGCATCGTAAATGAGGAGACGAAATGATATTCTTGAGATATATGGTGAGAGCCACGATGGAGAACGTGAATAAATCACACTGCCATGGCTTGAAGCAGGAAATATATGCCTGATAAAAAATGGGTCCATTTTCCTTGTAGTTTCCTTCTCCATTGCGACGCGCAATTAATATCTGAGGCACCGATGCTGGCCGAATGCCATCATGAAAATGGCAAGGTAATATACACCTGCAATGGCGGAACCTTTTGATTCGGAATTTCTGCACACGTCCCAGAAAAAGCAGTGTCCGTCATACCAATCATCTGTTCCATAATCAGACTGATTAAGGATAGGGTAGGAGATTTGTCCAGATTTGTTTATAAGTATATTTAGTTTTCATCTTATTTTATTTTTAGAGAAAGAAAGGCAAGCAAAAAAATAGATGTCCGGAGAATATGTATCTCAGGAATTACCCTTATTTTTTATTCTGTCTTTGCTGCTGCAGTAGCTCTTGTTTTTGCATCGCCCAGGCGGGCAGCAAATGGTCTTTTTTCGGAGATTTGTTTTCGTCCTTCTTTTTTCGCTTCAAGAATAGCCAGCAATTTAGTTTCGTCGGTCGTTTACGAAGCAGAATCACGTTAGTACCCGCTAATCGCGTTGACACGGTAGTAATAGTTCAATCCCGACGGATAATCGTTCAGTACGAACAAGAACATGATCGGCATCAGATACATCATCCATTTCATCGCCGCCATTTGCGGTTGTGCTCCTGTGTCCTGCATCGACATTGTATATTTGGTGTTCAGGATGTTGGTTACCGTCATCAGCAGGCAGAACAAGCTGAGATGGTTGCCCAGGAACGGAATATGGAATGGGAACGTGATGAATGCATCATAAGTAGACAAGTCATCCGCCCACAAGAAACTTTGTTGACGCAATTCAATAGCGCTTGGTACAAACATAAACAAGGCCATTAAAATCGGAACTGTAATAACATCGGCAGACAGCCGCCCATCGGGCTTACACCGTACTGGCTGTAAAGGCTCATCACCTCCTGTTGTTTCTTCATCGCATCTTCCTGCTTCGGATATTTCTTGTTGATCTCGTCGATTTTCGGTTTCAGTACACGCATCTTGGCAGAAGACATGTATGTTTTCCAGGTAGCAGGGTAAACCAGCACCTTCACCATAATCGTCAGAATCAACAGTACGATACCCATGCTCAAGCCCCAGCCGGACAACCAGTCGAATACGTTGATCGTGATAAACTGATTGATCCAGCGAATCAGCGGCCAGCCCAGATAGACCAGTCTGTGAAGTTCCCATTTCTCTGCGTCCTTTGTCCAGTGCCTTCAGTGTCTTATAGTGGTTCGGGCCAAAGTAGAAATACATTTCCGTCGGTTGTTTGCCGCTCGGATCAAAGAAAGTATTCTCATTTCGGCAGAGTAATCTTTGATGTATCCGCTTCCTTGCTGTTCCATTCTTGACTTCACGGAAACCTTATCGAAATCCTGATCTGCGATGAATACAGAAGAGAAAGAACTGGTTTTTGAATGCAACTACCAGTCGATCGCTGTATTACCCAGCTCCTTTTCGCATCATCCTTGGCTGCCGACAAGTTATCTACATCATCTCCCGTTACCTTATAAGTCAGCTCTGAAAGACGGTTCTCGTAAGTGAAACCCTTTTCGAGTTGGCGGGCGCGCTGTGTCCAGTCAATATCTACATAGTTAGTGCTGGCCAATTTGCCTGCCATACCTGTTGCTTTGATTTCAAAGTTCATCAGGTAGCTGTCCGGTTTCAGCGTATAGATGAAATCGATGTAGCTTGCGCTATCCGCAGCCAGACGCATAGTCACGCTGCTGTCCGTCTTGTTCACTGCTTCAAAGAAGTAATCCTTTGTCTGGATCGCCCCTTCCTTGTTATAGAAGTTGAAGTTCATCGAAGCATCATCACCGTCGAACAGTACAATCGGTGTCTTTTTATCCTGTGCCATGTACTCTTTCAGTGTAGCTGAATATACACGTCCGCCTTTCGTTGCAAAAGTTATTTCCGCTACGTCGTTCCGGATGCTGATTTTAGAATCAGTTCCGTGCATGGCGTTGAAGAACAAGGCGGAAGAATCGGCTGTTGTTGCAGCTTCTTTCTTGTTGTTGGCCAATGCGGCTTCCGTTTTCGCTTTCAGCGCTTCCTCTTGCTGTTGTACCACGGCAATAGAATCGTAGTATTTCTTCTGTGCAGCTATCTGCTCCTCGCTCGGACGGCTCAGAAAACTGAATCCTACCAATAATATACCTATTAAAACGAGACCTGTAATGGTATTTTTATCCATTCTTATTTTAATTACAAATTATAAATTACTTTTCGTTTTCGATAGCAGCTTTCACAAACGCCACGAACAACGGATGAGGGTTCAATACCGTACTGCTGTATTCCGGATGAAACTGAGTACCGACATACCACTTCAAAGCCGGAATCTCTACGATTTCCACTAGATCCGATTCCGGATTGATACCAGTGCATTTCATGCCGGCGGCTTCGTATTGTGCTTTGTAGTCGTTGTTGAACTCGTAACGGTGACGGTGGCGCTCCTGAATATGTTCTTGTCCATAAGCTTCAAAAACTTTCGAACCTTTCTGCAATACACATTCGTAAGCACCCAGACGCATCGTACCGCCCATGTTGGTAATTGCCTTCTGTTCTTCCATGATGTCAATCACGTTATGCGGAGTCTTTTCATCCATTTCACGTGAGTCGGCATCGGCATATCCCAGCACGTTGCGGGCAAATTCGATAGCGATACATTGCATGCCCAGACAGATACCGAAGGTCGGAATATCATGTGTACGCGTGTATTTGATAGCAACAAACTTGCCGTCGATACCACGTTGACCGAATCCCGGGCCAATCATTACGCCTGCCATGCCTTTCAGTGCTTCGGCTACGTTTTCGTCAGTCAGCTTTTCACTGTTTACAAAGTGTACTTCTACTTTACGGTCGTTGTAAGTACCTGCCTGTGACAAAGCCTCACGGATTGACTTGTAAGCATCCTGCAAGTCGTATTTTCCAACCAAAGCGATATTGATCGGTTCTTTTGCTTTCTGCAGCATGCCGGCGTTCAAGGAATTTACGCCACGGACCGAGTCCCGGAGTTTCTCCTATCGGCAATCCCATCTTTTCGAGAATCGTGCTGTCCAGTCCCCTGTGCCTGCATCAGGATAGGAACTTCATAGATAGTTTCTGCGTCAATAGACTGTACTACGCCTTAGTCGTCCACATTACAGAATTGTGCTACTTTCTTGCGAAGTCCATCACTCAGCGGGTGTTCGGCACGGAATACCAGTATATCCGGTTGGATACCTACGCTCTGAAGTTCTTTAACCGAGTGTTGTGTCGGTTTAGTTTTCAGTTCTCCGGCAGCGGCAAGATAAGGAACATAAGTCAGGTGTACGCAAAGAGCGTTCTTGCCTAATTCCCATTTCAACTGGCGGATACTTTCGAGGTAGGGGAGTGACTCGATATCGCCTACGGTACCGCCGATTTCGGTAATTACAAAATCGAATTTGTATTTGTTGCCGAGCAACTTTACGTTCCGTTTGATCTCATCTGTGATATGAGGAATCACCTGAATAGTCTTACCCAGATAATCACCGCGGCGTTCTTTAGTCAATAACACTCTTGTAGATGCGTCCCGTAGTAATGTTGTTCGCCTTCGTTGTTTGTATACCCAGGAAACGTTCGTAATGTCCCAAGTCGAGATCGGCTTCATGTCCGTCTACGGTAACATAGCATTCTCCATGCTCATACGGGTTCAAAGTTCCCGGGTCGATGTTGATGTACGGGTCAAACTTTTGGATGGTTACATTATAACCTCTTGCTTGTAGCAATTTACCGATGGAGGATGAGATGATACCTTTTCCTAAAGAAGAGGCAACACCACCGGTGACGAAAATATACTTTGTTTCTCCCACAGCTATAACTGTTTTAATTATTGTTTACTTAGTCAGTTTCTTACGAACTTAAAAAGCGCAAAATTATAAAAAAAAAGAGGAAGCTTGCAGACTTTCGCGGCTACAATTTTATTAAAAAATGCAATTTTGAAGGAATACTATGTTTTCTAAACAAAAATAATGTAGCTTTGCATCCTAAACCATAGACAAATATGAAGAGAGTTATTATTTTATTTTCAGCTTTTACTCAGCTGTTATTCATGTTGCCGCTTTCTGCACAGGAGTCCGTTCAAGATTCCATAATTCCGGCCGATTCAGTGCAGATTGCTCCTGTACAGGCTGTCAAGCCTTCCAAGAAGGTAACAAAGTCTTCAACAGTGGTGGCGAAAGCCAGGTGGTGCGATCGGATACGCTTTCAACGGAGCTTCAGAAATATTTGATGCTGAAACTCAATATGTCGGGACCGACTCCTAAGTTGGATACAGTTTCCTATTTATATAATAAGTATATTGCTCAGTTGGATTATCTGAATGATCCTTCTGTGCCGGCACGTTATATTCCTTCCGACCCCGATTATTTCGCCTGTTTACTCCATTGGCATATTATTATGCTCCGATGAAGCAATATTCTACAATAGACTGGAAGCCGATACAGTTGGATACTACTCCGAATCTAACGGCAGAGCTTTTGCCTTATGATACGCTGGTATTTACTAAAACCAAACGAGCCAATATACTGGTCAACAACGCATTAATGGATCTTTATCTGAAACGTCCGGAATTGGTTGTTACTACGGAGGACCGGATCATGAGCCGTGATGTTTTCCGTCGGGATGTGAAGCCGAAAATATCCCCGAAAGCAAACGTTATTCATTTGTTTCAGCGTGAGGAGATGAGTGATAATGTAGGGAAGGCCGATATTAAGATCAGCAAGCCTAACTGGTGGGTGACCGGTGGTAACGGATCGTTGCAGATCAGCCAGAACCACCTTTCGGACAACTGGTATAAGGGAGGAGAAAGTAACTTCTCCGGATTAGCTACTTTTCAGATATTTGCAAATTACAACGACAACGAGAAGATCTTGTTCGAAAATCAGCTTGGAAGCTAAGATTTGGGCATGACTTCCACTCCGTCGGATGAATACCATAAATACCTCTTTAATACCGACCAACTCCGCTTATATAATAAGTTAGGTTTAAGAGCACTTCAAAAATTGGTATTATACGATTTCTTCAGAGTTCAAGACTCAGTTTTTGCCATGGATACAAGGCCAATAGTGAAGATTTGGTTTCTGCTTTCATGTCTCCGGCAGATTTAGCAGTCAGTATCGGTATGGACTATAAACTGAACAAGAAGAAATTCAACCTTTCCGTGTTTATGGCTCCATTGACCTATAACTTGCGTTACATCGGTAATTCAGAAGTAGACGAAACTAAATTCGGCTTGGAAAAAGGCAAATGTTCAAAGAATGATTTCGGCTCTCAATTGCAATCGACATTCAATTGGAATATTATCACTGCCGTTACATTGGAATCCCGTCTCAACTATCTGACCAATTATCATTGGGCACGTGTGGAATGGGAAAATACTTTCAACTTTATTTTTGAACCGTTATTTTCCACCAAAAACTTTATGTGCATACTCGTTTTGACGATAGCTCCAAGCCGACTGAAGGCGACAGCTTCTTCCAGTTGAAAGAATTGCTAAGTTTCGGTATTAACTATAAGTGGTAATCAAAAAGTAGATACAGAAAAAAAATATGGCACAATTCAGTCTGTCTGTATATTTCTAAAAAAAAAAGAAAGTTTTTTCTTGTTTACTATTTATATTTTTATCTATCTTTGCCACTGAATTCAATCCATTACCTTAAAGGTGACGGAGAAATGAGGGGTAAAAATACATGATCATTAAGAAAAATGACGATCGGGATCTTCTGTCAACAGATGTGATTGGCAGCAGCGTAGCGCGCTCAAAACGTTGGTTGGTGGCAATCGTACGTATTTGTCACGAGAAAAAAACGGGTGAGCGGCTTACGAAAATGGGGATCGAAAATTTCCTTCCAATTCAACAAGAAGTCCATCAATGGAGCGACCGCCGTAAAATTGTCGACCGGGTACTGCTTCCGATGATGATTTTCGTTCACGTTGATCTGCAAGAACAAAAAGAAGTCCTGACTTTATCTTCTATCAGCCGTTACATGGTATTACGTGGGAGAGTACTCCGGCTGTTATTCCTGATCAACAAATGTTGCGATTTAAGTTTATGCTCGATTACTCGGATGAGACGATTAGCATGAGTACATCGCCATTGGCTCCGGGAGAGAAAAAAATACGGGTAATCAAGGGACCATTGGCAGGATTGAAGGGGAATTAGTACATGTGAATGGGAAATCGAAAGTTGCTGTTCGATTGACAATGTTAGGGTGTGCATGTAGATATACCGGCTGGGTGTGTAGAGCCGGTATCTGAAAATGGGGATTTACGTGATTGAGTAATCAATCTATTTTATAGGGGTATGGGGATTTTACTGCAAAAATGTAATGAAAGTCTGTAAAATAGCAGGCAGTCTATCTGACATCGGTAACCAAACAGTGGATATATTTATCGATGACCTCTCTCAAAAAATAAAAATCCATAAAGTATTATGAATTATATCTTTACAAAAGATATAGTGTAGAAATGTATGTCCGTATCGAAAGATGAAGGGATTCTCTGTTGGGCTACACCAACATGGAAATCGTAGTCATAGTCCTTGTACTGATCATAATCAATCAGATAAATCAAATTTCGAAATATTATTTTATTCATTTATACTATAATGGAAAAAACATTGAAGGGCATAGTGCAATATGCCCGCAAAAATTATTTCAGTTATTGGGTCTATTTTAGGTATTGACACGGCAATTTCTGTATTATGTTCGTTGGTCGCTTATGCGGTAATTCATTATATGGCGCATGTTCCAATGACCGACTGGATGCTCTGTAAATTTGCTTGCGTTTCTTTGGTGGCAAGTGTTGCGGGCTCTTTATTATTCCATACTTATCGTAATACAATTCGTTCTCACAGGCACGTGAACTTTGGCGTATCATGTGTGCCGTTTTATTTAAAATTACCTGTTTGGTCATTATTTCTTTTGAGTTATATATGAGACCCAATTGCCATATAATTATAAAATATCCTATCTTCTATTTGATGGTTTATTGACTTTAGTGATCTTGACGACCTTCCGTGTATCATTGATAATCGTCTATGATTTTTTATTGGATTGGGTGAATAAAAAGAACACACGTATTCTTATTTATGGTACTAATGAAGAGAGTGTAGCCTTGAAGTTACGTCTTAGGGATAGTGCACATTATAAAGTAACCGGTTTTTATGTATATGGTAAAAATAACAGCCGACGCCGATTGGCAGATCTTCCCCGTTTATTACTTTGGAAATGAATCGGATGTTGATTATATCATGCGGAAGCGCGGAATTAAGGGATTCTGTTTGCCCGTTATGAAGATACCCGCCTGGAAGAAAAACGACTTCTGGAATATTGTAAAAACAATGAACTTAAAACATTGATAGCTCCTACTATCAGTGAAGCGGGATTCTGATGGAAACTTTCATCAGTGGGTACGTCCTATTAAGATTGAGGATTTGTTGGGTCGTGCCGAAATTAATATCAACCTTCGTCAGGTTGCAGAAGAATTCAGGGGAAAAGTGGTGTTGGTGACTGGTGCGGCAGGCAGTATTGGCAGTGAACTTTGCCGTCAATTAGTGCAGATGGGAATTCAGAAACTTATCATGTTCGACTCTGCAGAAACACCTTTGCATAATGTCCGTCTTGAGTTTGAGAAAAAATATCCGAATATAGATTTTGTTCCGGTGATTGGTGATGTGCGTGTGAAAGAGCGAGTTCGTATGGTGTTTGATCTTTATCATCCTCAAATCGTCTTTCATGCCGCCGCTTATAAACATGTACCATTGATGGAAGAAAATCCTTGTGAGGCTGTACTTGTCAATGTAACCGGTTCTCGTCAGGTGGCTGATATGGCTGTGGAATATGGTGCTGAAAAAGATGATTATGGTGTCTACGGATAAAGCTGTAAATCCTACTAATGTAATGGGCTGTTCCAAGCGTTTAGCTGAAATCTATGTTCAAAGTCTGGGATGTGCTATCCGTGAAGGAAAAGTGAAAGGTCATACCAAATTTATCACCACTCGCTTTGGTAATGTATTGGGTAGTAACGGTTCTGTCATTCCTCGTTTTAAAGAACAGATAGAGAATGGTGGGCCGGTAACTGTTACTCACCCCGATATTATTCGTTTCTTCATGACCATTCCCGAAGCTTGCCGTTTGGTAATGGAGGCCGCCACAATGGGTGAGGGCAATGAGATCTTTTGTTTTTGAGATGGGAAAAGCAGTCAAGATCGTTGATCTAGCGACTCGTATGATCGAATTGGCTGGCTATCGTCCGGGTGAAGATATCAAAATAGAATTCACGGGATTACGTCCGGGTGAAAAATTGTATGAAGAGGTGTTGAGCGATAAAGAAAATACGATTCCGACAGAGAATAAGAAAATCATGATAGCTAAAGTTCGTCGATGGTATGAATATGCTGATATTCTTGATACTTATGCAGAGTTTGAGAAGTTGTCGCGTGCGGTAAAGATCATGGATACCGTGCGGTTGATGAAGAAAATAGTTCCGGAGTTCAAATCAAAAAATTCTCCGCGATTTGAAGTTTTAGATAAAGAATAATAAACTAGAAGATTTTATGAATAAACCATTTTTTACATGTATATGAATGTACAAGGCATGGGACGTAATGTTTTGTTTGCCTGATTACGATATTTCTACTTTGCGTCTTGTCAGTCATACAAAAAGGTGCCTTACTTGCAGGATGTGGAAGTTGTGGAACAGACAGCTCAACAGGAAAATTTGTATGACGCCAAAATAATGCCTAAAGACTTGCTTACTATCGTGGTATCATGTACCAGTCCCGAGTTGGCTGTCCCATTCAATTTGACTGTAGCGAGTCCTGTCAGTGTGGCTACCGGAAATACACAGTTGACAACTCAGCCCGTTCTACAGCCCTATTTGGGATTGGATAATGAAGGAAAGATCAATTTTCCGGTATTAGGCGAATTAAAAAGTGGGCGGTTTGACAAAGAAAGAGGCAGAACAATTAATTATAGAAAAGTTGAAACCTTATATCAAGGAGACTCCGATAGTAACTGTCCGCATGGTTAATTACAAAATTTCCGTATTAGGTGAGGTTGCACGTCCCGGTACTTTTACCATCAATAATGAGAAGGTGAATCTGTTGGAAGCCTTGGCCATGGCGGGTGATATGACCGTCTGGGGGCTTCGTGACAATGTAAAACTGATTCGTGAAGGTGCTGACGGCAAACAGCAGATTATAACATTGGATCTTAACAGTGCGGAAACCATTCTTTCCCCTTATTATTGGTTGCAGCAGAATGATATTGTTTATGTGACTCCGAACAAGGCGAAAGCTCGTAACTCTGATATCGGTAACAGTACAAGCCTTTGGTTCTCTGCTACCTCTATTTTGGTGTCATTGGCAAGTTTATTAGTAACAATCTTCAAATAGTAGTATCATATGATTGAGGAAAAAAAGAGAAAAACGAGGTGAGCAATCAGAAGAGCAGGTGAATATTCAGGAGATTCTTTTTCGTTATCTGATTTATTGGCCTTGGTTCGTGGTTTCAGTAATTGTATGTATCGCTTGTGCATGGGGGTACTTGCGACTAGCAACACCGGTTTATAATACTTCTGCCACTGTTTTGATTAAGGATGACAAGAAGGGGTAGTGGGCCAAGTATGTCCTCTGAACTGGAAAGAATGGGACTGGATGGTTTTGTCTCTTCGTCAAATAATGTAGATAATGAAATAGAAGTCTTACGTTCTAAGTCATTAGCAAGAGAGGTGGTCAATCATTTAGGTTTGTTTGTAACTTATAAGGATGAAGATGAGTTTCCTAGTAGGGAACTTTACCGTACCTCGCCCGTAGTGGTGAGCTTGACTCCGCAGGAGGCGGATAAACTTCCACATCCGATGGAAGTGAGTATGACTTTGCAGCCTACGGGTGCGATGGATGTACAGATTACAATAGGGGAAAAGGAATATCGGAAACAATTTGAAAAATTACCTGCCGTATTTCCGACGGATGAGGGTACAATCGCCTTTTTTGCAAATAATGATACACTGTCATCTTTTCGCCCGGAAAACGTGACGAAAGAACGTCATATTACGGCTTTCATTAACAGGCCTTTCTCTGTAGCAAAAAAGGATATGCCAATTCCTTGTCGATAACCCCCACTTCGAAAATGACTTCTGTTGTGGTTATATCATTGAAAAATTCAAATATTCGGCGTGGTAAGGATTTCATAAATAAGTTGCTTGAGATGTATAATGTCAATGCCAATAATGACAAGAATGAGGTAGCCCAAAAAAAACTGCAGAATTTATTAATGAACGTATTGGAATTATTTCAAAGGAACTTGGAAGTACAGAACAAGACTTGGAGAACTTCAAGCGTAGCGTTGGAATTACAGATTTGAGCAGTGAGGCGCAAATAGCCTTAACTGGTAATGCAGAATATGAAAAGAAGCGTGTGGAAAAACCAGACTCAAATCAATTTGGTGATGGATTTGCAACGCTATATGCAAGGTAATGAATATGAGGTTCTGCCAAGTCAATATTGGATTACAGGATGCAGCATCAGCTGGTGCAATAGACAGATATAATGAAATGTTGGTTGAAAGAAAGCGCTTGCTTCGTACTTCAACCGAGAATAATCCCACAATCATAAATTTGGATACTAGTATCCGTGCGATGCGGAGCAATGTACAGGCTACGCTGGATGCTACATTGAAAGGATTGCAGATTACCAAAGAAGATTTAGCCCGTGAGGCTAGTCGTTATTCTCGTCGTATTAGCGATGCGCCGACTCAAGAACGTCAGTTTGTGAGTATCGCCCGTCAGCAGGAAATCAAGGCTGGACTATATTTGATGTTATTACAAAAACGTGAGGAGAATGCTATCACTTTGGCAGCTACTGCAAATAATGCCAAGATTAATTGATGAAGCGTTAGCAGATAATAATCCGGTTTCTCCTAAAAAATATGATGGTCTATCTTGCCGCCTTACTGCTGGGGGTAGGTCTTCCGGTAGGTATCATTTATCTGATAGGTTTGACCAAATTCAAGATTGAAGGACGTGTTGATGTTGAAAAGTTAACCTCGCTTCCTGTTATTGGTGATATTCCGTTAGCAGATGAAAAGTCCGGTTCTATAGCTGTATTTGAGAATCAGAATAATCTGATGAGTGAGACTTTCCGAAATGTTCGTACTAATCTTCAGTTTATACTTGAAAATGGCAAGAATGTGATTCTGGTGACTTCTACCATCAGTGGTGAAGGTAAGTCTTTTGTATCATCTAATTTGGCTATTAGTCTTTCTTTGTTAGGTAAAAAGGTTGTGATAGTAGGTCTTGACATTCGCAAACCGGGATTGAATAAGGTTTTCAATCTTTCCAGAAAAAGAACATGGTATTACTCAATTTTTGACTAATCCAACTGTTGATCTGATGGATTTAGTACAGCCTTCTGATATCAACAAGAATCTGTTTATTCTTCCTGGTGGAGCAGTTCCTCCTAATCCAACGGAACTGTTGGCCCGTGACGGTTTGGAAAAAGCCATCGAAACATTGAAGGTTAGTTTTGACTATGTGATACTGGATACGGCCCCCGTGGGTATGGTAACCGACACCTTGTTGATAGGTCGTACTGCTGATTTATCAGTATACGTATGCCGTGCCGATTATACCCGTAAGGCAGAGTTTACTTTGATTAATGAGCTTTCTGAAAACAACAAATTGCCTAACCTCTGTGTCGCCATAAACGGCTTGGATCTTCAGAAAAAGAAGTACGGCTATTATTATGGCTATGGTAAATACGGCAAGTATTATGGCTATGGCAAGCGTTATGGTTATGGCTATGGATATGGAGAAAAACATGGAAACAAAGAATAACAGGTTTTATACTAGATGTTAAATCTGTAATATTGGAAAACTAAATCAAAAAATATGCGTGATTTCAAAGACATTAAGGTTGCGGTAGCTGGTACAGGCTATGTAGGATTGAGCATAGCGACATTGCTATCTCAATATCATCATGTAACAGCCGTGGACGTAGTCTCTGAAAAGGTGGCAAAACTGAATAATAAGATTTCCCCCTATCCAGGATGATTATATCGAGAAGTATCTGGCAGAAAAGCCGCTTGACCTTGTAGCCACTTTGGACGGGAGGTCAGCCTACGCTGACGCTGACTTTGTGGTAATAGCCGCTCCCACAAACTATGACCCGGTGAAGAATTACTTCGATACGAGCCGCGTGGAGGAGGTTATCGACCTTGTGCTTGAGGTGAATCCGGATGCCGTAATGGTCATCAAGTCTACGATTCCTGTGGGTTATACCCGTAACCTTTATGTAAAAGTACGCCCAAATGCAAAGCATCGAGTTTCCCGATTTCAAAATTGCCATGCTTAAAGCGCCAAAATCTTCAATAACCC
>VOFK01000247.1_pt1 | contig 12717 bp, 7 predicted proteins | sample 5384121 | NCBI WGS metagenome assembly VOFK01 (sample SAMN12384730, study PRJNA508395) | human gut metagenome | isolation source: healthy gut J | host: Homo sapiens | reverse complement strand
TCAGTACGCTTCGTTCGGTTACGTATTGCTGTTTGCACATATCGTTGAAATATTTCACTGTGTCTTCTATAGGGATAGGACTGTTGATGTGAACGTGAAAATCAATTTTTTTCATACTTTTACCTCACTTATTATGACGTTTTCTGTATTCGAGCGGGGTGCGCCCCGTTTCCTCACGAAAAAGCTTGCAGAAGTAGCTTGTGCTGTCAAAGCCGCACATACGTCCGACCTCCTGCGCGCGGAGCGGTACCTGATTTAAGAGCTGCTTTGCCTTGGCAATGCGTATTTTTTTCAGCTGCTCCATTACCGAGCATCCGCAGTTTTTTTTGTAGTAATGGCACAGGGCATATTTACTCATACCGACGTATTCGGCAATTTCTTCAAGAGTTATCGGGCGGCTGTAGTTTTTTTCAAGATATTTTCTGATAACCGTCTCTTTTGTCGGCGCCGGCTCAAAATTTTCAGTCAGCCATTCTGCAATAAGTGAATAGCCCGCGGCAGAGCGGGATAAAACCGTGCTGTCCGACATACAGAGGGTGTACAGCTCGTTTACCTGAGAGCGAAAAAGCGGTGTTGTCGTAAATATGAAATGATCCGGCAGCGAATAATACTCCAGAAGGCTGTCGCTGCACATAAATGCAAGCCATGCCGTGTAGAATTCATCGCCGTTAGCGCGGTAGCTGTGCGCTGTGCTTTTTCGGGAAAAAAATCCCTCACCCTCATTCAGCGTAAATGTTTCGTTTCCTGCCGTAAATACACCGCTGCCTTTTTCAACCCACAGTATCTGATGCGCCTCATACCCCTGAGGCCGCTTTGTGGCAGGCTGTTTTATTGCATGACCGACGGTATAAAGAACAAACGGCAGCGGATACGGCTCGGTGCCTAAATATTTTTTATCAGTTTCCAAGAACATTTCAAGATTGTTATGTTTTTTCATAAAATCGCCGCCGCTATTGATGTTTTTTTTTAATCATTATATACCATTATTTTTTTTGCTTGTAAAGAAAAGTCCGAAGAGTTTTCTTCGGACTTTTATAAATATTTAGGCTTATTTCTGCACAATTTTATCCTTGCCGCCCATATACGGACGAAGCGCCTGAGGTATACGCACAGAATATTTCTCTCCGTCAAACTCAAGGTTGTTTTCCAGGAAAGCAATCAGCATTCTGGGCGGTGCAACAACCGTATTGTTAAGCGTATGCGCGAGATATTTCTCGCCGTTTTCGCCCTTTATTCTGATTCCCAGACGTCTTGCCTGCGCATCGCCGAGGTTGGAGCAGGAGCAAACCTCAAAATACTTGCCCTGCTTGGGTGACCACGCTTCGACGTCATAGGATTTCACCTTGAGATCTGCAAGGTCTCCCGAACAGCACTCCAGTGTGCGCACAGGTATGTCAAGCGAGCGGAAAAGCTCTACGCTGAAGCTCCACATTTTGTTGAACCACTCCATGCTGTCCTGCGGTTTGCAGACGACAATCATCTCCTGCTTTTCAAACTGATGTATGCGGTAAATACCGCGCTCCTCAATTCCGTGCGCACCCTTTTCCTTTCTGAAGCAGGGTGAGTAGCTTGTAAGCGTCAGCGGCAGTTCGCTTTCAGCTGTCATTGTATTGATGAACTTTCCTATCATCGAGTGCTCGCTTGTTCCTATCAGATACAGGTCTTCGCCCTCAATTTTATACATCATTGCGTCCATTTCCGAAAAGCTCATAACGCCCGTGACGACATTGGAGCGAATCATAAACGGCGGTATGCAGTAGGTAAAACCCTTGTCAATCATAAAATCGCGCGCATAAGCGAGAACAGCGCTGTGCAGTCTTGCAATGTCGCCCATGAGATAGTAAAATCCCTCGCCCGATACTCTGCCGGCGGACTCCTTGTCAATTCCGTTGAAAAGCGCCATTATATCAGTGTGGTACGGAATTTCAAAATCCGCTTTTGTCTGCTTACCGAATTGTTCCACCTCAACATTTTCGCTGTCATCGCGTCCTATCGGAACCGACGGATCGATAATGTTGGGCAGGGTCATCATAATTTCTCTGACCTTTGCGGAAAGCTCCGCCTCTTTTTTCTCCGCCTCAGCCAGCTTTTCGGACTGCTCGGTCACAAGCCTTTTCATTTCCTGCGCCTCTTCTTTTTTCCCTGACCCATAAGCGCGCCTATCTGCTTGGAAATTCTGTTGCGGTTTGCACGCAGATTGTCCGCCTCCTGCTTGTTTTTGCGGTTTTGCTCATCAAGCTTTAAAACCTCGTCGACCAGAGGCAGCTTGGAATCCTGAAACTTGTTTTTTAAATTCTGCCTGACAATTTCGGGATTCTCTCTTACAAATTTTAAATCCAGCATTTATATTTCCTCCTGAAAGTTTTTTTAAAAATAAAAAAATCCCCCTCGACCAATGGGACGAAGAAGATTTCCGTGTTGCCACCCAAATTGCGGGATACCCGCCGCTCGCATACGCTGTAAGGGGCGTGCCCCGCGGCTGTTGACCGCCGGCTCCGAAAGCGGAAACTCTGAATATTGCTGTCGGTTTACAGCATCCACCGACTCTCTTTAAAACAAAAGCTCAGATTATTCTTTCATCACTGCCTAATTTATTATATACTATACTTTGGAAAAATTCAATGTTTTTTAAATATATTTTGTAACCTTTTTATGCTCTGAAAGCATTATATCACTGAAGACCATGGTTTGATTAATGAGGAATGGGGGAAGAGATTGTGGCGGATAAGTCGGAGTTTCGCAGGGCATTTTCGGAAATGATGAATGAATTTGGTCCCGGAATTTATCGCTATGCACTGTCGCTTACGGGAAACGAGGAGCTTGCAAACGATATTTACCAGCAGACGTTTTTGCTGCTGCTTGAAAAGAAGCCGAAATTCACTCACCGCGCACAGCTCAATGTGTGGCTGATGCGCTGCGCACGCAAGACAGCAGCCGCAGAGCGCAGACGTGCGGATAATTCCCGCACCGTTTCACTGAATGATGCGGGTGAGCAGGGCGAATATGACGCCGGCTGTGCCGAGCTTTATGATTATTTAAGTGTGCTTAAAGAAAAGTACCGCGAGGTAACCGTGCTTTTTTATATCGAGGATATGAGCATAAAGGATATTTCAGAGATACTCAAAATTTCGACGTCGGCGGTTAAAACAAGGCTTTCACGCGCACGTGATATGCTTAAAAAAATATATGAGGAGGAGTTGTCATGAATCTTAATAAGTTCAGAGATATAAAACCTGATGAAAAAGCCATGAAGGATTTACTCGATAAAATTTCTGAAAATGATGCCGAATATATAGAAAAACTGCAAAAACTCAAATACAAAAAGTCAAATAACGGTAAAATAATACAAATAGTATCCGCGGTTGCCGCTGCGGTTGTTTTAGTAGCAGCGTTTTCACTCTGGGCGCTGCTGGGACGCGGAATAAGAATAATCGGTGATACACCGGGCGCGCCGGACGATGAGATAAACTATAATATATACACTGTAACCGTATCTCATGACGGCAAGCTGATAGACGGCAAAGACATGCTCCAAGGATTTTTTGACGATTATGTCAGCGGCAGGATGTGTACGCTTGAAATGGTGCATATGGACAGACCCGGCAATTATGAGGGCTTGGAGCAGGGAGAGGTGCCGCCGTCATATGTGGCAACCTTTGTATGCAGAGAGAACGGCACGGTTTTATACAAGCTTGACCAGCCGACAGGCACGTACGGTTTGATTGAATTTGCTTTTAATGAGCAGGAATTTGACAGTATGAAGCTAATACTTGACAGAGCTCAAAATAAGTATTTTGCGCAATTTGTGTCTTATGACGGCATGCAAATCGATACGCCTTTGAATCTTGATATTATAAAAAACAGCCATGAGAATTCCGTCAGAGTATACGACAGCGAAAAAGCGCTGCCCGTAACGGTTGAAAACGGCAGGGTAATTTCGGGTGAAAATACAATTTCCGATTTTTTTGAAAGCTACATTAAGGGGCATTATGTATCAGCCGAAATAAACGGCAGGACATATCTGTATAAGGGCAAAAAAGAAGGCTTTGAAATCTATGAAAACGGTGAGGAGACGGAGTTTTCAAGGAACTACGGCGGTACTGCCGACATAAGCATTATAAATAACGATTATTCAGTCGGATTAGGCATAATGTGGTTTGGATTTGCTGCAGATAACAGCAGCAGAGAAACAGTTGTAGAGCTTGATTATGATGAGATAAAAAGACTCGGCATTCTTTATAATTCGGCGGATATTATTCTGTATAATATTTCAGCGACAGGCTCAAAAGGCGTTTCCAAAGACATTGCTGAGCTTTTGACACGTGAGCTTAAAGAAAATCCGCCCGAAGAGCTGAAAATGCTGCCGCGTGATAATCCCGATTATTGCTTAAAGCTGAATGATTATGTAAAAATTTACGCTTATAAGGATGATAACGGCGGTATTTTGGATGATTTCAGCATTGAATATTCGTTTGGCAATAAGATGGCGGTCAGAATAAGCGATAATTTCATAAAGCTTGTTTTAGACCTTGTTTCGGACGATGACAGTGCTGACGTACCGTCCGTAACGAAGGAACAGAGACTTAAATATTACGATTTTGCCGGGGAATACCGCATTGACTACATGCCCGATTTTAAAGAAGACGACGAGCTTACCGTTTCTGACCTCCGGTGGAATATATACGCGTATCTGGACTTTCCCGAAAGCCTTAGCGGTGATGCATTCAGTAAGGCGGCGAGCAAGCTGTACGGCTTGGACTTTGACCTTGATGAAAATTATAATGTCCCGATTGAAATCGGTTCGTACAATCCAAATACGTATATGGAGCTTGTTTTCTATGAATATGACAAGCAAAGCAATATAGTTACAGTACAGCTTGATGAGTACGACGGATATGAGGAGGGCTATGTCGGCTCAATGCCCGCTCTTGAGGAGGCTGTAAAGAAATCGGGTAAAAGCGCGGAAGAGTTTATTCGCACTGCAGTGGGCAACGGCAGTATGGGAAGCTACGGCGAGCCAAAATGCAGATATATCGTAACCTATCTTTCATCTGACGGCGTAACGCCCGAAAGATTTACGGGTAAAACAACTTACTACAAGAGCGACGACGGCGCCTGGCGCAGCAATGACGAGACGCTTAAAATTTATGCCGAGCGTGCCTTCTGTAAATATATCGAGGGTATAGGCGGGCTTGAGGATTACAGAATACTTGATATAAAGGTAAGTCAATATTCAGACCCCGATGAGAGGTCTCAGTATCAGGTGTCTGTCACTTACTCGGTAAAGCCAAAAAGCGATGCCTTAGGGCTCGGATATGATTGGATTGCAGGCAACGGTGTTATGGGAGATGACGGCTGGATAATTGATAAATATGCCGTATGCTATGCAAATGTATATAACGGAGAGATGGTTTTAAATTCGGTAGGTACAGGACCGTAATAAAAACACCGGAGTGCCAAAGCACTCCGGTGTTTTTATCTTTTTTTCCTTATGATGAGCTTTCTTATCATATCAGCCGGTATAACCCCCGCGCTCAGAGCAAGTATTTCAGGAAGCATACCGAACGGTATTCCCGATGTGCGGAACATGCTTCCGCCGAAATAAATAAGCCAGAGCTGAACTGCGATTATCAGCATGAATATAAATATGTAGGCTCGGTTTTTTGCAAGGTTTGCAAAAATGCGGATTCCGTCGCTGCGCGCCGAAAAGCTGGCAAATATTCCGCTGAATATAAACAGCGCGAAAAATGCGGTCATAAATCTTAGGTTATCCGTGTAAAAGCCGAATCTTTCTCTGAAATATCCGCTTGCCAAAAACACAACGCACAGCAGCAGACTGTAAGCGCCCATAGTAAATATCTGTCCCGCCATTTTTCCGTTCAATACGTGCTCGCTGCGGCTAATCGGTTTTTCATCCATGTACCGTGTTAGCGGCGGCTCTCCTGCATACGCAAGTCCTGCCAGGGTATCCATTATAATATTGATCCACAGCATCTGCATTACGGTAACGGGCGTATCGACGCCGATAAACGGTCCGATTATAGATATTCCGACGGCGCAGAGATTCATTGTCAGCTGGAATACAATAAATTTGCGTATGCTTTTGAAAATTGTTCTGCCGTAAAGTATCGCTTTTGAGATTGAGGTGAAGTTGTCGTCAAGTATCACAATGTCACCCGCCTGCTTTGCAACCTCCGTGCCGCTGCCCATGGCAAAGCCGACGTCGGCGCGTTTGAGAGCAGGGGCGTCATTTATGCCGTCTCCCGTCATGCCGCACACAAGCCCCGCACTCTGTGATACTCTTGCAAGCCTGCTCTTGTCTGCGGGCAGAGCGCGCGAGACAACCTTCAGCCGCGGCAGCAGCTCGGCAAGCTCACTGTCAGACAAGAGTGCCATTTCGCTGCTTGTGAGTGTCACGGCGTCAGGCGTCAGTATTCCGCAGGATTCCGCCACCGCTTTTGCGGTGTCGGCATTGTCGCCCGTAACCATGCAGACATAAATTCCGGCATTTTGTACTGTTTTAACGGAAAATCTGGCGTCACGGCGAACGCTGTCCTTAATTGCGAGAATTCCTATAATATTGTAATGCTCCATATCCCGGCTTTTGGCAAGAGCTATTACACGCACACCTTCTCCTGCCAGCTCATGCCAGCGCTTTCTCAGTGCATCGCTTACATATTCAGCTTTTTCAAATAATACTTCCGGGGCGCCCTTTATGTACCATGTGCCTGCATGCTTTATTGCCGCGTATTTTTTTGTGCTGTCAAACGGAATTTTTTTGGATACTGTTACGCTGTCGTAGGCTCTGTCATATACAAAGCTCAGTACCGCGCGGTCGGTTGCATTTCCCCCTACCGGCTTGTTGCCTATCATCGTGCTGTCGCTGCCCAGCTGACAGCAGCATAGAACGTCCTCCCGCTCTGCAGACGGTATCTCACGGAAAAAGCGTCCGTTTATGTCATAAAATCCGGTGACGGAGAGACGTCCGCTTGTCAGTGTTCCCGTTTTGTCACAGAACAGTATATTCAGGCTGCCGCTTGCTTCGATCCCCATAAGCCGCCGTACAAGCACATGATCACGCTTCAGCCTTCGCATATTTGCGGACAGTACTACGGTTATCATCATCGGCAGTCCCTCCGGTATGGCGACTACCATTACCGTTATTGCAAGCGTTACGGCGTGCAGTACGTTTGAAATCATGACGGACGGAGTCAGAATTTCCGTGCGGATGCTTGCAAGGTTGAACATATTGTCCAAAACCAAAAGATTAAACATGTCGGCAAGAAATACGAGCGATGCCGCACCGTAGCCTATTTTACTGAGCACGCTTGCAAGTTTGCCGAGCTTTTGGGTCAGAGGACTTTTTATCCCCTCGCTCTGTATTTCGGCGGCGACATTTCCGTAAAATGTGCGGTCGCCTGTTCTGCCGACCGTCATTATGCACTCGCCGGATGTAATAACGCTTCCGCGGAAAATCTGGCTTTTTGATGAAAGCTCCCACTGCTCTCCCGCATGTCCGGGACTTTTTTGTACCTCGGCGCTTTCTCCGTTAAGCGCCGACTGGTCGGTGAATATATTTCCCTGCATTATTATGCCGTCCGCAGGGACTCGCTCGCCTGCACTCAGATATACGGTATCTCCTACAACAAGCTCACTCACGGGCAGTGTTATCAGCTTTTTATCCCGCATTACGCGGCACTCCGCCGTCACGGCTTGCTGCTCCAGCTTTAAAAATGCGCTTTCGCTTCCGTATTCGGACAGCGTTGATACAAAGGTGGCGAGAAACAGCGCGATTGCAATGCCCAGCGGCTCGTAAATATTGGCATTTTTAATTGCAATGAGAATATTCAGTGCGAGCGCCGCAAGCAGAATTTTTATAATCGGATCTCCGAACGCGGACAGATACTGTCTGAAAAATGTCTTGCGCGGGCGCTTTGTAAAGCTGTTGTCGCCGTGCTGCCGTCTAAGCTGTTCGGCATCTTTCGAGCGTATTCCGTGAGGATTGTATTTGATATCACATGGTAATAAAAATGACATGGCTTTATTTCTCCTTACAGAAAAATATATGCCATGTCTTTTATTTTTATTTTATAAAATTCTCACGTACTGTTTTAATTGCTTTGCCGCAAATTAAAACGCAGCGTATATAAAAAGAAAAATCCGATTGAAGCAGACTGCGGTGGCGTCTGTCAGACCTCGATAAACTCGGACAGCGCAAAGCTGTATATATATTTGTGCGCGGTTTCTATTCCATTTAGCTTCAAAAGCGCCTTCTCATACATCTGAAGCTGGACTTCATATCGGCGCACAAGCTCTGCGGCGCACTTTACGCTGTCTGTTTTATAGTCTACGATTACGGCTTTTCCGTTTTCGACATACCAGCAGTCAATGACGCCCTGTATTATTATCTGTTCGTCACTGTCTGTATCCATAACCTCGTTTGCGGGCAGAGTAAACAAGAAACGCTGTTCTTTACTGCAGGTGCCGAGCGTACTGAGGCGGCGCATTGTATCGCTTTGTAAAAAGGCGAGTATCTTTTCCCTTTCGATAAGCTCTCCGTCGCGTTTTGAAATAAATTCGTTTTCAGTCAGGCGCTTAGCCTCGCGTTCAAGTGAAGCCATGTCACAGACGGCGTCAAAATCGCAGAACTGCAAAAATCTGTGCGTTGCATTGCCGCGGTCGGCGCCCGTTACGCCGTTTTGAAGAAACCGCGGCTGCGGCACGCTTTTTTTGACCTCCGTATCGGCATTTTTCATGCTTTTTATTTCAGATACCGAGAGCTTTGACGGGATTTTCGTGCTTTCTTCAAAGGCGTACTTACGCGAAATCATTTCTTCTATATATTTTGCCGAAAATACGCTTTCGTCACTCTCGTTGCAGGCGTCCTCCGATAACGGGCTTTCACTTTCACTGCCGAGTGTAAAAATTTCCGCCTTGAAAAGACCGCTTCCCTCCTTTCGGGGCATTGCCTGAGCTCCTGCAAAGGCTGCAAACGGCGCGGCGTCGGCGCACCCGATTACCGAATAGAGTATCCACATGAAAAAGTTCTTTTTATCGCAGATATCGCAGTCTGACGGCATACCGCCCGAACGTTCGGCGCGCAGTATCGCCTTTTCCGCGTCGTCGGCGTTCATGGCGGCGCTGATAAACAGGTGACTTTTTGCGCGTGTAAGCGCAACGTACAAAAGCCTTATATACTCGTAAATTTCATCCTCTTTGATTTTTTCCTTTATTGCCGTTCTGCAAAGAGTACTGAAATCACGGTGCTTTACACTGTCGCGCAGATATGCGCCGGCTCCCAGCTCGCTGTCGGCGAGAATGTCGCCGCTGATGTTCAGCGTTATGTCGTTGCCGGCGTTTACAAGAAATACGACGGGAAACTCCAGTCCTTTTGAACGGTGTATTGACAGCAGATGTACGCAGCTGTACGATTTTCTCAGTCTTGCCGCAGGTACCGTCTGATCTCTTTCAATCAGCTTTAAGACGTAGTTTATAAACGAAAACAGTCCGCGGTATCGCATGCTTTCAAACTGTGCCGCAAAATCCAGAAGCAGCATGAGGTTTGCCCGTGCGGCTTCACCGTCGGGCTCACTGAGCACGCGCAGCAAAATCCCGCTTTGCTCGTATATTATATTTAAAAGTCCGTAAACGTCGGTGACGGTGCTCTTTTGACGCAGGTTTTCCAGCGTATTGACAAAGTTCTTTGTCTTTTCGTCCTTTTCAGCGTAGCTTTTCACCGCGTCAAAAAACAGCATATTCTTATTCCGGGCACGTATTTTTCCCAGCTCGTTTACAGTAAAGCCGAAGTAGTCGGAATACATGAGCGTTATAAGAGGTATGTCATTATACGGATTGTCTATGGACTGAAGATATGCCAGCACATCGCGCACGTGCGGTGTATCAAGGTATTTTTCGCTCGGATTGTTATTGATGCATCCGATTCCCGCCGCCTCCAGCGTCTTTTCTATAACGGCACCGGTTGTCGCCGGAGCGCGCATAAGTATTGCAATGTCCCCGTATGTTACGGCGCGCTGTATATTTTTGTCTGTGTCGTAAAATGACAGCGTACCGACAATCTCTTTTATTTTGCCTGCTATAAAGTTTGCTTCACCCTCCAGCCGCGAAAGTGCGGTTTGTTTTTCCTGACCGTTTGAAACCAGCAGCGACAGCGTAACGGACGCGGGCGCGTCTTGGTCGTACAGACCTCCGTTTGACAGTCTGTGTCCGCTGCAGTAGTCAATACCGCCGCGCTCTTTTGTCATCAGAGTGTCAAAAACACGGTTGACAAAATTCAGAATTTTCGGATGTGAACGAAAGTTATGCTCAAGGTTCAGCTTTGCCGGGTATGTGAGCGCCGTCTCATCTGCCTGCGGCAGCGCCGCATGCTCCAGCTTTTTTATAAATAACTGAGGAAAAGCATTTCTGAAGCGGTAAATGCTCTGCTTTACATCGCCCACCGTGAAAATATTTTTTTCATCTTTTGAAAGCGAACGGAATATATAGTCCTGTATTTTACTGCAGTCCTGAAATTCATCAACTATTATCTCGTCGTAAAAAGCAGACAGTTGTTTTGCAAGCTCCGTTTTGACAATGCTTTTGCCGCTGTGGCTTGCTATTAAAAGCTTTAGCGCGTATTTTTCCGCGTCGTTAAAGCTGACAAGCTTCAAACGCCTTCGCTGTGCTTTCAGCTTGTTTTCCAGCTCAAGGCAAAGCGTGAAAAACTGCTTTATTATTAAAAGCTCGCTTTTTCTGTCATTGAGTACAGCGCTTTCGTCTGAATACAGAAAGTCGTCGCATAGATTTGAAAACCGTTCCTTCTGACGTCCATGCTCTTCCTTAAGGCTGTTCCACAGTTCTTCGTCCGTGTCTTTTTTGCGCGGAGGATGGTTTTTAAGCTTTGTTTCGGCTGCCTTTTGCGCTTTATTGAAATCACGCTCTGTAATAAATTTTAAAACCTGCTGTATGCCGTTGCGTTCATCGCCGTAAAATTCACACAGCTTTTCAAAGCCGGCGAACTGTGCCCGCGATGTAAGCGCATCATATTGCCGTACTATGTCGGACAGGGTTTTATGTATATATTTGTATATAAATCCGTCGGGCAGCAAATCAAACACGCTGTCATTTGTTCGGCAGGCAAATTCAATAAAGTCTTCGGGATATGGCTCGTTTTGCAAAAACGCACAGCCGTTTTGCAGTGCGTCGTAAAGCGCGCTGTCGTCTCTGCCGCGGGTAAAATAGCTTATGACGGCTTGTGCATTTTCGTCGTTTTCCGCGCGTTCATACAGGTCTTCGATAAATTCGTCCGTAAGCTCTGAGCGCATAAGCTCCAGTCTTGTTTCCTCCGCTATTGAAAACCGGGGATCAAGTCCGAGCTTGTCAAAATTCTGACGGATAAGGTCAAAACATGCCGCGTGTATCGTGCAGATTTTTGCGGCAGGCAGCAGTAAAAGCTGCCGTCTGATATAATCGCTGTCGGGATTTTCCGAAAGCTTATCCCTGAGCGCGCCCGCAATTCTGCGCCGCATTTGTGCGGCTGCGGCGTTTGTATAGGTGAGGATTAAAAGCCGGTCGGCACTGCATTGCTTCTCTTTGCCGCACAGCCGTGAGACAACGCGGGCAACCAGAACCGCGGTTTTGCCCGAGCCTGCGGCGGCGCTTACCGTCAGACTGTTTCCCGTGAGCTCTGAGGCAAGCTTCTGCGAGGGTGTAAACTTCATGACCGTAAATCCTCCTTTTCCAAAAATCCGTCCGGAAGCGGCTCTAACTTCCGTCTGCATTCGGGATTTCTGCTTACTTTGCAGATATCGCCGTAATCGCAGTAAGCGCATGCGCTGACGCTGTTGTCGTCAATAGGCGATACAGTGACGTTTCCCGACATAACCGATACCCCCGTATCGTATATTTTCCGCCGCGTAAAGTCTATAAGTCTGTCAAGCTCGCTGTCGCTGACAAGTCTTTCCTTTCTTATTTTGCCGAGTGTCTTAATTCCGTCGCCAAGCCTTGTGCCTGCTGCTGCTTTAGCGCTGAAAATTCCGTCGCGCTTGTAGTATTGCTCCGTTTTTTCAAGGTACTGCTCACTGTCGATACCGTTTTTGTCGGTAAGATTAATGTCGGGTACTCCGACTTTGAGATAGTACATGGCGGCAATTTTTATATCCGGGAACCTGCTTTTGACAGCTCCTGCATAAATAGGCAGCTGCATGGAAAGCCCGTTGTATATCTTTTTGAGCGAAAAGTCCTGACTGCCGCTTTTGTAGTCGATTATCTTGGCAAACCGCCCGTCTTGACGCTCAAGTATATCGACGCGGTCTATGCTGCCGACAAGGGTAAGGGTGCACCCGCCGGGAAGCTGTGCGGGCGGCGTGTACCGTGATATATCGATTTCAAAATCAAAGGGCTTGTAATCCGAGCCGTGTATTTCCTTTACAACGCTGTTTGCCGCGCCGCTGAGCGCACCCTTTGCCCTTAAAAATAATTTGTCCCAGCGTTTTGAGCTGCCTGTGCAGTCCTTTAAAACACTGTTTTTATAATCGTCTGATATTGTGTCGATGTGAGCGCTTATATCTCCTTCAAGGTCAAATTCTCCCGACAGCAGCCGCTCCAGTCCGTGGTGTATAAACGTGCCTATATTTGCCGGGTTCATTTCCACCGTTTCGTTTTTTCGGGCTTTTAGCCCTCTGTCTATGAAAAATCTGAACGGACAGCCGATAAACTCCT
>VOFK01003259.1_pt1 | contig 12745 bp, 24 predicted proteins | sample 5384121 | NCBI WGS metagenome assembly VOFK01 (sample SAMN12384730, study PRJNA508395) | human gut metagenome | isolation source: healthy gut J | host: Homo sapiens | reverse complement strand
TCAGTACTTCGTTCCGATTGCTAAACATACACCTGCGAGAAGCATATTGGCCGCTGCGCGCTGCTGGGTACATCTACTGGTGTGACAAGGGCCGCCGGGCAGCGATGCGCAGACGCAGGACGCTTTTGAAAGTATTCTGATGCGGAACGATTACGCAACCGCATAGTCCATGGAGTGCGGTGAACCAGCCAGTCGTCCATGGCAGGGCGAGGTGTCGATAATGAAAAAAAGCAGCCACGACGCTTGTACATTCAGTGAATGCGCATGCGGATACGTCTGGACGAAATGGACAAGCCGGGGAGCATGTTATTTCATTCTGGAATGACAAAGCCACTTGCAAATGGCTGCATACAGTTGCGGCTAGCTTCCAATGGTAGTAGTTATATCATAATCGTGAATGTCGTTGCGTCCATGATGCTGAAGTGGTAAACGGGAATCTAAACCGTCCGGGGATAGTATAAAAATTTAAAACTTTTTCACGCATATTTTGGCGTTTAAGACAACATTCACCTTCTATACTTTGGCCATTGACATTTGCAATCAAAGGAAAAGAATTTGGAAGTCGTAACGCAATTTATTCTTTCACGATTGAAGAAGATTTTTTCCTATCTGCAAAAATATATTCCGGCGTGTAGTTGACTACGATGATTCACTTTATCTGTTATTTCAAATGTTCTCAAGGAGACGAAATACATGTTGTCGCCAAAGGTAGAAAGTTGAAATTGCGGAAAAAACAATTAAGACTATGGGCATTTTGGTGATTGGAGCCAATATCTCCACGGGGGAATACCGGTGCGGGGTCCGGCTGCGGTTTGACCAGGGAGACCCGGAGGTCCGGCGGGCTTGCAAGCAATTTGTAAATTGGCTGCGGGAATGGTATGAGTTTCCAGTGCGGGTGCCGATCTATTTTAAAAACAAAAACAAATATACGCGTAGTGGGAGAACTTCTTCTGGCTTTCTCGGGGGCCGTTTGATTTAACGCAAAAGAGCCTTACATACGGGGTCGCGGTCGGTGACTACCCTGATCTACTAGCAGCACGCGGGCAGGACGACGCGTTAGCTGCGATTTTTAGGGTCTATTTGCCATGAAATGACCCACTATTTTCAATGGATCAAACAACATGATTTATGGGCAATCCTATGTTTGATGCCAAAAGGGAGCGACAAGCACTTTTTACTATGCGGATGTTATTTTGGATGATTATGCATGTTATGTAGATCATCCATAGATATTATAGGCAACAAATGTATCAAAAAAGAGAGCAGGGGACGGAGACCCTCTACGACGACGCCAACCGCGTCAAAAAGCAGAGTTGGTCCCTGTTCCAGACGGAAGATGGCAAAACGACCACCAAAAACCTACACCGGGCGCTACACCTACAGCACCGGCAACGGCACCATGTCCACCGCCGACTTCGGCACGGGTAGAACCGCAACGTTCGCCTACGATAACCATTTGCAGCGCCTCACCAGCGAAACCATGGCGGGGCTCTACACCAAGAGCTTATACCTATCGCGATATCTCCTCCACCCGCACCACGACGCAGATCGCCAGCGAGTCCTACACCGGCCTCTGCTCCGGCTGGTCGAATCGCACTGCAAGCTACACATACGACGCGATGGGGGAATATCACCAGCATCACCGGGCGCTATAAGACGACGGACGATATCCAGCGCACGTATACCTATGACGCCCAGAACCAGCTGCTGAGCGAAAAAATTGGCAGTGACACCACGTCGTACACCTACGATACCGCAGGCAACATCCGCTCTGTCACTGGCCCCGGCGTGACAAAGACGTTCACCTATGATGACACCGGCGACTGGAAAGACCTGCTCACCAGCGTCACGATCAACGGCGAGACCGGCCAGCTTACCTACGAAAGCGACGGCAGCGGCACGATCGGCAACCCGACGCATTACTTTAACGGCGACGACTACGAGCTCACCTGAAAAACGGCCGCCAGCTGGCGAGCCTGACCTCCGGGCAGGCCGCCGCGCCTGGTACAGCTACGGCGCCGACGGCATCCCGCACCAGCAAGGGCTCTCATGAACGGCGATAATCCGCCGATCATGCATTATTATACAACGCAAAACGGCAAGATCGTCCGCGAGCAATGGGGCAGCGCCCAAATGGACTTCGTCTACGACGCCACCGGCGAACCTTTGGCCCTCTACTACCGCGTCAAGCTCCCCAACTCCAACGAATACTCCGGCGACTCCTACTACTACGAAAACCAACCAACAAGGCGACGTCACCGACTGCGCACAAGGTACCTACAACGCCGCTGGCCGCATTAAAGCCATCCGCCGTGACCTGCAGGGCACGGGCCTTTGTCCACCTCCAGCGTGCGGACGATTCCCTCCAGCAGATAGGCGCTGTCGATCATCCGCTGCACGATTTCATAGTACAGGCTCACCACAAAGCCCGGCTCCCGGCCGTTGCCCCTGCGGATAGGCCTTCATGGCCGCCGCCAGCATGGACATCAGGGCCCCGTAAGTCCACTCTCCGAATAGCGCAGCGTCCCAGCGCCACGGGTTGCGCTTTTGCGGCATAATGGTGCTGTACGAGCAGTAGGGAGCGGCCAGCCGGGAGATGCCCACCTCATTGATGTTCCACAGCAGCAGACTCTCGGTCATACGGCCCATGTTGTTGGCAAAGATAGCCATGGCACAGGCCGGCTCATAGGCAAAGTCCAGCGCAGCGGTGGCATCCATGGAATTTTCCAGAAATCCGTCAAAGCCCAGCAGCTCCGCCACACGCTCCCGGTTCACCGGGAAACTGGTGGTGGCCACGGCGCGTGCCACCCATGGTACTCAGGTTCACACGGGCATAGCTCTCCAGCAGGCGCTCCATATCACGGGAGAACATCTGGAAGCAGCTGGTGTAGAAGTGGCCCAGCGTAATGGGCTGCGCCTGCTGGGAGTGGTGGGTGTAGGCAGGGATCACCGTCTCCCTTGTGTTCCTGCGCCATCACCAGCAGCGTCTTCAGCAGCAGCGTTACCGCCTCGCACAGGTCCAGAATGGTGCGCCGGACATGCATCCGCTCAATGGTGGAATTCATGTCGTTGCGGGAACGGCCCGTGTGGACCCGCCCGCCTACCTGAATCCCCCAGCTCGTCGATGAGCCACTCCTCCACATTGGAGTAAAGGTCCGTCAGGCCGGGACGGAAGGGGATCTTATCCGGCCCCATTTCTTCAGCTTCAGCAGGGCCTTCAAGATCGCCGCTGCGTCCTGCCGAGTGATGATCTTCTGCTCCGCCAGCATGATGACATGGGCGAAGTGGTTTTCCAGCTGACTATCAAAGGCACGGATATCCTCGGCAATGGTATCTGCCGCATGGCGGTCCAATCACGGTGTCCCGCCCGGCATGGGCTTGCAATAATCCATATTCACAGTTGCTCCACCTTCTTACGCAATTTTCTTGCCGCACAGCCTGGTAGCCAGCAGGAACAGCACCACCAGAATCGCCAGCGCCACCGGCAGGGCGATGCCGCCGCCATCTGGGTCACACCCACGATGAGATAGGCGATGAAACTGCCACCGCCGCCAGCAGAGCATAGGGGATCTGGGTGCGGACGTGGTCCAGTTCGCGACGCCGGCCATGGGGACGGTGGTGTCGGAGATGGGGGCGCAGTGATGCCAAACGCAGGGAGCCGGAGGCACGGCGGCAATGGTGACTCAGAACACACCGAAGCCGTAGAAGCCATATTGATGCCCACGGCGGCAGGGATAGCCATGGTGCCCCAGCTGGTGCCGGTGGCAAAGGAGATGACAGCACCGATGATAAACAGGCAGGGGAACCAACGCCGGGGACAGGGAAGCCGATGGTGCAGTCCACCACGAACTGGGAGGTGCCCAGCGCCGTGCAGACGGAGCCAACGCCCCAAGCGGCGATGATGACGCCAGAATACCGGCCATCTTCTTGATGCCGCTTGACCCACGTATCCACCCACCTCAGTGAAGGTCATGATCTTCTTGACGATGACCATGATGGCAAGCACGATGGTCGCCAGCATATAGCCAGAGGTCAGTGCAATACGGATCTTGGAGCCGGGGATATTCTGGCCGGGGAAGCCCCAGCCGATGAACATGACGAAAATGGTGACGAACATCACCAGCAGGGGGGATGATCATCTCCCGCCGTGGCCTGCTGGCGTTCTCGGACTGGACGATGGACTTGTCGGCCTCCAGCTCAGCGGCGGTGGGACCATTCTCCAGAGCGTAGGTCTCGAATTTGGCCATGGGGCCGAAGTCCCAAGCTTACTCAGTGCGATGAGGGGGACCAGCACCAGCGCCAGCAGCGCATAGAACTGGTAGGGGATGGCCTGTACAAAGGCACTGGCATCGCTGGTCTGGATGCCCAGATTTTCAAACTCCGTGGCGATGATGCCCATGATGTACACGCCCCAGCCGGTAATGGGGACCAGGATGCACACCGGGGAGGAGGTGGAGTCCAGAATGTAGGCCAGCTTGGCACGGGAAATCCGCAGCCGGTCGAAGATGGGGCGGAAGATGGGCCCCAGGATCAGGCTGTTGCCGGAGTCGGAGAAGAAGACGCCAGTCCGCCCAGCCAAGTGGTCTGGGCCGTGCTGCGGGCGGTGGACCTTGTTGGCTATGGCCGCCGCAAAGCGTTTTTGGCTCCTCCCGTAGCCTCGATGAGTGCCACGAATCCACCCAAGGAAGGACATCATGATGATGGTCTTGCGTTGACGAGCCGGTCATGTCCACAAACAGGTGATCGCTGAACATGACCTGCATGGCATTCCAGGGGTTCCAGCCAGCAGTGATGAGACAGCCTACAAACAGGCTGGCCATCAGAGAAATGATGACGTTCTTCGTCCAGAATGCGAGGACGACCGCCAGTATTGCCGGGATCAGTGACAATACGCCATAGGATACGATTTCTTCGGGCATGTGTGATCCTCCTTCGTAATTTTACACAGGAGCACTCCCTTCGCCATAGATTTAAGCAAGCCCCATGCCAAAACCGCCGATATTCCCTTTGCCGAATACGACATATTTTCCCGTCTCGTTTCGTCACTATGTCCCAAGGGTCTCCCCCACGGAGGGGCCGTTTTCACTTCCACCGCAGGCAGCGCCCTCCGCTGCCATGTTCTCCTCGCCGAATGACGGATTTTCGTCGCTGCTTTCCCGCTATTTTTCTGCACTTCAGTCAGGAGCTCCTGTCACCGCCGGCCCACAGGCGGTCTGCAGGACGCCTCTCCCCTTTCCGGCAGTTTTTGCTGTCTCCGCCGCTTTTTTCGGTAATTCCGTCCTTCTTTTGCCGGATTTATGTGTTTATTTTTTTGCACAGTCTATACAAAAAACGCAGGGACAAACCAGCCGCTCTGTCCCTGCGTTCTTCCAGTGATGGATTTCCGTCGCAAAGATGACGAATTACCGTCGCTTGATATCGTATTTTTCCAGCTTATACTGCAGGCTGGTGCGTGGGATCCGCAGCCGGGCCGCTGCGTCCACGATCTTCCAGTTGCTGGCCTTCATGGCCGCTAAAATCAGCTTCTTCTCGTAGGCTGCCAATGCCTCGTTGAGGGACACCGCCTCCCGTGGGCTATGCTCCGGGGTATCCTCCTCCAGCTCATCCACCTCGCTGAGGTAGATCGGCAGATGCTCCAGCTCCACCGTCTGGCCGTCCTCTACCACATTCATGGCAGACTCGATGACGTGCTCCAGCTCCCGGACATTGCCTCGCCAGCTGCGGTTCATGAGGAAGGCTGTCACCTCCGGCGCCACGCCCGCTACCTGTTTGCCCATTTCGGCGCTGTATTTCTCCACAAATGCCGCCGCCAGAAGGGGGGGATATCGTCCAGTCTCCGCCGCAAGGGCGGGGATCTGGATGCTGATGGTATTGAGCCGGTACAGAATATCCTCCCGCATCTGGCCGCTGGCCACCACCTCGCTGATCGGCCGGTTGGTGGATGCGATGATGCGTACATCCAGCGGGATCGGCTTGAGGCTCCCCAGCGGTGTCACCGATTTCTCCTGCAGCACCCGCAGCAGCTTCGCCTGAAGCAGCAGCGGCATGGAGTTGATCTCATCGAGATAGATGGTGCCGCCGTTGGCCTCGGCAAACATCCCCTTTTTGTTCTCCGCCACGGTAAACGCCCCTTCTGGGAACCGAACAGCAGTCCCTCCAGAATACTCTCCGGCAGGGCGGCACAGTTCACCGCCACAAAGGGCTGATCCTTGCGGCTTCCGGCATTGTGCAGCGCCGAGACGATGAGCTCTCCTTTCCCGTGCCCGTCTCGCCGTACACCAGCACCGAGGAGCGGCTGTCCGCCACCTTGGCAATGGTGCGCTTGATCTCCAGCATCTTGCTGCTCTGGGTGACGATATCCTCCAGCATCCACTTGGCCTCAGTGCCGGAGCGGCGCTTGGGCGTCGGCCGGGCCGCCAGAGCCGTCCGCTCCCCCTCATAGTGGGTCACATCCCGTGACAGCTCCACGGCCCCAATGATCTTTCCCCGGCTGATGATAGGAAAGGTCACGTTGTTGGTCACGGATTTCTTTGCCGGAGTGGTTGATGGTACACTGATTCTCCCGGTACAGCAACTCGCCCTTCTGCAGGGCCTGCAATAAGGAGCTGTCGCTGTGGCTCAGGGACGGAAACACTTCCAGTAGGTTGCGGTTGAGACACCACTCGTTATCCGCAGCATTCTCCGCATCGCTATATCGGGGGATTGTAGCGCTCCTTCACAGTGATCTTGCCAGTGGCGTCGATCATGGTGACAGAATCGATGTAGCTGAAGTTCTCCTGCAGCCAGCGCAGGCGCTCGTCATGATACCTCATCCCATCCGTCCTTTCCGCCTGCCGGAGCGTCAATCGAAATAGAAGCCCTCCCGCAGGTCGTCGTTGTCTGCAAACACAAATTTGTGGAAGCCCGTGATGCGGGCCTGTCCGGTGATCTCCGTGAGATACTCCGTGCGGCCGTTCTTCTCCTCGACGCCCTTCACCATGCCGATAAAGGGTGCATCCACGATACCCTCGTGGATAAAGGGCTCATCGATGGCCAGCTTCCCGTTGGCGCACAGCCACGCCACCTTGGCGCTGGTGCCGGTGCCGCCGGGGGAGCGGTCCGGAGAGCCATACCCGGAGCTGTGGACCACCCGCAGGTCCGCCTCCTTGGACTTAGGTTCATCATACCACTGAACCAGCGTCACGGCAATGCCTTTCTCTGCAATGACCTCCCGGATACGGGCGGAATAATGTTTAATGCGCTCCATATAGGAGGGCTGGATCTTGATGCCGAACCGGGCCGCCGGTACGATAGCAAACACGTTGCCGCCGTAGGCCAGATTCACCGGCACATCCTTCACATCATCCACGTCGATCCGCAGTTCGTTTTCAATGACGTAGCTGTTGACGTTGCGGACGGTGGTGCTGTACACATAGTCCTCCTTGAAATTGTTCTTGATCCACACCAGACCCGCCGGGGTCTCGATGGCGTAGCGGTCCCGATGGGCCTTGGGCACCAGCCCGATTTCCTGCAGGGCAGTCCCTACGCCGATGCTGGCATGGCCGCACATATCCAGATACTGCACGTCGTCCATGTAGAAGATGCCGAAATCCGCCTCCGGCATGGTGGGCGGCACCACCGCAGCGCACAGCATCCCCGCATGGCCTCTGGGCTCGTAGGTCAGCCGTGTGCGGATATAGTCATAGTGTTCCTTGAAATAGTCCCGCTTCTCCCGGACAGAATTTCCCTCCAACTTGGGGATGCCGCTGAGAAATGATCCGGGTCGGTTCGCCGCCGGTATGGGTGTCCACGGTCTCGATCATTTCCTGAAAACGCATAGTGTTTCCCTCCTGTTTTTGTCCGGTATGCTCCGGTTTTCTGTCAAATTGTAATAGCAACTCCCATGCCATGTCCCTCCGCAGGGCATAAAAAAGCCCCCCGGCGGGCGGCTTTTTTCAGCGAATGATGGTATTCCCCCCCGGCTGTCGATGCCTACGATAGCGTAGAAATTCTCCACCTCCAGCCGGCAAATCGCCTCCGGTCCCAGATCCTCGTAGCACACGGGTGTTTTTTTTTTTCTTGACGGCCTCCGCCAGCAGCGCCGCAGCGCCGCCGATGGTGATAAAGTACACGGCTCCGTGCTCCCGGATGGCCTGCACCACCTCTGCAGAACGGCGGCCCTTCCCGATCATGCCCTTCAGTCCCAGCGCCAGCAGCGGCGGCGTGTAGGGATCCATTCGATAGCTGGTGGTGGGGCCGGCGGAGCCAATGACTCACCGGGCTTCGCCGGGGAGGGCCCCACATAGTAAATGGTCTCCCCCCGCCAGTTCCACCGGCAGAGGCTTTCCCTCCTGCAAGCAGCGGGCACAGCCGCTGATGGGCGGCGTCCCGTGCCGTATACAGCGGGCCGCTGAGCAGCACCTCGTCCCCGCCTGCAAGGCCGCAATGTCCGCTTCCGTCAGCGGCAATCGGATATGCTTCATGCGCTCCCTCCTTTACCGCACCGCATGGGCGTGACGATAGGCGTGGCAGCAGAGGTTCACCGCCACCGGCAGTCCGGCAATGTGGGTGGGGTACGTCTCGATGTGTACCGCCAGTGCCGTAGTCCTTCCGCTCAAGCCCGCCGGGCCAATGTCCATGCGGTTGATCTCGTCCAGCAGCTCCCGCTCCATGGCGGCGTAAGCCGGATCCGGATGCCGGCTTCCCACCGGCCGCATCAGGGCGAATTTGGACAGCTGGGCACACTTATCGAAGGTTCCTCCGATGCCCACGCCCACTATGATCGGCGGACAGGGGTTGGGCCCCGCCTTTTCCACCGCAGACAGGATGAACTCCCGGACACCCCTTTTCTCCGTCGGCGGGCTTGAGCATCTTGATGGTGCTCATATTCTCGCTGCCGAAGCCCTTGGGCGCAAAGAAGAGCTCCAGCCTGTCTCCCGGCACCATCTCATAGTAGATCACCGCCGGGGTATTATCTCCGGTGTTCTCCCGATGAAATACCGGGTCCCGCACCACGGATTTTCTGAGATAGCCCTCCCGGTAGCCCTGCGCCATGCCCTGCTGGAGCGCTTCCTCCAGCGGCTGACCCACGATATGGAGCTCCTGCCCCAGCCGCACCCGAAATACCGCCATGCCCGTATCCTGACACAGGGGCATGGCCCGCCGGGCGGCGATTTCATCATTGCGGATGAGCTTGTCCAGAATACTCCGGGCCAAGGGCTTCTCCTCCCGGTCCCGTCCCTGCCGCAGGCTCTCCATCACGTCTGCACCCGATGCAGCAGTTGGCCTGCACCACCATATCCGCCACCGTCTGGCAGATCAATGCTGTATCCAGCTCTCTCATGGCTCAGTGCTCCACATGGGCCTTCACGGCCTCGGCCACTACATCCGCCACGCCCATGTCGAAGGTGCTGGGAATGATGCACTCCCGGCTCAGCTCCTCCGGGGAGACCCGCCCGGCGATAGCATAGGCGGCGGCGATCATCATTTCCTCCGTGATCCGTGAGGCACGGGCGCCAACGCTCCCTTGAAGATTCCGGGGAATACCAACAGGTTGTTGATCTGATTGGGGAAATCCGACCGACCGGTGGCCACCACCTTGGCCCCCGCCGCCAACGCCAGCTCCGGCATGATCTCCGGAACCGGGTTTGACAGGGCGAACACCATCGCCTGCGGTGACATGGAGCGCACCATCTCCTGCGTGACGATGCCGGGACCGGAGACACCGATGAACAGATCGGCTCCTCCATGACCTCCGCCAGACTGCCCCCTTTCGCATGGCCCGGTTAGTGACCTTCGCCATGGCCGTCTTGGCCCCGTTCAGGCCCTCCCGGCCCTCCCAAATGTCCCCCTGCCGGTCGCAGAGGGTGATATCCCACACCCGCCTTCATCAGCAGCTTGCAGATGGAGATGCCCGCAGCACCGGCGCCGCTGATGACCGTCTGCACCTGCGGCAGCTCCAGTCCCAGACACTTGGCCCCGTTGATGAGAGCCGCCAGCACCACCACCGCCGTTCCGTGCTGATCGTCGTGGAACACGGGAATGTCCAGTGTTTCGATGAGCCGCTCCTCAATTTCAAAGCACCGGGGCGCCGAAATATCCTCCAGATTGATACCGCCGAAGCCCGGTGCTATCAGCTGCACCGCCCGCACGATCTCCTCCGGGTCCTTGGTGTTCAGGCAGATGGGGTAGGCATCTACGCCGCCGAAGCGCTTAAAGAGACACGCCTTCCCCTCCATCACCGGCAGGGCCGCCTCCCGGGCCGATATTCCCCCAGACCCAGCACCGCCGTTCCGTCGGTAACGATGGCCACAGCATTTCCCTTGCCCGTATATCGGTATACCTGCTCCCGATCCTGTGCGATCTCCAGGCACGGCTCCGCCACCCCCCGGCGTATACGCCAGAGACAGATCATGCTTTTGGTCTCGATGTCCACCTTCAGCGACACCGCCAGCTTCCCCTGATGCACCTCGTGCGCTGCAGGGCCTCCTCTTTCAGCGTACTCATACGTTCTCCTCCTTATGTCGTGATGGTCGTGTGCGGCCCCTTCAAAATGGTGCCGTATCTATGATTTTATATAGCAACTTCCATGCCACTTTGCTTTCTCTGTCCTCGGCATATAGCAGAAAAGCCGCTAATAGCGGCTTTTTCTGCTATATGCCGGCTTTCCCCCCTCACCGGTCGTCCCGGACGTCTGTGATCTCCCCCACAAAAGACTATGTGCGGCTGCCAGCCGCCCTGAAAGTCCGGGTACACCTGCGGCGCAGCGGCGTAATACGCCTGAATTTCCGGGGCCAGATTATCTCTGGAGAATTGGTGCTGATACAGCTTCTTACAGAGGAAGGTCAGATTCGCCTCCCGGAATGTCACACCCTGTCCCATGGTCACAGGCGTCAGCCCGGCAGCGGCAATCTTATCGCCGTCCCGGCCGGAGTGGGAGCCGATATAACTCAGCGCCTTTCGGCAGTTCTCCGGGTAAAAACTCACCGTGAAAATGTCACTGTCCCTTAAAAACTCACTGGTGTAGCGGGCCGGGTGGACATAGACCGTAACGATGGGGGCAGCTATGTCCCGCATGGCCCCAGATATTTCCTAGGCTTCCCCAGCTGACGGTACAGCTGTTGTAATGCGCCATGGACCCGGCGGTAACGATGGCCCACTGCTTATCAAACAACTCAAAAATCTTGTATTCCTTCGCCTTGAATCCCTCCATGGGACACCTCCTAAATCTTCTTGTACTCCGCCCGCAGCGGTCTATTGTGCTTCCACTCCCGCAAACTTCAGGAATTTCTTGTCGCTCTGGATGCCCTGGGTCAGAAATTTTCCATCCCGAAACAGGACATAGGTGGTCACCGGCGACGGCACATTCTGCGCCTGCTCCCTGCTGGTGACATGGATGACCTTCAAGGGAATATGATGCGCCTTGGCCGCCTCCGCCACTCTCGGCACCCAGTAGTAGGTGAAGGGACACTGATCCGTGTAATAGAGCACAAAGCCGCTCTCCTCCACAATGGGCTGTTTGGCGCAGTCCTTGAATTTCGGCGGCTCTGCACAGGGAATAAGAGGCAGATACAGCAATTCGATCCCGCATACAGAGGTATCCGCCGTTGTGAAGCCCTTGTGCGCCAGATACTTCGGGTCGGAGAGAAACTCACGCTTCCGTCCTTGGGCGGACAGGGTACAGACCCTTTCGCCCCTGCGCCTTGGCATCCCGGATGCACTCCGCCAGTAGGTCATTGGGTAGCCGTGGCCTTTCATGGAGCCGGAGACCCACAGGCAGTTAATGTAGAGGTATCCCTCCGCCTGAATGGGAACCCATGCGTGCTCCGCCGGGATATATTCGATGAAGCACTTGCCCCGCTCGCGGCTCCGGTAAAAGACCAGTCCCTCCGCAAACCGCTGCCTGAGCCATTCCTTCTTGACAAGGCTCTGTTTGCCGGACATGGCGCAGCAGATGTGTTCTCCATCGATGTTGTCCTCGGTGATCCGAATATAGTCCATGGAAGCCCTCCTTTGCCTGCGGAGAATTTTTCTCCGTTGCGCTTTTTAATAGGGTGCCGGATAACGGTTTTTCGCTTTTCCGGTGCCACCTTCCGGGGTCGGAGAGATAGATCTTGTGGTGGAGCCTTGTCTCGCTGAAATTACTGACATAGCCATTCTCCGCCAGAAATTCGTCAGCGGCACAATTTCAGCGTTATTAATCCCCACGAAAAAGATCACATAAAAAACAAGCTTTATTCCTCGGATACACCCGTACCACCGTGACGGTCCTACCCCGCCATGAGCTCTGTCCGTAGGCCTTAATGCTCATATGAGCTCTTCTTCCTACCTTTAGGGTATCATAAACCTCTCAGCGGAACAAGAACAAAACAAGAAAAATTTCCCGCCATAGCTGCAAGTTGGCCATCATAGGCAAAGAAAATTCCTGCCGACTTTCATCGGCAGGAATTTCGTTTTAAAAGGGGGCAGAAAGATTCGAACTCTCGACACGCGGTTTTGGAGACCGCTGCTCTACCAGCTGAGCTATACCCCCCTGTGTGGTGGGCCTTCCGGGGACTCGAACCCGGGACCGGACGGTTATGAGCCGTCTGCTCTAACCAACTGAGCTAAAGGCCCAAGTGATCCGGCTCTCTCGGCGGACATCATGTTAAAAAAAGGAAGTGTGTCGCCACCTTACAGTGGCGGCACACCCGGCTACGCCTTCTGTAGGGCTCGAACCTCCCCCTTCGGTTAACAGCCGAATGCTCTACCATTGAGCTAAGAAGGC
>VOFK01002879.1_pt1 | contig 12759 bp, 15 predicted proteins | sample 5384121 | NCBI WGS metagenome assembly VOFK01 (sample SAMN12384730, study PRJNA508395) | human gut metagenome | isolation source: healthy gut J | host: Homo sapiens | reverse complement strand
CTCAATGTGCTGCGTTCGCCAATCTTCTCGGTCTCCTCAATCAAAGTGGGGATGAACCGCAGGGCAATCGTCATCATCATGGCCAGCTCGTGCACCGGGAAATGCAGCTTGGCCAGCGGGCGCAGCAGGCTTTCAATCGCATCGGTCAGCACGATGGGGCTGGTGGTGTAGGTCAGAAGGCTTGTGCCCGCAATCAGCGCGCAGACGCGCACCGCCAGCAGGATGGCATACTTGACACCCTCGGCGTAAATGTTCAACACCCAGAAGTGCACCAGCGGCTCCCCCTGCCCGGTGACAAAAAAGAACAGGTTCAGCACCGCCGTAAAAATGACGATGGGCACAATGGGCTTGAGGCTTTTTAGAATCATTTTGCCGGGAATCTGCGCAATTTTGTACAGCGCCGCCAGCAGGGCGATGGACAACGCCAGCCCCAGTGGGTTCGGCGCAACAAACAGCACGATGATATAGGCAATCGTGGCAACCAGTTTCAGCCGCGGGTCACAGCGGTGCAGAATTGAGTGGCCGGGAAAATGCTGGCCTATCGTGATATCCTTAAGCATCTGCCCCACCTCCCTGCTTGGCGGCCAACGCCTTCTGAATCGCCTTGACCGCGTAGGGTATCGTGTAGACGTCGGCGGGAATATCCAGCCCCATCTGGCGCAGCTTTAAGAAAATCTGCGTGACCTGCGGCACCGAAAGCCCCAGCTGCAGCAGCTCCTCGGCGCGAGCAAAAAGACGTTTTCGACTGTGTCATACATGGCGATTCTGGCACGGTGCATCACAAGAACGCGGTTGGCGTACTTGGCAATATCCTCCATCGAGTGGCTGACCAGCAGCACCGTGATGCCGGTTTTTTCGTGGTAGTCCTTTATCTGGCTCAGAATCGTGTCGCGGCCCTCGGGGTCAAGGCCCGCGGCGGGCTCGTCCAGCACCAGCACACGGGGGTGCATGGCCATAACGCCTGCAATCGCAACACGGCGCTTCTGCCCGCCGGAAAGCTCAAAGGGGCTTTTCTCCAGCAGCTCATCCGTCAGGCCGACAAAAGCGGCCGCCTCCTTGACGCGGCGTTGCACCTCGGCCTCGTCCAGGCCCATATTGCGCGGGCCGTAGGCGATATCCTTGGCGCAGGTCTCCTCGAACAGCTGATATTCCGGATACTGCATGACCAGCCCGACCAGAAAGCGGAAGCTGCGCAGGTCCGCGCCCTGCTCCCACAGGTCCTTGCCATCCACCAGCACGCGGCCGGAGGTGGGGCGGTTCAGGCCGTTGAAATGGCTGATCAGCGTGGATTTTCCGCTGCCGGTGGAGCCGATGATGCCCACAAAAAGTCGTCGCCCTCCTCCACGCTGAACGAAATGTTGTCCAGCGCGGTGGTGGCGTCCGGCATACCCGGATTGTAAATGTAGCTCAGATTTTCGACACGAATAATCTCGGACATAGTTATTCCTTTCCCGCCGGATACCGCCCGCACAGGGTGCAGTTCCGGCATAGCTGGGATGTGTTACTGCAGCAGCTTGTACAGCTCCTCGGCGCAGCGCTCGGGCGTAATCACGTTCTCCGGCATGGGGATGCCGATCTTGACTAGCGCATCGCGCAGCTCTGCGGCCTGGGGCACGTCCAGATGGTAGCTGTGCAGCTTTTCCGTTTGGCTGAACACCTGCTCGGGGGTGCCCTCCATCACGATGCGGCCCCCGGCTCATAACCAGCACGCGGTCGGCCTGCGCGGCCTCCTCCATATAATGGGTGATGGACACGATGGTGATGCCCGCGGCCCGCAGCTGGTGGATGGTGTTCATCACCTGTGCGCGGCCGTGGGGGTCAAGCATGGCGGTGGACTCGTCCAGCACAAGGCAGTCGGGCCGCATGGCAATGACGCCCGCAATCGCAACGCGCTGCTTCTGCCCGCCGGACAGCTTGTATGGCGCTGCATCGCGCTTTTCATAGATGCCGGCCAGCTTCATGGCCTCGTCAATGCGGGTGCGGATTTCCTTTGGTGGTACGCCCAGATTCTCCGGCGCAAAGGCAACGTCCTCCTCCACGATGGTGGCAACAATCTGGTTGTCGGGGTTCTGGAACACCATACCCACCTTCTGGCGCACATCGTAGAGGTGGTCCTCGTTGCGGGTGTCCATCCCCTCCACCAGCACAGTGCCGGCCTCCGGCAGCAGAATGGCGTTGAAATGCTTGGCCAGCGTGGACTTGCCGCAGCCGTTGGCCCCCCAGCACGGCTACAAACTCGCCGCGCTTGATGTTCAGGCTGACGCCGTCCACGGCGTACTTCGGCTGCTCGGGGTCATAGCGGAAGCGTACATCTTGCACGCGCAGGATAGGTTCTTGCAAAGACATAGTTTATTTCTCCCAAATCGCGGTTGCGCCGCAGGGCACAACGCCGCCGGTGGCGGAGACCGGCAGACCAATCTCATCACAGTGGGTGCGCCCGCCCTTTACGGGGCAAAGCGTTGTCTTGACGATGTATTCCATGACCGCGGGGCTCAGGCCCTCGGTGTAGGAGTTGATGGCAAAGAACAGCGGGTCATCGCTGAGCACCTGCTCGGTCAGGGTAATCAGGTCGTAGACGTTGTCCTCCAGCTTCCAGATTTCACCGCCCGGGCCGCGGCCGTAGCTGGGCGGGTCCATAATGACGGCGTCATATTTGCTGCCGCGGCGGATTTCACGCTGCACAAACTTGGCGCAGTCGTCCACAATCCAGCGGCAGGGGCGGTCGGCCAGGTCACTGGCCGCGGCGTTCTCCCGCGCCCAGGCCACCATGCCCTTGCTGGCGTCCACATGGGTGACGGACGCCCCGGCGGCAAGGCAGGCCAGCGTGGCGCCGCCCGTGTAGCCAAAGAGGTTCAGCACCCGGATGGGATGGCCCGCGGCCTTGATTTTCTCCTGATACCAGGCCCAGTTCACAGCCTGCTCCGGGAAAACACCGGTGTGCTTGAAGCCGGTCGGGCTGACAATCAAGGTCAGGTCATTCCAGTGAATCTGCCATTTCTGGGGCAGCTTTTTGTGGTAATTCCACTGGCCGCCGCCCTTGGCAGAACGGTAGTAGACGGCGTCGGCCTTGGCCCACAGCGGGCTGGTCTCGGCGTTTTTCCAGATAACCTGCGGGTCGGGGCGAATCAGCAGGGTGCTGCCCCAACGCTCCAACCGGTTGTGGTTGGTAGCATCCAGCAGCTCATAATCCCGCCATGAATCAGCAGGGCGCATAGACAACTCTCCTTTGTGTGTTAAAACATACTCGTTTGCCCGGCGGCTTCCTCGTCAAAGCGGCGGGGAACAGGCATATGCAGGTGCTCATAGGCAAGGCGGGTCACGCAGCGGCCGCGGGGCGTGCGGGTCAGCATGCCCATCTGCATCAGGTACGGCTCACAGATATCCTCCAGCGTGACGCTCTCCTCGCCCAGGGCGGCGGCCAGCGTTTCAAGGCCGACCGGCCCGCCGTTGTACATCTCAATGATGGCGCGCAGCACACTGCGGTCCATCTCGTCCAGGCCCAGCTCGTCAATGTCCATCCATTTGCGGGCGGCAATGGCGGTCTCGCCGTCAATCGTGCCGTCCCCCTGCACGGTGGCGAAGTCGCGCACACGCTTGAGAAGCCGGTTGGCGATACGCGGCGTGCCGCGGGCGCAGCGCGCCAGCTCCAGCGCGCCGTCCTCGGTGATGGGCACGCCCAGAATCCCTGCGCTGCGCGCAATAATGCGGCCAAGCTCCTGCGGGCTGTACAGCTCGAGCTTGAGCAGGATGCCGAAGCGGTCGCGCAGCGGGCCGGTAAGCTGACCGGCGCGGGTGGTAGCGCCCACCAGCGTGAAGCGCGGCAGATTGATGCGGATACTCTGGGCACTGGGGCCCTTGCCAATCATAATGTCAAGCGCGAAATCCTCCAGCGCGGGGTAGAGCACCTCCTCCACCTGCCGGGACAGGCGGTGAATCTCGTCGATGAAAAGCACATCGCCCTCCTGCAGGTTGGTCAGCAGGGCGGCCAGATCGCCGGGCTTCTCGATGGCGGGGCCGGAGGTAATGCGGATTTGCACGCCCATCTCCTGCGCCACAATACCGGCCAGCGTGGTCTTGCCCAGACCCGGCGGGCCGTAGAGAAGGATGTGATCCATCGGCTCGCCGCGCTGCTGCGCCGCCCGCAGATAGACCCGCAGATTGCCCTTGGCCTTCTCCTGACCGACATAGTCCTCAAGCGTTTTCGGGCGGAGGGTGACCTCCTCGGCGTCAACGGGCAGGGCGTCGGGGCTTACGAGCCGACTGGGGTCAACGGTGAATTCCTGATTCAATTTCTACCCCCTTCCCTATCAGATGCGCGACAGACTGCGCAGTGAAATGGTGATAATCTCCTGCACGGAGAGCGTTTCGTCCACGCGGGCCACAGCGGCGGCAGCGTCCGAGGCCGCGTAGCCAAGACTGACCAGTGCGGCCACGGCCTGTGCGGGGGCGGAGGTGGGGGCCGGCGCGGCAATATTGCCCGAGAAGCCGGTGCTCGCGGCCAGCCCCTTGCCGACCTTGTCCTTGAGCTCCAGCGTGATGCGCTGGGCCAGCTTTGGGCCGACACCCGCCGCCTTGGTAAAGGCCTTGTGGTCGCCGCTGGACGCGGCCAGGGCAATCTTTTCCGGCGTCATAATGGAGAGAATCGCCAGCCCGGCCTTCGGGCCGACACCGGTGACGCCGGTCAGCATCTTGAAGCAGTCGCGCTGCTCCTCGGTGGCAAAGCCGTAGAGGGAAACGTCATTCTCGGTCACGTTCATAATCGTGTAGACCGTCCCCTCCTTGCCCACGGGGGGCAGGGCCTCGCCGGTGGTGGCGGGTATCTGCACAAAATAGCCGACCCCGCCGCAGCTGATGACGGCAGAATCCAGCGTTTTCTTGATGATTTTTCCGGTCAGGCAGTAAATCATGGCAGTGTCCTTCTTTTTTTATCGTACAGGTGTGCCCATCAGGCGGCTGCGGCTGCAATGGCAGTGGGCAATGGCCATGCCCAGGGCATCGGCGGTGTCATCCGGCTTGGGGATGGTTTCCAGATGCAACATCATGCGGGTCATCTCCTGAATCTGCTTCTTCACGGCCTTGCCGTAGCCGGTGATGGCCTGCTTGACCTGCATGGGGGTGTATTCGTAAATCGGCACGCCGCACTGCGCCGCGGCCAGCAGAATGACGCCGCGGGCTTCGGCCACGCCGATGACGGTGGTCTGGTTGTGCTGATAGTACAGTTTTTCGATGGAGAGGGCCTCGGGCTGGTAGCGCTTGCAGATATCCTGCACACCCTCGTAGATTTCCACAAGGCGCTGCTCAAAGGGGTGTCCTTCTCGGTGATGACCGCCCCATAGCCGATGGGTGCAAAGCGGTTGCCGATATACTCAACCACACCCCAGCCTACAATGGCATAGCCTGGGTCAATACCCAAAATGCGCATAATCCTATACCTCCCCACTATAACTAAAATAGTATAGCACAAAATCGCCCTGACGTCCACAGGTTGGCAATAAAAAAGCTCCCCCGAAGGAGAGCTTTACAGCGGAATATGGGAGTGGGCGGGTGGTTACCCGGTGACATCATTCATCGCGCAACCACCCGCGGGGCGTCGGGGACGCCGCCCCCTACAACGAACCAACCATACATCTGCGGCGGGGTCATGTCACCCCGCCCTACGTATGCCTATAAAACATAACACGGTAGGGGCCGGGCGTGCCCGGCCCGCAAGGTCGCCGCAGGCAAGCGCTGCCGGGCAACCACCCTTCACCGCCTGCGGGCGGAGCTCCCCTGGGAGGGGAGCCATTGGGGGTGTTAATACCCAATCTGCCGCTTGGCGGCCTGCAGCGCCTTTGCGCAGGGGCTTGTAGAGCAGCAGCATAATGGCAAAATTGCCCACGCCGTGCATGGCGTCATAGCTCAGCCCGCTGAGCCACCAGCTCAATGCAAAGGCGGGCGTCTTGGCAAACAGGTAGACTGCGGCGCACAGCCCGCCGAAGCAGAGACCGTACAATCCACTGAATACCGCCCAGAACAGCGCGTGGCGCGCTGTGCGGCAGAGCCACGCCAGCAGTGCCAGCAGATACCAGATGTACAGGTACATCGCCCACCACAGCCCAAAGCCGTACAAAACGCCCTGCAGCAGGATAAACACCGTGATGGCGGCGGGCGTCTCCCGCGGGAGCTCCAGCGCAAACAGGATGATGAGCAGCGTCACGGCCGATGTTGGGCAGACCGCTCATGGCCTGCTTGCTCGCAACCAGCAGCGCACCCATCAGCCCACTGAGAACCAGACTGACAACCCGGCGGTGATTACTTCGTGTAGGTGAAGGCATAGCTGTCGCCATCGTGCAGCTCGATGTCTGCCACGCCCACGGCGGTCATCTCACCGGCGGCGTCGGTCAGGCACCACCAGGAGCCGTCTGCGTCATAGTTGGCCTCCTCGCCGTTGACAACGGTGACAAAGCCTGCGGCGGCTTCCTCGGCGCTGATAACACCGGCCTCGGCCAGTGCATCGCTCAGCTTCTCGCCGTCGGTGGCGTCCAGCGTCAGCTCGGTGCTCTCGCCGTTGGCACCGGTCACGGTGAAGGTAAACTGGATGGCGGCGGCAGAGTCAGCGGCCTCGGCGGTGGAGGTGCTCTCCTCGGAAACGGCCTCGGGAGACAACCTCGGAGGCAGCCTCAGAGGCAGCCTCCGAGGAAGCAACGGAGGAAGCGGAAGCACCGCAGCCGGCCAGCAGGGCGGCAGACAGTGCCAGAGTCAGAATCAGTGCAGAAATTTTTTTCATGGATAATTTCCCTCTCTAGAATTATAAATACCGCGCTGCCGGAGGGCGGCGCGGTATTCCAGTATACAAGGATGCGGCAGAAAATGCAAGTGCTTGGGGCTTACTGGCTCAGCTGCTCCTTATGGTATTGCAGGATGTACAGCTGGTAGTACCGCCCATGCTTTGCCAACAGCTCCTGATGGTTGCCCTGCTCCAGAATTTTGCCGTGGGACAGCACAATGATGTTGTCGGCGTGCTGGATGGTGGAAAGCCGGTGCGCAACAATCAGCATCGTACCGACCGAGCGCATCTTTTCCAGCGAGTCTTGAATCAGCAGCTCGGTCTCGGTGTCGATGTTGGCGGTGGCCTCGTCCAGAATCATAACGCTGGGCTTATGGATGATGGTTCGCGCAAAAGCTCAAAAGCTGCCGCTGACCGGCCGAGAAGTTATTGCCGCGCTCACGGACCTCCTCGTCCAGACCGTGGTCGAGCTTGTTGATGAAGGAATCCGCGTTCACATAGTGGCAGACCTGCAGGATTTCCTCGTCGGAGATGCCCTCCTCGCGCAGGACAATATTGCTGCGGATGGTGCCGGAGAAAAGGAACACATCCTGCAGCATCTGGCCGAAATGGCGGCGCAGCGAGGAAATCTTGATTTTGCGGATGTCGATGCCGTCAATCAGGATTTCGCCCTTCTGGAAATCATAATTGCGGCAGAGCAGCGAGAGAATCGTGCTCTTGCCGGAGCCGGTCGAGCCGACAAAGGCGACAGTCTGCCGCGGATTCACGTGGAAGGATACCCCCTGCAGCACCCACTCGCCGGGAATATAGCTGAACCAGACGTCCCGGAACTCGATCTCGCCGCGGATATTGTCCAGCTCCACGGCATCGGGCGCGTCCACCATTTTCGGCTCAATGTCCATGATGGAGAACACCTTTTCAGACGAGGCCAGCGCCGATTGCAGCCAGTTGAACTGCTCGGCCAGATTCTGGATGGGGGTGAAGAACTTGGAGATGTACATATAAAAGGTGACGATGGTGCCGCCTGTGATGGTCTGCCCCAGAAAGCTCACGCCGTTCAGATGGCCCATGCCGCCCAAGTAAAACAGGCAAAGAATCGAGCAGATGTACAGCATATAGACCAGCGGCCGGAACACGCCGAACACGAAGATTTCCTCAAGGCTTGCGCGGGCCAGACGCTGGCTTCTGGTGCGGAATTCCGCCATTTTCTCGTCCTCGCGGCCGAAAATCTGCGTGACCTTGATGCCGGAAAGATTTTCCGACAGGTAGGTGTTGATATCCGTCGTCGCGTCCTTGACCTTGCGGTAGGCGCGACGGGAGAACTTCCGGAAGATCACTGTGAAGATCACAATGAACGGCACAAAGCACAGCACCATCAGCGTCAGCTCATAGTTCAGGCAGAGCATGGCCACCAGAATACCCAAAATGACAAAGGCATTCTTGGCCAGGTTGACCAGCAGGTTGGTGGACATCATCGAGATAGCGTTGGTGTCGTTGGTCACGCGGGTGACGAGCTTGCCCACCGGGATGTCATTCAGCTGCTCGTGGGCCAGCGACTCAATGTGGGTGAACAAATCCTCGCGCAGGTCCGAGATAATGCGCTGGCCGACCCGCTGCAGAATGACGGCCTGCAGATAGGTGCTGACCATCGAAAAGACAAGCACCCCCGCATAGACGGCTACGCCCGCAAACAGCTGCGGCAGCGCAAACTCCCCGGCCACAAGCTCCTCCAACGAGCCGACAATCAACGGCGAGATAATGTCATAGGCGATGGAGAATATCATCAAAAACAGAACCAGAACAAATCTGGACAGATAAGGCCTGGCATATCCGGCCAGACGGCGCAGAATCTCGCCGTCCCCCATCGTGCGCTCAAAGCCCATGGTTTCCTTTTTGTCCTTGACAAGGGCGTAGGCCAGCACCAGCAGCGCGGTGACTGTGCCAATGACGGCCCCGACCAGCAGAAGCGGATTCACGTCAGCCATTGCCGTCCTCTCCTTCCTCGTCCTCCAGCCGCTGCAAATCCACCATACGGCGGTATTCCGCGCAGCTGCGATACAATTCATCGTGCGGGCCGACGGCCTCTACCCTGCCGTCCTCGAAAAGATGATCTTGTCCAGCTGCTCCACCGTGGAAATACGGTGGGCAATCAGCAGGGTGGTCTTGCCCGCACGGCTTGCCTTCAGGTTGTCCAGAATGATGCGCTCGGTGCGGGTGTCAACGGCGGAGACGGAATCATCCAGAATCAGGATGGGGGCGTTTTTCAGCAGGGCGCGCGCAATCGAGATGCGCTGCTTCTGCCCGCCGGAGACGGTCACACCGCGCTCACCGAGGACGGTCTCGTAGCCGTCCTTGAAATCCACGATGTTGTCCCGCACATCCGCAAGGGCGGCGGCGCGGTCAATGTCCTCCTGCGTGGCATCATCCACGCCGAAGCTGATGTTGTGGGCGATGGTGTCCGAGAACAGGAAGTTGTCCTGCGGCACATAGGCGCAGGCGTTGCGCACCGAGTGGATGGACACGGTGTTCACGTCCTGCCCATCCACAAACAGCGTGCCGTCCGGCACGTTGTAGGTGCGCAGCAGCAAATCCACCAGCGCGGTCTTGCCCGCGCCGGTCTTGCCCACAAGGCCCACGCTCTCGCCGGGAGCGATGGTGAAGGAGATGTCCTTCAGCACATCGTACTCGCCGTCCGGATAGCGGAAGCTCAGATGGCGGAACTCAATGCCGCCGCGGGGGTTCTGCAAATCGGCCACGCCGTCGCGGTCTGCCACGTCAATGGGGGCGTCCAGCAGCTCGGTGATGCGGTTCAGCGAGGCCTTGCCGCGGGAGGTCTTTTCGATCAGCATCGAGATGGCCATGATGGGCCAGACGATGGCCTCAAAGTAGCCGATGTACTCCACCAGCTGGCCCGCGTTGAACTGCCCGCGGTAGACCAGCCAACCGCCATAGCCCAGAATGACGCAGATGACGGACTCAACAAACAGGGTGACGAGAACCTCCAGCAGGGTGGCAATTTTTGTATAGATTACGTTGATTTCTTCGTTTTCCTTGTTCAATTTGCGGAAGGCGGTCAGCTCCTTGAGCTCCTTCACAAACGCCTTGATGACCGCAATGCCGGAGAAATTCTCCTGCGCAAAGTCCGAAAGGTCAGAGAACGCCTGCTGGCGCTCCTCCCACCGCTTGGTCATGGCCTGGCTCATCACGGTGCCGATGGCAAACATAATGGCCGCCGGAATCAGGGCCAGCAGGGTGAGCTTGTAGTCCATCTGCCACATCTTGGCCAGCGCCATAATGCCCAGTACGGCGGCATCAAAGAACATAAGGATGCCGTCACCGAAGCACTCCTGAATCGTGTCCAGATCGTTGGTGTACAGGCTCATCAGGTTGCCGACCTTGTTGACCTGATAGTATTGCTGGGAAAGCTGGCGGCTGTGGTCAAACATCCGTTCCCGCAAATCGGCCGTGACCTTGATGGCCGAGCCGAAAAAAGCAGATGCGCCACAGAAAGCGCCCGATGACCATAAGCACCACAATGTAAATCATCGGCAGGCAGATGTGCTGCATGAGCACTTCCTTGGTGAAGGGCAGCGTCTGGCCGTCTACGGCCACCTGCCCCAAATTCACGCCGTTGATGACAAGGCGGTACAGCTCCGGGATAAGGAGCTGGATGTAGTCTACCGTCAGCAGCGAAAGGATGCCCAGCAGCAGGACCGGTGCGTGCCTGAGGTAGTAGCGGTTGATGTATCTGCCGAAAATCACGGCGGTTCTCCCTCCTTTTCTTTACGTCCTGAATCAGTATACCGTACTATAGAAAGCACGTCAATACGATGCCCTTTTACGGGTATGCGACAAAAAAAGACCACATTCTGAACGAATGTGGTCTTTGGTGCGCGGTACAGGACTCGAACCTGTGACCTCCTGCACGTCAAGCAGATGCTCTACCAGCTGAGCTAACCGCGCATCTTGCACCGCCTCATTGGCGACGCGTATTAGTATAGCAGATTGAAAAACAAATTGCAAGCCCTTTTTACAAAAAAAAATTGCATTTTTTGCAAAAGAAAAACCCACATTCCTGCGAATGTGGTTTTGGTGCGCGGTACAGGACTCGAACCTGTGACCTCCTGCACGTCAAGCAGATGCTCTACCAGCTGAGCTAACCGCGCATATAGTTGCGCCGCCTCTTAGCGATGCATATTAGTATAGCAGATTGAAAAGCGGATTGCAAGCCCTTTTTGCAAAAAACTTGAAAAAATCAATCCAGAATTTTTCCGTCGGTGGAAATGGTCACCACCTGCCACGGAATAAACTTGCCGGACGCCTGTAGGGCGCGCTTGGCGGCGTTTTCCAGCCCGCCGCAGCAGGGTACCTCCATCCGCACAACGGTAACCTCCCGGATGTCATTGTTGCGGATGATGGCGGTCAGCTTCTCGCTGTAGCCTACATCGTCCAGCTTGGGACAGCCCACCAGCGTGATGTGCCCGCGGATAAAGCGCTCATGGAACGCCGCGTAGGCGTAGGCCGTGCAGTCGGCGGCAATCAGCAGCCGCGCACCGTCAAAGTAGGGCGCGTTGATGGGCACCAGCTTGATCTGTACCGGCCACTGGCGCAGCTGGCTGGGGGCCATCGTAGGGGCGGTGCTCTCCCCTGCCGGTGCGTCCGGGTGCAGGGCCTTGGCCATGCTGCCCGGGCAGACGTGCATTGTTTTGGGGGCACTGCCGGGGCAGGCGTGGGCAGCCTTCTGCTGCTTGGCGGCCAGCACGGCGGCTTCATCATAGGGCGCGGCCTCGCGCTGCTCAAACGTGATGGCCCCGGTCGGGCAGTGGGGCAGGCAGTCGCCCATGCCGTCGCAGTAATCGTCCCGCATCAGGGTGGCCTTGCCGTCAATCATGGCAATGGCGCCCTCATGGCAGGCGGCGGCGCAGGCCCCGCAGCCGTTGCATTTTTCCTGGTCAATATGAATGATTTGTCGTTTCATAGTCAGCCTCCTTGACTTTTCTGCCGTTATTTTACTACAATGGCAGAAAGAACTCTGTTGTAGAAACAACGTGCGAGGTGCATAAATATGGAAATCTGTCAGCTGCCCGATGTGCCGCTGTTCCGCGGCCTGACCGAAGCTGAAGCCGAGACGGCCATTACCGCCCTGCGGATGCGCCGCAAAAGCCTTTGCAAAGGGAGAGATCCTGCTGGAGGCCGGGCAGTGTGCGCCCGCGCTGGGCGTGGTGCTGGCAGGCTGCGTGCATATGGAGCATCTGGATGTCTGGGGCAGCAAGACCCTGCTGGGGCAGGCCGGCCCCGGCGATTTGTTTGCCGAGACCTACGCCTGCCTGCCGGAGGAGCCGCTGCTGGTCAGCGCCGTGGCGGCCGAAGGCGGCGAGGCGCTGTTTCTGAAACCGAACAGCTCTTGCAGTGCGGTTGTGAGCCGTGGCGCTGGAAGATGACGCAGAATCTGCTGCGCATTGCGGCCCGCAAGAATCTGAATCTGGCTCAGCGCAGCCTCTACACGGCCCCCAAAACGATACGCGGGCGGGTCACGGCGTATTTTTCGGTGCTGGCGCGGCGCAGCGGCTCTGCGCGGTTCACCCTGCCCTTTGACCGCCAGCAGCTGGCGGATCATCTGGGTGTGGACCGCAGCGCACTGAGCAACGCCCTGAGCCAGATGCAGAAGGAGGGTCTGCTGGTCATCGACAAGCGCGAGGTTGAGCTGAAGCAGATTGAAGAACTATAAAAAAAGAGGAAGCCAACGGCAGGGTTGACTTCCTCTTTTGATTTTGTGGGGTTACCGGTGAAGGGTGAGGCATTTTTATGTGTGGGCAGGAATGGCTCCCCCCCGCGGGGGAAGCTGCCAGCGGCCCCGACCGCTGACGGATGAGGGCCAATCCCACGGCATAGCCCGCCCATGGGAAAGGCCACAGTCCATTACTGCACCGTTGTCTCCACCTGCGGGGCACCGCCTGCCAGCTCCTCTGCGGTCAGCGGCAGGGGGCAGTGGG
>VOFK01004241.1_pt1 | contig 12778 bp, 16 predicted proteins | sample 5384121 | NCBI WGS metagenome assembly VOFK01 (sample SAMN12384730, study PRJNA508395) | human gut metagenome | isolation source: healthy gut J | host: Homo sapiens | reverse complement strand
TAAAAGCCAGCCTATACTGCCTTATAGCCACAGCCTTTGCATGTCTTGAATTTCTAATTGCCAGATGTCCCTTCACCAAGTTGTACCAATGGTGCCAAAGAGCAAGTGGGGCAAAGAACTCCTGCCTCTACCGAGAGGTCTTGGTAGAGAGAGAACTTCCGGCATGTAACGATGCGCTGGTGAAATCTCCTGTAGTTAGCTAACACATCTTAGTTTATCCAATGAGGCCGTGCCTCGATCCGCTAAGAGGGTGTAGGATGCGGAAGAGTGAGGGCCCTTGCTCGCTCCATCTGGTCCGATGATGGCAATCTTTCGCCTTCTTCCATTGCCAAAAGCTTCAGGTTCTCGCAGAGCGACTTTCCTCGTTAGGTCTTCTTTGGGAGTTATTTCAACAGAAATGATTGCTATAATATTGCCGTGGGCTTCAATCTCAATTTCGTTCTTTCGCTACTGTACCTATTGCCCCATATATTCCTCCTTTCCTTGATCGCTATCGTTCTTTCACCGTACCTTCTACGGTATGGACGAGTTGGCTCTCTCATCTCAGTTCAGCGGTCTTAAGTAGGAGTGAACCTGCCTTGCTTGAAACCAGGTCACGGTGCCTGGTATTCCTTTACGGTCTGCCTTGCCTTGGTCGGTATGACTTTAACCTGGCGTGCCTGATAGAGAGGTGATGATGAGCAGTAATCGTCTTCGAAGCCGCGCTATCTGTGCGCAATGCCAAAAGCCTTCGTCCTGTCGTTGCTGTTGCTGCTGTCATTCGGTTCAGAGGTAGCGGCGAGCTGACGCCGGCGATTTAAAGCCGATGTCATCCACCTGCTTCGCTGGCTGCCCTCTTCACTAAGTTCTTCGAAACGCTTGCGCTCACGTTGCAGATTGATTGCCGAGTAAGCGCCTTCCTGTCGTTAAGAGTCGCTGCCCCTGCGGCAGAGATGAGGAGTTGCTTCTTTGAGATAGAGCTGTGGTGGGTACTCGATGCGGCCCAGTTCCTGCCCCATGCTCACGTTTTGTCCCTCATCCATTACGGAAGGAAACGAGTTCGCCAGTGCCTTTAGCCGACATCGATGACTGTTTCAGGGAGCCACGCGATGCGTCATACGCGCATCATCGCCAGTGCAAGCGACAAAGCATCAAGCCGCTGCTGTCATTATTGAATAATGTTTTTTCATTGTTTTAAAGTCTTAATTGTTAATTAATTTGCTGATAGATAGCTGGCACAATTGCAATTGTAGCGATTAAGCTGCTGCTTCGCTGTTCATGCTGATTGAAAGTTCATTCTCCAATGTCTCAAAGCTGAGCTTTACTTTCTTCTCGCTGGTCTGTTTGATGTTCCCTCCTGAAGGGTTACGATTTGTGCATCCCTGGTGAGTTGCCTTTTGATAGACTGACACATATCGGCAATCCCTCGTTTCTGGTAGACGATTGTTGAAAGTCTCCTTCAGGTATTATCGTTCATCTGTCGCTGCACCTCTATCTTAAGATGCCGTTCTTGCGGGTGTAGAGAGCAATTGCATGTTCCATGATGTTGATGCCGGCTAAATATGTCAGACACCTGCGTGAAATCCCATGCCCATGAACCCATTTTGAATACGAGCTGCTTGTGCGAGTTGCTCTTCGCGAAGCATAGAAGGACAGCCTGTGGACGGTTCTAATCCACAACCTGGCGTGTGGGAGCCATGGCAGGTTTTTCCACCTTTGTGTTTTCTTATTAATGGCTTCATGCCGATGAACACGCTGAGAGCATCTTCTGGTGGTAAGCCTTGCGAGAGGCTGAGAGGGCATCGGTTTGTGCTGCTCTGCCTTCATCAGTTCCACGCCGATAGCAATCCAGTCGCTCTGGTTGGCGAGTGCAGCTTAGCCTCAATCATGCTCTTTTATGCAAAAAGTTGCTGCTATTTATGAGGTCTCTCTTCTTGTAGAATGCTGTTTTGATGAAGCTGCTCATCGAGGGTCAGCGGCCACCGGAAGCGAAGAGTTGCTCCACCGCTCGTTGATGTCGTACTGAAACATCGATCGTCGCTTTGCACCTCTGCTTGCGCCTTAGCCAATTCCCTTTAAGCAATCTGTCCACTGTCAGATGGTTTGCTTCTTACGCTCACCATGCCGCTGCTTGCCATATAGTTCTTCATGTCGAATCCCATCTGCTCCATCTGCTGCTGGCATGGATGATGTCGGTGAAGTGTATGTGCAATTAAGTTTGTACTGCTCACTTGTGGCAGCTTACTTCCTTTGGTGGTAATGTCTACATTATAAGTCTCAAGCGTCTCCACTCATGCCATATTGCTGATGGCAGATAGCAAAATAAGTAAAGCATTTCTTTCCTCGTATTCGCCTAAGGTCAATGATCATGAAGCTAAAGAAGAGGCAAAGCGAGACTAACATTATAAGAATTGTTTTTCTTTTCATTAAGTCATTTTCTCATTGTTTTTGTTTCTGATGCAAAGTTACGGGATTTCCAGCAAACTTTAGCTACCATTTTAATGAATGTTCTTTTGTAGGAAATAAGGAGAAAATGACATTTTATGGATTAAACATCATCTTTGCAGTCGGATTTGAAAGGAGTTGTTAGTTACTATTTATATCTAGAAGCGATGAAACAACTTCAAAAAAGACTTTGACAAGATTTATAAGATACGCTGAAAGATACGAGGCAAATAAGAGTTATCAGGATGTATGGGTAATAGCAAGAAGCTTTGTTTCGCCATTTGCGATGGCTCCCCGCCAGCCTTCTGCAGAGGGATTATCGTATGGGAATGGCTGTGCGTATTGAGGGGCATCATCAACCCGCAAGAGCATACGCCAATCGTTCGCTATCACGCCGCCAGGCACCATCAGGAGCCCCTGGGTGAGCGATGATTTCCTGTTGAGTGGAAATCAGCTCGCCAGCCAGATTCTCTTTGATGGCGCATGGCGCCGAACACTGCCTGAGCTTTTCATCAATGGACAGGTGAAGGATGGAGAAGAATTGTGGGTCTCTTGAGGAGCGAACGTCTCAGACCGAATGCTTGTCTCATACGACTTGATGGGAGAGGATGGCACCAGCAAGTGAGGTCATGGCTACAGTTGTGCCTGATAACTACGGTTGTTGCTTTACTCAATATTATGACTAAATCCTTTCATGTGATCGTACATCCAAAAGTTGCCCCTTCCCATTCCAATGAGATCTTCAATCGTTTCGCGCCTTGTCAATCTCCACAGCAAGGAGCATCAGCTGCTTCTTGCCGAAAAAAGCTTTGCATCACCAGTCGCTACTTAGGCACGGTGGTGCCTCAACCAGCGTGGGCGCGTAAGGAATGGATAGATCGTGCCGTCATCTCCACCGCCATGTATTGCTGATGTTGTGATATCCGAGATTGCTGATGACCCTGAATTTCCCCAATGTCAGCTTCAAGTATTTCAAGCGCCTCACGGGCTCAACTCCCGCAATGTCGCATGGGATAGACCATGACATAAATTTAGTGAACAAGGCTTCAATATGCTAAAATGGATGGTTGTAAGTTCTTTCGAAACCTACCTCAATTAGATATCATAAGATAATTGGTTGTCAATTCTTCCAGTTATCCTATCAGCAGTTAGAGAAAAACGCTACACATATGAACAAAAACGATACATACCTCAAATCCGCAACTAAGCTCTTCAGCGTCCTTCTTGCGTCTAAACGTCCTCTCATCACTGAATTAGCAGATAAATTGAGGCTGAAATACCCACTTCTGCCCACAATATCCCCTTGCCCCACTATGCGACTTGAGGCAATACGCAGTATCATACCCATAAGTTGTAGGCGTTATCCAAAATCAGTCTGAAAAATATCTGCGTAAGCATTATTACAGGTATAGATATTCAGCACATACCGCCTTGATGTTCTGATCCACTTGGCTGGTACAGAGACAAACCTGAAGACAAACGCTTTTATGCGACTTGTTGCATTGAGTCCGAACCTCTTTACGTCAAGTCTGTGGATAATGGCCTTGTAGAAATTACGGATAAGTGCCGTAAGAAGAAGGAACACAGTGTTCTCTGCCATGAAGGATTTGGGCAATCTGTCCCACCCGAAACCATTGTTCATATCATCGAAGATACGTTCCTTTCCTCCACGAAGGTTATAGAACTCGACAATTTCTCTTGTGGAAGATTCATAGTCGTTAGTCAGGATACAACGGTATGTGTATTCTCCTTCCCAAAGATCCAGCACACCGTCCATCCGTTTCTGTCTTTGAATCACAAGTCGGTATGCTTTACCCTTCCACTTCTCAACAAGAATAGAGTTCAATTCGAACTCAATGCCATTGATTTCCTCAGTCTTCCAGCCTCTAAGAGCAAAGATGTCATTGTAGAGCGAACTGCAGCGGTTTGCGCGGATATAGAAGGATTTGCTGTGTTTCTCTATTTCCTCCACGATTTCCTCGGAACATGATCCACAATCAGCTCTGAAACGATTGATTGTAAGTCCGTTCTGCTCAAATCTCTCAAAGAATCTCTTCAGCGTGTCCTTCTGATGAAAACGAACGTTGGTGTTACCATCGCTATTCTCAATGCCAACAATCAAGTCGTCAATAACCGCCACGCCAGGGCGATAACCAAGGAACTTCTTGTATGTAGGCTTTGCATCATACTTCTCAGTCTCTATGAACTGATGGTCGAAATCAACATCATACATCTCGCCCTCTTTCAGTTGGCCGGATGCAAACATACAATTGAGCAGTAAGGTATTGAGTGTGTCAGCCGTGTTGAAATCGTAGTTCTTACCCGTATCTGATGTGTATGAGATGTTTCCTTGCGTCAGTTCCTTTATCGCTCTGAGGATAGTATCAGAACTACAAGTACGAAGTGTCGGATGGAGCGAGAGATGGTTCATCAAATGAGTAGTGACATCCTCAATGCATGAGCCACCACAGAAGTAGATACTCATGAGGGAACGGACGATTTCACTGTACTGATAACCGAACGAGCTACACCTTAGACCGAGTGTCGAGTCGATTACAGATGACAATGTGGAGTCAAATTGCTCCATGATTGAAAATATTCCTCCAAAAGGAGTGAGCTTCTCGGATTTTATTTGTATTTTTGCCATGCCTGATGAGGTTTTGTTTGATTATTTTTTTGCAACACTAAGTTAAGTGAATCCTCTGACATGGCAAAATCCTGAGCAACTTTTTGTTGCTCAGGATGTTATAAATAACATTAAACTAAAGAGCTGCGGAATTAAGGTATAAGAAGAAGATACTGATCAAATCCTGGAGGAAGTAGCAGCAAACGCCTGCTAATTATTCGTAAAACACGAACAACTATTTGCAACGGCTTTTTTTAATGTTCGAAAATCTCGAAACAAAAACAAATGTAATATATGGTCAACAAAAAGTATATGGGAAAAAACAAGAGCGGTTAGTCCGCTTTTGGTTAAGTGGGCCATCCTGCAACCAGCCTTGTCGGGGCCGAGAAGGGCAGCAGGGTGATGGAGCACTTAAACAATCATTTCTTTTCGACGCAGTCTTTGGCTAAGATTATGTATTATGCTTTCATTCGACGCTGACGGATGGCCCCCTCAAGTGATTGTTGTTTATCACTTATTCATCCGCCAGCAGGGATGGCATGCTTGGCGATGATGTCGTCCACATCTTTCATTAAGAAGATCGCCGACCTCTTCGGAGAGGTATACTCAGTATCCTCCCCGCGATAGGTGCCTATTGGCAAGCGAGTAAGTATTGCCTTTGTATTTATGCTGTTGGTCTTGAGGACCTTTGTGGCCAGCCTTTGCTTCAAGGCGCCAGAGCCGGATGAACGTCAGCAGTTCCCTGCACTCTGCGCACCACACTTCATATGGTACCTTGCAAGTTGTATTGTGAACCATACCATTGCCTCACTTCTGTCAAGCCAAGCGAGTGCTTCCTGATTAAGGTTGTCGAGTGTTGAGTACTGCTCAAGCTCAAGAGGAAGTTCCGCTTCACATATTTGACACAGTTCTCTTACCTTGCCCTTGCTTTCCGGGTCTGCGGGCGGCAGAAGATGGCCTTGAACGGGCGGCTTTTTAACATAACTGTCAAAGACCTGAGTCATGCGATAGTCACCAGCGTTTTCATCCCAAAGGAACACTGCATCCTGATCGTATCCGTGGAGTTTCTTAGGGATTCCGTGGAAGAAATCGAAGGCTTTCATGACCGATCACCGCAGTTTCACTGGTGAACAGCTTGTCCTGGAACCATATGAACTTGTAACGGATATGGCTTGCGGATTTATCTCCCGCTGTCTGCTTCTGGTCGGGTTCGGTGTGGTCGGCATGGTCAGTGCCATCACGGCGCAGTATTTTTGCCGCAAAGGCTGCCGTGGGCTTTGCCACCGGCTGCGTCACAGCTTGTTCCAAAAAATCAACGAACTCTCCTTCTCTCTTTTGGACCGTGTGGGCACTTCCACGCTGCTGACACGCATCACAAATGACGTAAATCAGGTGCAGAACGGTGTGAACCTTGTACTGCGCCTGTTTATGCGCTCGCCGTTCATTGTGTTCGGCGCATGCGTTATGGCGTTCACCATTGATCCCGGCAGCGCGCTGCTGTTCCTCATTGTGGTCGCTCTGCTCTCCGTTGTGGTATTCGGCATCATGCTGCTGACCATCAAGCGCTACAAGGCTATTCAAAACCAGCTGGATTCCGTTTTGAACACCACGCGTGAAAATCTGAACGGCGCACGTGTCATACGCGCGTTCTGCGGTGAAGACACCGAAACAGAAAAATTTATCGGCCAAAATTCGCTGCTCTCTAAGCTCCAGAAATCCACGGGCCGTATCTCCGCACTTTTTGAACCCGGTTACGTTTATCCTGATTAACGTCGGCATCATTCTGCTCATCCATTACGGCGCTGTTCAGGTCAACACCGGCATTTTGACGCAGGGTCAGGGTCGTGGCGCTGTATAACTACATGAGCCAGATTTTAGTTGAGCTCATCAAACTTGCAAACCTCATCATCACCGTAACAAAGTCCTTTGCAAGCGCCGCACGTATCCGCGACGTGCTCGAGCTCGACACAAACACCGTTTATTCCGACGACAAGAAAATCTACAATACCCACGCCGTCGAGTTCGACCGCGTTTTCATGCACTCGAAGGCGCGAAGGACGCGCTCGAAAACATCAGCTTCACCGCCGAGCCGGGCGAGATCATCGGCGTTATCGGCGGCACAGGCAGCGGCAAAAACGACGCTTGTGGGGCTTATCCCCCGCTACGATGCGTCCTCCGGCACCATCCGCGTGGATGGCCGCAACGTGAATTCCTATTCGCTTGAAGAACTGCGCGAAAAGGTGCACGTCGTATTGCAGCGCGCGGTCTTGTTTCGCGGCACGCTGCGCGAAAACCTGCTTTGGGGCAAAAAAAATGCCAACGACGAAGAGATGCAGGCAGCCGTAAAGGCTGCGCAGGCCGCAGACTTCGTACAGAGTAAGGGCGGGCTCGATATGAAGATTACCGCCGAAGGCCGCAACCTTTCGGGCGGACAGCGCCAGCGCCTTTCCATTGCCCGCGCACTTGGTAACCCCGAGATTCTCATTTTGGACGACTCCGCTTCCGCGCTCGACTATGTGACCGAAAAGGCACTGCGCGGCGCGCTTTCCGCACTGCCGAATAAGCCGACGGTGTTCATCGTCTCGCAGCGCACATCTTCGCTGCGGCACGCGGATAAGATTCGTCTTAGACAACGGCGCGTTGTCGGCTGCGGCACACACGATGCGCTTCTTGAGAACTGCTCCGTGTACCGCGAGATCTATGACTCTCAGTTTGGCGGAAAGGAGGCAGCTGCAAAAATGAGCAAGATAAATAAAAAAACAGCACCATTAAACGTGTTCTTTTGCAAATCCGTCCGTATCTGCCGACCATCATTTTGCTGCTTGCACTTGCCGTAGTCAGCGTGCTGTGCTCGCTGTACATCCCGGTTCTCGTCGGCGACGCCATCGACGCCATCATCGGCAAGGAACAGGTCAACTTTTGCCGTTATCCTGCCGAAGCTCTTCACCTGCGCGGTACTCATCGGCTGCGCGGCGCTCGCCCAGTGGCTGATGAATGTCTGCGGCAACAAGGTCACGTACAACACCATCCGCGATATGCGCGAGGCAGCCTTTAAAAAAATTCACCGTCTGCCGTTTTTCTTACCTCGACGCACACGAAACCGGCGACATCGTTTCCCGCATCATTGCCGATGTTGACCAGTTTGCAGACGGCCTTTTGATGGGCTTCTCACAGCTGTTTACCGGCGTTGTGACGATCATCGGCACCATCGGCTTCATGCTTTCCGTCAACGTTTGGACAACGCTTGTCGTGGTGCTTGTCACGCCGCTTTCCATTTTGGTGGCGCGCTTCATCGCAAAGAAAACGTTCGCCATGTTCCGCTTACAGTCCGAAACACGCGGCCGCCAGACGGCATTCATCAATGAGATGATCACGAACCAGAAGGTCGTGCGCGCATACGGACATGAAGACGAGAACATGGAGAAATTCGACACCATCAACGAAGAGCTGCGCCGCCACACATTAAAGGCGACATTCTTCTCCTCCATCACAAACCCCGCCACGCGCTTTGTAAACTCCGTTGTGTACGCGGCGGTCGCGCTCATCGGCGCTTTTCTGGCCGTGACCGGACAGGGCTTCACCATTGGTATGCTCTCCTGCTTTTTTGAGCTACGCAAATCAGTACACGAAGCCGTTTAACGAGATTTCCGGCGTTATCACCGAGCTTCAGAACGCGCTCGCCTGCGCAGACCGCCTGCTTGAATTCCTCGACAGCGAAGAAATGTCTGCCGACCCCGAACTGCTGCCGGAGCACAGCGAGACTGCAAAGGGACAGGTCACGTTCGATAACGTTTGCTTCTCCTATACAAAAAGACCGCCCGCTCATCCGCAATTTCAGCTTGGATGTACCGGCAGGCTGCCGCGTCGCCATTGTAGGCCCGACGGGCTGCGGCAAAACGACGATGATCAATCTTCTCATGCGCTTCTACGACCGGACAGCGGCAGCATCGGCGTGGACGGCACGAATACGCAGACGATCCCGCGCCGCGCACTGCGCCGTAACTTCGGCATGGTCCTGCAGAAACATGGCTGAAAACCGGCACTGTGCTCGATAACATCCGCATGGGCCGCCCGGACGCTTCCGAAGAAGACGTTATCGCCGCCGCAAAGGCCGCGCACGCACATAGTTTTATTGAGCAACTGCCAAACGGCTACTATACGCAGATTGGCGAAGACGGCGGCAGCCGCCGGGACAGAAACAGCTTTTGTGCATCTCGCGCATCATGCTGACGCTGCCTCCTATGCTGATTCTGGACGAAGCGACGTCTTCCATCGATACACGTACCGAGCTGCGCATTCAGCGCGCGTTTGCCAAGCTGATGCGCGGACGCACCTCGTTCGTCGTCGCACACCGTTTGTCGACCATCAAGGAATCTGATGTTATCCTTGTCATGCGCGACGGCAACATCGTAGAGCAGGGCGACCACGAATCTCTGCTTGCGAAAAACGGCTACGCCGAGCTGTACCGCAGCCAGTTTACGGATGAGGAACAGCCGGTGGGTTAACTGCACAAAAAATGCAGCCTTCTCTATTCGAGAGAGCTGCATTTTTTTTCTGCCATACCGCACAAAGCTGCGTTTTTGCACTTTGTGCGGTATTTTTGAATATCAATATAGTGGAAGTTTTAGTCAATGCGTTTGAGGAAATCAAACGGCAAAACGATTATGATAGAGATATAGGCGAACCTTGCCCGGACTGCGCATGCGCAAACTGCGTGCGGAACGCCTTCGGTGCACAAGCCGTAGCGCTCTGTAAATAAGCGGTAAAAACCGGCTTTAAAGCTGTTAAAGCCGCATGCACCGCAGATTTCAATGACGGCATATCCCCCTGCAAAAGCAGCTGCGCCGCCAAAGACAATCGCTTGCCGTTGATGTACTCCGTCGGCGTCATGCCAATGTAGCGGCGAAACGACCGCGTAAGGTGCTCCTGCGACATATTTGCAAGCGCTAAAAGACACGGAAGACCTGTGGTGTAATTTTCGCGCCGCTCCATTTTTTCAAGCAGCTCCGAAAACCACGCAGGCAAAATCGCTTCCGGCGCGGGTGCTGTAAGAAACAGCTGCACCAAATACGGAAACAGGCTTAAAATGTAGCGGCACGCCGTTTCGTTATCGGCAAAGCGGTTCGTGTTCAAAAAGCTTTTCCTGCATCCGTTAAGGTGTGGCGAAAGCACACAATGTAACGGCAGCTCCGGCGTATCAAATATGGCGCGGTCAAGCTGCAAATAATCGCACAAGCGCTCAAACACCGTGCGCGGAATACCGATATCAAGCAGCTCGAAATCCGCATTGTTGAAAAAAAATCATAGCGGTGCGTCCCTTGTGGCGCATCAAAACGAACGAGCCCTCGGGAAAGCAACTGCGAGCGTCCATTTACGGCGTGGATGGCCCCGCCGTGCGAGACGAGAAAACAGCTCGTAAAAAATCATGCGTGTGATTTATACGTCGCCGGCGCACACCGCACTGGTGCAGAACGCGCGCACCCTCACCGGTGTGCAGATTTTCTTCGGAAAAATGCAGAAGCTCAACGTCGCTCATTTCGGCGCCCCCTTTCTTCTGCTATTATAACGCGTCAAAAAAACGGAATCAAGAAATTTCAATTCTAACTTTGGGAGGATAACGGTATGTTCAAGACCGATGTTCAAAAAACTGCGCAATGCGTTGGAATTCACGCGCGTTTACAAAGAGAATGCAAACGACATTTACCTGCGTGAAGCCGCCTGCATGGATTTTCAAGCTCCGTCATATCTTAGTGCCAATGGATGAAAACGACGGCATCGCGGGCCGCTATGAGCACGACTTTGTGGGCTTTTCCCTCGCAGGTCGGCGGCATTTACACGTATTACTTTAACGAGCATGAATTTTTGAACGCATACATGGCTTGTAAGCAAAACGGTGAGATTACCGCTGCGGAGGACTACGCTTTGCAGGCTGTGCAGGCCCTATTGGCACGAGGAAAACACCGCGCGCAAGGTTGAATTGGAATTTTTCGAAGCTCTACGGCTATGTGCCGTCGAAAGCTTTTCCCCGGTGCGGGCGTGGGCAACTGCGACTGCCGCGTGGCAGGTACAAACCTCGATTTTGAAAAAGCTCATCCGTCTCGGCTTTGACGGGCTCGATCAGGGAGATCGACCGTGCGGCGGAAGTGAACGGCGCGTCTTCGTTCCCACAGCTTTAAAGCTGTGGATTGAAAAGCCTGCGCGGCGCATGCGAGCGTTACCGCGAACAGGCATTGGTGCTTGCCGAAAAGCAGAGACCGAAGAAGCCAAAACGCGCTTTACAAAGCTTGCCGAAGCACTTTTTAAACATTCAGCACAGCACCCGAAGACGTTCGCTTGAGGGCGTGCAGCTGATGTGGATCTACGCTGTCAGCAGCGACATTATGAATTACAGCCGCATGGACGATTACCTTGGGCCGCTCTATGCCGCGGGATATCGACGCGGGGCGCATCACGGAAGAAGAAGCCGTGCAGACCGTGCTGTATCTCTATAAGCACTTTAAAAGAGATTAACAAGATCCATGACTGCCGCGTAATCATCGGCGGCGTGGGCAGACACCGGAAGGAAGCCGACCGCCTCGCCATCGTCATCATGGAAGCTTCCGCCGCTTCCGCGAGACTGTGCCACAGCTCACCCTGCGCTATTCAGCGACATGGACGAGAACCGTTTTCCGCAAGGCGATGGAAGTGAATGCGGAGGGCACCACGTTCCCGATTATTTACTCCGATGAGACGAATGTACCGGCTGTGGAAAAGGTCTTTGGCGTTTCGCATGAGGAAGCCGAGCAATATGTGCCGTTCGGCTGCGGCAGAATACGTCATAGTCGGTTACAGCGTAGGCACACCGAACAACGGCATCAACGCGCTGAAAGCGCTGGAATTGCGCTGCACAACGGCCTTGATTTCTACCAGAACGTTTCCTGCGGCGAAAAAAGACCGGCGACCGGCGCAGTTTGATACGCTTTGAAAAACTGTATGACGCCGTGCTTGCACAGCTCAAGCCGACCATTGACCGCTTTGCTGTACACAAATACCTCAACTATAAAATTGCGGGCAAAAACGCACCGTATCTGCACCTTAGTCTGCTTTTGAACGACTGCATCACGCGCGGCAAGGCGACGTTTGAAGGCGGCGTGCGTTACCTGAATGCTTCCAGCGAAATGTTCGGCATCATCAGCTGTGCAGACAGCCTGACGGCCATTAAAACGCTTGTTTACGACGAGAAGAAGCTCACTTTGCCGGAGCTCATCGCTGTGCTGGATCACGATTTTGAGGGGCACGACGATATCCGCCGCATGTGCCTTTCCGCACCGAAATACGGCAACGACGACGACACGGCCGACGACATCGCGACGCGCCTTTTCACCGATATTGCCGACCTTACCATGGCGGCGGGCAAAGCTGCGGGGCTTGACCACTACAATATTGTCAGCGTCAACAATTCCATGAGCGCAGAATGGGGCAACTTCTGTGCGGCATCTGCCTGCGGCAGAAAGGCGGCAGCCCATGGCAAACGCCAACGGCGCTTCCATCGGCGCAGATAAGTGCGGCATTACGGCGCTGCTCAACTCCATGTCGAAGTTTGACAATACAAAGCACGTGGGTGTTATCAACAATGTGCGCTTTACAAAAAAAAGGACTCTTCAAGGACTCTATGGATAAAGTAGAAGCCGTCTTGAAGGCGTTTTACGACAACGACGCGTGCAGACAATTTCTGTGCGTCATCGGCAA
>VOFK01001078.1_pt1 | contig 12786 bp, 27 predicted proteins | sample 5384121 | NCBI WGS metagenome assembly VOFK01 (sample SAMN12384730, study PRJNA508395) | human gut metagenome | isolation source: healthy gut J | host: Homo sapiens | reverse complement strand
TCATTATGCTTCGTTCAGTTACGTATTGCTGCATTTTCGAGGCAGTAGTCGGGCCAAGGTGGCTCCGGCAGGTCCGCCGCCGACGATGACAAGATCCAAAAATTCATAGGGATACGGTTGCTTGTTCTCTTGGAATACGTCCCAGTTTTTGGCGAAGTACTCCACGCCAGGTAGACGGTGGTCCCAGAATGACGCCCTGGCACACCAGATTCAGCCAGTGGGGGATGCCGAAAAGCATCAGGCAGATGCACACCATGGTGCTGGCGGTCTTGACCTTGCCGGACCAGCCTGCGGCGATGACCCGGCCCTTCTCCACGGCAATGAGCCGCATCCCGGACACGGCAATTCCCGCAGCAGCACCACAGCCAGTACCCAGCCCACCATGTCGCCGGTCTCCACGAACCAGCACAGCGCCGCCATTACCGACACTTATCCGCCAGCGGATCGGCAAACTGCCAAAGTCCGACACCTGATTATAGTGTCGGGCCACATATCCGTCCAGCAGGTCCGTCAGGCAGGCCAGAATGGCGTACCCCCAGCGCCACATAGCGGCTGCCGGGGAAGCCCAGTATACGATCACAAGAAACAGCGGGATCATAAACACCCGTGCAAGGGTCAGCTTGTTGGCAGTGTTCATAGGCATAGCTTTATTCCTCCTCAGAAAGTTCCTCCACCGCTTCGCCGGTGAGGTCGCCGTCCATGGCGCCGGTGATACGCACCATGACAAAGTCTCGGGCTCCACATCCCGCTCCGCCGTAAAGAAGATGCACCCGTCGATGCCGGGGCTCTCGGCGTAAGCTGCGGCCCACATAGCTCATGGCCTGAACGTCATAGCCGTCGCACAGCACTCCACGGTGTCGCCCATGCGGCTGTCGTTGAACTCGTCCATGACCTGTGTTTGAATCTCCATTACCAGCTCCGCCCGGCGCTGGGCCTCCTCGGTGTCCACCGGTTCAGCATTCTGGCCGCCGGAGTCCCTCCTCCGGAGGTAGGGGAGCCCCCACCCGCTGGAGCTTCTGCTCACCCAAAAAGTCGCACAGCTCCTCGAAGGCCGCCTCGTCCTCATGGGCAGTCCGTGATGAGGCTGGTCCGCAGCACCACGCCGAGGGATGCGCTCCCGCACCCGGCGGAACAGCTCCTCCAGCCCGGCCTTGGTCTCCCGGCGGCGCATGGCCTTGAGAACGGTGTCGTTGCAGTGCTGGATAGGGATATCCAGATAGTTGCAGATCTTTTGCCTCCCCGGCGATGGTGTCAATGAGCTCGTCGGAGAGATTGTCGGGGTAGAGATAGTGGAGCCGCACCCAGTGGAAGGGAAGCCTGCACAGCTCCCGCAGCAGCTCCGGAAGCCGCCGCTCGCCGTACAGATCCACGCCGTAGCGGGTGATATCCTGAGCGATGACGATGCACTCCTGCACCCCGTCCTCCGCCAGCGCACGGGCCTCCTCCAGAATGTCCTCCATCCGGCGGCTGCGGTAGTTTCCCCGCAGGGAGGGATCACGCAGTAGGCGCAGCGGTTGCTGCACCCCTCAGCAATGCGGAGATAGGCGTACTGCCGGGGGGTGGACAACACACGGGGCAGCTCCTCCACGGGGCCGTTGATGTCGGCAAAATGGCGGCACTCCTGACCGTTCACCACCTGCTCCAGCGCCGTGACGATGTCACCGAAGCAGCCGGTTCCCATGATGCCGTCGATCTCCGGCAACTCCTCCAGAATGTCCGCCTGATACCGCTGGCTGAGACAGCCCGTTACCAGAATTTTGCCCACCTCACCGGCGGCCTTCAGCTCCGCCGCCGCCAGAAATGGTATCGATGGCCTCGCTCTTGGCGCTGTCGATGAAGCCGCAGGTGTTGATGACCACCACGTCGCTGCCGGAGCAATCCTCCTGCACGGTATGTCCGGCCTGCAGGCACAGGGCCATCATCTGCTCGGTGTTCACCCGGTTTTGTCGCAGCCAGGGATATAAATGATACATTCATGCTGTGTTTCCTCTGATGTTTGGTATGTGATTTGTGATCTTGCAAGGGAGCATTCAAGGAGATGCTCTCTGGATAGACGATAAAAAAAATGTGATCTGCTCCCGCCGGAGGAAATAAGAAGAATGATCGGCAAAAAATATGCCGCCGGAGGTGGTTTTGCATAGGAGCAATTTACCTTTGGGAAGGGATCCTCCCTATTCCTCCGCCATTTCCTCGCCCAGACGGTTCAGCACCGGACGGATCTCCTGCCAGGAAAAGCCCCGCCGCTGGAGAGCGGCAGCCAGCTTGCGCTGCGTCTCTCGATCAAGGGGCTTCCCTTTACACTTGCTGCGGATAAAGCGCTCGATGGCCTCCTCGCCCTCCGGCAGCAGGGCCAGCGCATCGTCCCACAGCTCCTGCGGGATGCCCCGGCGCTGCAGCCCTGCCGCACCCGGCCGGGGCCGTAGCCCATGGCGGCATAGTGCCGGGCAATGGCGGCGGCGTAGGCCGACTCGTCCACGGCCCCCAACCCTCCAGCCACTGGGCTGTATCCTCCGCCAGCTCCCGGTCGCCGCCCTTACGGGTCAGGTGCTCCATCACCTGCTTTTTCGACAGCATTCGGCTGCCGGTGAGTCGGGCGCCACGGGCCTTCATCTCCGACCGCTTGGCGGACTGCTCCACCTGCGCCAACAGCTGCTCCGGCAGCTCCAGACCGGGCCGCAGCCCGAAGACCAGCAGCTCCTGCCCGTCACCCGCAGCAGGTCGCCCCCTCCAGGAATACCAGTACCCGGTCCTTCCTGCGGCGGGAGGGCTCGATGCGATCAATCCGCATCGTCGAAGTCGTCGGCGGATACATCCACCGCACGGCCTGCGGCCCGTGCCGCCACCTTGACTGATTGCTCATCAGCTTGTGGAAGTCCTTGCGGATGGCGGCCTCGAGGGCGTCCGCCTCGTCCGGATGGTCGCGGAAATACTGCTTGGCGGCGTCGCGTCCCTGGCCGAGACGCACCTCGCCCATGTTGAACCAGGAGCCGCTCTTCTTCTGTACCAGATCCAGCTTCACGCCCAGATCCAGCATCTCGCCCAGCTTGCTGATGCCCTCGCCATACATGATATCGAACTCCGCCTCCCGGAAGGGGGGCGCCACCTTGTTCTTGACCACCTTGGCGCGGGTGCGGTTGCCGATCATCTCGCCGCCGGACTTCAGCGTCTCGATGCGGCGCACGTCGATGCGGACGGAGGCGTAGAACTTCAGCGCCCGACCGCCGGTGGTGACCTCCGGGTTACCGTACATGACGCCCACCTTTTCCCGCAGCTGGTTGATGAAGATGACCACGGTATTGGTCTTGGCGATGATGCCCGTCAGCTTCCGCAGCGCCTGACTCATGAGCCTGGCATGGAGCCCCACGAAGCTGTCGCCCATCTCCCCTCGATCTCGGCACGGGGGACCAGAGCGGCCACGGAGTCCACCACCACCACGTCGATGGCCCCGGAGCGCACCAGCGCCTCGGTGATCTCCAGCGCCTGCTCACCGGTGTCCGGCTGGGAGATGAGCATTTCCTCGATCTTCACCCCCAAGCGCCCGGGCGTAGGTGGGGTCCAGAGCGTGCTCCGCATCCACGAACGCCACCTCGCCGCCCATTTTTCTGGGCCTGCGCCAGAACGTGCAGAGCCAGCGTGGTCTTACCGGAGGACTCAGGCCCATAGATCTCGATGATGCGGCCACGGGGCACGCCGCCGATGCCCAGCGCCAGATCCAGCGCCAAAGAGCCGGTGGGGATGGCCTCCACATTGGGCTGCACATTGTCGCCATAGCGCATGATAGAGCCCTTGCCGTAGGTTTTTTCGATTTGCTGCATGGCGGTCTCCAGCGCCTTTTTCTTGTCGGAGACCACGGGAGCAGCTATAGAGCTGTCTTTCTTCGCTGCCATGTTTCTTCCTCCTGTATCAATGAAAATTTTCGTGGTAAATGGGCAGAGGCCCATCGATTTACAAAAGTCGTTTCGCCGGTCATCAGGCGTCGGCATAGACCTCCCGATAGCGCAGGCCCGTCACCACACGGGGGATGCCCGCCGGATCCGGCAGGATCTCCAGCTCACCGAAGCCCTCGCCTCGCATGAGCCGCAGGACGTCGTCGGCCTGCCCGATGCCCACCTCGAAGGCCAGGCGGCTCCCGGTGTGCAGCACGTCCCGCCAGCGGCGGCAGACGCTGCGGTAGAAGTCCAGCCCGTCGGTCCCGCCGTCCAGCGCCAGATGGGGCTCATAGTCCCGGACGGAGACGTCCAGTCCGGCGGATGTCCCCGGAGGGAATGTAGGGGTTGCACACCAGACAGTCAAAAATCCCCAGCCGGGGAGGCGGATCGGACAGAGCGTCCATCTTTAAGGACACCACCTGTCCGCTGAGACTGTTGCGGCGGATATTCTGGCGGCAGATCCGCAAGGCCCCCTCGTCCAGCTCCCCCAGCACCACCCGTGCGCCGGGGACCTGACTGGCGATGGCCAGACCGATGCAGCCGGAGCCGGCGCACAGATCCAGCACCCGGCACTCCGGCAGGGGGCCGCAGCCACGCTACCACGTGATCCACCAGCGTCTCCGTGTCCGGACGGGGGATCAGCACGCTTTCGGAGATGTCCAGCGGCAGCCCGTAGAACTCCCACTCCCCGATGAGGTAGGCCACCGGCTCCCCCGCTCAGATGGCGGCACACCAGATCCCTCGCCCGCTCCTCGATGGCCGGGGGGGACATACAGCTGCCCATCCCGCACCAGCTGGCTGCGGGTCTTGCCGGAGGCGAAGCACATCAGCTCACGGGCCTCCAGCGTGGCGGCCTCGATGCCTGCCCGGCGGAGAGTCTGCCGGATATCCATATACAAATTGTTGTAAGTAGTCGCCATAATACGCTCCGTTGTCATATTTTTGAGCTTTTCAGGGGAGAACGGCCGGGAATTTCTCACCAGCGGTCCTTGTCCTTCTCCTCCGGCAGCACCAGCTTCAAGGCCTCAATGGCCACCTCCAGCATGGAGTCGTCCGGTTCGTTGACGGTGAAATTCTGGAGCCACATACCGGGGCGGACAGCACCCGTGTGAGGGCATTGTCATGCCGCCCCACCAGCCGGTTGAATTCATAGGTGATGCCCACCACCGGGATCAGCAGCAGCAGATGCATCCCGATACGGACCCAGATGTTCTGCCAGTTGACGTAGCTGAAAACGATGCTGCTGCACAGGATGGACACGATGATGACCACGAAGAGGAAAACTGGTGCCGCAGCGGGATGATGCTTGGGCTGGATGCGGGCGTTTTTCCACCGTCAGGGGCAGGCCCGCCTCATAGCAGAAAATGGTCTTGTGTTCGGCACCGTGGTAGCAGAACACCCGGCGCACATCCTTCTGCTTGGAGCAGAGGATCAGATAGGCCAGAAAGATGGCCACCTTGATGACGCCCCTCAATGAGATTGTGGAGGGCGGCGTTCTGAGCGCGGAACAGCCCGGCCACGAAGGTGGGCAGCAGAACAGCGCCAGCGTCATGCCCAGAGACAGCAGCACCGACACCCATACCAGCACGTTTTGGAGCTTTTTCTGCCGGAACGTGCTTTTCCAGCCACAGGTCCAGCTTGGAGGGCTGGGCGGCCTCGTCGTCGGGGAAGTAGTCCGCCGAGAACATCAGGGCCTTGACGCCCCGGATCATGGAGTCCAGAAAGGTCACGGCCCCCCGCAGGATGGGAAGGCCCAGAATGGGGTATTTGTCCTGATAAGTGTCAGCTCCTCCACCTTGGTCACAAGGCTCCTCCGGGGAGCGCACCACAATGGCCTGCTTTTTCCGCCACGCATGAGGATGCCCTCAAGAGAGCCTGTCCGCCGATGGAGGTGCGGAATGTACCGGGTTTGTGTTCCATAGACGATGTAAGTTCCTTTCCGTAAGTATAGCACCTGCCCAAACGAAATGCAAACAACTGTTCTATTTCTATCGATGCCCGTGTGGGCGGAATGGGCAGGGTGATGGTCACCAGAGCGCCGCCGCCGTCGGCGTTGCCGATCTTCGAAGGTGCCGCCGTGGCGGGGTGATGATCTCATCGCACACCGCCAGACCGATGCCGCTGCCACGGGCCTTGAGGAGCCCTTGTAGAATTTCTGCTTCACATAGGGCGCCCGCCGGGGATGCCGGGCCCGGAAGTCCCGGATGCGGATGACATAGTTGTCCGCATCCCGCCGCAGAGAGGCGATGATGCGCTTGCCGGAGCCACCGTGCTTGGCGGCGTTGTCCAGTACGTTGCACAGCACCTGCTTCAGCCGTTCCGGATCGCCGGGGATAGGATCGGTGTACAGTTCGCCGTCGTCGTCATACTCCAGATGGATGCCGTCCTGTCGGAACAGCTCCCGATAGGTGTAAACGGCGTCCTCGAACCCGTCTGCAGGTCCACCTGCTCCATCCGGAGGGTGAACGGCCGTCCTCCATCTTGGAGAATTCCAGCAGCCTCCTCCACCATGTTGGAGAGTCGGCGGGCCTTTGAGGATAATGTGCAGATGCCCGGCGCGCTGAGCGGGGATCTGTCGTGTCCTCCAGCAGTGTCTCGCCCCAACCATTGATGGCCGTCAGGGGGTCCGCAGCTCGTGGGACACGGAGGAGATGAACTCGTCTGGATCTTTTCACTCTGGCTGATTTTCAGGGACATATCGTTGATGTTGTCCACCAGCCCCCCCATCTCATCGGTGTACTTGTTTTCGATCTGGATGCCGTAGCTCCCGCCGGAGATCCGCTTTGGCGGCCTCCGTCACCACGGCCACCGGCTCCACCACGCTGTTGATGAACAGTAGAGGCTGGAGATCAGCACCATGAGCAGATGGCAACCCCGGCGATGATGGTGGCCATGATGACGGCCAGCTGCCGGTCCACCTTCATGGACGATCTGATGGTCGATCACCCGGCCGTTGAACAAACATGGGGCCGAGACCGCCATGATGGACCCGTTGGGATCTGCCTTGCCCGTCCGGCGTGGTGATGGCCCCTCCGTCCAGGGTACCCCGGCGAGCTGCCGCTGAATAGGGGAGGATGATCGCCGGGGCAGCGAAGGTGGAGATCTCCGGGACTTGTCCTCATAGGTGTCCACCGCCTGGGTTCAGGAACTGAGTTGTACTCTCCAGTTATCCACCTTGGCCGTAGAAAGATTCAGGCCTTGCAAGCTCGATGTGGGTGCTGTCGAAGCTGGCGGCGTGAGGCGTTGCGGATAGTACCACGCTGTCAGCAGCACCAGCACTGGCAGAATGGTGGCATAGTAATAGCCGCCGGCGCCGCCTGAGGCCTTGGCCGGCCAGCGATGGAGCGGGCGGGGCCGTAGGAGTTTTGTTGGCCACGGTGCCCGAGGCCAGAATGGCCGCCAGCACCAGTTGTATCAGGATCACAGGCCCACGCTGTTGAGGATCCAGCGCAGGCGCAGACCCCAGCCATTTCGCGGCAGACGCGTCCTTTCATGGACCGTCACCGCTTGTGGTGCGGGGCCTGCCCAAAAGTGCGTCCCACTTTTTGCCGTAGCCCCATACGGTGCTCCCACACCGTGGTGATGAACGGGGGTTCTGTCTCGATCTTCAGCCGCAGGCGGCGGATGTTGACGTCCACGATCTTCACCTCGCCGAAGTAGTCCTGGCCCCAGACCAGTCCAAATATCCTCACGGGAGGGCCTTGCCGGGATTGTCCATGAACATCCTTCATGATGGAAAACTCGATCTGCGTCAGCTTTGACGCGCTCGCCGTTTTTTTCCAGCGTGCGGTTGCGGGCAGTTGTTCAGCAGGAACGGGGCTGGGGATCTCCCGGTGTCCGCCTGGCCATGCCGCCGGGTGCGGCGGAAGAGCGCGTCGATGCGGGCGGTCAGCTCGGCGGGGGAGAAGGGCTTGGTGACATAGTCGTCCGCGCCGGTCATGAGTGCCCGTGACCTTGTCCATTTCCTGTGAACGGGCGGTGAGCATGATGATGCCGATGCGGGAGTTGGTGGCCCCGGATGGCGGCAGACCAAAGCCGTCGATCCCGGGAGCATGACATCCAGCAGCGCCACGGATATCGCTTGCCGCTGCAGCATGTCCAGTGCCTTCGCCGGTGCCGCCTCGATGACCTCGTAACCGGCACGGCGCAGATTGATGACGATAACTGCGATGCTGGATTCATCCTCCAGCACCATTACTTTTTTTCTATTCGGCATACCGTCCTTTCTTCTCTGCTCAGCTGTCGCCGGCGGACCACTCGTGGTGATCAGGCTGAACGCCTCCCGCACCTTCGTCTCCGTCAGCCTACTCCCAGCTCCCATTTGCGTCCAGAAGCCGGCCGTGTAGATGATCTCCGGCAGACGGCGCAGGATGACCCGGCTGCCATCTGGTGGCTTTTTACCGCGGCCGGAGCCTGTGAGGCGATCCGCAGGACATCCCGTGTGGCCACCGCTGTCCCCTGAAAGAGAATGTGACCACCTGGCTCTCGTACGCGCCGTTTTTCGGCGGGTAATGAAATTGGCCTCCCTGCCAGGTATCCGGCAGGCGGAAATACCACCCGGCCTCCGGACGTGATGGTCACGCAGTGGACATCCGGAAGCTTTCTGTCGCCGCAGTAGCTGATCCAGCAGACCCCCCCCCGCCGCCGCCGCGGTGGTCCTCACCCCGCTTCCCGCGTCGGCGGCGGCAGCTCCGGCGCGGGGATCTCTGTGCTGCCGTCGCCGCTGATGTCCTGGGGCTTGAGGGCGCCAGGGGTACGGCGGCGGTGACACCCCCTGTCACGGTCTGCAGGCGATGTTGGTCCGCCACCGCTCTCCTGCCACACCAGGATATCCGTCATGACCATCCAGGCTGTTCGACGCCGGTGGCAAACAGGGCGGGGGTGCCGTGGGGACACCTTGCCCACCACCACCCTGCCCCGGCTCAGCTCACGCCATGGTGTAGGGAGACGCGCTGCTGTAGCTGGCGGAGATCACGTCGTCCTTGCGGATGCTACAGCCCGCCACCGGCTGGCCATCGTTATCCGAGCGGAACAACAGCAGGCTCTTGACGCCGTCGCGCGTCAGGTCCGTGACAGTGAAGCGGGTATAGCCGCTTTGCAGCAGCACATAGGGGAGTCGAGCTGGGGGCACATACACGGCCAGGCTGCGTCGGCGCTGATGCGCCAGCCCGATGATCTCCAGCCGGCCGTTGCCGGTGAGGTCCTCATACTGGACACTGTCAATAGCGGTGCCGCTGCTCTCGATGACGCACAAGGCGGTGATAGTGTCGTCCTCCGGCCGGAAAACGAAGATTTTCGAGGCTTTTTCGTCGTCTACATGCCGCATACCAAGAACTCCGACAGGCCGTGGGTGTCCAAGGTCCATCTGCACCGGCTGGATGTTCTGCCCAGTGCTGGGGCCCCACCAGCTCATAAGCCTGCTTCACCCAGGTCGTCCCGGCTCCTGGGACGGCAGCCCTCGTATTCCGCCGACACCCGGGGCAGGGGTGAACAGATCCTCCACCGGCCAGGCGGAACATACACACCCGGTCAGGGTCAGCGACATAACCGCCGCCAGAAGCAGCGCCGCCACGCGCTGCGGCAAATGTTTCATTGGAACAATCCCTCCCCCCCGGTCCGATTTTTTTCACTCATCCCTATCATATCACAGGTTTCGCCGGATTTGTGTAGCCCTGTTTTTGCTCCCGTCACAGAAATTTATCGTCAGGCCGGGAAATAAAAATGTGGGGCGAGGGGCCTGCGGCCACCCACCGGAAGCTGTCAAAAAGGGTAGAACGCACTGACAACTTCAGTCTGCCGCGCATAATTTGTTCGCCTATGGGTTTAAACAAAATTCCAACGCCCCGGCAAAAAATGGATTGCACTTTCATTGCCGCCTGCGGGCAGCAAACTCTGCGAGCTATTTGGACAAGCTGATGTGGGGCGAGGGGCCTGCGGCCCCCCACCGATTTCACTTGTTCCCGCTGGTCTTTCTTGATCGCACCCGGGGATCAGTATCCCTTCCTCCGGGCGGTCCTCCGTCAGCTCGTTGGCGGCCTGGATGGCTCTCCTCATCGGTGTGCGGTACTGCCGGGCGATGTCCCACAGGGTCTCCCCCTTCTGCCATGCGGCGCAGGATCAAGGGGGCTGCGAAGACACCTCCGGCGGTCCATGCAGCTCCACCGCAACCGTCACCGCCGCCCACCGGCCGGCGAACCACGCCGTGCCTCCGAACCGCACCGGCACCATGGCCGGCAGGTGCTGCCGGTGATCTGCATCTGCGGCAGGCCGCAGACGACGGTCTGCGGCTCCCAGGCCGCCGGGGCCGTCACCTCCGCCGACCGCTCGGCACACCGGCAGTCCCGCTCTCGTCCAGATACAGCGCCACCGGCACCGCAGAGCCGGGCACGCCGCCCTCCCTGCACCGTGCTGACGCACGCTGCATTCCGCCGCCGTCAGATGAGGCAAAGTTCTCCCCATGACCGAACTCCGGCTGCTGCGCCTCCTGGCTGGGGATATCCCGCTGCCAGGCCACCGGAAAGCGGCGTCTCCCTGCCGCCGGACCTGGGCCGCATGGTGCAGGCGGTCGCAGATTTCTGTCGATACCCTGCTGCTTCCGGCGAACCAACAGCGCCGCGCATATCGTCACGGTGATGCCGAGCCGAGACGTTTTCCGTCCTTAACACGGATCTGCTAGCGGCCCACTGGATGCGGGCCTCACCTGGGCGTCCTCCGGCAGCTCCACCCGTCCAGCAGCTGGGAGAAGCAGCGCCGTCCGTATGCCGCCAGCTCTGGTTTTCCCCAGCACAGCACGCACGCACTCGCGCTGGCCCTTCAGCACCAGGCGGCTGCCCGGCGGCACTCCTCCACCCGGGCGGCGGTGCGCTCCATCAGCACAGTCCTCCGGCGGCGGACCGGGCGTCACCTCCTGGGCGAAGCGGAAAATTCCCTGCCCTCCACCGTTGTCGCGGTGCCTCCAGCCTGCCTCCCCAAGCTGCCGCACCTGCAGGGTGGATCCTCTCTGCCGCAGCACAGCTGCCAAAGCCGTTGCCGCATAGTTTGGACACGGTGTGAACTCCGGCATCACCCGCAGATACAGCTTCCGGGCGGTGACGGCCGCGGCCTCCGCCAGCAGCAGCCGCCCGGTGACGCACGTGCGCCGTCCGCCAGCCGCTTATCCTCCACCTGGCAGGAGAGCGGCGCCTCCATCGACTTTCAGCTCCGCAAACCCGCGCGCTCTCCTCCGAGGTACGCCGGCACCGTCAGCACCGCTGCCCATGGTCGCTTCACTGGCCCGCCGAGGATGCTTCTCCCGCAACGGCTGCCCCACGGTATCCCGATCCGGGCAATGTCCGGAGCATACTCGGGATCGCCCCGTCTCCATGGACTCACTCACGGTGAGCCGGGTCGCCTCGGCTCGCAGCAGGCCAGCTCCGCAAATTTCCGGCTCCGGTTCCGTACGTTTCCGTCCCTCTCCCTTGTTTTCACTGTCCCAAGGCTGTGCGGGAAACACCGGGTTATTCCTGGATGCCGAACATCCCGCCGCAGCAGGCCCCAACACCGGGGGCGCCTTTCCAATCACGATCTTCATGCACATTACACTCCCGTCCGCTTCAAGCATATGATCCCGCAGGCGATCGGCAGAAACGCCGCCACCAGGAACATCCAGGCGCCCACCGGGAAGATGGCGGCGATCCCAGGATCCCCCACAGCCCCAGGCTGGGGCACTGCGCCGATGACAACGCCGCAATTTCCGTCTCGCCCGGCTCTCTCCCTCACTCTGCCTCAGTATATGCCCGGAAAGCTCCCTCTTGCGCCGGATAGGGAAAAAATACGGGCTGTAATCCCCAAAAGGAGGGATATGAACCTGTTATATGCGCTGGAGAGCGTGCGCACCCCGTTCTGGGACGCGGTGTTCTCCGCCGTGACCACCTGGGCGAGGGGCCGTATTGTTCATGGTGGCGGCCATTCTGATCTTCTGGTGTGTCAGCAAGCAGGAGGGGTACTATCTGCTGCTGATGGGCTTTCGGCACGATGGTGAACCAGTTCCTGGCTGCTGTTCGAGATTCCCCGGCCTTGGGTGAGACCTGACTTCACCATTGTGGAAGCGCGCGGGCCCAGGCCACGGCTTCTTCCCAGCGGCGGAACGCCGTGGCCACCTTCGGCGGCACGTGCCGGTACCCGGCAGCCCCTGGGTCCGTGGGCGCGTGGCGATGCTGCTGCTGGTGTCCTTCTCCCGGCTGTACCGCAGGGTCCACACGCCTGGACGTGGGGGTGCTGTCGCTGCGGTGGCCGGGGTGATGAATGCTGACCCTGTAGCCCTGATCCGCCAGGCGACCACGCAAGCTTCCAGCCTGATAAGCGCATATCGCCAAGGATGCTGAGGTGGGCATCGCGTATCTGGTGTTTGCGTATGTCTATCCCTTCCGGCGGACGTGGACGCGGCCAACCTGGCTTGCAGGCAGGAAAACGGCTGAAGCGAAATACCGTGAGCTTCGGCGGCATCGCCTGGTGGCTGGACAAGCGGTATATCCACTTTGACACCGGTAGTCTGGTGGAGTGCAACTGCTGAAGGTGGTGCTGGGCGCTGCCCCTGCTGATGGGCATCCGGGCGGGGCTGAAGAGGTCGCTGCTGGCCCTGTTCGGCAGCGCCGGGGTGGCCAGAGCCGTGCGATACGGCATCATGGTGCTTTCGCCGGAGCCGTCTGGCCGCCGCCTTCCGCTACATGGCGCTGGGGGATAGGCGTGATATGAAGAAAAAAGCAATGCTGCGGCACTGCGCCGTAGCACTGCTTGTCAAGGGCGACACTTTTTACAATTTGTGCAAATCACCAAGCATCCACATCCGCAACCGGTAAAAGTTCAGCAATACGTAATA
>VOFK01000636.1_pt1 | contig 12789 bp, 18 predicted proteins | sample 5384121 | NCBI WGS metagenome assembly VOFK01 (sample SAMN12384730, study PRJNA508395) | human gut metagenome | isolation source: healthy gut J | host: Homo sapiens | reverse complement strand
TCAACTGGTTCAGTTACGTATTGCTCAATACACCTTTGCAAACCAGCTGATGGGGTGCTCGGTATTTTTCTGCCACTACCACCGACATCCGGCGACGCTCGAAATCAAACGGAATCTCATCGATTTTTTGCCAACGACGGCCAGCGAGCGCGCTGACTCTTCATCCGTACCTTCGAGCACCGCTTTATCGAAAGCAGGTTTTTAAGTCCGGTCTGATAATGACTGTTCAACCACGCGCTATGCAGCACGCGTTCGCTGGTTTTTACCGGAGATATCGGTATGATGATTCTCCAGCACAATTTTATCCTGTGTCAGGGTGCCGGTTTTATCAGTGCACTAGAATATCCATTGCGCCAAAGTTCTGAATAGCATCCAGATGTTTGACGATCACTTTCTGTTTCGACAGCTTTACTGCGCCGCGCGCCAGCGTCGAGGTAACAATCATCGGCAACATTTCCGGCGTTAGGCCTACCGCGACCGAAAGCGCAAACAGCGCCGCTTCCACCAGTCGCCTTTGGTGTAACCATTGATTAACAGCACCACCGGTGCCATCACCAGCATAAAGCGAATCAGCAGCATACTGACGCGGCTGATCCCTTGCTGAAAGGCATTCGGCTCGCTTTCCTGCTCACTAACACGCCCCGCCAGTTGACCAAACCAGGTATTGGCACCTGTAGCAATCACCATTGCTTGTGCCGTGCCGCTCACCACGGTGGTGCCCATAAAACACAGCGTGTCGCACTCCAGCGGATTGCTGTGCTCCGGCTGGCAGTGGTAGCGGCTTTTCCACGGGCAACTCACCGGTTAACGACGCCTGAGCGACACGAACAGATCCCGCGCTTGCAAGATACGTAAATCTGCCGGGATCATATCCCCCCGCCGCCAGTTTTATAATATCGCCGGGCACCAGCTGGTCGATCGGGATCTCAGCCAGCCATTTTTCGCCTTTTGTCGTTAATTACGCGCAGCACCGTCGCGGTATTGCTGACCATCGCTTTCAGGGGCATCTGCCGCTTTTAGTGGGAACGTGCTTCCTGAATAAAGTTCAGCAACGTTGAAATAGCGACCATAGCGCGATAACGCCCGCAGCAAATAAATCTTCCGTGGCGTAAGAAATAGCGCCGAGAATGGTGAGTAAAATATTAAAGGGGTTGCGATAGCAGACCCATAAATGTACCCACCACGGCGACGGTTGTTGTGCGGGTAATTTATTTTCACCATGTTGTTCGCGGGCAGATTCCACTTCCGCCTGATTTAACCCTTCCGGATGGGTGTCGAACGTTTTCCACAATTCTTCTTCGGGCATCACCGCCATTTTCAGGCAATGCGCACTTAAGGACGGCGGGACCACCGTATTCACTGTCTGCTGCGCGCCAGGCAATGGATCACGATGAACAGACGGGAAGGTAAATGGCGAATGAGCCGGGTAAAAATTTCTTTAAACATAAGGAGTCCCTCCGCACTGTCTGAAACAGTACAGAAATGTCTTCAGGCGTGGCGAAGCGCACCTGAAGGTAATAAAGCTGAGCAGGGACGTTAAAACGTTTGACACGGCCACGCATCCGGGCTAACGCCGTGTGAAAAGACGAAGGCTTACCGGAAAAGTTTTTAATCTCCGTCGAGGGAGAGGCGTGGGATCAGGTTCCATATAACCTCCGGTAAGTGAAAAAAGCGCCGCAAATAATAAGGAGAATCCAATAATATTCGTAGCATCTATGGCGATATAATACCTGCTGGCAACTAAACCAACGATAAACCAGACTTTTTACCCATTGCTGAATGCGGGTAAAGTTAGGCTCAAATAATTAAGCAACACGTTACAGGACAACAGGATGCAAAATCGGCGACCATCAAAGACATCGCGCGCTTAAGCGGCGTGGGGAAATCCAGTTTCCGGTGCTGAATAACGAAAGCGGCGTGAGCCAGCGCACCCGCGAGCGATGTTGAAGCAGTGATGAATCAGCATGGATTTTCCCCTTCCCGCTCTGCGCGCGCTATGGTGGGCAAAGAAAGTGGTCGCCATCATTGTTACCCGTCTGGATTCGTTGTCAGAAAATCTCGCCGTTCAAACCATGCGCCAGCGTTCTATGAACAAGGTTACGATCCAATCATGATGGAAAGTCAGTTTTCCCCAATTAGATTGCCGAACATTTGGGGGTGCTGAAACGGCGTAATATCGACGGCGTAGTGCTGTTCGGTTTTACTGGCATAACAGAAGAAATGTTAGCCCACTGGCAGTCATCGCTGGTTCTGCTGGCGCGTGACGCAAAAGGCTTTGCTTCGGTCTGTTATGACGACGAAGGGCAATCAAAGATCCTGATGCAACGGCTGTATGACCCGGGGGGTCATCCGTATATCGAGTTATCTCGGCGTTGCCGCACAGTGACGTAATGACGACCGGTAGCGACGTCACGAAGCCTACCAGGGCGTTCTGCAAAGCGCATAAACTGCATCCCGTTGCCGCTCTGCCGGCCTTGCTATGAAAGCAAGGCTATGCAAAATTCAACGAAAAAGTGATTACCCTGAAACTACGCCTTACTGTGCGCAACCGACACGCTGGCACTTGGCGCAAGTAAATACCTGCAAGAGCAACGCATCGACACCTTGCAACTGGCGAGCGTCGGTAATACGCCGTTAATGAAATTCCTCCATCCGGAGATCGTCACCGTAGATCCCGGTTACGCCGAAAGCTGGACGCCAGGCGGCCTGCCAGTTGATCGCACAGGTAACCGGACGCAGCGAACCGCAACAAATCATCCCCCGCCACCCTGTCCCTGATCGTTTCTGAACGATAAATTGTGATCTTCGCTGCGTTTCGGGAACGTTCCCGTTTTTTTAAAATTTTTCCGCGCAATATATTCTGCAACCAACCAAAAAATGTCATCTGCCATGGGGCTTTTATGATGAGCAAAAATAAACCAAACGGATATCGATCGGTTGATTGAACTGTGGTCGGCAGGGCGCGGCAATATTGCGACGGTGAGCCACTGTATTACCTCGCCTACGCTTTGTCCTCAACCAACCGGCCAATGCCAGACCGAAAAGAAATTGAGCAACTCCCTATGGTGAAAGGCTGTTTCACCAATGCCGGGCAATTTCAGGTGGTGATTGGCACCAACGTGGGTGATTACTATCAAAAAGCACTGATAGCGTCAACCGGACAGGCGGGTTGATAAAAAAAACAGGTAAAAAAGCCGCCCGGCAGAATATGAAATGGCATGAGCAGTTGATCTCTCATTTCGCGGAGATCTTCTTCCGTTGCTGCCCGCGTTGATTAGCGGCGGTTTGATCCTCGGTTTTCGCAATGTGATCGGCGATTTGCCCATGAGCAACGGTCAAACGCTGGCGCAAATGTACCCTTCCCTGCAAACGATCTACGATTTTCTGTGGTTGATCGGTGAAGCGATCTTCTTCTACCTGCCGGTCGGGATTTGCTGGTCAGCGGTGAAAAAAAAATGGGCGGCACGCCGATCCTTTGGTATCGTGCTTGGCGTGACACTGGTTTCCCCCCAGCTGATGAACGCTTATCTGCTCGGGCAGCAGCTGCCGGAAGTGTGGGACTTTGGCATGTTCAGCATCGCCAAAGTGGGCTATCGAGGCGCAGGTGATCCCGGCACTGTTAGCCGGGCTGGCGCTGGGCGTTATTGAAACTCGCCTTAAACGCATCGTGCCAGATTACCTCTATCTGGTGGTGGTGCCCGTCTGTTCGCTGATCCTCGCGGTGTTTCCTCGCCCATGCGCTGATTGGTCCGTTTGGTCGCATGATTGGCGATGGCGTTGCCTTTGCGGTACGTCACCTGATGACCGGCAGCTTTGCTCCGATTGGCGCGGCATTGTTTGGCTTCCTGTACGCCCCCGCTGGTGATCACCGGGGTACACCAGACCACGCTTGCTATTGATTTGCAGATGATTCAAAGCATGGGTGGTACGCCAGTGTGGCCGCTGATTGCGCTGTCGAATATCGCTCAGGGGCTCCGCCGTGATAGGCATTATCATTTCCAGCCGCAAGCACAATGAACGCGAAAGATCTCCGTGCCTGCGGCGATCTCCCCTGGCTTGGGGTCACTGAGCCTGCAATGTACGGCATCAACCTGAAATATCGCTTCCCGATGCTGTGCGCGATGATTGGTTCTGGTCTGGCAGGATTGCTATGCGGCCTGAACGGCGTTATGGCGAATGGCATCGGCGTAGGTGGCCTGCCGGGAATTCTCTCGATTCAACCGAGCTACTGGCAGGTGTTTGCGCTGGCAATGGCTATCGCCATCATCATCCCGATTGTACTCACCTCGTTTATCTATCAGCGGAAATACCGCCTGGGCACGCTGGACATTGTTTTGGTTTTCTTCGAGGGCTTGCTTCATCGACCCAGGAATAACGTAATGACTAATCTTCCCCACTGGTGGCAAAACGGCGTTATCTACCAGATTTATCCAAAGAGTTTTCAGGACACCACGGGTAGCGGCACCGGCGATTTACGTGGCGTTATCCAACGCCTGGAGACTATCTGCATAAACTGGGCGTTGATGCCATCTGGCTAACCCCCTATGTCTCCGCAGGTCGATAACGGTTACGATGTAGCGAACTATACGGCGATTGATCCCACCTACGGCACGCTGGACGATTTTGACGAACTGGTGACGCAGGCAAAATCGCGCGGGATTCGTATCATTCTCGATATGGTGTTTAACCATACCTCTACCCAACATGCCTGGTTTCGCGAGGCGCTGAACAAAGAAAGCCCTTACCGCCAGTTTTATATCTGGCGCGATGGCGAACCAGAAACGCCACCGAACAACTGGCGTTCAAAATTTGGCGGTAGTGCGTGGCGCTGGCATGCGGAAAGCGAACAGTACTATTTGCATCTCTTTGCACCAGAACAGGCGGATCTCAACTGGGAGGAGAATCAGCGGTACGCGCAGAGCTGAAAAAAGTCTGTGAGTTCTGGGCCGATCGTGGGGTCGACGGGTTGCGCCTGGATGTGGTGAATCTGATCTCCAAAGACCCGCGTTTCCCTGAAGACCTGGACGGCGACGGGCGTCGCTTCTACACCGACGGGCCACGAGCACACGAGTTTTTGCACGAGATGAACCGCGATGATGTTTACGCCACGCGGGTTAATGACCGTAGGTGAAATGTCCCTCCACCAGCCTTGAGCGATTGCCAGCGATACGCGGCTCTCCGACAGGCAGTGAATTGTCGATGACCTTTAATTTTCATCACCTGAAGGTCGATTATCCCGGTGGTGAAAAATGGACGCTGGCTAAACCTGACTTTGTGGCGTTGAAAACATTGTTCCGCCACTGGCAACAAGGAATGCACAACGTGGCATGGAATGCCTTGTTCTGGTGTAACCACGATCAGCCGCGCATTGTTTCTCGCTTTGGTGATGAAGGTGAATACCGCGTGCCTGCGGCAAAAATGCTAGCGATGGTGCTGCATGGCATGCAGGGAACGCCGTATATCTACCAGGGCGAAGAGATTGGCATGACCAACCCGCATTTCACGCGCATTACTGACTATCGCGACGTAGAGAGCCTCAATATGTTTGCCGAGCTGCGCAACGATGGTCGTGATGCCGACGCGTTATTGGCAATCCTCGCCAGTAAATCCCGTGACAACAGTCGCACGCCCATGCAATGGAGCAACGGCGATAATGCCGGGTTTACGGCTGGCGAACCGTGGATTAGCCTGGGCGATAACTATCAACAAATCAACGTAGAAGCCGCGCTGGCCGATGAGTCCTCGGTGTTTTACACCTACCAAAAGTTAATCGCACTACGTAAGCAAGAAGCCGTTCTGACATGGGGCAATTACCAGGATCTGCTGCCAAACAGCCCTGTATTGTGGTGCTATCGCCGTGAATGGAAGGGGCAAACCTTGCTGGTCATTGCCAACCTTAGCCGTGAGATCCAACCCTGGCAGCCAGAGCAAATGCGCGGCAACTGGCAGCTTGTGATGCATAACTACGAAGAAGCCTCACCACAACCCTGTGCCATGACTTTACGGCCTTTTGAGGCTGTCTGGTGGTTACAGAAGTAAATCTTCGCTAAGCCCCGGTAATGCCTGTCATTCCGGGGTTTTGTCTGTCAGCATGTTGTTTTTGTTGATTTTTCAACCAGCAAATTCATTAAAAATTTACATAACGCTGTAGCGCCCGTCATCCGTACGCTCTGCTTTTTACTTTGAGCTACATCAAAAAAGTTCAAACATCCTGATGCAAAGCACTATATATAGACTTTAAAATGCGTCCCAACCCAATATGTTGTATTAATCGACTATAATTGCTACTACAGCTCCCCCACGAAAAGGTGCGGCGTTGGGATAAGCGGATGGCGATTGCGGAAAGCACCGGAAAACGAAACGAAAAAACCGGAAAACGCCTTTCCCAATTTCTGTGGATAACCTGTTCTTAAAAAATATGGAGCGATCATGACACCGCATGTGATGAAACGAGACGGCTGCAAAGTGCCGTTTAAATCAGAGCGCATCAAAGAAGCGATTCTGCGTGCAGCTAAAGCAGCGGAAGTCGATGATGCAGATTATTGCGCCACTGTTGCTGCGGTTGTCAGCGAGCAGATGCAAGGCCGTAACCGGTGGATATCAACGAGATCCAGACCGCAGTTGAAAACCAGCTGATGTCAGGTCCATACAAACAACTGGCTCGTGCTACATCGAGTACCGTCACGATCGCGACATTGAACGTGAAAAACGCGGTCGCCTGAACCAGGGGAGATCCGTGGTCTGGTCGAGCAGACCAACGCCTCGTTACTCAACGAAAACGCCAACAAAGAGACAGCAAGGTGATTCCAAACCCAGCGCGACCTGCTGGCCGGGATCGTGGCTAAACACTATGCACGTCAGCACCTGCTGCCGCGTGACGTGGTGCAGGCACATGAGCGTGGCGATATTCACTATCACGATCTCGATTACTCACCGTTCTTCCCGATGTTCAACTGCATGTTGATCGACCTGAAAGGCATGCTGACCCAGGGCTTTAAAATGGGGAACGCCGAGATTGAACCGCCGAAGTCGATCTCTACGGCAACCGCGGTAACTGCGCAGATTATTGCTCAGGTTGCCAGCCATATTTATGGCGGCACCACCATTAACCGTATCGATGAAGTGCTGGCACCGTTTGTCACTGCCAGCTACAACAAACATCGCAAGACCGCAGAAGAGTGGAACATCCCGGACGCCGAAGGCTACGCTAACTCTCGTACCATTAAAGAGTGCTACGATGCCTTCCAGTCGCTGGAGTACGAAGTAACCACCCTGCACACCGCCAACGGTCAGACGCCGTTTGTAACCTTTGGTTTTGGTCTGGGCACCAGCTGGGAATCGCGCCTGATTCAGGAATCGATCCTGCGTAACCGTATCGCAGGCCTCGGTAAAAACCGTAAAACTGCGGTGTTCCCGAAACTGGTGTTTGCGATTCGCGATGGCCTGAACCATAAAAAAGGCGATCCGAACTACGACATCAAACAGCTGGCGCTGGAGTGCGCAAGCAAGCGCATGTATCCGGATATCCTGAACTACGATCAGGTAGTGAAAGTCACCGGTTCGTTTAAAACCCCGATGGGCTGCCGCAGCTTCCTCGGCGTGTGGGAAAATGAAAACGGCGAGCAGATCCACGATGGTCGTAACAACCTCGGCGTGATCAGCCTGAACCTGCCGCGTATTGCTCTGGAAGCAAAAGGTGATGAAGCCACCTTCTGGAAGCTGCTGGATGAACGTCTGGTGCTGGCACGTAAGGCTCTGATGACCCGTATCGCTCGTCTCGAAGGCGTGAAAGCGCGCGTGGCCCCGATCCTCTATATGGAAGGTGCTTGTGGCGTGCGTCTCAATGCTGACGATGATGTTTCTGAAATCTTCAAAAACGGTCGTGCGTCTATTTCGCTGGGTTACATCGGCATCCACGAAAACCATTAACGCGCTGTTCGGCGGCGAGCATGTTTACGACAACGAGCAGCTTCGCGCGAAAGGTATCGACATTGTTGAACGTCTGCGTCAGGCAGTGGATCAGTGGAAAGAAGAAACGGGTTATGGTTTCAGTCTCTACAGCACGCCGAGAGTGAAAACCTGTGCGATCGCTTCTGCCGTCTCGATACTGCTGAGTTTGGCGTGGTGCCGGGCGTGACCGATAAAGGTTACTACACCAACAGTTTCCACCTCGATGTGGAGAAGAAGGTGAACCCGTACGACAAGATCGACTTTGAAGCGCCTTACCCGCCGCTGGCGAACGGTGGTTTCATTTGCTACGGCGAGTATCCAAACATTCAGCACAACCTTTGAAGGCGCTGGAAGATGTCTGGGATTACAGCTATCAGCATGTACCGTATTACGGCACCAATACACCGATTGATGAGTGCTACGAGTGTGGCTTTACCGGTGAGTTCGAGTGCACCAGCAAAGGCTTCACTTGCCCGAAAATGTGGCAACCATGACGCCTCCCGTGTGTCGGTAACTCGCCGCGTGTGCGGATATTTAGGTAGCCCGGATGCACGACCGTTTAACGCTGGTAAGCAGGAAGAAGTTAAGCGCCGCGTTAAACATTTGGGGAATGGGCAGATCGGTTAATCTTCACTCTGAGCTAAGCAAATGCCGGATGCGGCGTAAACGCCTTATCCGGCCTACGGGTGGCAATTGCTGTAGGCCTGATAAGACGCGCAAGCGTCGCATCAGGCATTGATTACCAGATGCAGCCTACACGCGGACTGATAAGCCAGGGCGAAATAATGAATTATCATCAGTACTATCCTGTCGACATCGTCAACGGCCCCGGCACTCGCTGCACCCTGTTTGTCTCCGGGTGTGTTCATGAATGCCCCGGTTGCTATAACAAAAAGCACATGGCGGGTAAATTCCGGTCAGCCATTTACCAAAGCAATGGAAGACCAGATCATTAACGATCTGAATGACACTCGTATCAAACGCCAGGGGTATTTCCCTCTCCGGCGGCGATCCGCTGCATCCGCAAAACGTGCCGGATATTCTGAAACTGGTACAACGCATCCGCGCCGAGTGTCCGGGTAAAGACATCTGGGTGTGTGGACAGGCTATAAACTCGACGAACTCAACGCTGCGCAAATGCAGGTTGTTGATTTGATTAACGTGCTGGTCGACGGCAAATTTGTGCAGGATTTAAAAGACCCTTCCCTGATCTGGCGCGGCAGCAGCAATCAGGTGGTGCATCATTGCGTTAATCACTCATCCAGTCGGACCTTAATGGCCTCTTGTGGGTTGGCCAGTCGTTCCCTCGACAGTGCGTAACAAGGCTTCTTCACTATCACTGACAGTGAGCGTTTTTACCGGCATTCGTCCATTTTCCGCAACGTACTGAAACAGCAGCCGTACGGCTTCAGTAGGCGTGATATTTAATTTTTCCAGCACCGCATAAGCCTCATTTTTCAGTTTGTCATCCAGACGGACGTTAAGTGTGGCCATTATGCCTCCGGTAATTATGAAAAGTGTAATGCATTATAGCATTACATATGCATTATTCATTTCTGGAAAACGCCTCGCAAAAAATGGCGGCGACACGCAGAAATATGCCGTGGTGAAGATAGATATTGCGGTGATTTTACGAAGGGTAAGCGTTGGGCGGCGACGTTTCACCGCCCAATAAGGAATTAACGATACTTCTGGTGATAGGCGTTGCGGGTCGTTTTCAGTTGCTCTGCGGCAGCCTGCGCTTTTTACTTTACCTTCATTTGCCAGCTTCAGCGCGTCGTCAATCTGACCGACCAGAATATCGAAACCGTGACGGAAGTCTTTCATTTCCGGGCTGTCCGGTGATTTATCTTCGAGCTTCGGCGGCGTTGCTTTTTGCGCATCCAGCGCTGCGGCGCGCATCTTCGTTAACGCGTCTTTGACTTGCGTCGCGTTATCGGCTTTTTCGACCACTTTTAAATTGTCGTTGAGGGTTTCCATATTGTCTTCAAGATCAGCGGCAAACGACGCCGAACTGAATACCAACGAGGAGACTGCAAGAATAGCTAACAGGCTTTTTTACGCATTGCTCACTTCCTTTTTTATTACACTTCATCCTTCACACTACCTCATCGACGGCTACGCTCATTCGCCCGGGTCACGTACTGCACGAGTACGCTCCCCGGCCCTCATTCACTTTCCGTCTCGATGCAGTGCGAATGATTTTGTGTAATTTTTTTAGTTTATAGCGCGGCAGGTCGCGCCAGTTTTTTTTACTGTCCGGCGATTTTCATCTCCGGCAACAGCACAGAACCACACTGTATATTACTGCGTGTTTTCAATATCGTTACCGACGGTGACAAATATTGCGCCACATATCTTTTAAATTACCTGCGATGGTGATTTCGCTAACCGGATACTGAATTTCGCCGTTTTCTACCCAGAAGCCCGCCGCACCACGGGAATAATCACCGGTAATTGCACTCACGCCCTGGCCCATCAATTCCGTCACCACCAGCCCGGTACCCATCTCTTTGAGCATCTGCTCGAAGCTTAGACCTTGTCCGGCAATCCGCCAGTTGTGAATACCGCCCGCATGTCCGGTGCTTTTCAGCCCCAGTTTTTCGCGCCGAGTAGCTGGTCAGCAGCCACTGAGTCAGGATGCCATCTTTAATAATATCGCGACGCTCGGTGCGCACACCTTCGCTGTCAAATGGCGTCGATGCCAGCCCTTTCAGCAGATGCGGATGCTCTTCAATGGTCAGCCAGTCCGGCAGAATTTGTTTACCCAGCGAATCCAGCAGGAAGGTAGATTTACGGTAAACCGATCCACCCGCTATCGCCCCCACCAGATGCCCAAAAAGCCCGGTTGCCACTTCATTGGCAAAAATGACCGGCGCGCTTTCATGGTGGAGAGTTTACGCGGTGACAGGCGCGATAAAAGTACGGCGAGCGCAATCGGCCCCGACCCACTCTGGCGTCTGCAAATCGCTCATCGCGCGGCCAATGGTGTAGGCGTAATCACGCTCCATATCGCCATTTTCTTCGGCAATTACACAGCTGGAGAGCGAATGACGCGTTGAGCAAAGAACCCTGCAACATGCCGTGGCTGTTGCCAAAAACTTGACACCCGTAGTGGCTGTTAAAGCTGCCACCTTCGGTATTGGTGATGCGTTTGTCCGCCTGCAATGCCGCCTGTTCTGCGCGGGCCGCCAGTTCAATGGCTTCATCCGGGGAAACTTCCGCAGGGTGGAACAAGTCGAGATCCGGTGCGTCAAAGGCCAGCAGCTCTTTGTCTGCCACGCCGGCACAGGGGATCTGGCGAGGTATAACGGGCAATATCCAGCGCCGCCGCCTGTACAGTACGGGCAATGGCCTGCGGGCTTAAATCGGTGGATGATGCGCTACCTTTGCGGTTCTGGTGATAAACAGTGATCCCCAGCGCGCCATCGCTATGTGAGACTATCTACACTTGTTATGTTACGGAAAAACGAAAACTCGATCGGACGGGTCGATGTCAAAGAACTTCTGACAACCGGTGAATCTAGAACAATCGAAGAGATTATGGATACGAATGCTGCTACGCGCATACAACAGACGATCAGGAAGATGCGCTAGCGATGATCAATAAATATGGTCTTATTGCCTTTTCAATCGTGGATCGTGAAGTGATGCATGGTCAGTATCTAACTGTTGACGATGCCATGCTGTAATGCAGGAAGAGACAACAGAAGATATCAGTATCGCCGCGTATGTCTCCAGTGAAGAGACTTATTTTGGAACATCTGTTGGAACATGTAAAAAGCAGGCTTCCATGGCTGTTATTTCTGATGCTTTTCTGTGACAGTGACACAGATGATCATGAATTCAGCTATGAAAGCGCACAGGTTATGCCACAGCTTGCCGGTTTTTATTCCAATGCTGACAGGGAACCGGTGGAAACTGCGGTTCTACAGAGTTCTACCACGCTGGTTGTTCGTGGATTGTCTGTAGGAGAAATAGAATTTCGGGATTTATTCAAAGTTATATTTAAAAAGAAGTCGGGTGGCAGCAGTGGTCAGTGTGTGACCACGGCGGTTGTGAATAATCAGAAGAATCATCGTTATGGGACAGGGGAGATACGCTCATTGCATTATCCATCGGTGGAACTATGAGTCTGTACCGTCCTGATTGCAAAGTCGTAGGCTGTACGCTTCCGATGCTGCCTCAAGATTGGGCTCGATCCTGTCATGGCGACCCGCTATTCTGCCGCTTTGCCAGATATCCAGCACAGTAACTGTATACTTTATGATCGTCAACCATGTATTCCACTTATAATAACATTTTGTATTTAATCAAGAAACAATCCCAATGTTACTGGTTAGTTACGCAGATACAACTTGTCCATGCCAATCCTTTGTATTATAATAAAAACGTTGAAAATAACTGAATACAAACGAAAGGAGTCTTTTAAGTCATGGGATTGATTGATGATATTAAAGCGAGAGCAAAAACAAGTAAAAAGAATTGTACTTCCGGAGACCAGGAGGATATCAGAACATATGAAGCCAACAAAGCAGTTCTGAAGAAGGAACAACAAACCTGATCATGATAGAGCGGCGAAGAAGAGATTGCAAAGAACAAAGGTTCTTTCGATATCAGCGAACAGCACAATCATAGATCCTGCAAGAGCAGAAGACAGACGCCTACATCCTATAAAAACTTGGCAGAATTACATTGAGAAAAAGAATGACAGAGGAAAAAGCAAAGAAACTTCTTCTGACTAATTATCTCTACTATGGTGATACATGATGAAGTTAAGATGAAAGATAGCGACGGAATGGTATCCGGAGCATGCCACTCAACGGCAATGCGACAACT
>VOFK01003938.1_pt1 | contig 12799 bp, 16 predicted proteins | sample 5384121 | NCBI WGS metagenome assembly VOFK01 (sample SAMN12384730, study PRJNA508395) | human gut metagenome | isolation source: healthy gut J | host: Homo sapiens | reverse complement strand
CTGGTTTTTGTGATAATCTGTACAACTTGCTGGCATCGTCGTGCTCCATAGGAATATTCATCCCTGCCATCATCACCATATTTTCAAGTCGAGATGGCATCCCTTGGACTGTTAGCATGAAGCGTTGACATTGAACCATCATGACCGGTATTCATTGCCTGAAGCATTTCGAACGCTTCTTCCCCACGACATTCCCCAACAATGATGCGATCAGGACGCATCCTCAAGGGAGTTAATAAGTAATGAGCGCATGGTTATTTGCCCGGTGTTTTCAACCCCAGCGAGGCGAGTTTCCATTCGTAATACATGGGGCTGCATTAAACCGAAGCTCTGCAGCATCCTCCATCGTAATAATACGCTCCGTAGGGTCAATATATTTAGACAATGCGTTAAGCAGCGTTGTTTTTTACCCGAACCGGTACCGCCAGAAATAATAATATTGAGTCGCACCCGGGCAGCAATGATAAGGAAATTGGCCATCTGACCACTCATTGCACCAAAGTTAATGAGATCCTGAAACTCAATATTGCTCTTACCAAATTTTTACGAATAGATATCGCCGTACCGTCAAGGGAGATAGGCTGCATCGCAACGTTAAGTCGGCTACCATCGGGAAGTCGGGCATCGACAAGAGGCTGGCCCTCATCCAGTCGCCTGCCGACTCGTTGAACTAAACGCTTAGCTATATCCGTAAGTTGAGCATTATTAATAAATTTTTGTTCTGTTAACTCCAGCTTACCGCGACGTTCAACAAATATTTTATGCGGTCCATTGACGAGAATATCGTTGACTGTGTCATCTTCAAGCAACGGTCTGAGCGGGTCCGGAAACCCACAATTTCATCCGCCATGATGTCAGCCATCTGACGCTGGGCCTGAACATTCAGATATATATTTTTGCTGTTCAACAACTTTCTCAATCAGACGCCCCATCTCAATAAGTAATGCAGGACGATCATCAATCAGCCCCTCAATCTTATTAATCTCAATGGCTTTAAGTACGTCATCTCGAATTTTTTCTTTGTAACGCAATATCAATTTCCATTTATCGTTCCCTTTTAAAAGAAAGATGTTTAATGAATCCTTTTTTTTTGCCGATGCACCTAATACCTGCATTGCCAATAGATCAACCGGCGGTAACTGTTTGCGAATAGCGAAGGAACTTCCCGCTTTATTGTAGGGAAAGACAATATCCAGCCGACGTTCAAGCAGTGATTGCAGATCGTCAATACTTAACATTCAAGTGTCACCGGACGACTATCACTCAGGGCACAGAATAAGACGCCGTGGCGGCGTGGGCTGAATACGATTCAGTGCGTCTATAATTTCTACCATCGTGTGGACAATGCGCACCGATGACATTGACCGGTCAAGAACCAGAATCAGACAAGAGGATTTCTCCGCCAGGTGCCGCAGCGTTTCTTTGCTGGCAGAATTGATAGTTTCCTCAAAGATAACAAAGTATATTTGTCGTAAATGTTTTGACTAAAGTCAGGCAGACTCTCGCTATCCTGTCGTTTGGCATCAAGATTTTTATTTACCTGTACCAAATCCCGGAGAATTTTTTTTCCGACCAGAATGTCCAGATCGCGTGATCCCGACGGTCCCTGTACAAATAAAGTGGACATTGATCTGCGCTGAACAATTTTTGCGCCAGCTGCCAGGCTATCTCGGTGTTACCGATCCCCCCCTTACAGCCCAACACACTTTACACACCCGTGCTGCGCGGTGAACGCGCAGTCATTCCGGTGGTTGCCGCAGTAACAAAGCTCTTCAGTCTGAACTTTGGCATTAAAGTAAAAAAATACCCTGACGAGAGAAAGACTGCGCAAGCGAAATAGAATCACTATCTCCTACGACACAGCACCACACTTCACGAGGCACAACAACAGCCTGAACAATGGTCGTTACATTATGAGACTTGTCACATTTTTCAACATCGATAATAACGCCTGCCGCATTCTCCGGGAACGTAACCTCACTGCCTTTTAGAAGGTCCTGGATTAATGCATTAACATGGCTGAAGCCAGCCGCCCGAAGCATCTCGCTCAACGTTGTACAGACCTTTTCTCTTGCCGAACAGACAAAGAAAAGATCTTTCTCCGTAACAGTACTTTTGTATCGTCTTTTGCGGGAATAATAACATCTGTGCCAGCCCTTAATAGTTTAACTTTGTAGGGATTAATAATGGATGAACTACGTGTATTGTTAATTGCACAACCCATCTCGTCGTGATAATCAAAAACGATATCCCTGAGGCGCGATAATTACATTCAGGTAATTTCATGACAATTTCCTGAATAAGGATCTTTATTCCATTGGGTCGTACTGGAGAATCCCCCACTGGCATGATCAAGAAGAACTTTCTCCGGAGCGATGCCTTCTTCAATTAGCATATCGCGTAAATGCTTTGCGGCAGGCGCATATTGCTCATCACTCCAGGACAATTTAATAGACCCAGAAATGTTTTTATCTACTTTGGATAAAATATCCCCAGTGATAATTTCAGCAGCAATTTTGCCCTGTATCTGTCAGTGAAAATTGTTGCTCACGAAGTTCAATCCATAAGTTTCTGCAACGCAGAAGAAGGACTGAGAGATATCAGACAACCCAAATAATAGTAAGCTCAGCATTTTTTTAAGCATGATCATTTGATAAACCCCTCCCTTCTCCACAAAAATTCTGCGCCTGTTTGCGATCGTGAGAATTGCTGATTCCGTCGAGATTGAGAAAACGTGCCCATGTCGATGTTCTTTGGAAATCAGGAACAACAACATCAAGAATGCCTACTGGTTTCACAAAGATTTACGGTTGCAACAACCATAAGTTCGCTACGGCTACATGTTCAGTAGAGGCATTCCTGAACAGTGTCCCAGAATAGGAACATCGCCAATGAATGGAATTTTAGGATAATGACTCAAGCTCGTTATTACTGATTAATCCACCGAAAGAAGCTTTCGCCATCAGCAAGTTCAACGGTTGTCCGTGCCCGCCGCGTCTGGAAAGGATTGGGAAACTATCACCGCTGTCAGTGTTAAATTTGTCATCTACATTACTGACTTCTTCACCAAGAGTAATACGAATATTCTTTGTGCTGCTTACCTTGGCCCCAACATTCAACTTGATACCGAACTCTTTATACTGACGTTAGTACCATTGTTGCCCGGAAACTGGTAACCACAGGGACTTCCCCGACCAGAAATTCGGCTGTTTTTCGCCGGACAGAACGGAAAGGTTAGGGTTCAGCTAATACACGCGCAACTGAATCATTACTGATTGCATGGACCAGTCCCGTTAATGTGTCAGCATCAAATTTAATAAAGCGGAACGAGCCAGGAGAAGTACCCGTTGTTCCCAATCCCCGATCCCGACGTTGTCAGTAAACGTCTTAGTCACTTCCACAACGGAAAGTTTGACGTTTACCTGATTGGTGATGGGTAGCTGAAGCTTATTAATCACGTCTTCATAGATAACTTCATCCAGCCAGGAATTAGAGTTATCTGTATTTAAATCGCTACCCGAGGAAGCGCCCAGGGAGGCAACCTGTTTTTTATTCACAACTTTTTTAGCACCAATCCCTTCACCAACAAGCTGATAAACTCCTTTATCCCTGTCCTTCGGTAGGCACCGTGCCACTTATGATATAAGTTTTGCCCATTTTCTGAATTGAAACATGGCTGTCAGGCGAAATCATCGATATTTGTTTTTGTACTTAGCGCTCAAAACAGGATCGACAATAATTGTTGTTTTAACCAGCTCATCACCATTTTTATCAAATACAGATCGGTACGCCCAAAGGTTCGCGGGCGTAAACCATAACGCTGTGGTCGTTTATAATTTCATAATCTGCTATCTCAGGCGTTGAAATAAATACAGTATCAATATCCTGCGCCTTGAATGACCTGGAGTCACCTGATCCCATATAGATTTCTTGTGCTAAGACACCTATGGAGTAGCACAAACCAATCACGCCCAAAAAGAGACTGGCTGCAATCTTGTACCGATTAAATAACGACAAAAAATAGGGCTCTGAATGCTTAATCACTTGTGGCCTCTTAATTCTTTAACTGAACGGAATTGAGGTAGAACATCATCCATTCTTACTTTCATTGCCTTGACCGTTAGCTGCCGGAAAGAGCAGGATATCGCCCGCCTCCTCAACAACGCGTAAGTCAGCAAGTTGTTTCCGGTTCATGCGTAATACAATAGTGCCCACCGACCTGAGCTGACCATATGAACGACCTGACGATTTCACCTTCTTATCTTTATCAATCTGTAAAAATACTAAGCGGCTCTGAGAGTTTACTTAGCACATATTTCTTCATTTCTTTATCAGCCTGTCTACTGCCTCCCGGAACAAATCCGACTTTAGTTTCCTTATTTTTTTCAACCTCAGTAAGACGAATATATAAAGAAAACTTTATCGCCGGCTGACAATGAGGTGAGAAGGTACTCGTCCTCAGGCCGAACCGGGTAACCATATGGAAGCTCATCGGGTCCCAGACCTATGAACAAGGAAGGTTTCGCTACTCGGGGACTCAACTGCTTCAGGTAAAATAGAAGAGAATTGAGAAATATTATTGCGCATAAGATAACCATTGAGATTTCTTGTAGCCCAATGAAGAAATATCTCTAATGTCTTTTCGTCTTTATTTATCTGAATTGTGCTTATTTTTGTAATCTCGGGTACTAAAAATATGTCCCGGCTTTTTAGTTCACGAGTCGCTTCAGCAACAACGATGGTCTTTGTAGGCGTTTTTGTTGGAGCAATTGAGGATGGTATGGTTTCACTCTTTTTGCATAAAAATACCAGCAAGACCAACTGTTATCACAATTACTGAGAGAAAAAAAAAGCATACGATGATTCATTTATGCTGTCCTAAAGGATTAACAAAACAAAGGGAAAACAGGATATGTAAGCAGAAAAAGCCAATGAAATTGGTACAGCATAAAAGGCACACCGTTTTCACTAATTGATTTTCGAAAAAAAGAAGACCAGCAAGGACAACCAGAGCGCCGCAAAAGGTCATTGCGACGAGAAAATTGGTCAGTTCATGTTCATCAATAGCTAATGAAAGAATAGTTAATAACTTGACATCACCGCCGCCAATTACCCCTGCGGAGAAAAGAAAAAAGCCCACGAGCAAAACGGTCCCGGCAGCAACCAGATTGGGTTTTTGATGCTGTAAAATGAGTGCCAGAAAAATAAGCACGGTTAACACCAGTAAATAACGATGACTAATAATTCTGAGTAATATATCCCCCCATGAAATAAAAACAAGAAAGAGCGCAACAAATAAAAGATCGACTCTTAGTAACCATATTGCTGCCATTGAAAACTCCATATACCATGCAAAGGTTGCTGCCAGACATATACTCCTTTTATGTCCGACAGCCTCTAGAGAGTTTTTTTATTTATAGGTTACGGATTCGTTCCGGAAACCGTTACTTGCTGAATTGCTGCAGCGATAGCGTCGAATGCATCTTTAATTGCACCCAGAAACCTGAGTTCTGATCACCAAAGATGAAAAGCAAGCAGAGTTGCCATAGCAACACCAATCAATGCATATTCTATTGCAGTAACACCACGTTCATACTTCGCGAAACAAGCAAAAAGCAATGTTTAGTTTTACTATAGTACTTAGTAATAAAAAGTATTCATGTTTTCCTCGTATATTATTATTTAAATTCAAACCACCAACTTCATTTGCGAGTCACCGGTATCCCATATTTTTTGGGATGTAGCTATAATTATCCATTCCGCTATTTAGTCTTCAAAAAATTACATTTAATATCATTTATCTTGATTGAGAAATAGTAAGACTAAAAAAACAAGCGTCGTCAACCAGCACACTGCTAACACGGTAAGAACGCTAATAAAAAACACTCCACTGCTTCGTTTTATACCATTCAATATTTTTGTCAGTATGTTTTATTGGGAGTAGCTCTTCAGTAGAAATTCCTGGCTGTTATCATTCCCAGAAATGTGTGCATCAGTGTTTACTTCCCTGGCCTCGCTATCATTGGTATAGCTACTACAGTCTTCATCACTGCCACGCTCATTCTCTCACAGACATGTTTCTCGACCTTTCCAAGATATCTGACGCCTTTTCGCGGAATGGTTTTAATTAGAGAACTCGACAAACCAGCGATGTCTAATGCCTTTCTAAGCATGTAAATCTGCCCATAATAACTGCTGTCGCTTACCGAACCTTTCTGCTCCCGCCAAACCTCATTGATAATATGTTGCTTATCGGATTCTCCCTGTAGTAAAAGGAGTAAAAATCGATAGCCGTTTTCAGACAGATTAATTACATTGCCTGTACTGGTGGTGATACGTCGAGACGCTGGGTAAAACTAACTCCTGCCCTAAAGAAAAATAAAAACGGTCATCGCTCATAAGTACCGAACCCTGTTTTCTTCTTCACATGACTACTCATTACAACTTTGTATGAAGTAAGATGCAAAATCATATTGTTTACATTAAGTTAAAGCAATTATACCGTTTAAACAAAGACAATACGTCTCTTTATTTCTCATAAAGCCCCAATCCCTTACAGGGCTTATTGAAAAATTTAAAAATCACAAATTTCTCAATACTAAAAATGAGATCACATAAGAAATCAAAAAACCTTCTCATCTATTTTAAAGTTTTCCCAACGTAAAAATAAGAGCTTTTTATTAATAACTGAACCACTTTACTGTTCTATTTGTTCAGGTATTGCATTACGGTGCTGAGATCCATAGGTGCATCCCTGTATCCCGCGATGAGACTAAAATAGTCGTGATTTAAGCTCGTATCAGATTCTCTTAGTGAATACCACATTTGTTATAATTAAGTGAAAAGATACATTGCTGATTTACATTTTTTTGGTTTACAAAATGTCATCACTTACAGAGTTATCGCTGACATATACCTTTAATCTCTTAATCCCTTTCGTGTTATTGCAATACAACCATCCATAAAGCAGGCTATTTTTAGCAGGAAATACTCAGGTGTCAACATTCGAACCCCAACCCTGAAATATTCATATAAATTAATGATTTTTTTCATTTATTCACACCTAATCAAAGTATTCAAATTCAGATGATTTTTTCTGCTCAACAGACACAAACAGGCAATAATACTCTCCAAAGCGAACAATATTTGGCATTACGATTTAATGCTTCATAATCACCAAATCATTTAACTATAAATTTTCTTATTTTTAACGAAATGGTTGGTGTTTTTTTGGAATTAAAACACATACATAATATTAACATCTACCGACATTTCACTTTCCCGCAAGACGAATGATTTCGAATCCTCATCTACGTTCTCCCATCCCAAATATCTTTATTAATAGGCAGTAACGAACACTGTTATAGCAAGATTACCTTATTAACCTAATGGAATCCTTTTATGTAACAAGTGAAAATAAATTCCTTAAAATTGATTCTCAGCAAATCTTAAAAGTTCTCATTATTCTGCAAAATCAGCTTTGCGAATAATCTTATGTTTTTGGGAATTTTGATCTGCTCATTGCTCTCGTGAAAAAATACAAACAAGAGAAAAACGCCATTCGTCATGAAAAGAACAGACGTAGCAATGTAATAACATACTAAAATTGATCTCATGAAAGTGGGTGCTTTATAACCAGCACAGAAGCTCAGACGTATAAATATTAAACAATTTGCATTGTAAAACGGAGACTATGTATTAAGAAGCCAATCGTAAAAACGGTTCCCTGGCGAGATAAACGACAAACAAATGGAAAGCCGGATGATATTAACGATCATCCGGCATTATTGACTTACGAAACTAACATCCCGGTAAACACATACGCCTGCAACAGCGTGATAATGCCGATAACGCTGGCAAAAATCAGACCTGTGCTTCACGGTGTAGCGGAACAGTTCAGATTCTCGGCCCACCATGCCCGTCGCGGCGCAGGCCACGGCGATAGATTGCGGGGAGATCATCTTGCCAGTTACGCCGCCGCTGGTATTTGCTGCCACCAGCAGTGTGTCAGGAGACGTTGATTTGCTGCGCCGTGGTCGATTGCAGTGAACCAAACAGGGCGTTTGAAGAAGTGTCCGAGCCGGTAAGGAATACCCCCAGCCAGCCGAGGAACGGTGAGAAGAACAGGGAACATCACGCCTGTACCTGCCAGTACCAGCGCCAGCGTGGTGGACATGCCGGAATAGTTGGTGACGAAGGCGAACGCCAGCACCATGCCAATCGACAATATCGGCCACTTCAGACTAATTAGGCGTTTCGGCAAAGACGCCAATCCCTTTCTTGATGCCCACGCCGAGGATGAAGATAGAGATAATCGCCGCAATAAAAATAGCGGTGCCGCCAGCCGAGAGGGGGTCGAATTTTAAACACCGCATCCATTGGCGTTGGTTGGGCGACAATGGGTGCCGCTTTCAACACTTGTTGATGCAAATGAGGGATCTGGAAATTAATCACCAGTGAATAAAACACGCCGCCCGGAGCAAATAACGCTTTAAACGGCTTCATGGTCAGATGGTGACCAGCACCGTTAAGATTAAAAACGGTGACCACGCTCGGAATGATTTGCCCCAGACTATATTCTGAAGGCACGGGACCGCCAGAAGATGGCTTATTTACCACCATCGCACCTGCGGATTGTCCCATGCTGATTGCCGTTTCGGTATTTTTTTCGGCCGCCAGACTTTAAGGAATAAAGCGAGTGAGACGATACTCACCAGCGCCGAAGTAATATCCGGCAGTTCCGGACCAATGTAGTTAGAGGTAAAAGAATTGGTGACAGCGAAGCTTCCCCCTGCAACCAGCGCCGCTGGCCACGTCTCTTTTCACCCCCTTTTCCAGCCGTCCATCATTGCTACCAGCCAGAACGGCACAAGAACCGACAGGGAACGGTAACTGACGTCCCTGCCATAGCACCAATGTGGAACGGATCGATTCCCGTTACCTGACCGGCGACCAGAATCGGCACGCCCAACGCACCAAACGCCACCGGCGCAGTGTTGGCAATCAGACACAGCCCTGCCGCGTATAACGGTTTGAAGCCCAGGCCCACCAGCAGAGCACCAGTAATCGCCACCGGAGCACCAAAGCCAGCCGCCCTTCCAGCAGCGCGCCAAAGGAGAAACCAATCAGTAACACCTGCAAACGCTGATCGTCAGTGATGGAGATAACCGAGCTGCGGATAATATCGAACTGCCCGCTGGCAACGGTTAATTCTATAGAGGAACACCGCCGCGACAATAATCCACGCTATTGGCCATAATCCATAAAAATAAAGCCATAGCCCGCAGCAGCAAATGCCATATCAATCGGCATTTTTAAAGGCGCGAATATCGCAATCAGGATAGATAATATAAGGGTTATTGCTCCGGCAACATGTCCTTTCAGACGTAATACCGCGAGTGCAACGAAGAAGAATATTATCGGGATCAGGGCGACCAGAGCGGATAGCCCCCAGTCCTCCCATCGGCATATACATTTGGGTCCAGGTAACCATATTGTTCAGTCTCTTATTATCTTTATATGCTTGATATACTTAAGGTTGTAATAAGCAAAAAGAGGACTGAACTGTAAAATATAGGCGTTATACTTTTTACAGCAACAGTACGCCGCTAACGCAATTGCTACCTCTGGCATAACAAGTATATCGGGTAAGGGTTTCTGTTCCGCACTTACGCAGGCGCAGAGTATCGTTAAGATGTCCATATTGTTGTTTTAGGCCCGCTAGTAATGCGCTACGGGTATTTAATATTGTTAAACCCTGATAATCGCTCCGGTTATTTCCGGGATAAATGTACTACCGCAGTTACTATCATAGCCCCGACAATAAAACTTGCCGGGGCTTTTTTGACGCTATTAATGACTTTCTTTTCGCGTAAACGCGTGTAATAACGGTTCGGTATAACCGTTTGGCTGTTTCACGCCGAGGAAGATCAAATCGCTGGCAGCTTTAAAAGCACACGAGTTAGCGAAATTCCCGCCATCGGACGATAAGCCGGATCGCCAGCGTTTTGCTGATCAACCACTTTCGCCATATTCTCCAGCGACGCCTGCACCTGTTCTTTGGTCAGAATACCGTGACGTAACCAGTTGGCGATATGCTGGCTGGAGATACGCAGCGTTGCGCGGTCTTCCATCAGCGCCACATTGTGAATATCCGGCACTTTTGAACAACCAATCCCCTGCTCCACCCAGCGCACCACGTACCCCAGAATCCCTGCACGTTGTTATCCAGCTCTTGTTGGTCTTGCGCCGACCAGTTAGCGTTTTCAGCAACCGGAATAGTCAGCAGATCGTCCAGCAGCGGTTCTCAAATTCAGCATTGAACTCGGTCTGGGCAATGTTGGCTTCGCACGCTCTGGGTACGTTGGTTTGGTGGTAGTGCAGCGCATGGAGCGTAGCAGCGGTTGGTGACGGAACCCAGGCTGTGTTTGCCCCGGCACGCAGTTGGTCGCCCTTCTGGCTGTACATGTTTCTGCCATCAGGTCCGGCATTGCCCACATTATGCTACCAATTTGCGCTTTACCGCGCAGCCCACAGAACAGACCGGAAAGCACGTTATTACGCTCGTAGGCTTTTTGATCCAAGGCGTCGATTTCATCTGGATTTTTACGCAGCATCGGGCCAGCTTCCATCACCGAATGCATTTCATCGCCGGTACGGTCGAGGAAAACCGGTATTGATGAACGCCACGCGGTTGCGCGCCTGAGCGATGTACAGCTACGCAAGTTCAGCGAGGTCCGACGTTCTTCATCCATAATGCCCATTTTCAGGGTATTCGGTGCCATACCGAGCATTGTCTCAATGCGGGTAAACAGTTTGTTGGCGAACGCCACTTCCTGCGGACCGTGCATTTTCGGTTTCACAATATAGACGCTGCCAGTGCGCGAGTTTTTTCTGCACCCTTTTAAATCATAGAGGGCAATCGCGCCAGTCATGACACCATCAAGAATGCCTTCCGGGATTTCATTGCCTTCGCTGTCCCAAATCACAGGAATGGTCATCAAATGACCCACGTTGCGGATAAACAGCAACGAGCGTCCGTGCAGAGAAATTTCAGAGCCATCGGCGGCGGTGTACTGACGATCGTCATTCAGTTTACGTACGATTTGCCGACCGTTTTTTCTCCATTTTCTCTTGCAGAGTCCCCTGCATCAGGCCCAGCAGGTTGCGGTACAGCAGGATTTTATCTTCCGCATCAACCGCCGCGACCGAATCTTCGCAGTCGAGAATGGTACTGATAGCAGCTTCGACGATAACATCGTTGATGTGCGCCGGATCGTCTTTTTGCCAATCCGCCCATTGGCATCGATTTGCAGCTCAATATGCAGGCCGTTATTTTTCAGCAAAATGCAGGTCGGCGCAGCGGCATCGCCACGGTAACCGACAAACTGCGCCGGGGTACGTAAACTAGTTTCTGCGCCATTTTTCAACTGGATGCGTAATTGTTTATCGACCACCTTAAACGCTACCACATCCTGATAGCTGCCGTTTTCCAGCGGTAGAGATTCATCGAGGAAACGCCGAACCCAGGCGATAACCTGCTCACCGCGTTGCGGATCGTAGCCGCTGACCATCGCCCCTTCCTGCGGGATGATGTCGCTGCCGTATAACGCATCGTACAGTGAGCCCCAGCGAGCGTTCGCCGCGTTCAGCGCGTAGCGGGCGTTCATTGCCGGAACCACCAGCTGTGGCCCCGCCTGACTGGTGATTTCGCTGTCAATGCCCGTGGTTTCCACCGTCACGCGCTCCGGTTGCGGCACCAGGTAGCCCAGTTCACGCAGGGAAAGATTTATAGGCCGCTTTATCTTTTACCGGCCCCGGATTGCTGCGATGCCACTCATCAAGCGCCGCCTGAATGCGATCGCGTTCTGCCAGCAACTGACGATTTTCGTGCCAGATCGTGAACGATCTCATCAAAATTGCGCCAGAACGCCGCAGCGTCCAGCCCTGTTCCCGGTAAAACTTCGTCATCCACAAAACGCGTTTTAAAATTGGCGTCAATGCGTAAACGGCCCTGGGTTATGGTTTGACTCATTGTTTTCTCTCCTCGTTTTCGCTTATTTCGCCAACACCGCTGCTGCCGCTTTCGCGACCTGCGCATCCTGTGCTCCGGTTAAACCAGAAACGCCCACGGCACCAATAATTTGCCCATCAACAACAACCGGTACGCCGCCTTCCAGCGACGTTAATAACGGCGCAGTCACGAACGCGGTACGTCCGTTGTTCACCATCTCTTCATAGCCCTTTAGTTTCTCACGACGCCCCAGCGCGGCGGTACGCGCTTTCTCCTGGGAGATGTAAGCCGCAATCGGCGCGCAATCGTCCATGCGGCTTAACGCCAGCAGATGACCGCCGTCATCGGCAACAGCAATGGAAACAGACCAGTTATTTTTCTGCGCCTCTTCCTGACCTGCGGCAATAATTGCACTCGCCATTTGCTGGCTAAGAATGACTTTAGTTTTCATTTTTTATTCCTTTTCAAGGGCTTGTTCTACAATTTCAATCAGTGACGCACAGAGGTACGACCGGCGCTCGCCAGATGCGTCTGGCAACCAATGTTGGCGGTGACGATCATTTCCGGTTTGCCGCTTTCCAGCGCATTCATTTTGTTATCCCGCAGCTGGCGTGCCAGATCGGGATGCGTTAAACGCATATGTTCCCGCTGAACCGCAGCACAGATGGCTGTCGGGAACGTCCGTTAAGGTAAATCCAAGACGACACAAAACTTTTTCCACTTCGCCGTTCAGCTTTCAACGCATAAGTTAGAGCAATACGTAACTGAACGGAAGTGGGTCACCTG
>VOFK01003896.1_pt1 | contig 12800 bp, 22 predicted proteins | sample 5384121 | NCBI WGS metagenome assembly VOFK01 (sample SAMN12384730, study PRJNA508395) | human gut metagenome | isolation source: healthy gut J | host: Homo sapiens | reverse complement strand
CATTAATGAACTGAGCTATGTAGAAGCTACCGAACTTTGCAACTTCGGCGCTAAGGTAGTGTATCCGCCTACTATTTATCCGGTCTGTCACAAGAACATACCTATTATAATAAAAAGAACACGTTCAATCCCGACGGGCGGGAACGGTCATCAAGCAGGATGTTTCAATCCGCAAAGTAAAGCCATTAAAAGGTATTTCGTCTATCAACGATACAAGTCTGATAACGGTGCAGGGCACTCGGTATGGTTGGCGTGATTGGTGTGAACTACCGTATCTTCAAGCTTTGGCAAAGAACGGCATCAGTGTGTTCCTCGTATCGCAGGCATCTTCGGAGAATTCTACTTCCATCGGTGTGCGTAATGCGGATGCCGACCTGGCTTGTGAAGTTCTGAACGAAGAGTTTGTCAAAGAGATTGAAATGGGAGAGATTTCACCCATACAGGCGGAGAAGATTTGGCTACGGTGGCCATTGTAGGTGAGAATATGAAGCATACGCCGGGTATTGCCGGTAAGCTGTTCGGCACGCTGGGACGTAACGGTATCAATGTGATAGCTTGTGCACAGGGTGCTTCGGAAACGAATATCTCGTTCGTCGTAGACAGTAAGTCGCTGCGCAAGTCCTTGAACGTGATCCACGACTCTTTCTTCCTGTCGGAATATCAGGTGCTGAACCTCTTTATCTGCGGGGTCGGTACGGTAGGCGGCAGTCTGATAGAACAGATTCACAGCCAGCGCCAGAAATTGATGCAGGAGAACGGCTTGCAGCTGAATGTGGTAGGTATTGCCGATGCTTCCAAAGCAATCTTCAGCCGCGAGGGATTTGACTTGGGACGCTTTCGCGAAGAGTTGGCGGAGAAAGGCAAGGAAAGCTCGCTGGATACGCTTCGTGATGAGATTATCGGCATGAATATCTTCAACTCCGTATTCGTGGACTGTACGGCAAGCGCAGAGTGGCTTCCTTGTATAAAGACCTTTTGATGCACAACGTTTCGGTTGTAGCCGCCAATAAGATTGCAGCTTCTTCGGAGTATGAAAACTACCGGGAACTGAAGCAGATAGCCCGCCAGCGCGGCGTGAAATATCTGTTTGAGACGAACGTAGGTGCGGGGTTGCCATTATCAATACCATTAACGACCTTATTCATAGCGGTGACAAGATACTGAAGATTGAAGCCGTGCTGAGCGGTACGCTGAATTATATATTCAACAAGATAAGCGCGGATATTCCTTTCAGCAGAACCATTAAAATGGCTCAGGAGGAACGTTATTCGAACCTGATCCGCGTATCGACCTCAGTGGCAAGGATGTAATCCGCAAACTGGTAATCCTTGCACGTGAAGCCGGTTATCGCATTGAGCAAAAGTGATGTGGAAAAGAATCTCTTTTTGTACCCGATGATTTCTTCGAAGGTTCTTTGGATGACTTCTGGAAGAAAAGTGCCGAGCCTCGACGCCGGCTTTGAAGCACGCCGCAAGGTGTTGGAAGCGGAAAAACAAGCATTGGCGTTTTCGTTGCCAGACTGGAGAACGGCAAGGCCTCCGTAGGACTGCAGGAAGTGGGTGTCAATCACCCGTTCTATGGGCTGGAAGGCAGCAACAATATTATCTTGCTGACAACAGAGCGTTATAAGGAATATCCGATGATGATACAAGGCTACGGTGCCGGTGCCGGTGTAACGGCTGCGGGAGTATTTGGACATAATGAGTATTGCGAACGTTTAATTAAGTACGAACTTCGTACTTGGATTTCAAGATTCATGGGTATGAAACACATTATTATATTAGGTGACGGTATGGCCGACTGGCCTGTAAAGTCTTTGGAAAAGCAGGACTTTGTTGCAAGCAGCTAAAACGCCCTATATGGATAAGCTTGCCCGGATGGGGCGTGTAGGCAGGTTAAAAACTGTTGCCGACGGATTTCATCCCGGCAGTGAGGTTGCCAATATGTCCGTTTTGGGCTATGACCTGCCGAAAGTATATGAGGGACGCGGCCCGTTGGAAGCGGCAAAGTATCGGTGTAGACCTGAAGCCGGGTGAAATGGCGATGCGCTGTAATATTATCTGCATTGAAGGAGGTGCTATCAAGAACCATTCGGCGGGACATATTACGACCGAAGAAGCCGATGTGCTGGTGAAATATCTGCAGGAACATTTGGGTAATGAGCGCGTGCGTTTCCATACGGGTGTGCAATACCGGCATTTGTTGGTAATAAAAAGGCGGAGACAAGCGTATAGACTGTACTCCTCCGCATGATGTCCCTCTGAAACCCTATCGGCCGTTGCTGGTAAAGCCTATGGCAGGTACAGAAAGTATCACCGTTCCCGAAGGAAAAGCCGATTTGACCCCGCAACAAACCGCCGATCTGATTAACGATTTAATCATGCGTTCGCAAGAATTGCTGAAAAGAACACCCCGTCAATAGGAAGCGTGCAGCCGAAGGCAAAAGACCCGGCTAACAGTATTTGGCCGTGGAGTCCGGGTTATCGTCCGCAGATGGAAACACTTTCGGATAAGTTTCCTCAAGTGAGGAAAGGCGCTGTAATCTCTGCTGTAGATTTGATTAACGGTATCGGCTATTATGCCGGACTGCGCCGCCTGACGGTGGAAGGAGCGACCGGACTGTACGATACCAATTACGAGAATAAAGTGGCTGCCGCTCTTGACGCACTGAAAACGGATGATTTCGTTTACCATATCGAGGCCAGCGATGAGGCGGGACATGAAGGAGACATTCCTTTGAAGATGCTGACCATTGAAAATCTGGATAGCCGCGCCGTAGGTCCTATTTATGAAGCGGTGAAAGATTGGGAAGAACCTGTCGCCATTGCCGTTTTGCCCGATCATCCCACTCCTGCGAGCTGCGTACACATACCAACGAACCGGTACCTTTCTTTATTTGGTATCCGGGTATTGAGCCGGACGAGGTGCAGACTTTTGATGAAGTGGCGGCTTGCAGCGGCAGCTACGGTCTGCTGAAAGAAGATGAGTTTATAAACGAATTTATGAAGGGATAATGAGATGACATGCCCAAATGTGCTGATTATCATTCGGTGCAGCGTCATAGTCTTTAATTATTAATTCTTTAATATTTAATTTAATATGCAATATTATAGTACCAACAAACAAGCTCCCAATGTTACCCTCGAAGAGCGGTAGTGAAAAGGGCTTGCCGCAGACAAAGGACTTTTTGCCCTTTACCATTAAACCGTTGCCGCAGGAATTCTACGACAGCATTGATACGCTTGGCTTTCAGGAGATAGCCTATCGGGTGGCGGATGCTTTCTTTTGGGGAAGATGTTCCCGCAGATACATTGAAGCAGATTGTGTACGATACATTGAGCTTCGATGTCCCTTTGGTGAAGTGACGGAAAAATATCTATTCCCTCGAATTGTTCCATGGCCCTACACTTGCCTTTAAGGATGTGGGCGGCCGTTTTATGGCGCGCCTGTTGGGCTATTTTATTAGAAAAGAGGGGTAAGAAGCAGGTTAATGTATTGGTTGCTACCTCGGGTGATACGGGTAGTGCCGTTGCCAATGGTTTCCTCGGCGTAGAAGGTATTCATGTTTATGTGCTCTATCCGAAGGGGGCAAGGTCAGTGAAATTCAGGAAAAGCAATTCACTACGTTGGGACAGAATATCACGGCTCTTGAAGTGGATGGCACGTTCGACGATTGTCGAGGCATTGGTGAAAGCGGCTTTCATGGACAAGGAGCTTAACAGCCGTTTGCAACTTACCAGCGCCAACTCCATTAATGTGGCACGTTTTCTGCCGCAGGCTTTCTACTATTTTTATGCTTATGCGCAGTTGAAGCGGGCGGGTAAGGCTGCCAATGCCGTAATCCTAACCAAGCGGCAATTTCGGTAATATAACGGCCGGTTTGTTCGGTAAACGCATGGGACTGCCGATAAAGCGTTTCATAGCATCCAACAACCGTAACGACATATTCTATCAATATTTGCAGACGGGTGTTTATGCGCCGCGACCCAGCGTCGCTACGATAGCCAATGCCATGGATGTGGGGCGATCCGAGTAACTTTGCCCGTGTGCTCGACCTCTATGGCGGTAGCCATGCAGCTATCTCTGCCGAGATAAGCGGTGCTGCTTATACGGACGAACAGATAGCCGAAACCGTGAAAGAATGTTTGGACAGATGAGCATTACCTGCTCGACCCTCATGGCGCATGCGGTTTCCGTGCATTGCAAGAGGGCTTGCAGCCGGGTGAGACGGGCGTCTTCCGAAACGGCTCATCCTGCCAAGTTCAAAGATACGGTAGAGAATATTATCGGTGAGGCGATACAGATACCGGAGAAGTTGCAAGCCTTTATGCGTGGCGAAAAGAAGAGTCTGCCTATGTCGAAAGATTTTGCAGACTTCAAGCGCTATTTAATGAATATCTGATTACCGGTTTGTTTCTGATAGGATGAGGTGTCAAAACTAAAAAATATCAAAGGAGTTTTGACGCCTCTTCTTGTTCCCCTATGGGAATGCTTTTTATCTTTCCGACTTTATGGCTATTATCCCAAAGCACGAGTATTTCTATTTTCAGAAGGCTGTGGCGGTAGAATAGCGTATAGTCGGGACAAGGAGTGATATATCGTATGTTATCCACTTCCGTGGCTTGTCCGATGAAAGGATTTAGAGTAATGCGATGAAGTGCATTCTGGAAGAGTGAGTATATAATCTTTCCCTGTTCTTTGTTTCCAAACCTCTGCACTGAGGATAACAGCAGGCTTCTCAGTTCCCCCTTGGCAAGTGGCGACCAATTTATTTGTTTAACCATGATTTTACTTCCTTATTGATTGTAACATCTTCTTGCCCTTCTCCGTTTTCCAGTTGCCGGCAAGCGGTTTGGATATCCTGGCGTAGGCGGGTGGAGAATACGAGCACTTGTTTGGTGGGGTTTGATGCCTGTTTGGGTTCTGTTTCTTTTCATTTTTCAGTCTCCTGTTTCCCTAAAAACATTGCAAAGTTGCGAATTGTTTAGGATAACGCTCCGTATGTTTCCGAACATTTCCCAGTGCTATGCGTTCTCACTACCTTGAACTCAATGTAGATAGTCTCATGAAAGATAAAAAGCTGGAAGCCAATCTCAGTATGGTTGCATCCCGTGTCATGGCGGGTCTGAACATGAACGGATTGAAGTATTTATTGCCTTTGTGGTTGGGAGCTTTAACGGGTGTTACCATACGGTGCGTGTTTGCGGCAGTGGCTTTTTGGTTGACGGGTTGTTTTATAAAAAGAAGCGGCGGTTACCAAGGGAAGCAACGCATCATGCTGTTTTGCCTCGGGGCGTTCGGGCTTTACGGATTTATGTTCTGCTATCTGCTGGGCATCAGCAAAACCACCCGGTTTCGAGCGCCATATTCAATTCGATGCAGCCTATATGGGTATTTCCCATTTCCGTTTTCTTTCTGCACGAGAAAGCTACGGTAATGAAGATTATCGGTATAGCTTTGGGGTTTGGCGGTGCGATGTTGTGTATCTTGACGCAGGGCAGCGATGATTTGGCACGCGATGCCTTTACCGGCAATTTGCTTTGTATGATCAGTTCGTTTGTATTTGCCGTTTATCTGATTGTAAGCAAGAAACTGCTGGAGAAGGTAGGAGTAGTGACAATGATGAAATATATATTTGGCGGAGCTGCTGTTTCCGGCATAATCGTTTCTCGTCCGTTGCAGGGTGGGATGCACCGATGTTTGCAGAAGCCTGGAAAGGCGAGTGGCATTGGACGGCGTGGGCTGTACTTGCATTTATCCTTATTTTCCCTACTTATCTTTCAGTTACTCCTGGTTCCTGTCGGGTTGAAGTACCCCTGAAGACTACCGTTGTCGCTATTTACAGCTATCTGATATTGGTAGTGACCACGGTTGTCTCGCTTTCTTTGGGGCAGGACCGGTTCAGTTGGACACAGGCCGTTGCCATTGCTATGATTTGTATCAGCGTGTACTTTGTGGAAGTGGCTGAGGGAAATTCAAAAAAACCAGATACTCCCCTTCCGCCTCAATCGTAAACTCTGTTCCGATGCATTCGTTGAGAGTGCCCTGCCACCGCTGGGTGAAGTCGCTGAGAGGGTATACCAAGCCGAGTCCATGCAATTTACGGGCATTGAAGTTGATGATGGATACTTGCTGTCCCGGTTGGCAGGTAAAAGTACATGTGTTCCGGCAAGGGATAAAGATGCCATGGTCTGTGTAGGTACGTACATCGGCTCCTGCGCGCATATAGTCCATAAGCAGGCTGATGTTTCCCAACGTATGGTCTTCGCGTTTGCCGGTGGCGCCTACGATAGCTATCCGGCGTTTGCCCTTGCGATAACAGGTAGTTGACGGCTTTGGTCTGGTCGTTCGTTTCTTGTTCGGCAATGCGGTGAAGCAGATGCCCGTACTTCTTGCGGTTCTCCTCACTGATGGAGTCGCCGTCACCTATAATAAGATTGGGGGTATGTCCGTTCCGGATGTATTCGTCTGCACCGCCGTCGCAACAGACTACGTAAAAGGCGCATCTGCCAATATCTGCAAAGGCAGGGGGAGCGGTAGGATATTCCCCGTTTGCTAAAACCACAGCTTCCACTTCCATAGTTGATACTTGCTAAATCGGAATTTATAAATCATAAATCAGCCTCTTTTTTCATCAGCTTCTTCCATTTGAAATAGCCAAAGATAGCGATTATTGTGTAAAGGCCGTACAATGCAGCGGTAAAATCGAGTCCTTTATAGATGTACAATCCTGTACTCACAGCATCTACGCCAATCCAGGCCCACCATTGTTCTACATATTTACGTGCCAGCATCCACATGCCGACAATGCTGAGCGCGGTAGTGAAGGAGTCCAGCCAGGGGACATTGCTGTCTGTAAAGTTGATAAGTAACCGCAATGCCGGCAAGCGTAACGGCAAATATCGCAATAAGCGGCAACAGATACCTTGACGGCATGCAGGTTATGGGAAGCTCTTGTTGTTGGTTTTCCATATCCGGGATTTTCCTTTTCAGGATTGTCCGGTGTAAGAATGCTCCGTATTTCCACATCATCCACCCATATATGGCAGCTCCGAGGTAGTAGATGTTGATACCGAAGTCAGCATACAGCCCCGCATTGTAGTACACGAAGATATAGATAGCAGGCATTATGATGCCTGCTATCCAAAGATATATACTTGCCCGATACTCCAGCCAGAGGTAGAGAAGACCGACAAGTGTTCCGATAATTTCGAGTGTCTGCTCCATAATCAAATTTAGAAACTCAAGGAGATATGTCCTAATACATTAGTGCCGGCCCGTGCGGCATATCCGGCATAATTGTAGCGCACTTTCTGTCCGTTCTCATAATAGAAGCCGCTGCCTGCGTAGCCATTGTTCTCATACTCTTCGTTGAAGAGATTGTAGATGGTACAGCCTACAGTTATCGATTTTGTTTTGGGCAACGTGAATGTGTACGATAGGTTCAGGTTGCTGACGAAATAGGCATCCAGAATATGGTCTTTGCAATTCAGGTTGCTCATGTACTGTTTGCTGACGTATTGCGATTGTAAAGATGCTTCAAACCCCTTGTAGGTGTATCCGAAACGGTTGTTCAGCAGAAAGTCGGGAGAAAAGCAATGTGGGTATCGCCCAGATAAGTGCTCCATGTGTCGCCGGTCGGGTCTTCGTTTTCATAAAAGTGTTTCGGTAAAGTTTTCTACACGGTTGCGGCTTAACGTGGCGTTGATGTCCCATTGAAACCGCAAGGCAAAGCTTTAAACCTGCCATTAGTTCGATACCCATACGGTAACTGTCGGGTACGTTGGCGGCTACGGCTTCACCGATTTCGTTCAGTTCACCGGTCAGCACCAGCTGATCTTTGTAGTCCATGTAGTATAGATTGGTGCCGAAAGTCAGCCAGGAATTGGCAAAGGTGTATCCCAGCTCGTAGTAGAACAGACGCTCTGCTTTGGGGTGTTCGGTAAACTTGCCGTCCGTATAGTTGTTGCGTGTCGGTTCTTTGTGGGCTACGCTGAACGAACCGTATATCCGGTTGTTGCGGTTGATTTGCCATGACAGCCCGGTTTTGGGGTTGAAGAAGTCGAACTTTTCATGAATGGTAAAGTTGTTGCAGACCGTCATTGGTAACGCTGTTCCACTTGTCGTTCTGTCCGTACATTTTATAAGAGATGTGGCGGTATTGCAAATCTGCATAGGCATTGACCCCGCTGCATAACTCATAGTTGGCTTTCAGATAGAGGTTACCGTCGTTCTTTGTGGCATTGTTGCGGTAGTAGTCTTTGTCTGGGTCGAGGTTGCCGATGTAGTTTTTCACCCACAACACTTTGCCGAAGTGGTCGCCGTCATAGCGGTTCAGTCCGCCGCCGAGGGATGTATGAAGGCGGTTGCCCTTATAATTTACGGAGAAAGATGCCGCCGCCGAACCAGTTGTCCATCGCTTTTTACGGATAAGGTCGCTTTTTGCTTACGGTTTCACCGTCATGTTCGTATGGCAACAGGCCATATTCCACCAGTTTGCGTCCGCCTTTGTATTCTTGATAGTAGCCGTCTCCTTTGGTGTAGTGCAAACCTACGTTTACATTCCGGCGGAAGTGAAGTTGTGGTTGAAAAGCAATTGGTAGTTCTTTTGTACGTAGTTGTCCGTTTGGTCTTCATAGAAATGGTCGGTGCCGTTGTCGTCGGTGTACATATACCCGCAAGAGTTGTAACGGCGGCCGTATTTCTCCATTTCTTCTTTACTGGCATAATTCCAGGCATGGTAGGTACGCTTTTGCCGCCAAATGTTATTAACTTGATAGAAGTGTTGTCGCTGTAATATCCGCCCTGCAGGTAGTAAGAATTCAGTCCGACCGATGCGCGGTCGATGTACCCGTCCGAACTGATATTGGATAGGCGGGCGTCGAAAGACCAATGGTCGTTGATAAGTCCTGTTCCTGCTTTTTACCGTTTCTTTGTGTGTATTGAACGACCCGTACGAACCGTTCAGCTCGGCATACGGTTTCAGTGAGAAGTCTCCGGTCTGCATGTTGATACTGGCCCGAAAGCTCCTGCACCGTTGGTGGAAGTTCCTGCGCCACGCTGGATTTGCATGTTTTGACGGACGATGCGAAATCCGGCAGGTTTACCCAAAAAATACATTGTGGCTTTCGGCATCATTGATAGGAATACCGTTGGCGGTGACGTTGATGCGTGTTCCGTCCGTACCGCGTACTCTCAATGTGGTATACCCGATACCCGCTCCGGCATCACTGGTAGTGATGGCAGAGGAGTCATACTCAACAGATACGGCAAGTCTTGTCCGAAGTTCTGTTTTTTAAGCTGTTCTTTGTTGATGTTGGTAAATGCCACCGGAGTGGTTCCTGTGGCGCGTGTAGAGATAATCTCTACTTCTTGTAAGTCTATTACCCGCAAACTGTCTTTTTCCTTTGTCTGTGCGCAGACATTCAGCGCTGCCATAAACAGGCATGCTGTCATTGCATACTTTTTCATTTGCAATTTGAACTATTAAAGATTACTACAGAAAAGGGGAACTTTTCTTCTTTTCCCTACGTCGGCACTACCCGAATCAGGTCAATGGGTATGATCTTAGCCCGTAATATTAGGGCACCCCTTAATTAAATCAGAGGCAAAAGTATTTCTTTTGGTCGAAAGGTACAAATAATGTGAACGAAAAATGGATTTATTTGTTAATTTTGTATTCATTAATCCATTAAACTATAATCATTATGTTATCATCTTTATTAATGGCGGCGTTTGTCGCCCAGAGCTTCTGAAGAGGGATTCAGCAAGCTTCAGATTTTTTTATGCAGCAACTGATTGATTGGGGGGTAGGAGCCGGCGGTCGTATTATAGGGGCAGTTATAATCTTTGTGGTTGGGCGTTTCCCTTATTTCTTTCATTAAAAACTAGTGTCTAAACTACTGATGAAGCGGCACATTGATGCGGGTATCCAAAGTTTCGTCAAGAGTCTGGTGAATATTCTACTGACAATTCTGTTAATTATTGCCGTTATCGGCAAGTTGGGAGTTGAAACAACTTCATTTGCAGCTTTGTTGGCATCTGCCGGTGTAGCGGTGGGTATGGCGTTATCCGGAAATTTGCAGAATTTTGCCGGCGGACTTATCGTCTTGCTGTTTCGCCCGTTTAAGGTAGGTGATTGGATTGAAAGCCAGGGTGTGTCCGGTACGGTGCGCGAGATTCAGATATTCCATACAATTCTTACTACGGCCGATAATAAGGTGATTTATATTCCTAACGGTGCTTTTGAGTAGCGGTACTGTGACTAATTACAGTCGTGAGGATACCCGTCGCGTAGACTGGGTTATTGGAGTGGAATATGGCGAGAATTACGATAATGTGGAAAGTACCGTACGCCGTATACTTGCTACCGACAGTCGTATTCTGAATGCTCCGGCGCCTTTTGTCGCCCTTCATGCTTTGGATGCCAGCTGTGTAAATATTGTTATCCGTGTTTGGGTGAAGAGCAGCGATTATTGGGGAGTTTATTTTGATATGAACAAGACTATTTATACTGTATTCAACGAAGAAGGAATCGGTTTCCCGTTCCCGCAACTGACAGTGCATCAGGCAAAGGATTGATAGGAAAGTCGAATGTTGAAAGAATATTGAGGTCAAAATACATCTGATGATTTCTTTTAGGCACGGAATTACACGGTTTCACGGAAAAAGAATGAAGAAAAAATCTGTGTTTTCCGTGTAATCCCGTGCTCGGAAAGAAACAAATAATAGGCGAATTTTAGTTTGGATATAGCCTCACTGATATGTATACATTGTTTTACATTTCGTACACTCCGAGCTTCTTCTTCTACTTCTTCACAAATATTTTTGCTCAAGATTAAGCAAACGGTTTATTTCCTTTCGTTTGTTCAAGTCAGTGAAATAACTCTCTACTACTGCATACAGATTAAATCCCGTTGTGGAACCTGCTGCCAGTTCCAATGACTCAACCAACTGCTCTACCGCCCGATGAATGCGTTTCTTTATCAATGAAATGCAATTCATTACTATGAATCAAGTTCTTTTCCATAATGGTCGTTTCTTTAAGTTTTGTACAGTTATAACGCTCTGTTAGGTAAGTTAGTTCATGCGGAATGCTGTGTGTGAGAATTTGCAATGTCACTTTTATTTTTATATTTGCAGGAAAATACAAATTAAAGCGATGGGGATTCTGTTTATTAAAATATTACGCATTTTTTGTGGTCTTGGCCGTATTGTTCTCGGGCACTATGGGATATGTGATTTCTGAGAAAACATTGGCAGCCTGGTGGATACCTGTTGGCGTAGCATTGGCGGCAGGTATGTTGACTCTTCCTCTCTATCGGAAGTGGATATGGCTGACGACCGTAGAGAATGGGATTGTGAATGTACTGTGTCATTTGGTATGCGTGGGTTCTTTCTGTTATGTATTGTTTCTTTCAGGCAACAATTTGTTGGCGGACGCTGACGAGTATGAGGTAACTGTAACCGTACTCGATAAACGTATGGAGCAACATGAAAAACGGCGCAAGGTAGGAAAGCATCGTTATGTATCCGATGGTATGCGCTATGAATATTATCTCGAAGTAGCTTTTGATAATGGTACGGTAAAAACATTGCATGTTTCTCGTGCCGTTTATAGGAATGCACAGAAAGGGCAGCCGAAAGCCTTGTCTTTTAAGTCAGGGGGCGGATTGGGGCTTCCGGTTATAAAGCAAGGTATATAGTGACAGATAAAGTTTTTGTTAGTGACTTTAGGAGTGTATTGAATTATTTCAATATTGGTTTCTGTCACATTATCAAGTTGAAAGAGCATAAAATAGTAATTCTGTCAGAGTATTCTCATCTAAAATAATGGCTAAAAGTGGTCCTTTAGCCAGGTAGATTATAGCTCGGCTCCATTGTGCAAAAAGAATCCAAGGAAATTGAAAGTGTAATGCTGTTGATGGTATATAATGTTGGTAACAAGTGGATTATAAGTGTGAACAAGTGGAATATACTGTTCAAAAAAATGGATGATTGGTCTGCTGCACAAAAAAACAATGAATAGAAATACTCTTTAAACATAGTATTCACTTTTTCTTTCTGTCTTTCCTTTTTCGTTGCATGTTTCTGTATTGTTTCCTTCCTGTGTCATTTCTCCCGTAAGCCTTTTTCTTGTGTCCGACACCCGGGTGTCGTGCATACCGAGACCCGGGTGTCAGACGTGCCGAGACCCGGATGTCAGACATGTCAAGATCCGGGTGTTATGCAATACCTTTCCGTATCTCCGTGTTTTCTTTCAGTCTTCCGTTGTTTCTTTTCGCGCGCATGCGCATATATTATAATGTGTCCCTTTTGCCAGACTTTCCATCCTCCTTAAAAAGATATGTTCTTCAACACATTTGTCAATCAGCGTTTTATAAAAATGTTCAAGAAAAACGCGAAAAAATCCCCTTATATATTTGGTGTGTATATTATAAAGTCCTACTTTTGCACCCGCTTTCGAGAACGGGAGCAGCGATGTTTTGACATTCTGACAGGAACGGCGTAGGAACTCTTACCTATTTCTTCTGCTTGGGGCTTATTTCTTTCTGAATATTTCCCATTTGAAAAAGCAGAATGAAAAAAAACTTCCGGAAACATTTGGAAGATATGAAATAAAGTTCTTACCTTTGCACCCGCTTTCAAAAAGTAAGCAGCGTTGGTTGACACACTTTTTCTTGAATCCGGGTCGGTAAAACAATCTTTCTTTTGTTCTCCCTTTCGCAAGAGAGATGACGGGAAAAAGGGAAGATGAAAAAAAACTTCCGAAAATATTTGGAAGATATACTTAAAAGTTT
>VOFK01004323.1_pt1 | contig 12813 bp, 27 predicted proteins | sample 5384121 | NCBI WGS metagenome assembly VOFK01 (sample SAMN12384730, study PRJNA508395) | human gut metagenome | isolation source: healthy gut J | host: Homo sapiens | reverse complement strand
CGTTATATTGCTGCCTCGGACGTCCAAAGTACTCCTCGCAGTCCGTCTGGCGGCTCACGGCCGACACCGGGTCTGCCTCGATGGGGAAGGTATCCGGCATGACGCAGTCCCTGCACCGTGCAGGGGATCCTCACCGGCAGCACGCCCAGCAGATCCCACAGCACCAGCTCCGCCGCCTGCATCACCAGACAGCCGCAGCAGGCACTCTGCACCTGCCGCTCCCCGGCCCTGATGCAGGGTCAGCTTCTCCGGTGCGTCTCTCCGGTAACGGTGTTCTCCACCGATACCGTGAGCCTGCCCCGGCCGAAGGGGACACCCTGCCGCACCTCCGCCGTCACGGAAAAGGGCTTACCCTTCTCCGCCGTCACGGGGCAGGTGAGCCGTACCTGCGACCGCTTCCTTGTCAGCAGCAGTGCAAGCCAGCCCGCCAGCGGCGCCATCAGCCAGCACAGGGCCAGCCACGGGGGCAGGCGCCCAAGGCGTCACCAGCCAGCACAGCACCAGTCCGGCCTCCGTCAAAAGCCACAGCAAGGTGCTCATGCCCGCCGCTCCGACAGCACCGGCGGCTGGGTCTGCGCCAGCACCTCCGCCACGATGGCCTCCGGTGTGTACTCGTTGAGGCGGGCCTTGGAGGAAAGCATCAGACGGTGGGCAAACACATACTCCGCCATCTGCGTCACATCTTCCGGCACCACGAAATCCCGGCCCTTCTGCGAAGGCTCTTGCCTTGGCCGTGCGGCACAGGGGCCAGAGCGCCACGGGGGCTGATACCCAGCTTCAGCAGCGGATGGGTGCGTGTCACCTCCGCCAGCCGGGCGATGTCAATCATAGATCTGGTCGTCCACATGGACCTGACGCACCTTGGCAATGGCGGCGATCAGCTCCTCCCGGCGCGCATCACCGGCTCCACCTGCTCCAGAGGCTCCTGCTGGTGCGCTCCTTCAGGATACGCACCTGACTGCCCACATCGGGATAGCCCATGCTGAGCTTCATGAGGAAGCGGTCCAGCTGGGAATTGGGCAGGTCCTGGGTCCCGGCGGAGCCCACGGGGTTCTGAGTGGCCAGCACCGCAAAGGGGCCGGCAGATCGTGGGTCACGCCGTCTACGGTGACATGGCCCTCCTCCATGGCCTCCAGCAGCGCCGACTGGGTCTTGCTGGAGGTACGGTTGATCTCGTCTGCCAGCAGCAGATTGGTCATCACCGCACCGGGCTGATACCCATCCCGCCCCTGCTCCGGCAGGGAAAAGCCGATGATATCCGAGGGCATGGTGTCCGGGGTGAACTGGATGCGCTTGGTGTCCAGCCCCAGGGCCCTTGGGAGAAGGCCAGGGCCATGGTGGTCTTACCCACCCCGGCACGTCCTCCAGCAGCACATGGCCCTGAGCCAGAATGGAGATCCAAACCTTCTCCACCACATCGTCCTTGCCGACGATGACCTTCCGCACTTCCCGCAGAATTTTCTCCGTTACTTCGTACATATTTCCCTCCGCTTGCTCCAAATCACGATGCCTGCGGCCACCACTACCACGGCGGCGCTGCGTGGCGATCCATACTACGGCGCCAGAACCGAGGTGGTCACCTCCGCCGCGACCCGCAAAGCTCATATGCCTGCGCCGGATCCTCCGGCGTGATCTCCAAGGAAAGCTCCTGCATCCGATCAGCAGCGGCCCCGGCAGCGAACACATAGCTGCGCTCGGCGGCGGGGATGGCCAGATACCGGGTATACAGAGCCTGCACCTCCTCCGGCGTGGCCACTGCCATCCGTCAGTGCCTCGTTCAGGGCCGTCACCTGCGTCTTTACATCCTCCGGCATCTCTCCGGAAGTCATACAGGCTCCGGCGGGCGGGCGGACAGCCGCTCCATGGCCTCCTGCGCCAGCAGGGCGCTCCGTGGCCCATGACATCGGAGCCGTCCGTCAGAATATGGCGGAAGGTGCCGTCGTCCAGCCGGTAGCGCATCAGCCCGTCCACGGCGCTGATGCCGTTTTTTTCACGAACCGGGCGTCCGTGGCCGGGTCCACTCCTCAGCTGCACAGGGCGATGATGACCTGCGCCGTACTCTCCAGATTGGCGGCGTCCCAGCTGATGAAATCGCCCTCCGCCGTCTGCTGGCCAGACAGCCACGCCAGCGCCCGGCGCACCACCTCCCGGATGGTCACAGACTCCCCGGAGGTTCCGGTATACGTCACTGTGCTGTTCTGATAGGGGCGCCAGCGCCTGCAGGGTCACTGGCTGTCAGATCCACGTCTGAGTTCCCTACCGTCAGGCCGAAGCCGCCCTCCGGCTCCTGCGCGCCACCAGCGCGCCTGCAAAATAGTGGCTCTGGGTAGCCACGGCATCCTCCGGCACGGCGAAGCCGCCGCTGTCCAGAGTAATCAGGGCGAAAATCCAGCCGTTGAGTCCCTGTGTTCCCAGAGATTTGGCAGCGGTGAATTGATATACGCCGTCGGCCAGCAGGTTCACCGACCGACCGTTCTTGTCCCGGCCGAAGGCGGTGGGGTCCGCTCCCAGCGCCAGCGCCGTCAGGGCGGTGCAGCTGCCACTCCGTGGCTCGCAGGCGGTCCAAGCCCCCCTGCTCCCGGTACATCCGGGTCACATAGCGCTCCAGTGCCTTGCGGTAAGCGGCGGTATCCCCCTCCGTACCGGCCCGGCTCACGGCGATGGCCACCCAGTCGCTGACGGGTCTCCCGCCGTCAGCTTGTCCTTTGCAGCAGTGTCTCCGCCGTGCAGCCCTGCGCCGCCGCCAGCGCATCCAGCGTCTCCTGCCCATAGGCGGGGATCACCAGCACCAGTGTCAGCAGCAGCGTCAGCAGGCGGCAGCAGCCCTTTCTCATTCTATCGTTCATATCTCGCTCCTGTCATAGCGTAGTCCGGCAGTCTGCGCCGCCGGGGAAGCCACCCGGCATTGGCCGCCGGGATCGGCTCCTGCTTCTGCTCCCCCCGCAGCGGGAGCAGGTGTATTCGATGTAGCCCGGTGTTCCGTCCTCTCCCGGCTCCGTGCGTCCCGTCTCCACGAAATCATGCCCCAGAGGCGGCACCTCCTGCTGATCCTTCCGATCGCCGCAGACGGTGCAGACGGCGCTGATCTCGCCGGGATGGGTGCAGTCCGGCGCCACTGTCTGTGTCGGCTCACCCCAGACGTGCTCCTCAATGTAGGTGCCGTTGAGCCACTTACCGCAATAGCTGGGCAGCAGACCGTAGCTGCCGCCGGTGGAACTGTATCCGCCGATGTCCTTGCCGTAGGCCAGCGTGAAGCGCAGATACAGGGTATCACCGTCGGTGAGGTAATAGCCGGACAGGCCCTTACCGGCATAGGTATTGCCGCCCACAGAGTACATCCAGCCGGAGCCCTGAGTATAGTCGAACTCGCCCAGACTGTTGTTATCCGTCTGGCCCGTCAGGGTCAGGCCGTCCTGCAGGATCTTGCTCCACAGGTTCTCCGGGATGGCGGGATAGTCCATCATGCCGCCCCCCGGCTGATGCGCCGCAGATAGAAGCCCACGTCCATGGAGCCTGAGTATTCGTATTCATAGCCCCACTCCTCCAGGGCCTCCATAACGGCGTAGGACGCCGGGATGTTCTGGCGTATCTTATAGGTATACGGCTCCTCCATCACATCCAGTCCCACGGTGGTGGCGTCGATGACGATATAGGCCGTGCCGATGACGTCGCCGGTGTCCACAAAGCGGTAGATGATGCGATAGGACACGAAGGCGGAGTTGCCCTCCCCGTCCCAGGCCCGGACGGTAATGGTGTGCTCCACCGTATCGCCCACGATGGGATCCGGGAAGTAGAGCTGATACTCGTACACCGGGCCGCCGGTGGGGCCTGTGATGCGCTTTCCGTCCATCTGCACCTCGATCTGGCTGGCGTAGAGGGAGAGCCTGTGTAGGCCGTGGCCTTCACCGTCAGGGTGAAGTTGCGGTTGCTGGTCTCCGTCACGCCGTCCAGATTGGTGACGATGGTGGGGGGATGCTCACCGATGGTGGGATGATCCTCATCGGCCTTCTGTGCTACATACCGGATGGAGAAGCGAACCTCCTCCACCGTGGTGTTCCCCTTCTTGCGGTAGAGGTGATATGGTTTGTCTCATTCCGCACCAGCTGGGCGGTATAGTTCTTGCCGTCGGCGCTGGTGAGATACCGGCCGTTCATGGGGGTATCGCTGTTTTGCAGCTTCACCTTCAGCGTCTCGCCGTTGGGATTGATGAGATAGGCGTAGAAGGGCAGCGTGTCGTCTGTCAGCTGATTATAGGTGATCTCACAGTTGCTGAGATCCGTGATGATACGGGTGCTGGTATCGTCAGAAGTGGGCCTGGCTCCGGTTTTACCGGGCCGGGCCGTCGTTCCCTTTGCCGGGGTTATCACCGGGCTGCGGATTATCGCCGGGCTGCTCCGGCTGCTCCGGATTGTCTGTGGGATTCTCCGGCTGCCCGGGGCATCGGGTTCCTCCTGAGGCGGCTCCTCGTCCGGCTGCTCCGGAGTCTCCCGGCTCTTCCGGCGTGTCCTCGTCCTCCGGGTCCTCCGGCTGCTCCGGGGCATTGGGCTTCTCCTGCTGGGAGGCGCCTCCCTGTCCCTCGGTGCGGATAGTCTGGGCCGGGGGCTGGGGCAGCGGCTCCGGCTCCTGCGTGGAAAGGCCCATCCCGGACAGCACCAGCAGCACCACCAAGGCCGCCGCCAGCACCAGCGCTCCCGCCCCGCCATAGATAGGGTCGAATCTTCTTCATATACTCCTCATTCTCCGTGCCGCCGACTCCCGCAGTGCACGGGAGCAGGCGCAAAAAATATGGTGTCATCCTGCGTGGCAGAATAACACCATAACCATTCCTGGGATCATTCTAACGGCAACAGTAGGTCTCCCGGCTCGCATCTCAAGCGGCGGTCTCCCCTGCCTTCTCAGAAGCACGCTTCCAATGGCTGACTTTCGTCGGCGGGATAGACACCTCGATGCACACGGTGTTGGTCAACGCGGGGCTCGTCCCCATTCCCTTTGTTCAGCTTTGCACCTGACCCCACGGGCCTTTGCAGTGCATTGCCTCTGTCCGTATCTATCAGGGAATATTATATCCTATCCCATATGGAAATGCAAGGAAAATGCAGAGGGCCGTCGAAAGATTTTCTTGACCTATGTCCGAAATCGTACTAAAATATGCTTGTCCGGTTTCGGACATTATTTTTTACGGAGGACTTTCTCTTCATGCGTATCCAACTATCCGAGCACTTCACCTATCGAAAACTGCTGCGCTTCACTCTGCCGTCTGTCATCATGATGGTTTGTACCTCCATCTACGGCGTGGTGGACGGTGTTTTCGTGTCCAACTTTGTGGGCTCCGATGCCTTTGCCGCCGTGAACCTCATTATGCCATTTCTCATGGTATTGGGTGCCGTGGGTTTCATGCTGGGCACCGGCGGCAGTGCGCTGGTGGCATACACCCTGGGGGCCGGCAACGAAAAGCGTGCCAACGAGATCTTCTCCCTGCTGATCTATGTGCTGATCGGTCTGGGTGCTGTGTTCACCATCGGCGGTATCGCCCTTCTCACGCCTATGTCCCGGCTGCTGGGCGCCGACGAGACCATGCTGCCGGTGTGCGTCAGCTACGGACGTATCGTCCTGCTGGGCCTGATCCCCTATGCTGCAAAACACCTTCCAGAGCTTTCTGGTGACGGCGGAACGGCCTCAGCTGGGCCTGTACGTCACCATTGCCGCCGGCGTCACCAACATCGTGCTGGACGCTCTGTTCGTGGCGGTGCTGCAATGGGGTGTCGAGGGCGCCGCTCTGGCCACCATTCTCAGCCAGTTCGTAGGCGGCGTCATTCCGCTGGTGTACTTCCTCCGGCCCAACAGCAGCAAAAGCTGCGGCTGGGCCGCACCGCCTTCCATGGGTGGGCGCTGCTGAAGGCCTGCGCCAACGGCTCCTCGGAGTTCATGACCAATATCTCCCGTGTCAGTGGTGAATATGCTCTACAACTGGCAGCTGATGCGGTTCATGGGCTCCGGCGGCGTGGCGGTATACGGCGTCATCATGTACGTCAACTTCATCTTCATCGCCATCTTTCTGGGCTATTCCATGGGCGCGCCCCCATCGTGGGCTATCACTACGGTGCCGGGAACCGGACGGAGCTGCGGGGGCTGCTGCGGAAGAGCCTGTGCATCATTACCGTCATGAGCGTGATGCTGACGGCGGCAGCCCTGCTGCTGGCCCGGCCCCTGTCTCTGATCTTCATGTCCAAGGAGCCGACCCTGCTGCCGGTGACCATCCGGGCCTTCTCCATCTACTCCCTGTCCTTCCTGATGGCAGGGTACAACATCTATGCCTCCTCCTTTTTTTACCGCCCTCAACGACGGCTTCATCTCTGCTCTGATCTCCTTTGCCCGGACGCTGGTGTTTCAGGTAGCCGCCGTCACCGTGCTGCCCGTGCTATGGGATATCGACGGCGTATGGGCCGCCGTGGTGGCCGCCGAGACACTGGCTCTGCTCCTGTCAGCGGTATGCCTCGTGGGCAAGCGGAAAAAGTACGGCTATGCGTAAGGGGGCGAGGATGTGACCACCATTCAGGAGTTCAATCAGATCGACGGCCGTATCAGCAGTCTGTATCATGCGGCGGCGCTGAAAATGGGACTATCGGACAGCGAGTTCCGCATCCTGTACACGCTGGCCGTCAACGAGCCGGGCTATCTCCAGTCCGCCTTGCGGGAGGCCACGGGCATGGGCCGCTCTACCGTCAATTCCGCTTTGAAGAAGCTGGAGCGAGAGGGCATACTGACCCTGTCCCCGGCAGTGGACGGCACCCCTGTGTCTCCCCTGACGGCACAGGGGCATCGTCTGGCCGATAGAACCGTGTGCCGCCTGATCCGTCTGGAGGACCGTATTTACGCCGGCTGGACGGCAGAGGAGCAGGCTTTGCTGCTGCGGCTGAACCGGGACTTCACCGAAAAGCTGGAGGCCATCGTGGCGTCTTTGTAATGGGGCATCCCCCAAAGTAAAGGACACGGCAGACGCAGCCTGTCGTGTCCTTTTTGTGCTTGCTTACCGCACGATCTCGCCGACCTTGGGGTTGCCGGCAGCCTGAGACTCGTCGGTGTCGATGTGCATGGTGGTGACGGCGTCCTTGTTGACACGAACCACCACATCGTCAAAAATCAGCTTACGGCCCTCGCCGCCGCAGGCCACCTTGATGATCTCGCCGTTCTTCACGCCCATCTCGGCGGCGTCGGCCTCGGTGATGTGCAGGTGACGCTTAGCGATAATGACGCCCTCGGTCAGCTCCACCTCGCCCTTGGGGCCCACCAGCTTACATACGCCGGAGCAGCCTTTCACGTCGCCGCTCACGGACGGGGGGCATCGATGCCCAGCGTGCGGGCGTCGGTGGCGGACAGCTCGATCTGATCCATCTTACGCACGGGACCCAGAATGGACACGTTGGCCATTTCCTTCTTGGGCCCCACGATGGTCAGCCGCTCATTGCAGGCGTACTGGCCGGGATAGGACAGGGGCTTGCGAACGGTCAGCTGATAGCCCTCGCCGAACAGCTTCTCCACCGTCTCCTGGGTCAGGTGGATATGGCGGGCAGACGTTTCGATCATAAAAGACATGGTTTTTTCCTCCTAATTGTTGAACATTGGTCCACTATGAAAATCGTGCCGCAGCACGCTCCATACAACGATGCATCAAAGCAGGATGCGGATGCCACCCAGCACCGGCACCGGCCACTCCACGCCCCGGATGGCCCCGGTAAGGCCCATGCACCACCACACCGCCACAAAGACGGCCCACACCCAGCCCACGCAGGGGATGACCCCCAGCAGGCCGAAAATACCCAGCACCAGCGACTGGTTCAGGTGGAAGCGGCTGGCCTCCCGGTTCCCCCGCCAGCACGGCGACGAGCAGACCCGACCCATGTGCAGTAGCAGACGATATCTGTGGTGCGCTTATCCATAGAAGTCATCCTTTTCCATATGCTATATGGCATTGTAGCACATTCTCCTCGGTGTTTCAAGAGACAGGGCGCTATAAATTCCCTTGCAATCCCGTAAAAATCTGCTATAATGACAGCATATTGCACCAGTGATATATATTATCCCTATTTATGAGGTCCTGCATCATGTCTGTGAAATTGGAGCTTTATCGTGTATTCAAGAGGAGGTGGCCGAGGCCGGCAACATCACCGCCGCCGCTCAGGCCCTGTATATCTCCCAATCCGCCGTCAGCCAGTCCATCAAGCAGCTGGAGGGCGAGCTGCAGACCCGTCTGTTTGCCCGCAACTCCCGTGGCGTGGCCCTGACACCGGACGGCCGGATGCTGTACGAGTACGTCCCGCAGCGCCATCGGCCTGCTGGAGACCGGCGAGGAGAAGCTGTCCCAGAGCCGGGAGCGCAGATGGGACACCTGACCATCGGCGCCAGCGACACCGTCACCAGCCAGTTCCTGCTGCCGTATCTGGAGCGGTTCCACCGGCAGTATCCCGCCATCCACATCCAGATCGTTTCCGGCCGCAGCCACAAGGTACTGGGCCTGCTGCAATCCGGCAAGGTGGATATCGCCTTTGCCAGCACCCCCCAGGAGTCCGCCTCGCTGGAGACGCACCCCTGCTTCGCCACCCACTCCGTGTTCGTGGCGGCGGCGGACTATCCCTGCGACTTCGGCCATGTCTATTCTCTGGCGGAGATCGCCGCCTTCCCCTGATCCTTTTGGAGCGCAAGGCCTCCTCCCGGCTGTATCTGGAGAAGTACTTCCTGCAAAATGGCCAGCGACTGCACCCGGAGATCGAGCTGGGCGCACGGAGCCTGCTGGTGGATCTGGCAGGCCATCGGCTTCGGGGTGGCGGGCGTCACGGAAGAATTCGTCCACGAAGAGCTGTCGAAGGGTCGACTGCGGAAGCTGGCTACGGACTTCGAGATCCCGCCCCCAGCGTGGATCTGTGCGTCCTGCGGGACGTGCCTCTGACCCCGGCGGCCCAGCGGTTTGCCGACTTCGTAAAGGACAGCTTATCCCAGCGTTCAGGTACGCCTCTGAACTGGGAGAACTGACAAATACCGGGAGAAAAACCAAGAAAAAGCTTGGTTTTTCTCCCTATTGTTTTTCCCCCGGAAATTGGGCAGAATAGGGTCAATATGGTGGAGTACCAGCGACTTATAATAAAGGAGTGTAGATCGTGGAAGCATTGAAAGAGCGCATCCGTCGGGAGGGCCGTGTCCTGCCCGGCAACATCATCAAGGTAGACGGGTTTTTGAACCATCGGGTGGACACCGCCTTCATGGAGGAACTGGCGGACGAGTTCGCTCGTTATTTTGACGTCAGCAAGATCACCATGGTGCTGACCGCCGAGGCCAGCGGCATCGCTCTGGCCACCATCTGCGCCAATAAGTACGGCGTGCCCATGGTGTTTGCCAAGAAGGCCAAGAGCGACAACATCGAGGGTGGCCTGTACCAGAGCGAGATCTTCTCTTATACTTACAAGAAGAAGGCCACCCTTATCGTGGCGCAGGAGTGGCTGGGGCCGGAGGACAAGGTCCTTATCATCGACGACTTCATGGCTAAGGGCTACGCCATGCAGGGTCTCATCGACATCGTCAACGCCGCCGGCGCCGAGCTGGTGGGCATCGGCGTGGCGGTGGAAAAAGGGCTTCCAGCACGGCGGCGACTCCTTCCGGGAGCAGGGCTACAACATCCACTCTCTGGCCGTTATCGAGGCTACGCCCGACCACATCACCTTCCGGGAGGATGATCCGGTATGAAAAAAGGTTTTAGTGCTGGACTTCGGCGGCCAGTATAATCTGCTGGTGGCTCGCCGTGTCCGTGAATGCGGCGTATACTGCGAGATCCGCTCCTGGCGGGAGTCTATGGAGAATATCCGGGCCTTCCAGCCTGACGCTCTCATTTTCACCGGTGGCCCCGCCACGGTGTTTGAGCCAAATGCTCCCCATGGTGGATCCCGCCCTGTTCTCTATGGGCATCCCTGTGCTGGGCATCTGCTATGGTCAGCAGCTGATGATCCATCTGCTGGGCGGCCAGTGCCGCCGGGCCGGGACCCGTGAGTACGGCAAGGTAGAACTTGACTCATAACGGCAAGAGCCCCTGTTTAAGGATATCCCCGCCACCGCCGTGTACTGGATGAGCCACGGCGTGGAGGTGGAGACGCTGGCCCCCGGCTTCCGAGGTGGTGGCCTCCACCGACGGCTGCCAGCCGCTGCCATCCAGTGCGCCGAGAAGCAGCTTTTACGGCGTGCAGTTCCACCCGGAGGTACTCCACACCCAGTACGGCAAGGAGCTGCTGCAGAATTTCCTATACGGCATCTGCGGCTTCACCGCCGAGTGGACCATGGCGTCTCTATCTGGAGGAGGCCGTGGCGGAGTGCCGGGCCAAGATCGGCGCGGCCGTGTGCTGCTGGCTCTCCGGCGGCGTGGACAGCTCTGTGGCTGCGGCCCTGCTGCAGCGTGCCGTGGGCGATCAGCTGACCTGTATCTTCGTGGATCACGGTCTGCTGCGGAAGGACGAGGCGATCAGGTGGAGGAGGTCATGACCCACCAGTTCCATGTGGACGTGCGCCGGGTCAACGCCAAGGACCGCTTCCTCTCCAAGCTGGCCGGTGTCACCGAGCCCGAGAAGAAGCGGAAGATCATTGGGGAGGAGTTCATCCGGGTCTTTGAGGCCGAGGCCAAGAAGATCGGCGCCGTGGATTTTTCTGGCACAGGGGTACCATCTATCCCGATGTAGTGGAGTCCGGTCTGGGCGGCGAGTCCGTGGTCATCAAGAGCCACCACAATGTGGGCGGCTTGCCAGACTATGTGGACTTTAAGGGAGATCGTGGAGCCCCTACGGCGGCTGTTCAGGACGAGGTGCGGCAGCTGGGGCATCGAGCTGGCCTGCCGGAGCAGCTGGTGTGGCGCCAGCCCTTCCCCGGCCCCGGTCTGGCCATCCCGTGTCATCGGTGAGATCACCGATGAGAAACTGGAGATCCTGCGGATGCCGATGCCATCTTCCGGGAGGAGATGGCTCTGGCGGGATTGAACCGTACCACCAGTCAGTACTTTGCCGTGCTGACCAGCGTCCGCAGCGTGGGTGTCATGGGGTGACGAGCGCACCTACCGACTATACATGCTGGCCCTGCGTGGGCGGTGCAGTTCAGGACTTCATGACCGCTACGTGGTCCCGCCTGCCCCTATGAGCTGCTGGATAAGGTCAGCGGCCGCATCGTGGGCGAGGTACACATCAACCGCGTGTCTGTACGATGTAACCTCTTGCCCCGGCGACGGTGGAATTTGAGTAACCACCGCCACAAAAGCGCAGGCTCGCTAAGCACATTTCAAAAACCAACGGTTGAGGAAGTAACACACCCCCAGGGTAAAACCTCACGAGGGGTGTGTTATTCAATCCCCAAAAGTCTATCAAAAAGGGCATCATTGTCGAGGCGATCCAGAATGACCGCCAGAATCGCGCCACAAATGCCGCTACCCCTACGACCGCCAACACCTTTTTGTCGAGTTTCTTCTTCTGCCTTGCCAATCAGCGCAGCGCAAGCCATGCAGACAGCCGCAGCAACAAGCGCAATGCCCAGCGTTTCCCATAGCCAAGAAAGTTCATATAGGATCTTTATGCGATCATCAGCTTCCTGTTCGTTAAACTGGAAGTTGTTTATCCAAAATGAAAATGGAATAACCATATCAGAGTTTTGGCAAGAACTATACTAATCGTTCCCATTATGCGCAGAACTCCTCAATGTGTCTCCTTAAAACAATAGAAGTCCAAACCAAAGACTTATCACTTCAAAACAGATTTTGCATTAAAAAATCCAGCATCCAACAAAGCACCATATTCCTGCCAAATCTTCTGAATATAAATGCCATTTTGTTTTTCCCTTTTCGCACGGTTAAAAAGTTCTTTTCCATTCCCTTGGAGTTTGATTGTAAATCCAAACCAAAAATCCCATAACTTCATCACAATCCGCAACAACAGTTTGAATCTCGGTCATTCTTACTGCAAAAAATGCAAAATCTGTTTGTTTTCTCATAGCATAATCGGTAAAGTTCGGTCCCCATGAGTATTTTCTGAATAGAATAGTGCTTTCAGAAGATCTGCAACATACTTTTTTGGTTCACCTTTTTTATATGGTTTTGCTATTATAAAATTCACCTTTTCATCTATCCTCCTATAAAATCTCGATTTGTCTGCTCCCAAAGTCCAAGTCCTTCACCCCACGCCGCAAGCTCCGTTGCCCGGCGCTGCCCTTGAAGGCCCTGCCGTTCATCAGCTTTGCGCCTTTGCAGCTCGGTGCAAGGTGCTCGTTCATCTTGCCGATGCCGCTTCCGCCGGTGGTCGCAAACGGGATAGTCGTCGGCGCGACATACCACCGGATCGGATAGCCCACCAAAATCGTGTCGTAGTCCTTCATATTGTCCCGCTTGACGGCAATTTCAGAGAGTGAAGGCCGGAAAGCCGGTCAGAAGGGAATACCCTCTCCTACAAATGAGCGCGGGGACGAGGCCGAACAGAGTTTTGCCCTCGCGCTCATAGAAGTATAATTAAAACCGGCAGGGCTTTCGCTGCCGCTGCCCCATTATACTTTTACTTTACTGCCTTGGCGCACCGGTGAAGAAGTGGCGGGTCCAGGCTGTCGCCAAACACCCGGTAAACGACCTGACAGGTCCGCTGTGGTGCTGCAATACATAGGAATCACATTGCCCTTCTCTATCAGCAGGCGCTCCGCATCCTCGAATAGGCATCAGGCCTCCTGGCTGGCAGACACTGCCGCACGCGCAGAGAGGAGCATATCATAGGCGCTGGAGGTAAAATTGGCATAGTTATCCTCCTCACC
>VOFK01001478.1_pt1 | contig 12817 bp, 17 predicted proteins | sample 5384121 | NCBI WGS metagenome assembly VOFK01 (sample SAMN12384730, study PRJNA508395) | human gut metagenome | isolation source: healthy gut J | host: Homo sapiens | reverse complement strand
TAATGCTTCGTTCGGTTACCGTATTGCTCTGCCGAAAACAAGCCCTACTTCAGCAGCAACTTGAATTTTCGTGCGATGAGCCTCCCGGAGCCAAGAGCCTTTTGCCCCTAATCACAACACCGCAATTCAAGCACCGCAGAAAACTCCATTAGCGATGAACCAGCCACGAAGACGTGATCAAGGTGCGGCAAGGGGTCAAATTCGGAAGTGCGGGGGAAAAATCGAAGAAATGCTAACCAGGCCCCAGTTTTCGCTTCCGCGAACTGCGGTTTTGGTGCTAAAAATCGCGTTGTGCTCGAAGGTTTCCTCGATTTTCCCCGCACTTCCGTAATTACATCCTTGGATCGAGAGTGCAGGCAACAATGACGTCATCCGCGATAGCACCCAACAGTCACGGACGTAAAGGCCGTTGCCGGAAGCCTCCATACAACGACTCTTCTTTGCGCGCGCCACGCTCGCAATGCTCCATTAAATGTAACTAATTGATTTGCTATATACCATTCATAATGGCACATAGCAAATCAATTAGTTACATGTGGAGGCAGAACATGAGGGAGTACGTCGAGAAGCAGCTGCACACTAGAGTCGATTGCGAGCCCAACGACGCCTCGGAAATAACGACGCAAAACTCTTTCCGAAAGTGTAGGTGAGCGAAATGGCGACTCATGCATACGATGACCTTTATTCTTATCTAGCCGCATTCAAGAACAGCTCTTGCCAGAAATAATTTGCGTACCTAGAAGAACTGGGGCAAAGGAGGTTCGACGCCTTTATTAGGGGCCTTGCACCCCTTATCCCAATCGAAAAAAATCGAAAATCAATCCCTGTTCAATTTTTCTGTTGACTCCACCCTTGAAGGAGGCAAATTCCCTGCACTGACTATGCCTGTCGAGAGCAAAACATTTACCATTTGGCAAAGTTCTCAGCATTGTATGCAGATAAAACACTGATTCATTGCCCTATAGAATCGGCATTCGAAATGGGGCACGATGATTATGTCTCAGTCGATGAACTTGCATTCGGGATCTATTTGACCATGCGAGTCGAAGACATAGTCAAAGCTGGAATACTCGGATTTTCGAGCAATTACATTCCTCTTTGCAAAGATTGCCTAGCGCGACAAATCGAAAGAGAATCAAAAGCAAAAGGATTGATATCGAGTTATTGGGATGAACTCGTACGACAATTCTGTTCCTCTACCTCGTGCACTTTAAAACAAGCACCAGATGGGAATCTGTATGTAGCGATTGAGGGAATGGATGCATATGGGTCCCATGATGAGATGGATGTCGATTTCCTGGTAATCCCACACGTCTGAATACGAATCGCTCTATGCAAGCCAAGGCGAAACGCGATTGGATAGAGACATGCTGGAGAAAGGCGGCATCTTGACTATCCTACTGCCATTGTTGGACGATTGCTTTCAAGCCCTCGTCAATCCCTATTTTTCGAATAGCTCGTATTTAACCACTCGTCCAGCTCAGATTGAGTTCCTCGAGTCCGCAACTTCCACCCTTTATCCTCGAAAAGATCAGACCATACCCATTCGCCGGTTATCTTGCCCCCCTCCCCATTGCTGAAAAATGCAACGTTGCGTAGCATCCTTGATTGCCGCATTAGAAACGAAGAGTCGTTTCTTGTGTTTAGGGGGATACCTTGTCCAAAGGCCTGAGCGAAAGGCCCATCGACACCTCGACATTAGCTGACCTGAAGAACGACCTAATTGAGCCCGAGCTTCACAAGATATCTTTAGTGATGAAAAAACGAGCGATCCCCGATTAGTCACCTCCGCAGGCATTGAAGCCGCTATCGGAATTGCGAGCTTTTACATTGGGGCAATACGGAATCGCATCACCTTCTGATGCCATGGCCTTCCTCGGGGCTGCCGGCATAGGGGCCGTTGCATCTCAATCCGCAGATTTCTTGCGAGAAGCCAAGGCAAAAGAGAACCCCATGTATTTCCTCTGGAAGCTCAATAGAAACAACCGTCTGTAACCTAAGGGGGCAGAACACCGCAGTCGCCGAGCATATCTCGATCATTAAATAAAGGCAGCACTAGAAAGGATGCGAATCGTGAAGAACCGATTCCCTTTACGAATGCCTAATGCAGTAAAAATCACTGGTAGATCCGAGCAGTTTAACCAAGACGACAAGAGCGCGCTCAGATTGCTGTCTGCAGTAGCTAGCCAAGTATAGATACCATCCTGTTTCCAAATTCGGTCCTACGATAAACCCTTTTTCTTCTTTTCTCAATTTCGTCGGGATCGTCGAAGATGAGCGTCGTATCTACTACGTCCCACTGCTGCCGATGGATATCCTCAATCAGCAATCCCAGTCCGGTTAATCGAAGAAGAACTTCTGCATCTCTGCCTCTGAGCGTCTGAGAAGTTTCCTTTTCTCGAAGCATTTCGTAGTCTCCAGGTAGAAATCTGTCCAAAGTCTCTGCAAACAAACGAAGATCGTCCCAGCTAATTTCTTTATCTAGGTAGGCCTCATAAATCTTTGCTAGTCGCCGCGCTTTGTCCTCCTCAATGTATCTTTCGAGCAGGATAAGCAGGTACTCAATATCGCGCTTCCTATTTGACTCTTCAAAGTATTGCTTTGTACTTGTTCCATGAGCCATTTTCAAAAGAGTCGCGGTTGAACTCATCGAGGAAACACGCATACTTCTTCAGCAGATGCGCATTGTGGATATTGTTTCCGATTTTGTAGATGCTCGCTAGGCGTGAGATGACGGGGATGTCCTGCAAGAACTCGTTTTTGGAGAATTTCGTCCAGCCAACCTCTGCGATATTCGAAATAAGTTCGAGAGGAGTCGCTGCAAATAGTCGGCCTTGCGTCGTCTTGCAAGCGCGATAGACCGGCCTTAGTTGATTCCTCTGCGTTTGCCATAAGATTACCTTTCATAATAATTTGCCAGTTTTGGCATGCGTTTGCAGCGCCGCTTTTCTGAAAGTGGCTCCGATTTAAATGCCATCCCCCGAATAGGCGCTCAGGTTCGATTCAACAAGTGCATTGGTTGAAAAGAGCTTTAGACCCCCCTTCGGAGGTAAAAGTCGCTTGTGCAGAGCAACCAAAAATCATCTTGTCGAGCTTGTAGGCAGTGGCCTCGAGGGTCCACGCGCCCTTCCGCGCGCGGCTTCGAAATAGCAACGAGCCACTTCGACCTCGCTGTCAGTGGTAGCGTAAAACTGAACAGTATTCAGTAGGCCGTTGACACAAACATCGACGAGCGGCTGCTGAACAAGCCCGAGGACCTGTTCGGGGCGATGCAGCTCGAGCTCATGGAGCTGCACCACGGTTCGCCCTCGACCGTCTTCTGCACGCAGTGCAGGTCGAAGGGCAGGCAGGAGCCCCGAGGCTTTTTCCTAATTCTAGGTGTTAAAGTCGATTACTGCCTGCCGTGGAATAGCCTCCACTTTTCGTCTTCGATGTCTCTTTCAATTGATGACTTCACTTTTAGACAGCCATTCTCTGTGTTTTTAAATATGCAACACCTGCGGGCAGCTGAGCAGCAATCGAGTCAATCGCCTCAATCTCCTTGAGCTTTGCTGGAATAAAGCCTTTTTCTGGAGGGACCCGCTCATTGAAGATCGACGGAGATCCAAATCGTTGATCGATATCCCGTCTTTATCGAGCGACAGAATGAGGGTGATAGCCTAATCCTCGTCTCGTCATTGCAATCGGACAAGGCCCAGCTAATTCTATCGAGACTATTTGCGTCGGCGATCCTTTCGCGGATGGTATATTCCAAGCGCTCCCAAAAATATCGCTCGAGAGCGCATTTGCGTCATGAACGGGGAAACAAAACGGCTATTTCAAGCCTACCGAGTGGTTCGCTCAGCGCTTCATCGATCATTGCTTTCAGCAGATTCGAGCATGATCATCCCCGACGGTCCAAAACGAGCTGATTCTTCGCAGGAGATCGTGCCTTTGTCGGTAGTCGAGGTTGGCAACGTACTCAAAAAACGGTCAATCATTGAACTGTCAAGGCGTAAAAGGCAGCGTAGGAAAGCGAGGTTATAGTCGAAAGAAGGGCGTCCTTCAAGTGCGAAAAATACAGGTTGATAGCCGGTAAGGGATTGGATTCGAAGTACGAATCTAGAGCGGAGACGCGCTTTTCGTCTCCGCAGTTGCCGAAAAACCGCCAAACCCCATCATTGTGTATATGTTCGGACAAGCCAAGAAGCATATTTGAGGATATAGCCAGGATGCTTTGGCTCGACTATCTCCAAATCTTCCAAGCAGAGATGCGTTCTGCCGTCATCGAGTCTTGCGAGAATTTCGTCGAGCTCCTCCTTGTCGGGCCCGTTCTTTATTTGCTAGCAAATCAAGATAGTCAAAACAGGGCCGGATGGTCACTCACGTCGATCACCGCGCCCAGCTCGTTTCTAAGGACCTTCCTGCCGATGGTTTCAGCAAGATGATCAAGTGCTTCGTACGGGACAGGGATCGTCGAGGGCGACGAAGCGATATTGCGTGCGATTATGCTTGAGGCAGTATCTGGGGTCCTTTTTGGCGATTTCCAGAAGGACTTTTCCGATAGCCCTGCCGACTCCCACTCTTTATCGGAAATCTCATAATCTTCGGCTAGCTTTCCCAGGGCTTCGGTCAGTCGTTCTAGCGGTAACTCTTCCGCGGATATCCTCGGTTCTTTCTCTACGAGACTCGGAGTTCTCCAGGCCAAGTGCGTCGAATGTGCTCTGGCGGAACCCATCGAGGCTCAGAGGGGGGATTCTGCGCGCATGTTTCGTAAATCTGGTTGATGCTTAAGCTGCATAAGAGATCGATTGTCGAGTCTTCGGTTATATATTTGGGGAATAGATCTTCGATCATCGAGAGCACCGAATGCATGTTTTCTGCATGCTCCGCTTCAGGTTCTTTGCCATAGAACGAGAAGTGCTGCCGAAAGAGTGGATCTAACTTGCCTGCTGAATTCGGTTTCGACTAGAACGGAGAGCACCCGGAAGCAATGGGCGTGGGCTCGGCCAGCTCTGATGTGAAATTGAAGGTCAAAGTGTTGTATGTGTACGTTATGCCGTTTTGACAAACGCGCTGGGCCCTTGAAGAGAGGTATGAACTCGTCAAGACGATCAGACATGCTGCAACATTGCGGGAATGCGATTGTTGATTTTTTGAGCGAGGGCATCGAGTTTGCTGTTTTCCAAATCGAATCCCGTACGATCGAGATCGTAAGCGAAAGCGCCGTCCGGCCCCGCATGCCCAGTTGTACTCGGCCGCTCGCTCGGTGCCTCTTTCTACACACTTCACGAACAACTCGGAGGCTGTTTGCGAATACTCGCTTGAGTTCATCAGGGGATACAGAAATTTGCAGGGGCATAGATCCGTCGGATGTCGAATTCATGCCGAGAATTTCTTCCGATACGTCAGCGCAAGCAGCACTTTCGATGCGGTTTGAGGGCAAAGGCGAGCGCCTGTATGGGGAGGGAATTGATTGAATGTGACTATGAACTGATCGGCAATTCGCGCATCCCGATTCTTTATTTCATCCCAAGCTTTCTCGCATTCCCTTCGAAGGTAGTCGTACACGCTCGCACTTCCGCACACTTCAGCCATTGACTTGGCGGCTTTGAGATACGGCGCGTTCGGCATTTCTGCGGTATGCAGAATGAAATCCGCAAAACTGCCGTTCCCTTCTTTTTTTGCGAAGTGGCGGCATATCAAGAAGTCGCGAAGATTCTGCTCTTCCATTCTTATGGCTAGCACGCCATCGGCGGAGGTAAGGATCGTGACAATTTCCTCGGTCGTTCAATCTGGATGCAAAATCCCGAATCTCGGCGTCGTCGTACCCCAGCCCCAAGAGTTCCTCGTAACAAGGGTCTCCTTCAATAAGATCGCAGCAGTCGTAGATTGCAAGGTTCTCTGCGAACCGCTGCTCCCTGCTGGAGTACCCAGCTAAAAAGCAGAATTCATATAGATGTTCAAAAAGATCGTATGGCTCTTGGATGGCTTCGAAATTGCCGTCTGCTATGGGGCTTGCTGCCATGATAGCCAAGCGCAGGTTTCCGTTTGCGATTGCCGATACTCTCTCCCTCAGTGCTATGTTTTTTTATGTTGTATTCGGTCTCGAGTATCGCTTCTATATTTTCCGCGGTTAGAGGCTCCAGCTCTATTTCTCTGAAATTTAGATAACTGCCGATTTTTGCGGTCAACTCGCTTCGGTGCATCTTCCTGCAGGTGAGGACAATCTTTAGCTTTTTGTTTTCCAAACAGATTCCCAGCAAGTGCTCAAGTGACAGGTTGCCGTTTGCATCATCGACTAGAAGGATAATGTTTTCCGACTCCGACAAAATCAGCTCGATATCATCGTCGAGATGCGATGAATACCTAGAGTCCAAGATAAGAAGATCCCAGTGATGCCGTTTGCTGAATGAGAGGCATGCGTCGAGGGCGATCTTGGTTTTCCCCGATCCAGACTGCCCCTGAATCACCACTGCCTTGTTTTGCTCTATCGATTCGACGATGACTGAAAACTCGGAATCCCTGTGCATGAGGAGCTTCGACAGGTCGGTTGAGAAACGGTCGTTCAGGCTTCGCTCGATGAAGCGGTCTGGGGCGATGAATGATCCCTTTCCGAGTGGAACGCCCAATACCATATGCGCTAGCGCAGGGTATTTTCCATCAAGGTCGCTCGCAATTGTCTCTGGCCCGATTATTTCTATCCGTGGATCGATGGCACGGACCTCCTCGAGTACCAGAGGTGAAAGGCGAAAGTATGTGGGCACAGGATGATTCGATCTATGAGTTGCGGATTGATTCCGGTTTTGCTCCTGTCGAGGCAGTCTTTAGCATCATTTAGCAGCTTATTGCGGATGTCGGATTTAGAGGTTGTGTATGCCGCGAAGAGGTAGTGTCCATTCTCTCCCTACGAATGTCTGGCACTCCGGTCGTGGTTTTTATCCGTGCCGCATTGGGATCCCTAATTCAATGATGTTGTTAAGCGAATATCTCCTATATAGATACTGATTTGCTAGTGTTTGAAAACGCCCGCCTTCGATCTGCCTTAGCTCTTCTTGGATCTGATTTATTTGGGACATTTTGCTCCTCGCGATAAATTCGCCTTTTGATTTCTCTTTTCTTACTCTAGTCCGCCTACCTCAGCAAGCCTTACAAGCTCGAGGGACGAGTCGACGACGTCCTCGAAGTCAAGCCCCCACGCATAGGCCCTCGGATAAGGCGAGCGGAGGGCGCGGACCCCGTCGGAAATGGCCGCCGTTAGGTGCGTGTTCGAGAGCTGCGCGGCGGAGGCTGGATGGAGCCTGGGCAAGGCATTAGGGGCATCCTCGTCCTTGTCGTAAGACTGCCATTAGAAGATCTTCTGCAAATCCTAAGCCACGTTTCAACTTGGCAAAAGCTGCGGATCCTAGATATCGGCAAGACATTCGAGACTCTTGGATATGGCGTCGAAATAGATCCTTTGGTAATACTCCATGGTCTCGACGCTTGCCGATCTCCGATCCGACCCTCTTATTACGAGGGCCCTGCTTCCTCGCCCTCGGGCGAGGCCGTGCACGACCTCTGTGGTCGCCCGGAAAAAAGGACACTGTGCACAAGCCGAATATCTTCCGGGAGGCATCTTCTCCATCGCCCTCGCGAGGGGAAGTGTCGAGGAAATGAGCGACAGGATGGGTTCCGACCAGTCATCTGATTTCGAAAAGCCAGATAGAGCTTCGTCGCGAATTGGTCGGGGGCGTTTATCAGGACGTTGCCAAGAGACTCCGACTCCCGTTCGCGTAGCGTCGTCAAGAACGCGACTCCCTCAGCCTGTCGACCTCCTCCAAAGCCGGAATCTCATGCGCTTCGCTCGAGTCGAAAGGGATCTCCTGCCATTCGACTCGATTCTTTCCGATTGACCTCACTGCAGACTCGGGATCCCGTCCAATGGAGGATTCCATCGCCTTGACGAGCGGCGCGACCCCTTCGGGAAAGGCGTCAGCAAATTCCCCCGCAATGCCTTTGACGGCACGCAGGACGTCGGGATAGACGTCGAACGACAAGCCGCGGCTCCCGTCCCCGGGGACAATCCCGGCGACTATAGTCTCCACCATGCCAGGGACATCGGCATCGCGGAAAGTGGCGTGTCTGATGCCTTCGATACATTCAATAGCTTTCCGCGCGGCCGGCCCGTCGGGATGAAAGGTCGCAAGGTAATCTTCCAGGCAGGAACGAACATGCTTGGAATCGACCCCCTCACACCTCTCGAAAAAGCGGGGGGATGAAGTCCAGGGCGGCGTATTTGAGCCGGCGCGACTCGAAAATGCCACCCCTAAGGATGGAATCCTCCCGGCTTGACGGAGGCCCGATGCGCATCCCCCCTTCGCCGCCCCCGCTGCAAAGCCGAAAGCCTCTTTGAAAACTGCCCTGGCAGACTCCGGGTCGGTGGGTTCAGCGAAGAACCCGGATTCCTTCATCCCGACCAGCACGGGCGCATCTTGCTGAGGGATCGCAAGTTCGGCGATTCGCTTCCTTCAATCGCCGAGAAACGGCGTCCTCGAGCGCGCCTGGTAGATGCCGCCCAGCACGCCTCCCAGAACGCGTTCCACAACCGAGCCGACCGGGGCCTGAACCGGCACTTCCGCCAGACGGTCTTCTCGATGAGGCTCTCGTACTCCCTGGTCGTCCCCCTTCTCCCCCCTTCGGTCCTAGCCCTTTCCTCCACTCATCCTCGTTGCAGACGAGGAGGACCTTCTTCCTGCAGCCGACGACGAGGTGGTCGACCGCCCCGAGCAGCTCGCGAATGCCCATGTCGCACCTCTCCACGTCGTCTATGACGAGGAGGGTCTCGGGGCCGATGATGAGGGTTCACGGCATTCAGCGGCGCCATCTTGAGATCGACGCCCGCCTTCTTCTCCAGCTCCCCTGATCTTTTTTCCCGAGGAACGATATTCCCGTGTCCTTGGCGAACCCGACGAGTGAATCCCACCTGCCCCTCTCCCCGCCGGCCGCGCACCCTATGGCGTATTTCGAGATGAAACCAGACTCAATCGCCCCGCAGAGCTCCGCTAAGTCCTTGGCGCCGTAGGCGGACGCCACCACGACGGGATGCCGGCTCTCATCCTCCCTCCAGCTTCTCGGTCAGTGCGTGCTCGACAAAGTAGGTTTTCCCGCATCCCCATTCCCCGGTAAGCATGAGGGGCGTACGAGTTCTCCTTGTCCTCGATGTACTCCCTCACGACGCCGATGATGTCATCCTCGTTCACCTTGGTCGCTCCTTGTCCGCCATCGGTTTCCACCCTTACCTTTCCTATGGCCGGCGAGAGCCTACTCCAGCGCTTTCGGATCCCATTCGAACCCTTCGGGCCTGCCGCCTTATCGCCGGGTCGATGCACTTCTTGACGAGCTCAAGCGCCGCGGCCGCGCGGTGCAAGCTAGTGGATGACCATTTCAAACAAATCTTTCGCGATAAAATCAACGCGCTTCTTAACGTCAAAACAACCATTCGCATAGCGTTTAGCAAAGCTCTTGTAGTGGCATAACGCGATTCAGCGTATATGGGCAGCTTTTCCTTAAGCGATTTGTCTTTACATTTCGCGTTAAGTCGCTCTTCTAGCATGAGCAAGTTCCCAATAATCGAGTTTTCCCTGAGCCTGCGAATCCGGAAGAATGTGTCTCTATTGTGAATGCCTCAGAAACCCTAACACCAGACTTAAGCTCCTCGAGCAAGGCAAGGACCAACTTGCAGCGATCCTTCAACTTTGTTTCGCTATACAACGGCCACGAATGAGACCATCCAAGCGAAAAGGAGATTAATTCGAAATGTTTCTTCTGAAGGCAGTTTTTCGTTAAAACTATTTTTCCACTCATCTAACACTTGCTGGGTGCAGTTCAACTCGATTGCGTATGAGTGTTTCACGATCGAATCCGATAGGTGGTTCGACTCCATTCCCCCGATTATCTTATAGCAAATATAGAACCGGTAAATAAATCCAATCGCATCATCATACTGCTCGCTCGTTAGCTGCTCTATTTCGCGAGCGTGCATTAAACTCATAAGAAGCGGCCTGAAGACGCGGACATTGTGTGTTCTTAAGAAACTCAAGATTTCCGCATTTCTGTCATCGCTGGTTGGCTCGACAATCTCTGCATAATATCCGGCTTTTAGCCTTAAATCATAGAGAAAGATCAGCAGCCTTCTTTGGATCCGTAAAATCCCTTATTTTCTTATATGCTCCATCCTTGTCGCCTTGACCTAGGCGGTATTTTTGAATTGCGTAGTGACGCAAAAAAGCTTTCATGTTCGAGCCGACTGTTGCTTCAATTTCCGACCATACCTGTTTTTGCATCATCGCGCTTTTTCTTCTATAGGATGGATATAGCGCATAATATAGTTCTTCAGAAGCTCATGGTCCTCAAGCTCGATACCTCGCGCATTCAATATTTCGAATATTGTGTACGAATCTTCCTCAGACGATGATTTGATGTTTACATATGCGACAGAAATGACCGCATCCCTGAAGGCCAGCAACTCCTCATCCTTCATCTTGGCGAAACTTTGCACTGAAATATTGGAAGGCTTTAACGATCAGTTCGTCTTTTGATCCGGACGCGCGTTTGCTCTTCGAGAAAGCCACAGCAGACATGGCAGCCGCATCTTCAGGAGCGATAGCAATTACTCCTTCGACGATCCTCGTTAATGATAAATGATTCTCCGGAGCGACGATCGCGTGCTCAACATCCTTAGTATCTATCGCCACTAGATATTTTTTTTGTGCCATTAGCGTGGTTAATCATATTCCTTTTCTTGAAAGCGAACATGAGGCTAGACAGCAAGAGCGTTAGGGTAATAACTCTTTGTTGACCATCAATTATTGTAAAAACCCCGAGGCTGTCTTCTTCTTCTTCCTCCATCAGCACTATCGAACCGATGAAATGCGACGTAGCAACTTCCTCTGTCACAAGCTTGATGTCTTCGAATAGATCTTTCCAGTTATGCTCATCCCACGTAAGCGCGCTGATTGCGAGGGATTCTATAGATTGAGTCATTAAGCAGCTTTCAACCGTACTCTGACGTGCTTCAAATGCCATGTTGATCCCTTGCCTTCGCAATAGTTTTGTCGGCCTTGCCGCCTCTCGGCGTCACCAACGCCTTCGCTACAATAAAAGTCGGCACATCGCCGAGCAGGGCCGCCTTTTCGCTCGCGAACATGCCGACTGCCCCAATCAATCTCCGTCGCTGCCATCATCGTCGATTAACCAACATGTCAGCAGCAGGCAATCGTCACGTCCACAGTCCATTCTATATGCCGGCTGAGCATGGGGCGCATCTTAATCGCCAAGAATATCCGAGGAAGCCCGAGCTTCCAGGGAAATGCCTTCAGACGCCTTACGTTGGGTAGGCCCCCTACAGAGATCTATTGGCCGTGCACCGCAACAACGCGTTGGCCGTTGCACGCAATCGGCCAGCCACCCAGCATCCCCAATCCGCGTCACAACTCCCTACCCCGCTCCAGCCATCGTCATCTCCATACAGTGTCCAAACCCACACCAATAAAACCAACCCACGCAACAAGCAGCCCTCGCTTAGCAACCCAAACACCACCACAAGCCAGCAAGCAATCACCAGTCTGCGTTCGCAACATCGCTTGGAACGGCAAATGCTTACCGCGCCCTTGAAACACGCCAAACTCGTCTACAACCTGCGGTTTTTCGTTTATACTGCAATCGTTGAAATGCCGGTACGCTTGCAGAATCGTACCTGTTCCGATTACAGACGATATGAGCAGGACATAAAAAGCATTGAGAGCCCCTGCTGCATGAAAGACCGCGGATTAGGCCGACAATGGTGAGTGTCTAATCAACCGTGGCGGCCACGCCGCATTCATGGAAGGGGCTCCCATGCTCGATACTACCACCTTCATCGGCCTCGACGTCCACGCCCGCTCGATAAGGCGTCTCCCCTCGACGTCATGACCGGGGGAGGTACGTGCCGCGACCTTCGGCTACGACGCCGGCGCCGTCGCGGAGGTGGGTCCGTTCCGTGGACCTTTGGGGCAGTGCGTGTACGGGGTCCGGGGTCACGGGGTTCGACCTGCAAGAGCTCTCCGGCTTTGGGGTCGACTGCGTGGTCGGCACCGTCTCGAGGCCATCAGAAGCCCAGCGCGGACAGGCGCAGGAAGAACGACCACAACGACGCCGGTTCCTCGCCCGCATGCTGTCGGTCGGCAACGTGGTCGAGGTGTGGGTCCCCCGCGACGAGTGCGAGGCCGCCCGCGACCTGACCAGGGCGCTCGAGGACGCGAGGGACGACCTCTCGCGCTCGAAAGCAGCGGCTCTCAAGTTCCTGCTCAGGCACGGGCTCGCCTTCGACGAGAGGACGCCCACCGGCCGCAGGAAGGGCAACTGGACCCGGCGCACTGGTCTGAATCCGGAAGTCGATTAGGTTCGCGGAGGGCCGACAACGACGTGCTCGCCTACTACGTCGACGCGGTCAGGCAGGCGGCGGAGGGAGAAGGCGCGGCTCAGGGGGGCTCGTCGAGGCCGGGCCCGCAAGCCCCGGAGGAGGGGGATCGACTCCCTGCGCTGCCTCAGGGCGTCGACACCGCGACGGCCGCCGACCTCGTCAGGCCGGCGAGTTCTCGAGTTCAGAACGCCTGCTCGTTCGCGGCATGGGTCGGCCTGACGCCCTCCGAGCACTCCAGCGGGGAGAGCGACCCGCGGGGCGCGATCACAAGGCCGGCAACAAGCACCTGAGGAAGGCGCTGGTCGAGGCCGCGTGGCCTGACGTGCTCAGGGGCGGCCGAAGGGACCTCGCCAAGGGCCGGGGCCCCCGGACCGGGGTCGCCCGCAGGCATGCCGC
>VOFK01001611.1_pt1 | contig 12823 bp, 12 predicted proteins | sample 5384121 | NCBI WGS metagenome assembly VOFK01 (sample SAMN12384730, study PRJNA508395) | human gut metagenome | isolation source: healthy gut J | host: Homo sapiens | reverse complement strand
ATGATATACTATCTAACAGATGGGGTGATTTATTATGTCAAGAGGAAAGCCAAACAAACGATATACGCCGGAATTCAAGAAAATGGTTGTAGAAACCATGAAAAAAGAACATCTGAGTATCTATGCAACGATGCAGGAATTCGGAATTAACGACCATAAATTATAGAGCGTTGGGAACGCATTTATCTGGAAGAAGGGCCGGAAGGCTTGTCGGTTGAGCGACGGGGCCGCGGCAGCACTGGTCGGCCAAAGAAGCTGCCAAAAAAGGTAGAAGAAGATCTGCTGGCCGAAGTGCAGCGACTGCGTGCGGAGAACGATTACCTAAAAAACTTGCAAGCCTTGGTTTTGAAGACGAGCGACGCCAGCGCAGAAAACGCAGGTAGTTCAAAAGCTGAGGCAAAGACATTCTCTGGATATTCTTCTCTCAATCGCTCAACTACCCCGTGCCACTTTCTACTACCATCTGAAGCGGATGAACCGTGCAGATAAGTATAAAGCTGTCAAAGCAGAGATCACGGCCATCTACCACGAAAACAAAGGAAGATACGGCTATCGCCGCATTACAGCAGAACTTCACAAGCGCAATTTCCTCCTGAACCACAAGACTGTCCAGCGGCTTATGAAGGAGCTGGGCTTAGTTTGCCGTGTCAGGATGAAGAAGTATCGTTCTTACAAGGGTGAAGTTGGCAAAATCGCACCAAATCTGTTAAACCGGGACTTCCGCGCCGAAAAGCCGAACCAGAAGTGGGTCACCGATGTGACAGAGTTCAATTTGTTTGGAGAGAAGCTCTATCTCTCGCCCATCCTTGATCTGTGCAGCAGCGATCTGGTCAGCTATACCATCTCCGACCGTCCTGTTCTGAGTATGGTTACGACTATGCTGAATAAGGCTTTTGAGAAGATACCGGATGGAACCGGGTTGATCCTTCATTCTGACCAGGGCTGGCAATACCAGCACAAGCAGTACCAGCGAATGCTCCAGAAGAAAGGTGTTCAGCAGAGCATGAGCCGGAAAGGCAACTGTCTGGACAACGCTGTGATAGAGAATTTCTTTGGCTTACTCAAAAGTGAACTGTTGTACTTACAAGAGTTTCAGTCTATGGAACACTTCAAGCAGGAACTCGTTGAATATCTGGATTACTACAACAACCGCAGGATCAAGGCAAAGCTAAAGGGCTTGCCGCCTGCAATTCACAGACAGCAAGCCCTTTCGGCTGCTTGAACAATCTTTGCTTCAAATTATTGTCTAACTTTTTGGGGGCACTTCATATACAGCAGTCAGGGGAATTTTCTTACATATCTCGCCGCTTTACGGCTTTACTCAAATCATACCGCGGCTCGTATTTTACTGTGCAGCCTTTTTGCTTGCCTTCTTGAAGTCCTTGTAGGCCTTGTATTCCTCGGTCTTGCGGAGCTTTTTGGCACCCAGAATCCAGAGCACCAGACCCAGCAGGAAGAAGAACACGGCGGCGCAGGCAATGATAATCACAATCGTAATCACCATCGGGCGGACCACCTTGATGGTGGTGTTTGCGCCCACACCGTTCATGCCGCAGCTGTTGGCAATGGCATACAGGTTGTGGTGGCAGGCCTCACGCATTGCGTTGACGATAACGCCGTCATTCTGGTACTGCGGCAGCATATCGGTCACGTAGGGCATCATAGCGTCATAGATGGACACACCGGCCATCACGCCGTCCGGGCCGTTGACGTAGACGTTCAGCACGTTGTCGGTGATGACCATACCATCACAGCCCCACTCGCCGCGCAGGATGCCGTTGACCAGACCCGCGTTACCACCGGACCAGACAGCGCCCCAGCGGGTGTAGGCAATCATAACACCGTTGCCGTTGCCCACTTCGATGGGTGCCTGAAAGGCCTTCAGGTAGACCTCGCGGGCAGCCTGCTCGTTGATCCAGACGCCCAGACCAATGCGGTCCTGCTCACAGTCGTTCAGCGCAAAGTGCTTCATGACGACGTGAACGCCCTTTTCCTGGATGGCGGCAACCTCATAGGCGCTCATCATACCGGAGAGGAAGCCGTCCTCGGAATAGTACTCAAAGTTACGGCCGCCATAGGGGGTGCGGTGGATGTTGTTGCCGGGGCCGTACAGACAGGCAATGTCGGCCTGCAGGCAGTTGTTGCCGATGACCTTGCCAATCTCGGTCATCAGGTCGGTGTTGAAGGTGGCGGCCATAACATCCTCGGAGGTGAAGGCCGTGGCGGTCAGCTGGGTGGCATCGCTGCCCAGCAGGCTGGCGGTCAGACCCTGCGGGCCGTTCTCGTCACGGGTGCCGGGAGCCTCGACGCTCTTGACAGGCATCGTCCAGTGGAACGCATCGGAAATCAGGGTGTTCATCTCGTCGAAGGTCAGCTCGTCCAGCAGATTCTCCCACTTGGGATCGTCATAGTCGAGGCCGATCATCTCATACAGCGTCACACCATTAGCTTTGCCCATTGCAGGCAGGTTCATCGTCTCGTAGTCGGCGGCGTTGTAGCGCACGTCCTGCAGATCCTTCTTGAGCTGTTCAGTCAGAACCAGCTTGACCGTCTCGGTGGGCAGAGTGCCGTTCCAGTCACTGCGGCTCAGCCACGTGACAGTGTTGCTCTCGCCGTCATAGAGGTTCGGGTCGGCACAGGACAGCTGGTTGACAATCTCGGTGCCGTTCTCGCTGGTGGAGTAGGTGGTGGTGTCGAGCGCGTCCTCCGTCCAGCTGTAGGTCAGGTCGGCGCTGCCGTCGGCGGTCATTTTGCCGTTGGTAGAGGCAACCGTGTAGCCCTTGGCGGCCAGAATGTTATTCACAGCGTTGTGCGCATCGGTAGCGGCGGTGAGGTAATAGTCACCGGCATCCAGAATGTAGGTGCCTGCGCCGTAGGTGTCAAAGCTGGCAATGTCGCGCTTGTTGACGGTCATCTTGACGGTCTCGCTTGCACCGGGGGCCAGCTCGGCAGTCTTGCCGAAGCCGACCAGCGCCACGGCGGACTTCTCCACGCCGTTGGCCTTGTCATACTCGGTGTAGGGGCTCTGAATGTAGACCTGCACGGTCTCCTTACCGGCCACAGCGCCGGTGTTCGTGACCTTGACGCTGACGTCATAGGTATCGTCGGCGGCATTATACTGCACGTTCATATCGCTGTAGCTGAAATCGGTGTAGGACAGGCCATAGCCGAAGGGATAGGCCACAATGTCACTGTAGGCGTAGTCCCCCGCGTTGCCGCTTCCGGTGACAAAGTCCTCATAGCGGGTCTCGTAGTACTTGTAGCCTACGTAGATGCCCTCCTGATAAATCATATAGGTGCTGCCCTTTTCGGGGACATCGCCGCCCTCAACATAGCCGTCATAGACGGTGGGCGTGAAGTTCCACATAGCGGGGGCGCTGTAGTTATCGTAGCAGTAGGTATCCACCAGGCTGCCGGAGGGGTTCACATCGCCGACCAGAATCTGGGCCACGGCGTTGATGCCGGTGATGCCCACATCGCCAATCCAGAGGGCGGCGTCAATGTCATACTCGTTGTCCTGCAGGAAATCGACCTGCAGGGCATTGGCAGAGTTGATGAGCACAACAATCTTCTGAATCTGGCCGTTCTTCTTCATCTCGGCCAGATTGGCAAGCAGTGCCTTCTCATTCTCGTCGAGAGCCAGATAGTTGACCTCGCCGTAGGACAGGTCTGCGCCCTCGCCGCCGACGCGGGAGAGGGTGACGATGGCGGCATCGCCGTAGTCGGCCACGCTGTTTTTCACCTCATCGGTGTAGACGTCCCACGGCACCTCCGCGGTAGCAGAGCTCTCGGTGGCAACCGTACCGCTGCCTGCGCGGGCGTAGTCCTTACCGGCGCCGGTGGTGTAGAAGTCCCACAGCGTGGGGTTGACGGTTGCGCCCACCTTTTCCAGCGCGGTGCGCAGGGTGTCGGCGGTGGAAGCGTCAATGTTGCCGGAGCCCGTACCGCCATAGACCAGGTTCACACTGGAGGAAGAGAAGGTGCTGACCTTCGCATCCTTGGCAAGCGGCAGGGCGTTATTGTTGTTCATGAGCAAGGCTGCGCCCTCGGCCTCGACCTGCTGGCAGAGCACGAGACCGTAGTCCACCATCTCCTCCGCGGAAGCGAAATCACTGGTGAAGTACTGTGCGTTGGGGTCCTCGTTTTCCAGCTCCCAGAAGGTACCACCAACAAACGCCGCAATCGTGTTGTCGAAGGTGGTGAGAACCTTGGAAAGCGGGATGAATACGACCATGAGCACAGCGCAGAGGATTGTCAGAATCTTCCACACCAGCACGGTCTTGCGCTTGGCCTTTTTGTAGGCTTTTTTCAGCGCTTTCTTTTGTGCTTTGATTTCGTCCATGATTTTCTCCTTACCAATTTTTGTCAACCGCTAAGGTGTCTTTTCCCTATTGTACACGTTAATTAGCAACTCCGCAACAATTCTGAAGCAATTTGCGAAATTCGGTAGCCTTTCTAAAATATCCGACTTTTGCGTGACAAAAAACGCGGCGTATATTTGTGCAAGGTGAACAAATCACGGCCTTTTGGGGTGCTGACCGCGCCGCAGAGGAGCCTCTCCCCCGCTTAGTATTCCACCCCTTCGCGGGCAGTGACGCCCTGCGCATAGGGGTGCCTTACCGCCCGCATTTCGGTCGAGTAATCCGCGGCGGTCTGCATCCATTCCGCAGGCTCGCGCCCGGTGAACACAACCTCAGCGGTCTTGGCGCGGGCGGCGGCCTCCTTCAGCAGCTGCTCCTCCACCAAGCCGCTTTTGCAGGCAGCGCAGGCCTCGTCCAGCACCAAAAGCTCAAACGGCTCAGCCAGTGCGGCCTGCAGCGCGGCGGTGTTGTTTGCCCGCGCCTCGGCCTTTTCGGCGTCCGACATCTGCCACGTAAACTTTGCATTCGGGCAGGCGCGCACCGTGGCCCCGCAGCGGCGCAGCAGGGAGATTTCCCCGCTGGTGCCGTCCTTCAGGAACTGCACAACCGACACCCGCTGCCCATGCCCCAGTGCCCGCAGCGCCAGACCCATCGCGGCCGTGGTCTTGCCCTTTCCGTCACCCCAGTACAGCTGCAGCATTTTGTTTCCTCCTCGTTTTTTCTATTGAGAGAAATTTTCTGCACTTATTTTAGCATAATTTTCCCCGCAGGGCTATAGGGCAACCGGTAAAGACTGCTTGCGGGAAACTGCAGGCGACCCATATGCTACCCAAAAAAAAGCCGGGGCAAGCATTGCTTGTCCCGGCTGATTCAGATAATCGGAGTCATAGCCTCATACCCTTTGTTGTGATTTGTATGGGGTCTTATGCAAAGGCGTTTCGCCTTATTTCCTAGTACATCGGAGTATCTCCTTATAAATCAGGTGAATTGCAGATAACCTCTGTCGGGTGGAACGGCGGTAGTCATAGCTGCCAGCCTTCTTTCTTGTCCTGATTCATATCTTCTGGGGTCTGTTTTGACGGTCCCTGAGTCTGCCAACTGTAGTGTAAGCAACCGTGCATCGCGTTTTTATATGTCTTTTACAGGGTATGACCTGCGGCTTCGGATGCGGTTCTTATTCTGTCAGCAGGCCCAGGCCCGCCGGTAATGAATGGGATCCTTGAAGTTTGCCATCGGACTTGAGCCTCCTTCCCTACGAAATACCGCCGGCGGCCTTTTGCTTCTCTTAGAGCTTTTAGCTCCTTATCTCCGGCTGTTTTCTTTCTGTGACTATACTATAGCACACCCCCGCCGCTTCGTCCATTCGCAGACTTCACAACGTTGGAAGGCCTGATTTGTACAGTTTCCGCCTTGAAAATCCTATGCTATGCGTGCTATAATAAGAATGTTGGGCTGTCTCTGCCGCACTGCGCAGGACGGCTTTTTTTACTGGCTTGTACCGGAAGGAAAAGGAAATCAGCATGAAAATTGCAGTCCCCTATGAAAACGGCGCAGTGTTTGCGCACTTTGGCCACGCGGCGCAGTTCAAGCTCTACACGGTGGAAAGCGGTATGATTCTGCACACCGAGGTCACTTCCACTGAGGGCAGCGGCCACAGCGCCGTGGTCGGCTTCTTGCAGCGCAACGGCGTAGATACCATCATCTGCGGCAACATCGGCGGCGGTGCCCAAAGCGCCGTAATCGGGGCCGGTATGCGGCTGTACTGCGGCATCGTCGGTGATGCGGACAAGGCCGTGCTGGCGCTGCTGGCGGGTAAGCTGGTCAGTGACCCCGCCTCCTTGCAGGGCAGCCACTGCGGCCACGGCGAAGGGCACCACTGCGGCGGGCACTGCCACTGAGTGCCGCACGATAAAAGGGGTTTTCCAAAATGGAGATACAATCTGTTGCTCTGCTCGGTGCCGGTGCGGTCGGCTCCTACGTGATTTGGGGACTTGCACAAAAAAGCGGCCTACACTTTGGCGTAATTGCCGAAGGTGCGCGGGCAGAAAAGCTGCGCCAAGGCTGTGTTATCAATGATACCGTCTATCATCCGCCGGTCTGGACGCCGCAGCAAGCGCACGGCGTGGATTTGTTGATTGTGGCGCTGAAATACGGCGCACTGCCCGGCGCGCTGGACACGATCCAGACAGTTGTCGGCGAGAACACTACCGTGATGAGCCTGATGAACGGCGTGGACAGCGAGGAAATCATCGGGGCGCGGGTGGGCGCAGAACATCTGCTGCCCGCCCTGATTAAGGTAGCCTCCCGCCGCACCGAGGATGGTGTCCGCTTTGACCCCGCAACCACCCTTGGCATTATCTATGGCGAGCTGAACGCGCCGTTTGACAGTGCGCGTGTTGGTGCGGTGGAGCGGCTGTTTGCCGGTACCGGGGTCAACCTGCGCGTTACCGAGCACATCCGCGAGGAAATGTGGTGCAAGTTCCGCCTGAACGTCTGCAACAATCTGCCGCAGGCCATTTTGGGCGCGGGCATCGGCTGTTACCGTGACAGCGAACATATGGAAGCCATCCGCAGCGGCCTGCGCAACGAGCTGGAGGCCATTGCCGCGGCAAGGGCATTGATATGTCCAAGGTGGATACCTCCACCGTCCACGGCAGCCCTGCGGCGGCCTCGGCGCGGTTTTCCACCCTGCAGGATCTGGAGGCCGGGCGCCACACCGAGATTGATATGTTCTCCGGCGCGTTGATGCGCATGGGCCGTGAGCTGGGCATCCCCACGCCGTACAACGACTACACCTACCATATGATTAAGGCGTTGGAGGAAAAGAATGACGGCCGCTTCACCTACGATGGCAGCGAGCCGCTGTGCTGGTCAAAGTAATACCCTATCCGTTTTCCGGGCAGCTATGCCCGGATTTTTTATTTTTTTGCAGAAAATTTCTCTCAATAGACAGGCAAAGGCTGTATAACTCCGTGGCAAATGTCATTTTGCAGATGCTTTTGACCGTTGCTATGCTCATTGGGCAATATGGGGAATGTATGCCACTAACTCCCCACCTTTGTCGCGCTACAAAATCACCGTGTCCCTGTAGGGAAGGGTCTTGTCCCCGCCGCGTTACCCGCCAGCGCCTTCTCCCTTGCAAAATGGCTGACAAGCCGCCTGCGGGTTGCCCCGGCGTTCTGGGCGTGCTCGGCCTCAACAAATCGCTCACGACGGTTCATGCCGGGGATGCTGCGTTCCATGAGCTTGTTTTCCTCAGGCAGGAAGCTCCTCCTTTCCCATCTGGGAATCGTAAATATCCCGATACACCTTACAGCTCTGCAACAGTTCCTCATGGCTGCCGCAGGACGCCACGGTGGTTGCATAGCCGTCTGCGGTGCCGGTGATAAACTCCTCCGCTTGCGCGGCCTTCGCGGCAGCACGGATGCTCTCGCTGTCGGCCCCTTCCCTGCCCCACGCAATGTTCTGGGCAATGGACTGGTGAAACAGCTCTGCCTTCTGCAGTGCTATCGAAACCTTGTTTCGCAGGGCCTGCAGGGTGTATTCCCGCACGTCCACACCATCCACCAGAACTGTGCCCTCCGCCGCGTCATAGAACCGCGGAATCAGGTTGACAAGGGCAGATTTTCCGCAGCCGGTCGCGCCCATAATGGCCACCATCTCCCCGGGCCGAATGGTCAGGTTGATGTTTTTCAGAACCATCCGGTCGCTGCCGGGATAGGAAAACGATACATTCCGGAACTCAATCTTGCCGTGCTGCTCGGTCTGTCCGTCAAAAGAACCGTCCTGCAGCTGGGGCTCTGTGTGAAGAACCTCCTTGACCCGCTTCCATGAGGCGAAGCCTCTCGAAATATTCTGGGACAGCATTGTCAGCCCCATAGTTGGGTGGTGTAGGTGATGGCGGCCATTATAACGCCGGGCGTTGCGGCCCCCGCCGCCACCTCAAAGGTACCCATACGCAGAATCAGGGCCGCCACCACATATATCAGGATATTGATGATGGGATTCATAAAGGCAAGGATGGTCAACACCTGGAATTGCGTGCAGACGAGTGCGCCGTTTGCCTTGCCGAAGCGCAGCTTTTCATAGCCCTCACGGATGCAGGCCTTGATGACGCGGATGCCGGAGATATCCTCCTGCAGGATGGCGTTAATTGCATCCAGCTGCGCCTGCAGCCGGGTAAACAGTGGGTTTGCCTTTGCCAGACAGAGCCCCATACAGCTGACAATCAGCGGAAACGCGCACAATGCAATGAGGCCGAACCGCGTATTGAGCCGAAACAGAAAGAAAATGCTGCCAAACATCAGCATTCCGGTGCGAATCATACCGCGGACAAACTGCGAAACCAGATTCTGCACCTGTGTGATGTCATTGGTCATACGTGTAACCAGCGAGCCAGTGCCAAAGCAGTCCACCTGCGGAAAAGAGAAGGTCATCAGCCTGCGGAAGGCATCCTTGCGGATATCATTGCCGACATTCTGCCCGGTCATATGGACAAAAGCGTTGTTCAGAGAGCCTCAGAGGCCACCAAACAGAACCAGGCAGGTCATTTTGAGGCCCAACGCCCAAATCAGGCTCATATCCCCCACGCCGCCGGTATGAACGCCCAGAACGCCGTCATCGACAATCCGGCTCATCAGCTCCGGCTGCAGTAGGTCTATCAGTACCTCCCCCACCATAAACGCAGCCGCAAGCACCGCATACGGCAGATACCGCTTTACATATTTCCACATATCATTCCCCTTCTGACTGCCGATATGTCTTGTCCCCGTGGGCGTTGATTTTTTCCAGCAGTTCAATCAGAGTGTCCTTTTCCTGCTCGGAAAGCACAGAAAACATCTGCTCATGGCGTTCCCTGCGCTTGACGGCGGCTTCCTGCGCCAGCTGCTCCCCTGCCGGTGTCAGGCAGATGTCCGTGGTTCGGTGGTCTGCCTCACTGGAGGTCCGTGAAATCAAGTCGGCCTGCTCCAGCTTGTTGAGCACCTCGCTGGCCGAGCGCGGCTGCACCCCCAGCCGCGCTGTCAGTTTTTTCTGGGTCATGCCTGCCGTCTCCCGCAAAAGAATCAGAATCCGCTTCTGGCTGGCCCGCCCCTCGGCAATCTGGCGCATGGTGTGCCCGATATCCCGGAAATTCCAGATCCGCTTATTGTTTTGGTCTAAATGCTTATATTGTTCCTTCACAAAAGCAACTTCCTTATGTTCTTTTTAATCATTAGGTACCTTGATAATTATATAGTAGCAAAGCCGAACTGTCAGGGTACCTAATGTGTTTGCTTCTGTAGTCAGCGCCTTCCATTGCGAGATTTTTTCTGATTTTTGTCAGAAAATTTCTCTCAATAGCAGAAAAATTCTCGCGATTCAGGATGTTTCACGGTTTATATGTATCGTCGTTTCGTTATTTTTAGTGCTTTAATTTTTTTATTTTCCTGCCAGAATAAAACTCGTAATTAAAAAACAGGTCTTCTCCCCCCCTACCCTGCCGGAACGATTTTACGCGAACATTGTTCCTTGGTTTCCTCTGAAGCACGATTTTTTTCTTTGCAAATTGAAGAAAATTTCTCTCAATAGGGGTGTTTTCCACCGGCATTTTTTTAATTTTTTGTGCAGAAAAAAACTCGCAATAGCCCGAATTGAGAGAAATTTTCTGCCGAATTGAGAGTTTTATTCTGGAAAAAAACGTAGAAGAAAGCTCTCAATGCACGGGAAATTTTCTCTCAATAGTGCAGAAAAAAACTCCCAGTAAACCAGAAAATTTCTCTCAATTCAGCAGAATAAAGCTCTCAATCTACATTATTATATATAAAGAGATAAATTATAAATAATAAAATAATAATTATGGGGAAAAATAAACTTTTATTTGGTGATTTTTCATTGCGAAAAATCGTTGACATTTCTCTCAATACAGTGTATTCTAATGGTATCGTATGGCGGAGGTAACAGGCTATGGCTGCAAAAACTAACCCGGAAGTGATTGAGGGTGAATACATTGACCCTGATACCTCCGCAGAAAATAACGGCACAAAACGGCGCAAGCGCAGCGCAGGCATACCAAAGTACAACCTGGCTTCGGAATCCATCATTACCAAGAGCAATGACCTGATTCAGAAAACGAAGTACGCCCTGCCCAAGCTGGAACAGAAGGTTCTGCTGGCGATGATGGCCCAGATTAACCCCAAGGAGGTCCCTGACGCCAACCGCGTCTACTCGTTGAGCTTTACGGATTTCGGGCGTTTGGCGGGCGTCAATATGCACGATAATACCTATCTGGAGTACCTGAAGGATACCGTCAAGAGCCTGGAGGACCGCTCCTTCTGGAGCCTTGACCCCAACAGCGACGGCCACGAGTACAAGGTTTTGTCATGGCTGCAGCGTGGTTCAACCGTCAATGACCGCGATAAGCAGATTCGCGTGCGGTTCAACCCGGAGATTCTCCCCTACCTATCACAGCTGAAAAGTAACTATACATCGTACAATGTTGAATATCTGCTAACAATGAACAGCACCTATTCCATGCGCTTTTATGAGATTTTGCTCTCCTATGATAACGGTGATACAGATTATGGCTACACAAATGGGTTGGTGTTTCAGCCGGTGACGGATGATGTGCTGAAAATGTTCCCCGACAAGGCGCGTGAACTCCGTGGCTACAAGTACAAGGTGTTTGACATACAGGCGTTGAAAGAACAGCTCTCTCCCCCGCCGGAAAAGCGAAAACGCGACAAAGAAAAGCCACTGACCGAAAAATACGCCAACTTCCACGATTTTGAGCGCTATGTTCTGACCAAGGCAAAAGAGGAAATCAACCAGATGACGGACCTCTGGTTTGATTACATCCCGGTACGCATCCGCGGCGGACGGAAATTTGAACGGCTGTACCTGTTTATCCGCTACAAAACGGCGGAAGAGATGGACGTGGTACGCAGGCTGCACGCCGAAAAGAGCGCGCGCAATGAGGAGGTTCCCCGCCGTACAAAGGCTAAAAAGACGGTGGTGGAAGCAGTTGCGCCGGAAATCAGTGTCAGCGAGCCATTGGGCGCGGAAATCGTAGAAATGACACTGACGAAGCTGTCGCATCTTCTGGAGGCCAAGGCACGTCTACAGGAGCTGCAGACCGTTATAAGCCCGGAACTGTATGACACGGCCGGAACGGTTATCATCTATTTAAGTCGCCTGCTGACGAACACAAGCAATGAGAAAAAAGCCCGCATTGCCAACGAAACACGGGACGCGCTGAACCGTATTCTGGAAAGACAGGGTGACCTGCAAATCTGGCTGGTTGGAATGGCCAGCATGATGAAAACCTTGCGAGAGCAGGGACGGCTTAAATCCCCCCCAGTATAATGCAACGGTTGTGTTTAACGCAATGGAGGATATCACCATTCTGCCGCTTGGCAAGGAGGAACTGCACAACGCAGGCCGCAAGGATAAGTTTAAGCCGGACTTGACTGTGTTTGACGAGTGAATTTGCCACGGAGTTATAAGGCTTTTTGACAGTAAGAAATTTAGAAGCCCCTGCCAAAATTGGCAGGGGCTTTATTATGTAGCCGCAGAATAACCAGCGCGTTGAGAAGAAACCCCAAACCGGCACAGAAAATTGTGCACAAAATTGCCACGGAGTTATAAAGCACTTCCTTTTCGCACGAAAGCCAAGAAAACAGTTGACGCAGAAAATATACGTGATATACTTATAAGTATTAGAGTGCGGTAAACACATACACAAATTTGCCACGGAGTTATAAGTGCAAATTCAACTGGATACAAAGCGAGGAACTGATGAATGGCTGCAACAGTAATTACCATAGCGGTGGAAAAAGGCGGCTGCGGTAAAACCGTAACCACCTCCAATCTGGCCTACCTGATGGGCGATGAGGGCAAGCGCGTACTTTGCCTTGATACAGACCCGCAGGGCAACCTTACATTTGCACTGACCGGCGGCAACGCCATCACCAGCAAGGCGTTTGCCAACCGAAGCCTGTATGATATGATTGACGGCTTCCGCTACAACACCCGTACGAAGGATTTCATTGTAGAGTCAGAGTACGAGAACGTAGATTTGATACCCGCTAATGACCAGACGCCGCGGCTTTCCAAGCGGCTGGAGGATTTGTACACCGACGCCCAGCGCGATTATGAAAAGGATGACCCCGGTATCTGGCCAGTGATACCGATGTGCTGACTACTTCCTGCGTCAGGTCAAGGATGACTATGACTACATTTTTAATTGACACCCAGCCCAGCCGGGACAGTCTGCTGCTATCCAACGCCATTGCAAAGCGGCAGATTATGTGCTTATCCCGCTGAAGTGCGACTCTTTTCGGAGGATTCTGCGTTCCGAACCTATGTGCCTGCAACGAGATGCGCAAGAGTAAGGCCAGCCGTATCCGCGGCGTTGGCGCTATGCTGACGATGGTGGAAAGCAGCGTCGCACACGCTAAATACGTAACCGAACGAAGCGCCACTGA
>VOFK01004237.1_pt1 | contig 12831 bp, 15 predicted proteins | sample 5384121 | NCBI WGS metagenome assembly VOFK01 (sample SAMN12384730, study PRJNA508395) | human gut metagenome | isolation source: healthy gut J | host: Homo sapiens | reverse complement strand
AAGCAATACATGTATATTGTTCCTACTTTTTAACATTGAATATTTTTCTGAGTATTCTTGCACATATACCTATGATTAGGTAAATAATAAACTTTTTCGATTTTTTATCAAATGGAGATTTGACTTTACCATTTCTCCAACGTAATTTTTCTAAGTAAACGATACAAGATTCTTCATCTGGAAAAAGCTTCAAGTAATTCAATTAGAGAGTTAAATTTAGATACATCAATCATGTTTCCTCCTTTGCATTTTTTTATTATTAATATTTTATTTATAAATCAATAGATTTAAATATTATAATTAATTGATTATTAGATATTTAAATCTTAATAATGCAAAGGTATATAAGGAAAATGTGATTAATTGTCAAAGCTATTAAAGAGGAGTTAATAGGGGTTACTTATTTTTACTAAAATAATTGATTGCTTTTATGAATTTCGTATATTTACAAAAAAGTCAGAAGTTAATTTTTTAATACGACCCATTTCTTCCAAAAAACTCTAAAAAGGAAAGGAGGTACGTATGGAAAATTACATAGAAGTAAAAGTTGCTGAATACCCAGAAAAAGAACTGCTCAAGGTTTAGCATGGGTAGTCATATTCAAAAAGAATATATTTATAATTGTTTTTGCTCTAAATCTTCCGACTTTATTTTTTTAATTATATATCTATATAAAAACTTATATTACAATAAAAAATATTTTATATTTTAACAAGGGTTAAGCTGTAAGATTGTATATAGTTACCTTATACTTTTTTACGACCCATTAGGTCATAACGAACCAGTCGATAGTCCTTATGAATACATACGAAGTAAATATCTGAGATGTCCAGAGAAAACTAATATAGTTTTCAGATTTCAACATTCTTTTTCGTTTTGACCATAATAAACTTAATGGGTACTCACTAAATGATTTTGATGTTAAAGCAATTATTACTATTACAAACAATAGAACAGGAAATTGCATTTATACAAAAAGAAATACCGCTTTCTGAGACTTCCGGGTTATGAAGACTTGTATTTGCCGAGTATAGAAATCCCACAAGGCTTTTATACAGCAAAGTTATCTTTAAAAGGAGTAGTTAATGGTGTGTCTAATTCATCCAAATTGGATGTGTTGAAATGGCTTATGTATAACCCTATGGTATATTTACATCTTAATAGTGTAATTATTGATAATAGAATATATCTATACCTAATAATTCCTCGGATGCGGATACAAAGAGATTGACTTTTTATTTCTATTGCTTAATTAATAATTGAAGTATGAGATGTTTTGAACCTTTCAATTACATACTATTCTTTTTTTTGTGATATTGTGTACATCTGTATCATGTGTAATGATGATGAAAAGAATGAAAAAGAGATAATGACTCTTACGATATCACCTCATAAAAGAAAAGATACATGATCCGGTGATTAATGTGGATTATTATGTCTACATAGCTTATGATGTTAATAATAATAAAATCGTCATTAATAGAATTGTTGATTTTGATGATATTTATGAGGAAGGGTATAGGTATGTTGTTGAAGTGAAGGCAGTTAAAAAAAGCATAACGGTAAACCATATGAAGATGAAATATATACTTATGATTATTATTTAATAAGAGTTCTTGAAAAGCTAAAAGAATGAATATCAATGCTCTATTTGTCTGCTGTTTTTTAACTAAAATAAAAAAATGCATGAAGGTGATGATATTAAATTAGTATTACTCTTAGTTTTAATTTAATTGCTATCTTTGTGGGAATGAGTTAAAAGTTATACCTTTTAAAACTTGTAATATGAAACGTGCTTTAATAATCATCCTTAAAAGGATATGGATATTGCCTGGCTACTTATTTGCTCATTTACAAGATGAGAATAAATGAGAATATCCAAATACTTTCATGCTTATAATGTTGGTCTTTACGATCTTATTGTTGGTGTGTGATTTCTATAAAAATCGAACCGGAATAAACTAATGATATGAAATGTGTGAAAGAAAATAAGGCAGATGTGATGATTATTATACTGCTTATTCTTTTTGGGGAATATATGAGATATTCGTAGTACCCTTTGAATATGATACTTTGGTATCTATTTTTGTTGGCTTTAATTTGGTGCATCTTTTTCCTTGGTGCTGTAAAGAAAACAAGTGCTGAATATTTAAAGATAAAAATGCTGCCTTACAATATGCTTTCACATTTATCATTGCAGTACTTTGTGCTTTAAAGATTGTCGGAGTTCTGTGTGAACGTATGTTTGATGTTGATGGTCTGAAAATGATATTTATTGGCGTCTTCTTTCAAAGTGTCTATTTCCTGATTGTTAAATTTAAACGTTCGAAGATACATGAAAGGTAATATTAAATTGGCATTATTCTTTGTTCTATTATTGGGACTCTTTACCATTCTTTTTATGTACGGAAAGTAGTCGTTGGTTCTCGGCTTCCATTGCAATGATTTTCACAATGAGTGGTGTTTTTTCTAGGGCAACTTATTAAGAACAGGAGAAAAAAAAGTAGTTAATAAACAGAGCGCTGTTTCATCCTTTTTCAAGATAAAAACAGCGCTCTGCTTATTGATATTAACGCCTGTATGGCTCTCTTTTAGTACATCTGCTCCGCAGTCTCCATACACCGAATAACATCTTCCTAATGCCTTAATAATCAGCTAGAAATGTTCTCTGCTGTTATAACTTCATAATCAGGTATTATTTGCGGACAAATATTGAAAAACAATGGCTGGATATGGGAGTGTAATTTGCTGTATTATTATTTCTTGTACCTATCTCTGTATTGCTGTGGAGTAACTCCTGTCAACTTTTTAAATAAGCGGTTGAAATAAGAAGTGGTCTTCATAAGCCAGCAGATAAGATATGTTCTTTATCGGCATACTGTCTGTTATCAATATAAGCTGTGCTTTTTCTATTTTCTTTTGGTTGATGTATTGCAATGGTGTGTTGTTTACTTCTTTTCTGAAAAGTCGGATGAAATGATCTTTGGACAGACAGGAGATTGCTGCCAATGAATCTATATCTATTGTTTTATAAATATTCTTTCGGATATAAGAAAGTACTTTTTGAATCCGGTCATCGTTTATTTCTGCCTTAGGCTGGGCGTCTTTTAAGAAACGTGCCATGAGCTGATAAACGATTCCCCGTGATTCTACTTTGTCACAAAAAGGTGCGTTGTTTGTTCTTTTTATGATGTTCTTGATTAATGTGGGGTTGTTATCGTAGCTTGTAGGATCGGATTGTGGTAGCTGCATGGTGGGATTTATTCCGCACAATCTTTTAATAAGAGGCAGTTCTAAATCTCCTGCCGGTATCTCTGTCGGGAAACTAAAGTCCTCCAGGATGCTTGATTCTGATTGGTGGTCTTCGTATATGTGAAGGTAATAATGGGCAAAATGGGTATCACACAAAATAACTGTGAGTTGTAAATGATGGAACCAGATAGAGATGATCCGGCTTTAATTCCTGTATCCCTGTCGGCAATAGGATACGGGCAGCCCCTTCGGTTACATAACAAAGTCTGGTGAATGGACTGTTCACGTTTCTCCAATTCCAGTCTGCGTTGTGGATGGCTAGTCCTACGTTTAATATAAGCAAATGTAGCTGGTCAATTGATTGTGTCATGGTTCAAATGATTGAATAGAAAACAAAGCTGCTTGCAAAATAACGATAACTATATTTATTATCCAATGGAAAAGCTATTATTTCATCTTGAATCACTCGTTTTCGTGTCGGAAGAACTGTTTTTTTAGATATAAAAAATCGATAATGTCCTATGTGATGACGTCTTTAGATAGTAGAAATGCCGAATTGCTCTTTATCTTTGCATTCACACAAAATGTGGAGGAATACATAAATAACTATACCATGAAAACAAGACTATTATTATTGGCTTCTGCTCTGTTATTATCGTCAGAGATGGCAATGGCTCAGATTATTCTGTACCTGTCTCAGAAAAAGAATGAAAAAATGATGGAAGAAAGTTTAAGCCTACCTGGGAATCTCTGCGAAATTATAAAGTACCGGAATGGTTTAGAAATGCCAAGTTTGGTATTTGGGCGCATTGGGGACCACAGTGTGTAGAGGGCTCCGGTGACTGGATGGCGCGTGAACTGTATTTTGAAGGTTCAAGGGCTTATAATCATCATGTGAAGCATTATGGGCATCCGTCAGAGGTGGGGTTTAAAGATATTATCCCTCTGTTTAAGGCCCCGAAAGATGGGACCCGGATAAATTGGTTGCACTATATAAGAAGATAGGGGCACAGTATTTTTTTTGCATTGGGCAATCATCATGATAATATGGATCTTTGGGATAGCCAATACCAGCCAGTGGAATTCGGTGAATATGGGCCCAAAAAAGAGATATTCTGGCGGAATGGGAGAAAGCAGCACGTAAATATGAGCTTTTCCTTTTGGAATTAGCTTCCATGCCGATCACGCCTGGACCTGGTATGAACCTTCACAGCGTTATGACAGGGAAGGTCCGAAAGCCGGTATTCCTGTGATGGAAAGCTGACTAAGGAGGATGGTAAAGGAAAAATGGTGGTGGGAAGGGTATGCCCCCAGGATTTATATGCACAGAATCATCCGCTGAGTGAAGGCAGCTGGAGCAATGGTATGATCCATAAGCAATGGGCATGGGGGAAAGGGTGTGTTTGTCTGCCTACTCAGGAATATTGTACGAATTTCTATGACCGTACCTTGGATGCTATCAACCGGTATCATCCGGATTTGATTTATTTTGATGTGACTGTACTTCCTTTTTATCCTATCAGTGATGCGGGATTGAAGATTGCCGCGCATTTCTATAATCATAATATGGCGGATCATAAAGGTAAGCTGGAAGCTGTGATGCTCGCTAAGATACTGGATGAACAACAACGTAAAAGCTTTAGTCTGGGATGTGGAACGTGGTGCTCCGGATAGGATTATCGAAGAACCCTGGCAGTCGTGCTCATGTATTGGCAGGTTGGCATTATAACACTTCTATTTATGAACACAATGGTTATAAATCGGCAGCGTCAGTTGTAAAACTCTTAGTCGATATTGTCAGTAAGAATGGTAATCTGTTGCTCAGCGTTCCTCTTCGGGCAGATGGGACATTTGATGAAAAAGGAAAGAAGTGATTCTAAATGATTTGGGCGACTGGATGGCTGTTAATAAAGAAGGTATTATTGATACCCGTCCGTGGAAAGTCTTTGGAGAAGGTCCGATAGCAGAATCTTCCGTTCCCTATCAATGCGCAGGGCTTCAATGAAGGAACTTATAATAGAGCAACTTCAAAAGAAATTCGGTTTACACAAACTGACAAGAATTTATATGCGATAGTGCTGGCATGGCCGGAAGAGAAACAGGTCATTATTAAATCGTTGGCGGCAGGAAGTGAACAGTATCCCGGGAAGATTAGCAGAATCGACTTGCTAGGTTACGGAAAGGTTACATTCACTCGTACTGATCAGGGACTTATTATTAATATGCCTGATAAACGAGTGAATGAGAGATTGCTCCGGTGTTTAAAATAAGAAAGTAGATATCTGCTTTGAACTCAGAACATTTGTTCTGCAGTCTTCATACATTGCAATACATCTTCCTTATTCCCACAGAAAGGACCGGATTTTTCAATCTTTAATGTAGACATGGCAGCAGCAAATCGGCCTGCTTCTTCGATACTTGCACCCGATACCCGTCGATATAAATATCCGATTGTGTAGGTGTCTCCACAGCCAGTGGCGTCCACTACTTGCTGAGGCTTATAAGCAGGAATTCGGTAGAAATCTTTCCATCGAATATGAGAGACCCCATACTGCCTAATGTGACTAATACCTCTTTGACTCCCCCATTCATGCAGTTTTTCGTGCTGCCTCGTGAGGATCGGAAAGTCCGGTAAGCACTTCCATTTCATGCTCATTCACTTTCAGGAAATGGATATTTGCAGGGCTTCCGTTTGTCAGTCCAGTCTACCGGATATACATGGTATCGCGGACTTCACGCAGGTATCCTTGTGAGTCGACAGCTATCAGCCCTTTTTTTGAGATAACTCCTTAATCACTTCTAAAGAAAATCATCAGCTAACAGGGACCCGAGGTGATAAATCTCCGCCTCTATTTCCCGGAGTTGAGAAGCGGTGAAAGGATCGGCTTTATGTCAATACACGTTGTGTGCGGTCATCGGTGATTTTCTCCATAGATATTCTCAAAGTATACGGAGTGTTTGCTGGGTAATGCAGTAACATTGATCCCAGTTTCACGCAAAGTTCTTCTACTACCTTTATTTCTGTAGCACCGACGGCTGTAATCAATGCATAGTCAATGTCATTGAAATGACGAATGGCATGTGAACAATAAAAAGCAGTACCTCCAGGCATGTAGACTGTATTTAGAGGGAGTGACTACTTTTGTCTAAAGTAATATGACCGATGCAGCAAAGTTGATGTTTTTTCATATGTAATCAATGAAAAAGCCCTCAAAAGAATAATCTTGAAGGCTTTCTAGTTTATTTTGTGCGGATGATAGGACTCGAACCTACACGCCTCACGGCACCAGATCCTAAGTCTGGCGCGGCTACCAATTACGCCACATCCGCATGCGTCGCTTTTTGTTTAGCGGTGCAAAGATAGAAGATTTTCTGATTTGACAAATAATTAGGCAATAAAGTTATTCGCTTAAGATTTCGAAAGCTTTTTCAATCAGCGTATCTTTATGCTTGACTGGTCTTCTTTCAGTCATATCAATGTCTATATCAGGTAAAAATACCTTCTTCCAGTGGTTGCATATTTTTGTCGAAATGGGGGCTGGCGGAGAAGCGGATGCTCCACCCGTTTGGCAATTCCGATGTGAAAGGAAGTCCCGAACCGCCTCCTGTCTGGTCACCGACTTGGATGATATTGCCGTTGTCTATGCTACGCATCAGATTAACAAAGTCGTTGGTTGCACTGTAGCAACGGCGGTTGGTCAGTATGACGACTTTCTTTTTGCCACCGGATGCTGTTGGAAGGTTCCAAATAGATTGGTTCCGGTTTGGAGAAGTCGCTATGTCCTGTTCCCGTCTTATGCTGTATATATCCGGTCAGATTTTATTGTTGGTGAATCGGGCGGCGATGCGGGAAGAATTGGTCAGGTTACCTCCTCCGTTGTCACGTACATCGATAATCAGTCCGTTGCAGGTGGCCAGATAGACAAGGATTTCATCCAGATTGCCATCACCAACTCCGGAGCTGAAACTTTCGTAGCGGATATATCCGATATTGTTATCGAATATTTTGTATTTCATACCTGCCGATGTGTAGTAGTCTTTGCTGGCACTACCCAGATAGTATTGGTACAGAATATCTTCTCCCGGTAGTTCCACGGATATCCCTGATACCATGCATCGTAATAAGAGACACGCTTGGCGGATGAAAGATTGACATGGCCGTCTTTCAGGATATAGAGCATCTCGCTAAGTTTATCGAAAAGGTCGTCATTGGACATGCCCGGCACAATCAGTTTGCTGTATTTCTCATGAACAGCGTCCCAGTCAATGCCTTTCGAGTCCAGAAAGCAATACCGTTCGTCAATGATCTTCCACAGTTGCTCGAAGTTTCCTACAGGATCATCTGCGAAATCATCTTCTCCGATACATCCCGTCTGTATGGGGGAGGCAACAGAGCAGCAAAAGTATTTGTATAATTCTATTTCTCATTCTTAATCTTTCAGTTCTTGTCTATAGTCTTTTTAATTTTCAACTTTCCACTTATTCTAGTATGCCCTGTACCGATGAAGGCAGCCCTGTACCTTTTTTGTTGGAAAGCCGATACAGGTCTTTCACAAACCCTACCATAAATACATGAGAGTAAGTATGTGTCTTAATCCCGTTTACGTTGGATTGCTGCAAATCTGCCAGATAACTGAAACGCATCTTGGTATATCCTATTGGCAGATCGACAGAAAGCATCTGACGAAGGGAGGGCTGATTGTGGAGAGAGGTAAACTGGATGACTCCGCCGGAGTTACCCAGTGAGAAAATTTCGTAATAAGATTGCCCGTAGTGCGGTGAGAACATGAGCCCGATCACCGGCAGGTTGACCTGATAGCGGAGCACCATCGGATAGCGTTTGATTTTCAGGTGCCAGATGGCCATTCCCGAAGCGTCCAGATTGACATATGCCCGTGCAGAAGCCGGATTGTTACTATTGCGAAGGTTGTAAACGAAGCCTCCGTTGGCGTCAAACAGTCCTCCTGCCAGTAACTTGAAGTTTTCGGTCAGACGAAACTGATAATGAAGGCCGTAATTCCAGTTGACGAGTCCGGAAAAGGTATTGTTGTTGTCTGCGCGGTTATGTGTATAGCCGACGTCTGCCTGAAAGAAGTTCTGCACAGAAACATTTCCGTCGAACAATTTTGTCATCCGAATCGTCTCGCGGGAAATGCGGAAATCTATTCCTTTATATTCCTGAGGCGAAAGATAGGTGTCGAACACGTTGGTAAATCCGACCCCGTACATGGTGGCACGTGTTACAGCGATGAGCTTGCAGACTGTCGGTCTGCGCCTGTAATCTTGTGCAAAGGGCGAACAGGAGGTATCCTGTCAGCCCTAGGTATAATAAGTTTTTCTTCATTGGCACTATTGGGTATTTACCGCATGTATATCGTTAGCTAAAACAGCTTCATCTGTCCCGTAATTTTCATCAATGATGTCCCCTTCGCTTTTATCGCTGTCCGGGGTCCAGATTTTCCGGTTCTTCTGCCGCTTCTTCGGGCTGTTCCTTTACCGGTTCCGGGAAACGGTAGGTTCAAGCTCGTTGATGGTATCCACCGTGTAGGTAGTGATTCGCTTCCCCTTTGGCTTTGAAACCTTTCACTGCGATAAATTCTTCCGCATCAATCACCATCGCTTCACGGAAGCTGTCGTGACCGCCAAATATAACTTCCAGACGAGGATAGTACTCGTCAGTCAGGGAGGATCAGACGGGTATTCTTTTTCTCCCAGATAGTTCTTGCTTGCGGTTGGAACCCTCAAAAACAGAAACGTTTCAGATATGGATAGTTCTGCTGGTCGGCGTCATAAAGCGCGGCAGTCCATATCTTGTTCGGGTCAAACTTCTCGACAATGCTGACATTGTCCTCGTAATGGTTGCTCAGGTCAAAGTTAGTGGTGTAGAACTCGCCATTGTTGAGCACCACCAGAATGGTGTCGTCGCTTTGGGAATTCTCCCAGATATTCTCCCCGTCCATCGTAGTTGAGGCGCAGGATATCACGGTCGAACCATACCTTTCGCCCTCCGAGGGTGGAACCGCCTTTTGCTTCAAGGCAATCTTATGAACCGGCAGACGGGTGAGGATCACTCCCTTGTGCCTGACGTCGCTTTGATGCTGATTTCGCTGAAATCACGTTCGAAGATAATGCGTCTTACGCGTGGGTTCGGCTTTAATGTCACTTTTGATGATTTCGGCTTCTCCGTTCGGGTTGGCGCTGAAAATAAGTGATACGTGAGTCTGGCGTTCCCTGTGTGACATCGTATTCACGGTCACGGACAACACCTGTTACAGCAAAGCGTTTGATATAGGTCGTTCCTTCTTTTGCCGTCCCGATAAGTGATGTTGTAGATGGTTCGCTTGTCATTCTTCTTGAAGACATTGACATAAAGTATGTTTTTTTGCCTACAAATTTTTTGTCGGCTACCGGGGTGACGATATATTTACCATCCCGGAAGAAGACGATTACATCATCGATATCTGAACAGTTGGCGACGAATTCGTCTTTCTTCAAGGCTGTTCCGATAAATCCTTCTTCGCGGTTGATGTAGAGTTTCTCGTTGGCTTCTACCACTTTGGCGGCTTCGATGGTGTCGAAAGTTGCGCAGTTCGGTGCGGCGCGGGAAGTTCTTTCCGTATTTGTTTTTAGCATCTGGTACCAGTTTACGGTATAGTCCACGATGTGAGCGAGGTGATCGTCGATTTCGGCAATCTCTTCTTTCATACGGGCGATCAGTTCATCGGCTTTGTCGGTGTTGAACTTCAGGATGCGTCCCATCTTGATTTCCATCAGTTTGAGAATATCCTCTTTGGTTACTTCACGGATAAAGCTCGGATAGAAAGGAGTCAGGCGGTCGTCGATATGTGCGCAGGCAGCGTCCATGTCTTTTGGATTGCTCGAACTCTTTTTGTCTTTATAGATGCGTTCTTCGATAAATATCTTTTCGAGGGAAGCGAAATGGAGTGATTCCAGTATTTCCCTTTCTTGATTTCCAGTTCCTGTTTCAGCAGTCCCAGTGTGTTGTCTGCCGACTTTTTCAGCACTTTGCTGACAGTGAGGAAGTGGGGTTTGCTGTCATCAATCACACAGCAGTTGGGGGAGATACTTACTTCGCAGTCGGTAAAGGCATATAATGCGTCAATTGTTTTGTCCGATGATGTTCCGGGTGCCAGATGTACCAGTATCTCTACGTTGGCAGCTGTGTTGTCGTCTACTTTACGTATCTTGATTTTTCCTTTGTCAACTGCCTTTAGGGATAGAGTCGATGACGGTAGAGGTAGTCTTGCCATATGGAATCTCCGTGATAGCCAGTGTCTTGTTGTCCAGCTTGTTGATTTTAGCACGTATTTTTACCGCTCCGCCACGTTCTCCGTCGTTGTATTTGGCAACGTCGATGGAACCGCCTGTCTGGAAGTCGGGATATAGCTGGAACGACTCTCCACGCAGATAGCTGATAGAGGCATCGCAAAGTTCGTTGAAATTGTGAGGTAATATCTTGGATGAAAGTCCGACAGCAATACCTTCCACTCCCTGTGCCAGCAATAGAGGGAATTTGACAGGGAGAGTCACCGGTTCTTTTGTTTCTGCCCGTCGTATGACAGTTTCCATTCGGTGGTTTTAGGATTGAATACGATGTCCAATGCGAACTTGGAAAGGCGTGCCTCAATATAACGGGGGCTGCCGCACCGTCTCCGGTGAGAATATTACCCCAGTTACCCTGACAGTCAATCAGCAGGTCTTTCTGCCCCAACTGTACCAGTGCATCGCCGATAGAAGCATCACCGTGCGGATGGAACTGCATGGTGTGTCCCACAATATTTGCCACTTTGTTATACCGTCCGTCGTCCAGCCGTTTCATGGAATGTAGAATACGTCGTTGCACAGGCTTCAAACCATCGTTGATGTGGGGAACGGCACGTTCCAGAATCACATAAGAAGCATAGTCCAGAAACCAATTCTGGTACATGCCTGTTAACTGATGCTTTACGTTTTCGTCCCGCGCGTCCGCCGGTTTGTAGTCTGAATGTTCTTCCGTTATCTCGTTGATTTCGTCACTCATATATCAATCTTCGCTTTGCTTTTTACAACAAATTATCTTCTTTACATCAAAAAAAGGGGATGTGCACGCAAAAATACGAAATTAATTCATATGAGGACGAAAAGAACTCACGTTTTTTTATGATACTGACAACTCCAATCATCCTTTGTTTTCGTGAGTAAACTACCCAGGGACTTGACAACGTTCTTTTTATGTTGTATATTTGTAGTCGGCTATAAAGCCTGACTAAAAACCGAAATTAATGAAAAAAAGAATTGTTTATTGCAACATTTATCTGCATGTGTTTACCTCAAAATAGGTGTAATATGCTAACAATATAACAGGAAAAATCAGCCAGTGATAACCTGCTGGGAACTCATGTAAACAATGGGCTGTGAATCTTTAGTGGATTTTACAGCCTTTTTGTTGCATAAATTTGAGACTTTTTCTGCAAAAGGAACTATTCGCGTTTATAATAAACTAGAGAGACGTTTCTAATAAACGATGAAAGAATTTATTAGAAACGTTCAAATAGTCATTGTGTAAAAAGATAAACTATTTTCAATATATCTCGATGGAGGATGTATAGTATCTCTTTATAAAAGCAGTTGCTATGGTAAACTATAATAACAGATGCGTTCGTTTGCTTTATTATACAAAGAGATATGACGCACTGGCGTCATATCTCAATGAAACTTAAACCTAATGAAGAAACCTGAGGGGAGAATGCGGATTATACCCCTTATTCCCCAACCTTTTTCGTATTCTCTTCCCCAAAGCTTGTTAGCTTCCAAATCATTGAGAATACGTCCGCTACCCGGATCAATGTTTAAAGAATGACCTACGCGCTGTGCAATATTGCCGAGTTGTACAAGCTGTGTACTGATACAGGCATCTACGATGCCGGAGTTCAGCTTTGCCTCCTTTGCGGATAGCGTCAAACCAGTTTTCGAAGTGAAAGGCGTCCAGCTTTTCCGATGGATTTAATAGATTGCCGGTTTCAAACTTCAAATTACTTTTTACGTCCTTGATAACTTTACCCTGTAAATCTGTTATTTTTATATTCATTACCGCCACTGATAAAGAGCGTACCTGTTTCTCCGTAGAAAGCCGTACCTACTCCGAATCCGTCTACCGGAGTACTGTTGCAGCTACGCCCTTCCCAGGAACAGGAAGCTTCGTCACCGAACTGGAAGGAAATGAGTTGTGTATCCGGTGTTTGCCAGTCGTCCTGAAACCGGTATCTCCCCCGATGGAGTCTACCTTTGTCGGATAGTCCACACCCAGCCCCCAACGGAGTATGTCGACAAAGTGAGTTCCGTTATTCAATGCTTCACCTGTACCCCAGTTCCAGAACCAGTGCCAGTTGTAATGAATATAATTGTCTTTAAAGTCAGCCACACGAGGTGCCGGCCCTTGCCATAAATCCCAGTCCAGATAATCCGGTACAGGCATGACTTTACCTGTTCCGATCGAAGGACGATTGTTGACATACCAAGACTTGGCATACCTCACCTTGCCAATCGTTCCAGCAATACGTAACCGGAACGAAGTACTGA
>VOFK01000937.1_pt1 | contig 12831 bp, 21 predicted proteins | sample 5384121 | NCBI WGS metagenome assembly VOFK01 (sample SAMN12384730, study PRJNA508395) | human gut metagenome | isolation source: healthy gut J | host: Homo sapiens | reverse complement strand
AAGTCAGCCCCTTGTTCATGGCACATTATGGGCATGAACTCCATTTCAGAGATTGCGGAAATCCACACAGGGAAAAGTTGGGTTGCTCACGCACTTGGGGTGCTCGAACTTGGTTAATCATAACACCGGTTTTTCACGCCGGACTCCAGAAAATCCTTATCGCCAGTCAGTAGCACATCTGCCTTTGCTTCGATAGCTGACCGTAAAATAGGACGGTCCTGTATATCCCCGAATTTGGGATTCCGACTCAGCTTCGTCTGTCGGTACAGGGAATCAATTCCAGCGTCAGTAAAGCGACAGACAAAAAATTTGTCCAGCGCTGCCAACCGATTAGAGGAACTTCTTGTTGAATATCCGTTTTATCTCGTCCACATTCTGTTCGCAGATGAGGGCCGTGGTTCGGATGGGAAGCAGCAGCACATACGCCTGATACGGCGGCCACCGGCACTCAGGGCGGCAGAGATAAGAACATTAGTGTCGATCAGAACTCTCATGCCCGTTCGTCCTCGTTTCTCATTTCCTTCACAAGTGCCATCACATCCTCTTCGAATTCAACCCGGTGCGCTGCGCTTCCCCGGCCATTTCGGTCTGGAGCGCCTGCATGGCATAAACGGCCGAATTGACAAGGCGGACGATGCTCCCCTCCACGATGAAGGGTGATCGGTCGCCGTTTGACACGCAATACAGTACGGACGTCTTTGGGAATGGTGATCTGCCCCTTGGACATAACCTTGGCATTGTCAATGAATGCGTTTGCCGACATTTTACTGCACCTCCTTAAGCTTGAAAAGTAGGGATTTCCCTACTTATATTATATACAGGATGTGCGAAAAAAAATCAATCGTTTCTTTATCGGTTCTACTGGTAATAGGCGGCTTTTCCGTCCCGATCCACCATGCAGAATCCGGCTGTGTTCGGGAATAATGCAGCGCCGGCATTTGCGAAAGATCATCGAGCAACAGGATCCGTTTGGGCGGGTTCTTTTCCTGCCGGGGAATGGCGGCATGGATCATGGCTTCCTGCCCCCACGGAATATGGAGTATATCATATAGCTCCTCACCAGCAAAAAAGCTGATGAGTGCCGGGAATATACCGGGAACGTGAAATTCTGCCTTGTCGATGAAATCGAGCAGCACCCAGAAGGCACGGACGAGCCGTCATTCAGCGGGAATTTCGGGTCGGCTGAGACAATCGTTTCGTTTTTTGGACAGATACAGCCGCCGTTCTTTGGCAAACCGCCGCAACAGCATCCGGATGGTATCCGACTTTCCGGGAGGAAATAGGCGAAGAAGCTGTATAGTGTACAGAGTTTTATAAGCCGCGAAACCGTATCCAACAGCTTCGATGCCTCGTTCGCGTATAAAGCTTGCCCGTGTATTCACAAAACCACCTCCTGGTTCTATACGCAATATTGTCGCATAAAGGCCGCGACAGGAAATGTTATACGCATTGTTATCGCAATCCCTGCGTTTTTAAAGACGGCACAGCATTCTGCCGCTTCTTTTCTCCAAAAGCTGCTGCAGCTCCCGCCGATCCGTTGTAATCAGTTCTTTCTCCAGTTCGGATGCCTTAAATTCTACGGTGACATTGTTGTTGTTTGTGGAAATCAGACCGTTGCCGCGTTCAAAATGAGTGATAGCCAGCGTTTCGGTTTCCGATAGATGCAGAAGCTCCTGTGCCCTCTGAGCTTCCTCGTCTTCAAGATTAAGATGATCTTGGTTTCGCATTGTTGACGATGCCGCGGCCATATTTGCCGCCTTCGAGGGCAAAAAGTCATCCAAATCCTGTGTGGCACAAATGGCGCTTCCGCCGTAACCACGGACAATTTTAAATATCTCCAACACGTATTCCGCAGCCAGTTTGTTGGAAGACGCGCCGATGAGCTGCCAGGTTTCGTCAATAAAGATGGCCTTTTCTTTGGTGCGATCCTCTTGGCCTTGTCCCATACGAAATCAGAGCAACGAACATGCCCACCGTCAGCAGATCGCCGGTCAGTTCGAAATGTCCAGGACCGTATACTTGTTGTCCAAGTTGACATTTGTATCTTGGTTGAACGTACTGGCGGAACCGTGAACCAGTCGGTTGAGGATATTGGCAAGTCTCCTTGTGCGGGCTTTTCAAAAGTTCCTGGTGCAGATCCCCAAGCTTGGGCATAGGTCTGAAACGTTCCGGGCAGGCTTCGTCCACAAAAGGCTGGTATTCTCATGTGTAATGCCAAATGACGCATAGGTTTTTAATCATAGCTTCATCCAGCAGCTGCCGTTCTTCGTGAGTCATATCAGGGAATTAACAGGGCGAAAAAAATATGCAGCCGCTGTATTTTTGGCGGTTAACAGGGATTTTTTCAATCACAGCTTCATCCAGCAGTTCAGCTGCCGCCGTATCCACCGGTCGGATTTCCATGACATTGATGCAGTGTGGAGATGAGGGAGATATTTGGATGATTTCGCCGCCGATGTTCCGCGCCGCCCGGTAAAACTCATGTCCTTTCAGCGGCGCCAGGAATAAACACCTGGATATTTTTCGCCGAAGTCTTAATGCGAAGACTGCAGGGGTAAACGATTTGCCGGATCCGCTGGTTCCCAGAATGGCCATATTCGCGTTCTTGTAAATCTGGCTGTTGAACAGATCGGCAATAACCAACGAATTGTTATGCTTGTTGATCCCCAGCAGGATCCCAGTATCATCACATAGCTCATAGGAGGCATAGGGATAGCAGCTGGCGGCGCCTAGAGTCAGCATATTCCGCCTGGAACGTGCGTATAGGTGTTTTTCCAGCGACAACAGAGGCAGCGAGGATAAAAAGGCATCCTCCTGCCGAAAGGTGCAGGGGGATGCATTCAGATCCTGGGAAACCAGGAGTTTTTTCAGTTCGGCAATCCGCCAGTTCAGTTCCTTGACCGAACCGGCTGTGACGGTGATCAGGGTGGAAAAATAGTAGAAGTCCTCGTTGGCGGCAAGGCCGTCTTTCAGGAAATACCCCGAACGGATGGCTCCTTCCAGGTCATCAAAGTCGGTGTTTGGTGTCGGACGTCCCGAATTTTCGAGCGGTTAATCCGCAGCTGCTGCCCCCAGCTTATGAATCACCTGTTCCTTGGGCTGCCGAAACAGGAAAAGATCCACATCGATCCCTTCTCCTGCGTTTATCAGAATCGACAGCCAGCCGGCAGCCACACGAGACTTATACCCAGAGGAGGGGATGAGCAGATACAGTAGTAGGTGCCGTCAATAAGAAGATAATGGGCATGGCGAAAATCCATAGACGGAGGGGGCGAAAAATTCTGTCGCGGGTATGTCGCCAATTCCGTCTGTGTCATTCCCGAACAAATGCCGGGCAATCACCTCGTTACTTCGGGTAGACAGCGGCGTCTCCGTACTGGTTTTCCGATTGAGCAGTTCGTACAGTAGCTCGATGGTCGCTTCATCTTCCGATTCCGGCTCAACAATTTTGTTCCCACACTGCAGCAGATATGTCTTTGCAGTCTGTTCCTTGTCATCAGGGCGGACAGCATCTCTTCCTCGGATTCATGACGTCCAAAAGCCTTCATACTCAAAGATTAGGAAAAAGCGTCGGGTGATGGCCTCTTTAGAGCCGATTTGCCGGATCAGGTTCTCGTAATCTTTCTGCAACTCCCGGCATTTCTCATCCGTTTCGTTTTGGAATTCCCGGCGGATGGATTCGAGGTGCCGGTTGACGTCCGCTTTTTGGTCAGCACCTTCATCTGCACCTTTAGGCCGGGCTGATTTTCAGATAGTGGACATAGGAATACAGGATGCTGCGCTGTTCCCGGGCGCTGCGGGCAAAGTTGATGGGCGTCACTTCCAGCACCTTCACATATCGGTGGTCACGGGTGTGATGACCCCGTGTTCGATCTTCTGGATGGGAAAATAGTCCATCGGCGTCTGTATCCGAGCGGGCACGTGCCCTATGGCCTTTGAGGTCGTTGGGTTGCGTCCGGGCTATCCTCTTCGGCCGGCTGGGATACTATTCGTCGCTTTTGAGGAAGCGGAAAAAGCTGAAAATAAAGGATGACAGGCTTTCTCCCGATACGCCGATAAGCGTGATGAGCCCCAACGGCAGGGCTGTAAGGCATAATAGGATGATGCGCATCGTCAGAGAAATCGGCAGCCGAAAAACGGCAGTCCTATAGCAAGAACGAGAGTTCCAGCTTCTAGTGCGTTCCGTAGCTTAAAGGCTCCTCCAAACAATGTTCCGCTTTCCATAAAGTTCGGGGAATCGTATAGGTGTCCAATTCTTCTTTATAATTATCCGGCATGATCGTTTACTCCTGTCTCTTAGGTAACGCTTAACAAGGGATCGAGGAGAAATAACTCCAGGTTTTTCGCGCATAATCCCTGGCATACGCTTTTTGTTCTTCATTTAGGGCAAAAACCGTATCTCCAAAGTAGTCCTCACCTGCGTATTGCACGGTGTATACCGCGATAGTTCTTTTCCCCGACAATCTCCCCGTCCTGAACGATGGATTCCACTCGTATTTCCTTGCCGTATGTAAATAGATGTTCCTTTCCCCCTGCTCAACCTTATACTGGAAATCCGATAGATTAACCGCTTTGTAGTTGCTGTTCGCCACGCAATACTGAGAAATAATCAGTGAGCTGTCGAACGGGAGCGTTTCTGTATACGGATCGATTATCTGATGTTCCATACCAGCTTCCAGAGACTCTACATCCTCCTGTATCTGTGATAATATGGCAGTATGGCTATCCGACAGTGCTGTACGGATTACGGTATCTGCCTGCGCTATATTTCCCATAATGGCTGAGTTGTCGTTCAGAATAGGGACGCTACCTGTGCCTGTGTCCAGCCCGCCGAAAATCATCGAGGGGAGCATCAAGAGAAATAAAATCGGAAGGAACAATAGAAAACCAACGGCTACAAGTATCTTTACAATAGTTTTTCGGTTTTGCCAGAGTGCTACTGCAGCCGCTCCATAGGGGCCGCCGACAGCCGCGCCCTTTGCCGCCCCGGCAATGGCCTTGCCCGTTTTACCGCGCCATGAACGGTGCGAGCCGCCTGCGCGCTTTTTTGACAGCTCCGAGTCCTTTTTTGTCCGGTTGTTCCGACATGGCTCACACCTTATCCTTTCGGCGGGGCATGGCGGGCATCTGCTTGACAATGCTTTCATGGTAGGCGATTTTCCCATCCGGCGCCTCATACGGTTCCCGCTTCACCGTATCCTGGGCGTACTGCATATACCACCTTGAGCCGTCAGCTGCAGATATCGTGTGGAAATCCCCGGCCGGCTCCATATACTGTTCGGCACTATACATGGCAAATGGGATTCCTTCCGGAGCGGCTGCAGAGGTTTCTGTGCCGGTGATCCGCCCGCCGCCGATTTCCATGTTGCTGTACAGCGGAGGGGTGTCTGCGTCCTGTCCGGGCATCCCTATGTACGACTGGAACGCTTTTACAGCGGTATCTCCAGTTATGGAACCGGTTTTTGCGATGTTGCCCCTTGCTACCCAGAACCGATGACCCCGTTAGCAAAAGTGCCTCCTTTGCCAGAGGACTCAAAGGCTTTCGGCTGGCAAAATGACCGCCATGCCCGGTGACACTTGCTGCGGCTCCCGTGTGACTTTCCCCACAATTCCCGCCAGACCGCCAGCAAAGGCAGCGCTCCGCCATCGTCAGCAGGCACACCCCGCCGCCGGACGAACCGGAAGCTTTTGCCGGTTATCCCTTTGGCGGCTAAGCCTATGCCGCGCGATTTCCACCATAGCCTCACCTAGCATGCTGCCGCCGGTATGCCCCGACGTTGATACCAAGGCTGCTCATGAAGTTGTCCACCTTTTTTTGAGACACCTTCAGGAAAGCTATGGAACAGAGGAACCAAATGAAGATATTCCCAGTAACGGCGGCGCTCCCATGCTCTGCAACCTGTTCCTGCACTTCCTCTTCCGTCAGGGCGGCGGCTGGGATAACCGCCAGACCGGACAGGATAAAAAACAAGGCGATTGCAAGAATAAGCGGTTTTGTCTTTTTCATATTTCCCCATTCCCAAAGGGATTTGCCAGAAAGGTTCCCACCATTGGGAGGTGAAAACAACCGCAGGCACCAGGCGTTCATCAGAAGCAGAAAGATCTGCCCCCAGCATACGGCACCAGCTTTTAAAAATCCCGGACGTTAGCTGGGAAGCCCCCATGCTGAAAGCGACCGGCGCGGTATATACCAGAACGCCAAAGCAGCACATAGCGTTCCGCCCTCAAACAACAGTTTGATGTAGTTCCATGCAAAAAACATCAATACCAGAATAAAGCGAAACAATCGCTTGCACGACACCGTGGCTTAACATTCCTAATATCATAGTGATAACGGCATTAAACGAAGCGAAATTAATGGGAGGAAGGGTCGATGTAAGAATCCACGAATATGGTTCCGCCGATTTTAAGAACCAGATCGAGAGCGATCCTCATCCGAAAAATAGATCAGCAGGATAAACGGCTAAAGGAACGGGTACAAGTTTTCCGGATCTTCCACTTCCAGCCAGGCCGCCGGCGGTTTTTAAAAAGCTGCCATACCAGATTCAATAAGACCAAGCCATAGCGATAGCAACAAAGTCGTAAAAAGCGTTTCCGCAGCCGGGAAATATTGAATAAAAACATCCATGTTGCATCCCAACGCTCCCCGGTATGACTAATGGTAACTAAAATCGAGGCGGGCCATGACTTTTTTCTGCAATCAGGCCACAATGCCGTCAAGAATCCATTGTGTATCCTCTGATTCGTATCGGGAACGCCGCCCATCTTCTGTAGCAGCGATACTTTTTCATGGTTCATACCAGTGCTTTTCCCCCTGCCAGTGATCCTTCAGCGCGCCGTTTCGGATACATGTGGAGCAGAGAGACTTGTCCACTGAATCTTTGCGTTCACAGCCTGTACATTTCATGTTTTGGTAACGAAGGTTGCCGTTGACGAGGACATCTGCTACGATTCGGCTGATCTGCAGATTCTTTTTTGTGGGAATTTCGTCCACATTACCTTCTCTGAAAGCAATGTATGGATTCAGTTCGTTCGTCAGGATAGTCCATTCCACCAGTCCCAAAATTTTCTTCGGAAAGAAAAACCCAGGATTGTATTTTTTCCGTCTATATCTACTGTGCCCAGATACAGATACGCCGTGCTTCTTGCATCCACGTCTACTATCTGCACTTCTCCGTCTGCCTTCTTTTATATGGATGGTATCGCCGGCTGCGGGAATTTCGGAAGCAAAAGGCCGTTTCCAAGTGGATTTCCCTTGCTGGAAGAATCGGAGCGCTGTCGGGTGCTAGGTACACGTCCTGCCCTACTGCCAGTTGATCGATAACCTGCCGAATCCATTCTTCAACGGGTGTAAACATATAGATCGCCTGCTTTCTCTAGAATTACGGTGTCCATTTGCCGTCGGCAAAAAAGGCGTAATATAACTCATGATGATGAATCCCAAACCGTTCAGGATTGCCCAGCTGACGATAATGCGCTTGAGCCATGCACGGCTTTCGCCCACCGTGCGGTCGTTTTTGCGCTGAAGTTCATGAGCAGCAGGGGCAATGGAAGCGGCGACGATCCCGGCGATGGTGGAAATGCCGAGAATTTTGTTGTAAACGTCCTGCATAATAGTTTTGGCCTTGTCCCATAGCGTTGGCGTAGGGGTTGCGCCGGCTGCCAGAGCCGGAAGACAGAACAGTACGGCCATACAGAGAATTAGGACGGCTGTGAGCAGGTATTTTCTCCTTCTGGAGCGGCTGGGGGAAGGGAATACGGCTGCCGGTGAATTTGGATTTTCTCTTTCAAAAACGGAACCTCCCTGTATATAATTGTGGCGACAAGGTATATCCACAAAAACAAAGGCGCCTGCAAAAAATGCGGGCGCCTTGTTTGAAGGTTCGACACAAAGAGACCGCCTGATGAAAAGGCGGTCTCAGGTTTGTTTTGTTTGGATATACCTTTGAAGCGTATTCAGTATAGCATGGTGCCTTATACGGGACAAAGAGCAAAACCGTATCGATTCCGATATTTTTCATGCCAATTTTATGCCAGGTTTGTGCCAGTTGGATTCTCTGGAAAAAAGTGTTCCAGCAATTCCATACAATCCTTGGACGTATAGCCCCACAACACGTTACTGAGGGCTTCATGGCTTCCCGGCGATACCGGTAATAGGTCCGGTAGGAAATGTACTTCACATGCGGCCGGATTGCTTCGATGATGTCCAGTACGCTCCCTACCTCTTGCGGGGAGAGATAGGTGTAGTACAGAACCCAGTAGAAGGTTTCACCATTCTTGTGTTTATTTCGGAGCAAATCAATCGAGGAATCCACCAGTTTGAGCATTTTGTTGGAGCGCTCGATGCACTTGGCCTGGTACTCGATGTTTGTCCCGGTCAGTTCAGCGCCGGCTAGATAGACACTATCGAGAAATTCATCGATGCTGGTGCCGTACTCCATCTCAAAGCTCTTTTTCATCTGCTGTACCGATAATTCCAGACTCCAGGTAACATCTCTGTACTTGCTTAACAGCTTCCATGTGTCATGCAGCAGCGGATTCTCTGCCCGGTTGATAAATTCTCTGTCGGTGTGTGGTGCTTTCATCGGCAAACACCTCCTTCCTGCTGGACAGTCAGGTTCAGCTCAAATCGGTATAAGGCCGGACCGTTTCCACAATGGATGGTCAGTTCCAACGCCTTCTTATTCCTGCAGTCGTCCGGATAACGATATAACTTATACCGTGAATTCCGGCATCGACAGCACGGGATCCCTTGCGAATACAGGACGGATGACACTTTGGACAGGATATGAGGAATGTGCGATTTTGAAACGCTGGGAATCGTGCCTGAAACGCTGATTTGATTTTCCTGTACGAGTTGGTTTTGGTCGTCCGGATTTTTGGGGGCTTGATATGAAACATAAAGACATGGCGATTTCCTCCTTGTCGATAAGAACATCCGAGATTTGGAACATGGTGGACAGGTAATTGTTCAGGTAAATGACGCTGCCCTTTTTGCCGGTTCCGACGATCAGAGTCAAATAGCCGTTTTCAGCCAGCTTGTTGAGGGTACGGCTGACCGTGGAACGGGAAACACCCCAGCGTTCCGCCAGTTCGGTATAGCTGACAAATGGCTCGCCGGTGCAGCTGCGGTAGTAGACCACCGGCCCCTTATCCGAGCCCCCTGCACCCGTTCGTCCCGGTACACCGTATGCAGCCACAGGTCGAGAAGAATGTCCAGTTCGGGCATTTCCCCATGCCGATCAGTTCGTTCAGGATGGCAATAGGGAAGAAAGAAAAAGCCGGCATCCTTTTGACAGGGAGCATTATAGTCAAGTACCGTGTTGCTTTTTCTGCCAGGCGGTGATTTTAAACTTAACGACCCGCCCGCGGGCCAGCAGGCTGAAGGTGATATAGTGCTGCTTTTGCGAGACGCTCTAACATCTGCAGAGCCTGCCTGGGCCGCTTCAGCCGCAGCTGGGCTGTCAGGGTCGTTCAAGGTACAGATCCATTCGCCGGGGCTGACGAGGTAGGATGTGCGCTCAATGCGCCGGTACGAAAAACGGAAATTAACGAGGAACAGAGTACGATATAATAAAAAGACCGGAACCTCCATGAGAATGGAAGTTTCGGTCTGCGATCAGGGACTGGATGAATTTTCGGTAAATCCGGCAGCGTGGATAATCCACCAGCTGCTTGAGTTCCAATTGATATTCTGGCATGTGAATATTCCTCCCTACTTGATAAAAAGGAGACCGAAACCATAATGTTTCAGTCTCCTTATATTGTGTGAGTTACCCTTTTAATTTTTAGTTGCCAATCGGTTTGCCTATCTTGCAGAAAATACTTAGATTTTTTTAGCCTAAAACAGATTTTATTCTTCTTGACATAAAAACGAAAAAAAGTCCGGGGAACCGCATGAACACTGGCTTCCCGGACTTTTTGATTTGGTCGGAGTGACGGGACTTGAACCCATGGCCTCTTGGTCCCGAACCAAGCGCTCTACCAAACTGAGCTACACCCCCGAAAAACGCAACGGTGATATTATAATATAACCGCTGCAGTTTGTCAATAATTTCTGCGAAGAAAATTTCGAATTCTTTTTGCTTTCGGACAAAAAACGCCCATTTGCCGTTGTCAGAAACCGCGGCTTCCGCCGCCATGGGAAGTACCGCTACTGCCGGTATGAAAACCACCGGAAGAACCACCCGATGAGCCGACATTGTCCTTTGGGATACGGGTCTTGGTCACACTCGAACGCAGGAACACATCCTCCTGCCGGGTAACCGAAAGCTGTTTGGAACTGTATACAAAGCGGCCTCAGAGGCCGGCTGCACCGGACGATGCCGGCGATACGCAGAATAAACATGCGCACACCGGTCGCCGCCGCGGGCGATAGCCGCCGCAATCAGGGGATGCGCAGCGGCCAGTTGGCGGTGCTGTCGGAAGAAGCGGCAGGTGTGTGAGGGAGGGGGCATAACCCGGCGGAAGCGCCTCTCCATCCCCGTCGGCCGCATAGACAGCCAACTCATAGCGGACGCACTCAATAAATGCCTCCACCGCTCCGGCATAATCGCCCGCCGTGAGCTTTGGCGCATTTCGTCGAGAATCGCGTCCATCTGGCTCTGCCGTATCGAATATTGGGCCTCACCGGTGGTGGTAATCGCCACTTCACGGTTATCCATATCAATCAGCAGCAGCACCCCGTCTTTACTTTCTCGCCCCATAGCCGAAGCCACAATAATCAAAAATGTCATCCGCGAGCTGCTGAGCGGTACCGGGATTCTCGTCCACCGTCACCGCGGCCACGTCGGTTTCGTATTCCTTCCTGAGCGCCTTCATCGCGTCTCCGAAGTTCTGTCTCTTCGCCGCCGGAAAGCAGCCCGGCCAGGTCGTGTACCTTTGACCGCCGGATCGATGCTGTCGTAATCGAAGGATACCCGTGCCGAAACCGGAAGCATAAACAGCAGCGAGCAGGGCAGCCAGACCAAAACCAACGTTTCATTTTCCCGCCCCTCCTTTACCCGATCAGCCATAACAGCAGCAGAACCACCGCCGCAACGCCGGCGCACAAATCACCAGAAAGAGTCAGCAGTGTATACAGCAGCGCCCTTTTCGGCCATCGATCGGCAGATTGCCGGTGAACTTGCCGGTGCGTCCGTTCATCGCAAAGAGGTAGGGTTTCCCCTTAAACTCACAGGAAAAGCAGCCATACCGGCAGCAGTGTGTACCAGGCGTTTAGCCCGTTGAACTGCTGGTTGGAGCTGGTTACCATAGTGGAGCCGTAGCCGCGGATGGTATCGCGCAGCTCGCTCATCGCGGTAGCCGGCACGGGAGGTGGCGCGCGGCGCAGCCGACGAGGTGTCCTCGTCATAACGCTCGGCCAGAAACCCGGAAAGGCGTACGGCGAAGCAAAAATCCACCAGCTCCTGAAACGGAACGGCTCGATGGAATCCATCGTCGCGTTGTCTCATCTTGGGAGGAAGCGTCTACCGATGGATGTTGCTGGAACGCGATCTGCCGCTGCGGGTCACATGGTAGTAGTCTGGTCTTGGTGTAGCGGTAATCGCCGTCGCCCAGGAGGTGACATTGCGGCAGTCGGCAGTCAGGTCGGTGTCCACCCCACAGTTGAACAGCCAAAAACGGCACATAAACGCCGGTGATTTTCTGCATGGCCTGCTCGCCGGTAAAACTCCGGCAGCAGCGGCTTTTTCACGTATTCCCGGAAAGCCGCGATGGCATCTTCCCTGGTTTTGGCGAAAGGCAGCACATACTGCGGACGGAACACGCCCGCCATCTGCGCCTCGAGCACGACCGGACGCTGACAGTAGACGCAGGTGGTGGCCACCGTCTCGCGGCTGGTGACGATTTCGCCGGCAGTGCGGTAATGGCTGGTCACCATATCGCCGGACGAATCGTCGGTGGCCTCGGTCTGCCCAGGTTTCGTGCGCCTCTATCGGTTTTTGGCGTCCGGCTTTGCCGCCGACTGCCGTTTCAAAATCCTCCAGGGAAAAGCGATTCCCCGCGTAGGCGCAGTCCCACAATCGCTGTTTCCGATTGAACGTCGCTCGGCGCCGCAAAGTTGAAACAGTTGTTGACCATAGCCATACCGCCGCCTCCTTTGAAAAGGAATTGAAATCGTATACCACATCTGCCGGGCACTAAAAGGGAATCTCCGGGGGATTTCGCGGATTGCCGACACCGTCGAAAACACGGTAATATAGGGAATCAGATATAATACAGAAAGGCCGGAGGGAAACATGAAAGTAGGGGTTTATCGGCGCAGGCAATAGGCTGGCGCCATTATCCGCGGCATGGCCGCAAACGGATTCCGCGGGGAGGATATGCTGGTGTGACGACACCGATGGCGCCAAGCGACCGCGCTAAGTTTGAAGAAGCGGCATCTTCGTATCGCCGCATCAGGAGCGAGGAAGCGGCCGCCGGAGTGGATGCGCTGGTGGCCAGCGGTCAAACCGCAGGTGTTCCCGGAGGTGCCGCCGGCCCTGTCTGCGGCGCTGCACCGGCATGCCGCTGGTGATCTCGATTGCCGCCGGAAAACGCTCGACGCCATCGCCACCATGGCCGGCCCCGGCCTGCCGTGATTATCCGGGTGATGAACATCAATGCCAAGGTGGGCGAAGCAATGTCCGCCTTGCGGCAACGAGTGACCACCGATCAGCACCGCCGTATGCGAAGCGCGGCGGATTTCGAGGCGGGGGGATGTTATCGAGCTTCCGGAGGATAAATTTCGCCTGCGCTTCGCGGGCTGCTCGCCGGCGTTTACGCTGCTGTATGGACGCCGGTTCGCAGTGCGGGAGTGAGCAATACGTAACCGAAACTTTAAAGCACTGA
>VOFK01002144.1_pt1 | contig 12837 bp, 21 predicted proteins | sample 5384121 | NCBI WGS metagenome assembly VOFK01 (sample SAMN12384730, study PRJNA508395) | human gut metagenome | isolation source: healthy gut J | host: Homo sapiens | reverse complement strand
AAGCATATATTCCGCAGTTGCGTATAAGGCCTGTCTGACCCCGATCTACTTTACGTGAAGGCTTATTACGAGCTCAATGGGGAAAATGCAGAATACAAGTGCTTCGCTCTATACCGATACGTTAAAAATAGTTGGTTTCGGAAATACAGATCCACAGACTATACAGGTGTGTTGTGTAGATCGGAGTGGTAACGAAGGAAAAGCCGTACCTGTAGATATTAAACCCCTTACCCGGTTGTCGAACAGGTTTTCGAAACCATTCATATGGTGACGGCATCGGGCGGTATACAGCTTACTTGGGAAAATAAAGTCCGTGAATCGGTGGCTATTGTGATTTACGCGTCGACAACAATGGATATCTTACCGAAGCGGATGTCGTCTATACATCTGTCCCCAAAGGTAAATATACGCTTAGGGGATTTGATGATAAAGAAAGGACATTGCTGTGAAGATACGCGACCGTTGGGGAAATAATTCAGAGATAAAGGAGGGGAAATTCACCCTTATTTTGAAGAAGAGATCCCCAAAGAAAATGGTAAAGGAGCAATGAAACGTTATTGGTTACCTTTTGACAACCCTACGAATATTAGCTGGACGAATTTTTGAGTTCTGGAATATGTTTGATGGCATTACAGTTGGTGAAAATATGTTCCACACTAATTATGGTCCTCCACAAAGCCCGGTTTACTTTACTATTGATTTAGGTTGTCTGGTTAAAATTGGGACGTTACAAACTTTGGTATCGCCAGAACACAGGATGGGGGCATCACAATCCCCGGAAATGGCGTCTTTATGCCACAGCCGATCCAAAACCTTCTCAAGATGCCCATCCTTCGGATGAGGGAGGAGTATTGGAATAAAGACGCGAATGGTGTTCCTCCCGGAAAGTTTGCTACTGATACGGCACTAGGCTGGTATAAAGTGGGAGATTTTGAGGCCGAAAAGCCTTCTCTCAACGGTGGCTCACCACAGGATGATAATGATGTCATGTTGTCGGGACTCGAGTTTGAGGTAGACCCCAATTTGCCTCCGGTACGTTATATCCGTTTTGAGTTGGTTATCACGTGGGGAGGAGCGACAGATAATGTCCATATCGGAATGGGGATTCTGGGGTAAGATTATAAAGTAAAAAACAAAAAAAGATTATGATGAAAACAAGTATTTACCAATTATTTGCTTATTCTTCCTGTTTGCTTCGTGCTCTGGAATGAACGATATCATACAAGATTATCTTGACCGAGGTGAGATTAACTACATAGGGACGTCCCGACTCACTGCTGACAACCGGTGGAAATGGACGGATGCAGCTTAGATGGCTTGCAGGGGAAAGACCCTCGCGTAGAAGGATATATCATCTATTGGAATAATCGGACAGATTCGGTTGTGGGCGAAATAGACCGTAACAACCTCCTGAAAGATCGCTATAATTTCTGTATATTTAATGTGAAGGAGTCATCTTATGAGTTCGAATTAGTTCAGACCGGTTCGAAAGGAGTCAATTCTATCGCGTCTACTGTGACAGGTAACGTGTATGGAGATAGCTATATTTCGCAACTGAAAATAAGGGAACTTATAAACGTAGCCGAAGACGTCGATGGAGTCAAATTGACGTGGGGAATCAGTAACAGCAGGTATGTGGATTTCACTTACGAAAAGGCAGATGGAACTGAAGCAATCTGCCGTATATCATCGCAAGTGAATGACATAATTCTGCCGAATCCGGAAGTCACGGGGTGCATATAGTTATAGTACCTACTATGTGCCAGGTAAAGATTCGCTGGATGTATTTAAGCGGCACCGGAAGTGGTTGATGGTAATTTCCGTTTTGATTAGGATTAAACAGTGATAACAGACAAAAGGTAAGGGGGGCAACCGCCTCCCCTTTATTTCTTTGGGTTTGCATGATATTATTCAATATTAAAAAAATATGCTTATGAAGTCGTGTCTCATTCTCTTTCTATTAGTATGGAGCTGTGCTTCTTCAATGTTTTCAAGACTTGCTGGTTACCCAAAAGGAAAGATTCTATTAACTGTGATGTAGGGGTGCTTGACGAGAAAGGATTTTATCCGTTTATATTTATGATGGATGGTAAACGTATGGAAGGTCTCATTCACAAAAGATTCTGTTCTTTTTGGTGCGTAAGAAACTATTTAGAAGTCTCTATTCCAATCGTCTGAGACCTTGGTATCCTCTTCTTGAGATCGGCATTGATGCAGGTGTTGCCCATCAGTTGGGAGCATTTCGTCAAGATCCGGATCTAACTTCCGGAAGTGGATTTCAAGCTCGCACAGGTTATTATATTGGGGCAGACATTACTTATTTTGTTTCCAAAGGGATAGGATATGGCGTCAAATACAATTACCGTTCCCTTTTTAGGTGGTGATCTTTCCTATAATTATCTCGGACCACTTGTTCATATTAGGTTCTGGTCTCCGAAAAGGAAAAAATAATCTCTTTTTCATGGCATCGGTAGGCTATGGGTGGATGGAACAGAAGGATGCTCCCGTTCAAGTGGGACTGACTAGACCTCGGATTACGATGTCTGCCAAAGCCGTTTCGGGGACATTTCGGTAGGAGGAAATTTACGCTTGTCCAAAGCTGTATCACTGCGCGTCAAGTTATCTGGGATAGTTGGCTTCCCTAGTTTCAAGAGGGTGAAAGATATTCAGAAATATGTGCAAGCAAGCGATGAGCCTCTTGAACTCGGAAGCTATTGTGATAATATGAACTCAATCAACCTTTCTGTTGGATTCACTTTCCATAAGTAAAACCTTAGATAAGTTTGAATCGAATCATTTCTTATATTCGTTTGAGAGATTTTGATCAATGAACTTTTTGCGTATATCGGATATTAAAAAATATCCATGATTGTGTGCCCATGAAATATTGCATTGCATTTATATCGTTTTTTTTATTTTCCTGTTATAGTTTTGGTGGAGGATTCACTATTACGAAGAATAAGGAATATGCCATTTATATCCGGCAAGATTCTCCAAAGCTTATGCGTTATGCCGCTAATGAACTGGCCAGATATCTGGCTGAAACCACCGGAGCTATATGTGAAGTGAAAGCTGAAAACAGTGTGCGGTTAATCAACTAACTGTGGGGACGGAGAAACCGGTTAAGGCAGTTTTTTCTTCCGAATACACTAAAAGAATCCGCTGATGATGAATTTATAATCCGTGTAGATGATAATAGTCTGACAATAGACGGTGGAAATGCGCGAGGGTACTGTATGGTGTCTATACTTTTCTTGAAAGATTTTTTGCAATGCAGGTGGTATTCTTCCAAGGTTCGAATTATTCCGTTCTCGGGCACTACTCGGATAAAGACCTGCAACATTGGATATAAATCGCCCGTAAAATGGCGTGAAGTATATTATTATGAGTTGTGTGACCCTTATATCGCTGGCATCCTTAAACTGAACGGGAATGGTGAACGGCAAAATAAGGTTGCGCCATATCGTTTCGCTATTAGTGGAGGGAATCATGCAGGATGGGGATATTGGTGCCATTCGTTATACTCGATGGTTCCACCTTTTTCTTTATGATACTCATCCCGAGTATTTTTCTGAAATAAATGGAAAAAGAATAGCTCCTGTCGGTAAAGAAAGGTGGTACGCAGCTATGCCTGACCAATCCTGATGTATTAAAGCTGTCGGTCGAAAAACTTCGGAAAAAGAAATGAGTAAGCCTGTCACCGGTATGCCTGTATGGGCAGATTCTACTGCTACTTATTGGAGCATAAGCCAGATGGATGGGAACGGAAATTGCACATGTGACGAATGTAAGCGTTTGGATAAGTATGATGGAAGTCCCAGTGGATCAATTCTTAGTTATGTCAATAAAGTTGCTGCTAAATTCCCCCCCATAAGAAAATAGCTACATTGGCATATATATATTCGCGCAAAGCCCCTCGATATACGAAGCCTGCCCCTAATGTCGCCATTCAACTGTGTGCTATTGAAACAGCCCGTGATGGAATAAACCTGCCTATTACATCTTCTCCAATTCATGCTTCATTCAGGAATGATTTTCAAGAATGGGGGACGAATCTGTAATGATATCGTTGTTTGGGATTATGTTGTACAGTTTCAAAATCTGATTTCTCCTTTTTCCCTAACTTCTCTGTAATGCAGGACAATATTCAATTTTATATAAAAAATAATGCAACAGGAATATTCTGTCAGGGTAATCGTGAAAAAGGAGGAGAGTTTGCCGAATTGAGAGGCTATTTGCTAAAAGTAAGTTGTTATGGAATCCGAATTGTGATTTTCTGGTTCAGATGAAAGACTTTCTGAATGGGTACTATGGAGCAGCAGGACCTTATTTATATGAATATATAAAGATGATGGAATCGGAATTGAGAAAGTCAGGACTTAAACTTTCAATCGATGGCGAACCGGAATTTCATAGAATGGGTTATCTGTCCGTAAAATGTTTAAAGAAGTATAATGAATTGTTTGATAAGGCAGAAAATAGTGTCCAAAACGATCGAGACATATTAGCGAGAGTACAGAAGGAGAGAATGGGAATTATGTATGTTCAGCTACGTTTGGGATATGGCAGTCTACTTGAAAGAAAAGCGATTTTTACATCATCTGATAGAATTGGCAAAAAGATTAATGATGTATGGATGTTTAGCGAAGTAGATTGGAGAAAGGATCAGAGTGGAAACAGAGAAATGTTTGAAGTTAAAATGAAATCAAGTTTGAGTGAATGAAAAAAGTTTATATGCATATTGTTTGAATTATTTAAAATGGATATAGATTTAATAATTAATGAACCATGAAAATTTACATTAGCCTTTATTTTGTCTTTTTTGTCAGTTGGTTGTCAGCTCAGGACATGACTTCTGCTCTGATACCTATGCCGAATCAGGTAAACATGTTGCAAGGTAAACCATTTTGTTTGGTTGACGGGAAAACAATGATTTATATAAATCGCCCGGAATTGAGTTTGCAGCGCATAGTTTGCAGAGTGTCATTCAAGAGAGAATGCAGATCACTTCTCTCTTCTACAGAATCTATCCGGGCTGATATACGCTTGTTGATAGATCCTTCTATAAAAGGAAATGAACATTATCTTATACATGTAGATAGCCGGGGGGATGACAATTAGTGGAGCCACTGTAGCGGCAGTCTATTATGGAGTGAAGACTGTAGATCAGCTTCTTCTAGGAGATGTATGTACTACTATGCAAAAAAAGATATCTCCAGTATTGATTGATGATGCTCCAAGATTTTCTTATCGAGCATTGATGCTTGATCCGGCTCGGCATTTTTTATCAGTGGATGATATTAAGTTTTACATTGACCAAATGGTATGTTATAAATTTAATGTTTTGCAATTGCACTTAACAGATGATCAAGGGTGGAGAATTGAGATTAAGAAATATCCTCAGTTGACTAATAAAGATTATTATACTCAAGAACAGCTTGCTGATCTTATTCGTTATGCTGCTCTACGCAATGTCGAGATCATTCCCCGAATTAGATATTCCCGGACATACAACAGAAATATTGGCTGTTTACCCTGAATTGGGTTGCGACATTTGTGTTGATACGATACCTAAAAGTAGGGAAACAGTATGATAATATGCTTTGTGCAAGTGTTGAGAAAGTTTATACAGTATATCAAAGATATTATCAATGAAGTTTCCAAATTATTTCCGTCTCACTATATTCATTTAGGAGGAGATGAAGCTCTTGTCGATAAGAACTGGGCTGTGTGTTCACGATGTAGAGCATTGATGGTAAAACTAGGATATGAAAAAAGCATCGCAGCTTATGATTCCTTTCTTTAATCGTATGTTATCTTTTTGTCCGGGAAAAACAAAAAAACACCTATTCTTTGGTGCGAGCTTGATAATATTTATCCGCCTGCCAAGGATTATCTTTTTCCCTATCCTAAGGATGTGACATTGGTTTAGTTGGCGAGGAGGTTTAACTCCTACTTGTTTGGAACTTACCTGTAAGTATGGTAATCCTGTAATTATGGCACCAGGTGAATATGCCTATTTAGACTATCCGCAATCGAAAGGTGACTTTCCGGAATTCAATAATTGGGGGATGCCTGTCACCACTTTACAAAAGTGTTATCTGTTTGATCCAGGTTATGGTGTGTCAGCTAAAGAACAGGAACATATACAGGGGGGGTAATGGGTACTTTATGGGCAGAAGCTATACAGGATATCAATAGGGTGACATACATGACTTATCCTCGTGGTATGGCTTTGGCCGAGGTCGGATGGACCCAAATGGAATATCGTAATTGGGATTCATTTAAGCATCGACTTTACCTAATTTAATGAATCTAATGAAAAAGGTGTTTCTGTTCGTGTCCCTTTTGAAATAGTGGAAAGAAGATTGGGTAATCAATAGGCTTCATATCTTTTTCTGTTTCAACGTGGGGGGTAGCACTAAATGTTAAGTCATAACTGGGCGACCGTTAAAAAGTAGTTTGTGTGCTGATATTCATAATGTCATTGCTACTCCTAGGTAAGGTTCACTGAATAATTTATTTTGTCTAAAATTGAGCAAAAACGTAGATATTTTTAGAAATACAGCATGGATAATGGCATTTGTGTGCAAAAATACTACTATAAAATACACCGATACCATTTTTTCGCTTGTAGTTTTAGGTCGTTTAACGTGAAAAGGATGCATTTAGTGTTAAAATCATTAGATTTTATATGCTATACATTTAAATATCAGCAAATAACGATTATTTAGTAAACTCTATCTAAAATCTGCAAGTTTTTTGTATCTTTAGATATTAAGACTTGCAGATTTCCTTTAAAGTCCATTCCATCCTTTTTATTACTTTTTTCCTTTTTCTTGATAATTTATTGAACTGGCAGCATACTTTGAACAAACTCTCTCACAAGGTAAAGTGACAAGGGTTTTGAAGAATCATTCAACTTCTTTTTGTAGTTTATACAACAAGAATTCTACTAAATCTATTGCAGAGACAGTCATTTTTGAGCTAATGAGGGAAACTTGGTATACTTTCTGTCTTTTTCTGATAATTGTGCAGGTTTGGAAAAAGGTCTGGAGCAAATTGACAAAATGAATTTTTAATCTCTTTAGAAGGTTCTTTTTCTGCCTGACGGCAGGAACGGATGGAAATAAAGGAATGAAAATCTGTATTTCGTTCATAAATAGGGTGGTATATGAATCTTTACAATTCTAATAATTCGGTATTCATACCTTTCCTGTCAAATAGGGTAGCTTGACTTGTTGGATACCGTTAGCTGACATGCAGAACATTAATGGCTGACATGTCAGGTAGCCTTACTCAACGTGTCAGTCATTAATGTGCTGCAAGTTGGATATATATATTCTACATGTCAGATAACAACACTTTTTGCATAATCTTCCATTCAAACGGGACAGATATACAGATCATCTGTATATTCATGCATTGCCTTATTTCCCCGAAGGCTGGTTTGCTCGTTTTTGAAAATGCATCTGTCAGCAGAATCGTCAATATGGTGCCATTGGTCTTCTTATTCTTCGGTTTTTCTCTCTATTCGAAAATGATTAAGAATAAGGTGAAAATCCAGTATTTATTCGATAAAGGGGTTAGGAAGCTGTAAAGTCTAGTACTTGGCTTGATACTTCTTATAAAAAATTAGGAACAAGGTAAATCCGATCAGCGCAAACGGAACACCTGTCAAGGCAGGATAGCGATAGCCACCACTAACTGCAAGTCCCCCGGCATAAGCACCGATAGCATTTCCCAAATTGAACGCAACTTGTACGCAGGCAGCTCCCAACATCTCTCCACCTTTAGCTACCCGGATAATCAATAGTTGCTCCGACTGGAGACAGCAAACAGTCCTGCTGTACAGAGGCACATCAGTAGAGCAGCTGCCCATTTGTAAGGAGAGAGAAGAAGAAGATAAGCAGCAGCATCAGACAGATAAGTGCTTGTGCAGCAGTACCTACCTTTCCGGGAGAGTAACGGTCAGAGAGTCGTCCACTGATCAGATTGCCCATGACCATACCGAATCCGGCAAGAATCATCAGAGGGGTGATGCTTTCGGCAGAGAAACCGGAAACATTTGTCAACATGGGATTAATATAGCTGTACCAGCAGAATACACCGCCATTTCCCAATGCCGTAGCACCGAGAATCAGCCAAGGAGCCGGAGTTTTTTGAGAAAGCGGAACTGTCCTTTGAAGCCGGTATCTTTCAGTCCTTCTACATGAGGAACCCATCGCCAGATATAATACAGAATGACGATTCCCCAAAGACCTACCAGCAGGAAGGTAGCACGCCACGAAAGCATGGTGCTTAAAGAAGTTCCCAATGGTACACCGAATAGGTTGGCAATGGTCATTCCGGCAATCATGATGGAGACAGCTTCCGAGCTTTTACCTTTATCGGCAAGTCTTTCTGCCACAATAGAACCTACTCCGAAATAGGCTCCATGAGGAAGTCCGGAGATGAATCGGGAAATAAGCAGCATCCAGTAACTAGGGTGATAAGGCTGCACAGATATTACCTATCATAATCAGGGTGACTAATACCAGCAATATATGTTTTAATGGATACTTCGGGCCAATGTTAATACGGGGGGGCACCTTACACAAACCCCCAATGCATTGGCGGAAATAAAATGCCCGGCAGTAGGGATACTTATCTGTAAATCTCTCGCTACATCGGGCAGTATACCCATCATCACAAACTCTGCGATACCCAACCGAGGGTACCGAATGCTAATGCAATAAGACTCTTCTTCATACGAAACTTAACCTAATACCTGTTACTTTTTTACCTTACTTTAGTTTAGCGTGACTTTTATCGGAGCGCAAAGGTAAAACCAAAAATATCTCAGGGTGAGTTCGCCATGAAAGATTTTGATTTAAATCAATTTATACGGTTTAGAGGTAGGACGGATATATGGAGTTATCCACTAATAGCTCAATCCGGGAGAAAGGAAAAGGGAGTCAGTTCAATGAGTAGTCCGATTAAATACAATGACTTTAAACCGCTTTTTTGAGGATTTTATAAGAGATTATTTACAAATATTCTTTAAATATCAGATAGTTAATAATTTCTTTTATAGCCGGGCTCTTAATAATTTGTCGGATACTTCATATCTGTTTTATCCTGGTGTGACCAGATTTATGGCCATTATTAGAAATGTAATTATTGCAAATATAATAATTATCCTCCGTCTGTTTTTTTAATGGCCTCATTTATCATAATAATTGTAAGAAAGGCTTGAGGTTTCTGAAAGACTTTTATCTTTGCAGTAATAATATGCATAGACTATGAGAAAGATTGTTTTGATTTTCGTGACAGTTGTCCTTCCCTGTTTGCTTTGTGCAAGAAATGATGATAAGAGTACCGACGCGTTGCTTCGTCAGATTGATGGTATCATTAAGAACCGCCAGACTTACGGAGCAGAGAAGGAAGCTCGTATTGCTGACCTGAAGAAACTACTTTCGGAAGCAACTTCCGATGAACAGCGTTATGGGTTTTGTGGCAGGCTCTTCGATGAATATCGGGCCTATAATCTGGATTCTTCTTATGTATATGCACAAAGAAAGCAGAATCTGGCTTCTCATATGGGAAAACAAGATTATCTGGATGATTCCGCGATGAATATGGCAGAGGTAATGGGAACAACCGGAATGTATAAAGAAGCTCTGGAGCAGCTGGGGCAGATAGACAAGAAGACATTGCCCGATTATCTGTATTCCTATTACTATCATTTATATCGTACCATCTATGGACTGATGGGAGACTATGCCGTCACGGAAAAAGAAAAGAAGGCATATTACCGGATGACAGACCTGTATCGGGACTCTCTTTTGCAGATAAAATGCTTCCGATTCTTTGGGGCACGTATTAGTCATGGCTGATAAATGTATAGTCCATGCCCAATATGATGAAGCAATTCGTATGCTGATGGATTATTACGGAAGACCTTCGATGGATGAACACTCCAAAGCTATGATTACTTACACCCTTTCAGAAGGATATCGCCTGAAGGGAGATAAAAAAGGGCAAAAAGCACTATCTGGCTCTTTCGGCTATTGCCGATTTGAAATCGGCGGTGAAAGAATATGTATCTCTTCGGAAACTGGCCTCTCTTGTCTATGAGGACGGAGATATAGACCGCGCTTATAATTATCTGAAGTGCTCGTTAGAAGATGCTACTCTTTGCAATGCCCGTCTGCGTACATTAGAGATCTCTCAGGTGTTCCCTATCATCGAGCAGGCCTACCAGCTGAAAGCGAAGCGGCAGCAACAGGAAATGAAGATATCGCTGATCTGTATTAGCTTGCTTTCTATCTTCTTGCTGGTAGCTGTCTTCTTTGTTTATAAACAGATGAAGAAAGTGGCGGCAGCCCGTCGTGAAGTGCTTGACACCAATACGCTGTTGCAAGAGCTGAATGAAGAACTTCATCACTCCAATTCACAACTGAAAGAGATGAACCATACGCTTTCAGAAACGAACTATATCAAAGAAGAGTATATCGGGCGATATATGGACCAATGTTCTACATACCTCGACAAAATGGACCTGTACCGTCGCTCTCTGAATAAGATTGCGGCTGCTGGTAAGGTTGAAGAACTCTATAAAAGCAATCAAATCCTCCCAATTCCTCGAAGAAGAATTGAAAGAGTTCTATGCTAATTTCGATATGACCTTCCTGCAGCTCTTCCCCAACTTCGTGGAAGAATTCAATGCTCTGCTCGTTGAGCCGATGCAGCCTAAAGCAGGGAGAACTATTAAATACCGAGCTTCGTATCTTTGCTCTTATCCGGCTGGGGATTACGGATAGTACGAAGATTGCCCAATTCTGCGTTTATTCTGTTACTACCATCTACAATTACCGGACGCGTGTCCGTAATAAAGCATTGGCGAACAGAGATGAGTTTGAGGCTAAAGTGATGAAAATAGGTAAGGTAGAAGAGAAGGTTGCGGAGACGGAAGAGAAAGCCGCCCGCCCGGAATAGAGAAAATGAAGGGAAAAAGTGAAAACCGGTAAGACGGAAAAGTAAGAAAACCACTACTTTTTTAGCATAATTGTTATTTTATAATAATCTTATTATTAATGGTTTATACTGTATGTTACTGTATAAATCACTATATTTTGCTATCTCTCAAAAAGAAGCGGGTTTAATTGTGGATACTTTTGTTTCAGCGAGAACAAATAGTAATCCTAATATTAACTTTAAATTATTGTACATGAAACAGAGCATGAAGTCGAAAGGCTTTGAACGCCGCCTCTTATTAATAATGTGGGGCTTGTTCCTATCTCTTAGTGCATTTGCACAACAGATTACAGTAAAAGGACATGTGGCAGAACGCTGCAGGTGAGCCGGTTATCGGTGCCAGCGTGATAGAAAGGGAAATCACGAATGGTACGATTACCGATATAGACGGTAACTTCTCATTAAGTGTTTCAGCCAACAGCACACTGACTGTCTCTTTTTGTCGGCTATAAGACGCAAACCATTTCGGTGAACGGGAAAACCTCGTTGAAAGTAACTTTGCAGGAAGATACGGAAGTATTGGATGAGGTAGTTGTAATAGGTTACGGAACAATGAAAAAGAGCGATTTGACCGGTGCCGTGTCTTCTGTCAGGGGTGAAAGATATCAAAGACTCTCCGGTAGCCAATATCGGTCAGGCGATGCAAGGCAAGGTATCCGGCGTACAGATTATCGATGCCGGTAAGCCGGGTGACAATGTTACCATTAAAATCCGTGGCTTGGGAACGATCAATAACAGTAACCCTTTGATTGTCATCGACGGAATCCCTACCGACTTGGGATTGTCTTCTCTGAACATGGCTGATGTAGAGCGGGTAGACGTATTGAAAGATGCTTCGGCAACAGCCATCTACGGTTCGCGTGGTGCAAATGGTGTAGTGATGATTACCAGCAAACGTGGTGCAGAAGGTGCGGGAAAGGTAACGGTAAATGCAAACTGGTCGGTTCAGAATGCAACCAAGGTGCCCGATATGCTGAACGCCGCTCAATATGCTGCCCTGAGCAATGATATGCTGTCTAATAAATGATGATAATACAAAACCCTTACTGGGCAGACCCTTCTTTATTGGGAGCAGGAACGAACTGGCTGGATGAGATGCTGCGCACGGGAGTGAAACAAAGTTACTCTTGTGAGCTACTCCGGCGGTACGGAGAAGGCTCATTACTATGTATCCGGTGGTTTCCTCGATCAGTCCGGTATCGTAGAAAGCGTTAATTACCGTCGTTTCAATTTCCAGGCCAACAGCGATGCTCAGGTCAATAAGTGGCTGAAGTTCACGACTAACCTGACGTTCAGTACCGATGTGAAAGAAGGTGGATCTTACAGTATCGGAGATGCAATGAAAGCACTTCCCCACCCAGCCGGTGAAGAATGAAGACGGCAGTTGAGCGGTCCCGGCAGGGGAGGCGCAATGGTACGGAAGTATTCGCAACCCGATCGGTACACTGCACATGATGACCAATGAGACCAAAGGATATAACTTTCTGGCAAATATTACCGGAGAGATCACCTTTACCAAATGGCTGAAGCTGAAAAGTACCTTCGGTTATGATGCCAAATTCTGGTTTGCCGACAACTTTACTCCGGCTTATAACTGAAACCGAACCCGTAGAAGAATCCTCCCCGCTATAAAAGCGATAACAAGTCGTTCACCTATTTGTGGGACAATTATTTTGTATTCGATCATACTTTCGCCCGGAAACATCGTGATTGGGTGTCATGGCTGGTTCTTCTGCTCAATGGAACAACTACGACTATCTGAATGCTCAAAGAATATCTTCATGTTTGATAATATCCACGAGATGGACAACGGCGAGA